>Ga0066709_100005651_pt1 | contig 10358 bp, 5 predicted proteins | sample GraSoiAngelo_158_FD_79665 | JGI IMG/M metagenome (GOLD analysis project Ga0066709, IMG submission 79665) | Grasslands soil microbial communities from the Angelo Coastal Reserve, California, USA - 14_1009_16_30cm | ecosystem: Environmental > Terrestrial > Soil > Grasslands | place: USA... | reverse complement strand
TTTCGACGTGCTCCAGCAGCCTGGCCAGCTCCCCGGCCCCGATCGTGGCCGCCGCGCCCCGGAAGACGTGCGCGGCCTGCGCGATGTCCGCGCCCGCGCCGCTCGCCACCGCGGTCGCCAGGGCGGCCAGGCGGTCGGGCCCCTGGCGCACGAACGTGTCGAGAATCGAGTACAGCGCCTGCTCCGCGCCGGCCTCACGCAGCATCAGGCGGAACCCGTCCAGATCCACCGGTGGAGCGGTGGGGGTTGAGGCGGCTGGCGGGGGGGAGGGGGTGGGGGCGCCCGGCGCATGCTCGACCATCGCGAAGAGCTCGTGACCCTTGAACGGCTTCGCGAGGTAGTCCGTCATCCCGTGTGCCACGCAGCGTTCCCGCTCTCCCGACAGCGCGTGCGCGGTGAGCGCGATGATCCGCAGCGTCTTGCCCTTGGGCATCGCCCGGATCGCTTGCGTGGCCTCGAAACCATCCAGCTCGGGCATCTGGATGTCCATCAGCACGATGTCGTAGTCCCGCTCTTGGACGGCCGCCACGGCTTCGCGGCCGTTGCTCGCCACGTGCACCTCGTGGCCGCGCTTCACCAGCATCGCGACGGCGACCTGCTGATTGACGGGATTGTCTTCCGCCAAAAGGACACGCAGCGACGGGCGTGATTCGGCGATGGTGTGGCGCGTGACGACCTCGGGCGTGCCCTCTCCACCCGTGCCCGGAGGCACGGCGAGGACGGTGCCCACCGCCTCGAGCAGGTCGGCGCGCGACATCGGCTTGGTCAGATACCCCCGGATTCCCAATGCGCGGCACCGCTCGCCATCGCCGCGCTGGCCGGCCGATGTCAGCACCATCAGGTTCGTGCGGGTGAGGCTGGGGTCGGAGCGTACCGCGGTCGCGAGCTCGAATCCGTCCATGTCGGGCATTTGCACGTCGAGGATGGCGAGGTCGAACGGGCTTCGCGCCGTGGCCGCGCGGCGCAGGGCCGCGAGGCCATCGGCCGCGCTCGTCGCTTCCACCACCTTGATGCCCTCGGCGGCCAGCATGTCCCGGAGAATACGCCGATTGGTCTGATTATCATCGACCACGAGAAAGCGTCGGCCGCCGAGGGTGACCTGGCCGGCGCCGCCCGCCGCGGGCGCGGTTTCCACGGGCAGGGAGAGCGTGAACGAGAACTCGCTGCCCCGGCCCACCTCGCTCGCGACGCTGAGCGTGCCGCCCATGAGACGCACGAGCCGTTGCGAGATCGACAAGCCAAGGCCCGTGCCGCCGTAGCGGCGCGTCATGGTCGAGTCGGCCTGAGCGAATTCCTTGAACACCGTCTCGAGATGCTCGGCAGCGATCCCGATGCCGGTGTCGCGGACGGCGAAGCGGAGCTGCGCGGTCGCGCCGTCCGGCTCCCCGGCGGTCACCGTAGCCACGATCTCCCCTTGCTCGGTGAACTTGATGGCGTTCCCGATCAGGTTCATGAGCACCTGGCGGAGACGGGTGGGGTCGCCGCGCACCATGCGGGGGACGTCGTGCGGCACCTCGGCGAGGAGCTCGAGATGCTTTTCCCGCGCCCGCACCGCGAGCAGACTCGCGGTGGCATGGATCAGCTTGGACACGTCGAACGGGATCGACTCCAGCTCGAGGTGCTCCGCCTCGATCTTGGAATAGTCGAGAATGTCGTTGAGGATCATCAGCAACGCTTCGGACGACGACCGGACCAGCTCGAGGGCGCGGCGTTGCTCGGTGGTGAGCTCGGTGTCGAGGATGAGCTCGACGAATCCCAGCACGGCGTTCATCGGTGTGCGGATCTCGTGGCTCATGTTGGCGAGGAACGCCGAGCGGGCGCGCGCGGTGCGCTCCGCCAGATCGCGCGCATCGCGCATCACGCCTTCCGCGCGTTTCGCCGCTTCTTCACTCACGGCGAGCCGCGCGGTCACCTGCAGATGATCGACCAGCGTGAGGTGGGCTCGTCGCGCCACGATCGCCATTCCCAGCGTGAACACGGCCACGACGACCGCGGCCGCGAGATCATGGCTCTGTTCGCTCGTGGCCAACGATACGAAGACAGGCAGGGCGATGCCCGCGAGGAATCCGCGGATGCTCAATGGATCGGCCGCGAGCGTCGTCAGCGCACTGGCGATGAGGCCGGCAAGAATTACGAGAGCAAGCGCGGTGGTCTCGAAGGGCACAACGGGTAGCACGAGAGCGCCGCCCACTCCCCAGGCAATGGCCAGAATGGTCACGGTGGCGCGCACGCCGGTGCGCACGGTCAGTTCGGTCAGCTGTCGGCGAGAGGAGACATACAACCACGCACCCCGCAGCAGTGCGGTGAGCGCCACGGCACCGGCCCATCCGAGCAACAAGTCATGGGGCGCATCGGGCCAGGCAAGCGCCACGATGACGACGATGAGGACGGGATGCACCCAGACGCCGAGCCTGCTCTCCCGCACGAGGCGCTCCTGTAGGAGGCGGGCGAGGTCCGCCCGGATCCGCTCATCGGCCGAGGCTGCCCCTTCGGGGGTGGCGTCGGTCGCGAGCTGCGGCGGCGTGCGCATGGGCGCCTACATGGTACGATGGAGACGGGAGGCGGACTAGGGCGTTTTTGCGGCACGAGCGGGCGAAACTGCGGCACGGGTGATGGAGCCTGGGTTGACGCGGCCCCCGACATCGCCCGGCAACGAAGCGGCGTTTCGTGGCGTTGCCGCGTAGTGACACTTCTGTGGTCGGAGCGCGCTCGGAGCAGCCGGTCTGACGGACGGCCTCCCCGTCGCCGGCGAAGTGCATTTCAATCAACATGTTGCGGCGCGGCCCGTCTCACGGCACCACGGCACGGGGCTTGCCGAAGTGGGGGCACTCACCATTCGGCAGCTTCGGGAAGGGGCCATGCGGGGCCGCGATGCGTCTTGTCAGATCGCGATCATCGGCGCGGGGCCGTACGGACTGGCCGCCGCCGCGCACCTCCGCGCCAAGACCGTCGAGACGCGGATCCTCGGCGAGCCGATGGAGTTTTGGAAGCGGCACATGCCGCGGGGCATGTTCCTGCGCTCGGGCGCGGGCGCTTCGAATCTCGACGATCCCGATGGTCACCTGCGGCTCGACAGCTACCGCACCCTACACCATCTCCCCAACGCCAAGCCCGTGCCGATCGAGGACTTCGTGCGTTACGGGCACTGGTTCCAGCAGCAGGCGGTCCCGGACGTAGACCGGCGCCGGGTTACCTACGTGGCTGAGGAGTCCCGGGGGTTCCGCGTGCGCCTGGAGGATGGGGAGGAGTTCCAAGCGCGGCGTGTGGTGGTGGCCACGGGTCTCGGCGCGTTCGCCCAGCGCCCAGCCCAGTTCGCCGGGCTACCGGCAGCGCTGGTTTCGCATTCGTTCGACCACGGTGATCTGAGCCGATTCGCCCATCAGCGGGTCGTGGTCGTGGGCGCCGGGCAGAGCGCGCTCGAATCGGCGGCCCTGCTGCACGAGGCTGGCGCGGAGATCGAGGTTGTGGCGCGGGCCCCTGGCATTTACTCCCTCCCGGACTCGCCGCACCAGGCGCCGTTCGCCCGCGCGGCCCGGCGGCTTCTGAGTCCGATCGCCCGCCCGCCGTTTGACATCATGGGCCCACGCTTCGTGAGCTGGCTCATCGCGTGGCCACGGATGTTTCGGCGGTCCCCGCGGGCACTTCAGGATTTCCTCACGGCCCGTGCCGTGCGGCCGGCCGGTGCGAGCTGGTTGGTCCCGCGGCTGGCTGCGGTGCGCATCACCACGGGTTGCACGGTTGCCGCGGCGACGCCTACCGGCTCGCAGCTTCGCCTCCGGCTCCGTGACGACTCCGAACGCCTCGTCGATCACCTGCTCCTCGCCACCGGTTATCGCGTGGACGTTGGTCGGTACGCATTCCTGGCACCTCGGCTGCGGCAGGCTTTGCGCACCCGCGACGGCTATCCCGAGCTGGACGCCGGGTTCGAGTCGTCTGTGCCGGGCCTCCACTTCTTGGGCGCGCCGGCCGCCAACACATTCGGCCCGCTCTGTCGCTTTGTCGTGGGAACCAGGTATGCGGCCCGCGCACTGACGCGGCTCATCACGAGCCGCGGGGCGAACGGTCACTCCCGCCACAGCCTCGCGCCGAATGCATCGCGCGGCGTGTAAGCCGTGGGCGGTCGTGCTCAGCTCTGACGCCATCGGTCTGGGGGCGGTCCGGAGCCTGCACGCCGGCGGCGTCCCCACGATCGTCGTCATGCTCGACCCGTTGGAGCCCGTCCGCGTCTCCCGCTACGGCCACAAGATTCTTGTCCCCCAATCGCACGACGGGGAGGCCGCGATCTTGGACGTGCTGTCCGGGATCAACCAGGAACCGCGGCCGGTTCTCATTCCGACGTCGGATCTGCTCACGCACATCGTCGCGAAGCACCGTGCCCGCCTGGAAGAGCGCTTCCGGTGCTGCATCCCCCCCGATGCCGCCATCAACGTTGTGCTCGACAAAGCCACCGATACGCGACTCCTGGAGGGCACCGAGATCTCGTTTCCCAGGACCATGCAGGTGTTGCCGGCCTCGCCCGCCGAGCTGGTCCGACGACTGGAGCTGCCGCTGATCGTGAAGCCCCGCACGTACGTGGACAAAGAGGGGCTGGGGTGGAGGAACGTCGTCATCCGCAGCCTCGCCGACGCGGAGGAGTTCTACCGCACGAGCAGCGCGGTATTCAGCCGCGTGGTCGCGCAGGAGCTGATTCCCGGTCCCGACGATGCGTTGTGGGAGTGCATCTGCCTGTTCGACGCCGCCGGTGAGCTCGCCCGCGCGTTCACCTTCCGCAAGCTCGCGACGATGCCGGCGCACTTCGGAGCGACCACCCGCGCCAGGAGCGAGGGCAACGACGCCCTTGTGGAGCTCGCGGCCGCGGTCGGCAAACGCTTCGCCTACGTCGGTGTCGCCGACATCGACGTGAAGTACGACGCCCGCGACGGGCGGTTCAAGTACCTGGAGCTCAACCCGCGGCTGGGTCTGTGCCACTACTTTGGCACCCGCTGCGGCGTGAATCTGACCCTCGACGCTTATCGCCTCACGTGCGGTGAGGATCTACCGGCGCGTGTCCCACAGATCGAGGGAACCACGTTCTTGGCGGTCCTGGAGGAGATCGGCGGCAGGCTGGACGACGGCGCCTCCGTCCTGGCGGTGCTGCGTGGCCTCTTCCTGGCCCTCCTGCGCCGGCCGGTCGGGGACTATTTCGCGTGGGATGATATCTGGCCTGGGCCTTCTGCGGTTGTGCGAATCGCATACCGGGTGCTGAGCAAGGCGCGGCGCGGGCAGCTTCGCGCCGTGTTCACCAAGGAATACAGCTAGCCCAAGGCGGGCGAGTTCCGCGTCGAGCGGCATCGCATTACGTTGCAGGCGCGGCTGGGTGCTTGCGCGCCCGTAGCTCAGGTGGATAGAGCAGCAGCCTTCTAAGCTGTTGGTCGGAGGTTCGAATCCTCCCGGGCGCACTCCTTGACACTGGTTCCCCCCGGTGACATTTCCAACGCAACACCACACAGGAGCGGGCCCGATGCCGCCTCTCACGTCCTACTGGCGCCCCAGGGCGTCACATATCCTGGCTGCCGTCGCAATCCTCTTGGGTCTGTCGCTCGGCGTGCGGCCTCTGGCCGCACAGACGGGCACGGTGGAGGGCACCGTCAAGGCCGCCGTCACCGGCCAGCCGGTTGCCGGGGCCGAAGTCACGATCGGCGGCGCGAACATCGGCACGCGGACCGGGACCGACGGCCGCTTCTCGCTGCTCAACGTTCCTGCGGGACCGCGCGAGATCCGCGTGCTGGCCATCGGCTACAAGCTCGGCACGCTGCGGGTGACCGTGACTGCCGATCAGACGACCCCGGCCGACGTGGCGCTCACGGCCAGCATCCTCCAGCTCGACGCCGTCGTCGTCACCGGCACTGCGGGCCAGGCGCGCGTGCGCGAGGTCGGGGCCTCGATCGCCCAGCTCAATCTGGCACAGATCAAGGACCCGCCGGCGAACATGGACCAGCTGCTGCAGGCACGCGCGCCGGGATTGAGCGTCATGCAAACGAGCGGGATGGCGGGCGAAGGCGCGCAGATCCGGTTGCGCGGCGCGGTCAGCGTCAGCCAGAGCAACCAGCCGATCGTCTACATCGACGGCATTCGTGTACGCAGCGAGGGCTACCGGCGCAACCGTCCGCCGTTCGACGACTCGAACGGCTTCAGAGGGGGGAACTATCAGGCGAGCCCGCTGAACGACATCAATCCCGCCGACATCGAGCGCGTGGAGATCATCCGGGGGGCGGCGGCGAGCACGCTGTACGGCACGGAGGCGGCTGCGGGCGTGATTCAGCTCTTCACCAAGCGCGGCGCCAGCGGTGCGCCGCGGTGGACCTTCGAAACGGGGCAGGGCTTCGCGCAGCTGCGCCCGTTCGGCACCGACTCCGTTCCCTACCTCAACCTCCGGCCGACGGGGGACGTCAACGGCCAATGCCACGAAGCCCCGGTGGCCGGCTGCTCCTGGATCCGAAATGGCTACCGGCAGCGCTTCAGCGGCTCAGTGGCGGGCGGCTCGACCGGGGGGCGGGGATTCCAGTACTTCATCTCCGCCACCTCGGAGAACAACGACGGCGTGCTGCCGCTCGACAACGAAAAAAAGCTCTCGACCCGAGGGAACTTCACCCTGAACCTGTTCGACAACGTGCGCGTGGACTGGAACACGTCCTACTCCAACACCGACCTGTCGAACACGCCGGCGGGCAACAACGCCCACGGGCTGGTGCTCAATGTGTACCGCGCCGAGCGCAACTACCGCTCGTCGAGCGACCCCAGGGTGATCGACTCTCTGCTGAATCAGTCGCTCACGACGGGGATCCAGCGACTCATCACCGGCGCCACGGTTACCTACACGCCGCTGTCGTGGTTCTCGAACCGCTTTACGCTGGGATACGATCTCGCCCAGCAGGAAAACCGCAATCTGCGGCCTTTCGGCTTCGTGGCCGCGCCACAAGGGATTCTCCTGGACGAGCAGATCCGCTACTCGTTGCTCACCGCGGACTACGTCGGGAACATTGACTTCCGCCTGTCGCCGGACCTGGCCTCGACGTTCTCGGTGGGAGGTCAGGCCGTCACCTCGGACGAGGTCCGCACCACCGCCTACGGGGAGGGCTTTCCGGGTCCGGGGCAGCCGGTGGTGAGCAACGCGGCGGTGTTCGTCGCGAGTGAGTCACGCCTCCGCGTGATCAATGCCGGCTTCTTCGTGCAGAACGTGTTCAAGTTGCGGGACCGCTACTTCTTGACGGGCGGCGCGCGGGTCGACGGCAACAGCGCGTTCGGACGGGCGCTCGGGCTGCAGGTCTATCCCAAGATCAGCGGATCCTACGTGATTTCGGACGAGCCGTTCTGGCCCTCCGCCTGGGGGGAAGTGAAGCTCCGCGGCGCCCTCGGGTGGTCGGGCCGCGCGCCCGGCGCCTTCGACGCGGTCCGCAGCTGGCGTCCGTGCACGTCCTCCGGCCAGTCGTGCCTCCTGACGGGCCAAGTGGGCGACCCCCTCGTCGGTCCCGAACGCACGCGCGAAGCGGAGCTGGGCTTCGACGCGGCGCTGCTCGGCGATCGCCTGACCATCGAGGTCACCTGGTACCATCGCCTCACGACTGAGGCGTTGTTCGCGGTCCGCCAGATCCCTTCCCTGGGCTGGTCGTTCCAACAGCGGTCGAACGTGGGCAGCATGTCCAACACCGGGATCGAGCTGGCCCTGAACGGCACCGTGGTCAACGGGCCGGACTGGGGTCTCGACATCGGTGGGAGCGTGTACACGAACCACGGCCTGGTCCGCGACTTGGGCGGCGCCGTCGCCTTCGCCGCCGGGGGCGGGTGGGTGGAGCCCGGGTTCCCGCCTATGGCGGCGCGAGGCATCGTCATCAACAACCCAAACGACATCGCCGCGCCGGACACCGTGTGCCGATCGTCGTGCTCGCGGGTGAATCCTCTCTTCCACATCTTCGGCCCCCAGCAACCCACGTTGATTCTCGGGCAACAGCTCACCGTCCACCTGCCGAAGGGGATCACCCTGTCGGCACGCGGCGAGTATCAGGGTGGGGCGTGGATCCAGGACGGCGCTTCGTTTAACGCCCTGAACCGGTCGGTGCGCTGGCCCACGTGCGCCCGTACCTACCCGATCCTCTATCCCGGTGGCCTCACGGACTCGCTCCACAAGGCGAACATTCCGCAGCTCACGGCCCGCGAGCGCAAGGAGTGCGTGCCCACGAACAACAACGTCGACACGTTCTGGTTCCCGCAGGACTTCTGGAAGCTGCGCGACGTGACGCTCACGATTCCCCTCGGCTGGGCCATCCGTCGGGTGAGCTCGGCGACGCTCAGCATCACGGCGCAGAATTACCTGAAGTGGATCAACAAAGAGCTCCGTCTGTTCGACCCAGAGATGGTGGGCCGGGACGCCCTGGATTCGCAGAATCGGGACATCTCCGAGCACATCCCGCCGCCCGCAGTCATCACCGCCAACCTCCGCGTGACCTTCTGAGAAAGGAGCGACCTATGCGTACCTTTGCGGCAACAGCGGCAGCGGTCCTCCTGGCTGCGGCGTGCGACACCAGCGTGACCAACCCGGGGCTCATTCCGGACGACGCGCTCGACAAGCCCGAGGCGTGGCCCGCGGTCGCGGCCGGGGCGCGTCGCGCCCTGTCCGACGCGATCGGCTCGAGCGCGACCACCGGCGGCCAGCTGTTGTATTGGGGTGCGGCCGTGAGCTTCGAGATCAATCCGGCGGGGTCCACCGGCAGCTACGGCATTCCGACCGATGTGCAGGCGGCTCTGCCCGCCCCCGCGACCATGAACGCCGACTGGACGTCGTCGAACATCGCCCGGTACGTCCCCGAAGCCGCGGTCCATCGTTTCAGACGCGTGATGCCCGACACGCTGTTCGCCAAGTCGCTGCTGGTCGGGCAGGTGTACCTCTATGCGGGCTTCGCGAACCGCCTGCTCGGCGAGAACTTCTGCGAGTCGGTGATCCCCGTGGAGATACCCGACAACACGCGCTACCGACTCGCGCCGGGCAGCCTCGGCGCCCACACGCTGTATTTCTTGCGGGCCGACACGGCGTTCACGAATGCGATCGCCGTGTTCACGGCGAGCGGCTTGACCGACGCTCAGACCACGACGTTCCTCCGCGCCGCGTACGCCGGGCGGGCGTCGGTCCGCGCCGACCTCGCCACCTACGGCCTCGGGACCTGGGCCGACGCGCTCGCCGACGCGGCGCTCGTCCCCAATACCACCGCGTTCCAGGTTCCGTACGCGGCGACGGCCCCGGACCAGTACAACTACCTCTTTTGGGCGCGGGCGAACCAGTCGTTCCGCGCGCACACGCAGTGGGGGACATTCTACGAGGGCTACTATCGCACCACGCGGGATCCCCGCGTGAAATGGGACTCGACCGCCCTGCTGGGAGACGCCGCGGTGGCGAAGTTTGGTGGCAAGGTGCCGTTCTGGCCCGAGGCGAAGTACGACTCGACCGCAGCGCCCGTGCGGGTGTCGAGCGGGTGGGAGATGCGGCTGATCGAGGCCGAAGCGGCGCTCGTCGCCGGTGACACGGCGACCGCGCGCGCCAAGATGAACCTCCACCGCACGGCACTGGCGCTCCCGGGGGTCACTTTCTCGACCCTCACCGAAGCCTGGACCGCCCTCAAGGCCGAGCGCGCGATCGAGCTGTGGCTGGAGGCGCGGCGCCTCGGCGACCTGCGGCGCTGGATCGACAACAGCGTGCCGGGTGGCTTGGTGGACGGGACGTATCGCGCCTCAGTGACGGACACGCTCCACACGGCGCCGATCGAAACGATGACGACCCCCGTGGCGCGCGCGCTCTGCTTCCCCGTGGGGCAGAACGAGCGCGAGACGAACCCGAACATCCCGTGACGGCGCCGCGCAAGGAAGTGCTCGGCGTCGCGGTCGCCGCCCTCTCGCTCGGATGCTACACGTACGCGCCCGTCACCCTCGATGCCGTCCCCGTGGGGTCCGAGGTGCGGGCACTTCTGTCGACCGAGGCGGAGCTTGCCCTCAAGGACTCGCTCGGCATGAGCCTCCACCCGTTGCAGGGGACGCTGGTTAACCGGGAGCAGGGGCGCCTCCTACTCGCGGTACGAGCCGGGGTTGGCGCGCGCGAGCTCGGGTCCCAAGTCTTGTACCAGCGCGTCGGCGTCGCGCCTCAGGATGTGCTGCGGGTCGACGTCCGCCGCCTGCAGCCCACCAAGACCGTCGCTTTGGCGGTCGCCATCGCTGGCGTCGCCACGCTCGTGACCCTCGGCGCCTTCGGGAAGCTGAACCCGGGCAGCCCCGGCGGCGGCGGGGGCGGGCCGCCAGAGCAGTTGCGCGGCTGGTAGGGCAGCGTCCAAGAAAGG
>Ga0066709_100005650_pt1 | contig 10359 bp, 8 predicted proteins | sample GraSoiAngelo_158_FD_79665 | JGI IMG/M metagenome (GOLD analysis project Ga0066709, IMG submission 79665) | Grasslands soil microbial communities from the Angelo Coastal Reserve, California, USA - 14_1009_16_30cm | ecosystem: Environmental > Terrestrial > Soil > Grasslands | place: USA... | reverse complement strand
CGAGGCATCGGTGACCAGCGGGACGTTCGTGCCGGACGCCGAGACCCTCGAGATCGCTCCCTTCGCGCCGGAGGCGATCCCCTGGCGAGGGATCGCCTTCAAGACGACCCGCTGGGCGCTGCGCGACTGGCTGTATCGACGCCATCCAGAGCTCCATCCCGACCCGGAGTGACGGCTGGACTCCTGGGACAACCGGCAGCCAATCTGCCGTTTTTGGACGAGTGAGCGAGATACGCTAGACTCCCCGCTCACAGAGGGCAGGTCCCCCCAGAGGACCTCCGACAATCGAAGACGCGCCACCGGCAACCCCCAGGTGCCGCATCGGGCCCGTCTCCTGTCGCTACCGTCACCGGCAGAGCTCGTGCTCGGCGTGAGTCGCCGACCCGTCATCACGATGTACCCCCGCTGACCCTTGCGCGGATTCGCGCGGGTCGCTGCCGCCCCCGTCACCCTCTGCCGGAACGCGTCCCGGACTTCCGTTCGCCGTGCTCACCACGGCGTTCTGGCAGAGAGGAGCGACATGTCGTCCGCGTTCATCGGCGCCCAGGGGGCGCCCCAGGAATCCACCCTGCGCTCGAAGGCGACCCGCCTCGGCACCCGCCATCACTTTCGGCGCGTAGGAACGGCTGCCGTCGCCGCGACCGTGCTTGCCCTCGCGGTCGCCGGCACCACGTCGGCCTACTGGCCCGTCGCCAGCCGCTCGTCGTACGTCTCGCAGTGGTACTCCAGCCACCACCGCGGCATCGACCTCGCCGCCGCCTCGGGGACGCATATCGTGCCCGCAAGGAGTGGGAGGGTGGTCTTCGCCGGCTGGAAGAGCAACTGCGGCGGCTACCAGGTGTGGGTCTACCACGGCAACGGCCTGTACACGGCCTACTACCACATGCGGAAGGTGTACGCGCGCCGCGGCCAGTACGTGACCGCCCAGCGGACCACCATCGGACTGGTCGGTCGCAGCGGCTGCGCGTCCGGCTACCACACCCACGTTGAGCGCTGGCACGGCTCCCCGTGGCGTTCGGGCTCCTACCGCGTCAACCCCTGGACACTGATCGACTACGGGTATTACTTCCCGAGTCGCTACCGGTGATCTCGCGCCGGTCGGGGCGAAGCGACGTCAGGGCGGAGCGGCGTCAGGGCGTCGCTTCGCCGCTGACCGCGAGCATCCGCGTCGTGTTGCGGACGTTCGGGTTCGTCGTCGCGAACACGGCAAGGAAGCGGTCGCCGATTGGAGCAAGCCCGGCGTAATCCCCCAGGAACAGCCCGAAGGCATCGGGCGCGAAGGCGAGATCGAACGACGTGTCCGTGAGGCGCTGCTCGCGCCACGTCTTTCCATCGCGGGAAGTCGCGAGATAGCGATCGGTCAGCAGCCTCCCGCCACTCACGGTCATCCCGTAGTAGCTCACGCCGATCGTGCCGTTGGCCGCGGTCGCGACCGACGGCGTGAACGCGAAGCGGGCCCGTCCGCCCGGCGGGACCTTCGCGGGCTCTGACCATGTCCTTCCGCGGTCCGCGGACACGGCAACGTTGACGCTCGCCGCTCCCGATGCGGCAAACCGCGCGTCCGACCAGGTCACGACGACCCGCCCCGAGGAGGCTTCCGTCGCTACGCTCGGCAGGCCGTGGCCGGAGCGGATCGGATTTCCGGTCAGGGGGCTCGTGAGCTCCCGACCAACGACGGGTGCGATCGGCTTGGGCGCCGACCAGGTCCTGCCGCCATCCTCCGATCGAATGAACGATTCGGAAGCCTGGCGACCACGCGGCGTGTCGACGACCAGCTCGAACACGTCAACCAGCACGTCGTCGGGCAGCACCGCCATGACGTTCCCGACGGGCACGCCGGAGGGCTGCGCGATCGTGCGCGCGGGCTCCCAGCTCGTGCCCCCGTCGCTCGAACGGGCGAGGAGAATGTCGCCGCGCGGCGGCTGGCTCTGGCCGCCCGGCGCCTCTTCCGAGCCGGTGGTGCGGTCCCAGACGACGTAGACGAGGTCGGCATCCCGCGGGTCGATCGCGACCGACTGCTTGTCGTTGAAGCGCGTGCCGGCGTTCTGAGCGAGCGCGAGCGGCGTGCTCCACGTATCGCCGCCGTCTGTCGACTTGCTGACCAGGACCGCCGTGCGGTCGCGTTCCGTGTCAACCGCGAGGGCGGTTTCGTAGACGACCCCGTCAGGCCCGAAGACGACCCACGGGTCGGATGCCCGCGGGTAGGACGACGCTCCCGGCTGCCCGGCCGAACAGGTCGTGAAGGCCGGGGTGCTGCTCCGCCACGTTCGGCCGCCGTCGTGGGTCACCGCGTTCAGGATCCCCCGAGCGCCCCCGTTCGACCAGCGGTCCTGTTGCCAGGCGGCGACGATGTTCGCCGGGTCGGTCGGGTTCACCGTGACGTAGGGCTCCACCTCGGAGCTCAGGAAGTTGCGGCCCGGTCCCCCGGCCCGACAGGCCACGAACGGATCGTCGCCGGAGATTCGGACGTCGATTGCGAGCGGCGGCGGACTCGGGCTGGGGCCGGGCGGCGATGGCGACCCCGACGGGGAGGGGGAGGGAGCGCTCGGCGAGGGAGGTGCCGACGATGGCGGGGCCGACAGCGAACCCGCGGGTGCGCTTGGGCTCGGGCTCGCGTTCGGCCGGCTGGTGACCGCCGCCGTGAGGATGATCGCGCCGACGAGCGCGATCAGACCTCCGGCAAGCAGCAGGCCGCGGCTCTGCGGCGCGCCCTCTCTCGTCGACACCTCGCGGTCCGTCAGCTCAGGTCGATGAAGACGTTCTTCAGTTCGGTGTACAGCTCGAGAGCGTGCATCCCGAGCTCGCGACCGACGCCCGACATCTTGTAGCCCCCGAACGGCGCCTCGGCGTGGACGCTGCTGTTCGAGTTGATCGACAGCACGCCCGACTGAACGGCCTTCGCCATGCGCAGCGCCTTGCCGATGTCCCGCGTCCAGATCGAACCTGACAACCCGTACGGCGTCGCATTGGCCAGCCGAACCGCCTCATCTTCGGTGTCGAAGGCGATGATCGAAACGACGGGCCCGAAGATCTCCTCGCGCGCGATTCGCATCTCGGCCGTGACGTTGTCGAACACCGTCGGCATCAGGTAGGCGCCGGCGGCCAGAGTCGGATCCTCCGGCGAGCTGCCACCCACCACCAGCTCGGCGCCTTCCTCCTCGCCGACCCCGACGTAGTCGCGCACCCGGTCCCGCTGACGGAAGCTGACCAGCGGACCGACCTCCGTCTTCTCGTCCGACGGGTCGCCCACGCGAACCCGTCGCGTGGCGTCCGCGAAGAGCTCGACCACCCGGTCGTGCGCCGATTGCTCGACGAGGATACGGCTGCGTGCGCAGCAGTCCTGACCGCAGTTGTCGAAGACCGAGTACGGCGCGCTGGAGGCGAACTTCTCGAGGTCGGCGTCGGCGAACACGATGTTCGGGCTCTTGCCGCCCAGCTCGAGGCTGATCTTTTTCACGTTTCCGGCGGCCAGCCGCATGATCTCCTGGCCCGTGGCCGTCTCACCCGTGAAGGCCACCTTGCCGACACCGGGATGCGCCGCAATGGCCGCCCCCGCCGTCCCGCCCGGTCCGGTCACGACGTTGACGACGCCCGGCGGGAAGCCGGCCTCGAGGGCAAGCTCGCCGAGCCGGATCGCCGTCAGCGGCGAATAGCTGGCCGGCTTGAGGATGCAGGTGTTGCCCGCCGCCAGTGCCGGCCCCAGCTTCCAGGAAGCCATGTTCATGGGGAAGTTCCAGGGCACGATCAGGCCGACTACCCCGATCGGCTCACGGAGCGTGAAGTCGAGGCCCGGCTTGCTGACCGGGATGGTCTCCCCGAAGACCTTGTTGGCTGCCCCGGCGTAGTAGTCGAACACGAGGCTGACCCCGAGTGCCTCGTCGCGGGCCGACGCGATCGGCTTGCCGACGTTCCGGCTCTCGAGCTGGGCGAGCGCCTCCAGGTTTTCCCGGACTAGCCCGGCGTAGCGCGCGAGCGCGCGCCCGCGCTTGGCGGCGCTCCAGCTGGACCAGCCGCCGGGCTCCTCGAAGGCCCGCCGGGCCGCCGTGACCGCCCGATCGACGTCCTCGGCGCCCCCGAGCGGGGCAGTGGCGATGACCTCACCGTTGGCGGGGTTTACGACCTCGAATTCCTGACCGTCGGCGGCCGCGGCAGGCTTGCCGTCGATCAGCATCTGAACGGCAGCGGGGCGTGGTGGGGCAGCCGTCTCGGGGGCACGATGCTCAACGGTCATGCGAGTCCTTCGTGAGTCGGCGCCCGGCCGTATCACCGGGTCGCGAGAGGCAAGGGCGCGATCATACGACGGCCACCCCCCACGTCGGTCAGTCGAGTCCGGTGGGATGATGACAGCCGAATGAGGTGCGCATGACGCAGATCGCCACTCCCCCGAAGGCCGGCGCGGCGGCGCGAGCCGGGCGCTTCTTCGACCAGCATCGGGAGACCCTGGAACGAGCCGTTCGGGCGATCCGGGAGCGCGCCTACTGGAGCCCCTATCCCGAGGTGCCCAGCGGCTCGATCTACGGGGAGACCGCGAACGATGACGGGCGGGAAGCCTTCGAGGCGCGACTCGGGCGGCCGTTCGACCTCGATCAGCCCGGGCCGGGCGGCGAGGTCGGCGACGAGCGGTCCCCGTTCGGGTTCGATCTCGGGATCCGCTATCCGCGAACGGAGGTGGAGACCGCGATCGCGGCCCTGACCGCGGCGCTCCCGGCGTGGCGCGCTGCCGGTGCCGAGGCGAGAGCGGGCGTGTGCCTCGAAATCCTCGATCGACTCAACAAGCGCAGCTTCGAGATGGGCTACGCGGTCATGCACACGACGGGCCAGCCCTTCGTCATGGCTTTCCAGGCGGGTGGCCCGCACGCGCAGGATCGCGGTCTCGAGGCGGACGCCTACGCCTGGTCGGAGATGACCCGCCACGCCGATCACGTGACCTGGGAGAAGCCGCAGGGTAAGCGGGACCCCATTCGTCTCGCGAAGTCGTACCGGGTCGTTCCGCGCGGCCTCGCGCTCGTCATCGGTTGCAACACGTTCCCGAACTGGAACTCCTATCCCGGGCTGTTTGCAAGCCTGGTGACCGGCAACCCGGTCCTCGTCAAGCCGAGTCGGCGCTCAGTTCTGCCGCTTGCCCTCACGGTGAGCGTTGCGCGCGAGGTCCTGGCCGACGCCGGCTTCGATCCGAACGTCGTCATGCTCGCGGCGGAGGCCGAGGACGAGCGGCTGGCCAGCGACCTGGCCGTTCGTCCGGAGATCCGGCTCGTCGATTTCACCGGCTCGACCGCGTTCGGCGAGTGGCTGGAGCGGAACGCCACCCAGGCCGGGGTCTACACCGAAAAGGCCGGTGTCAACAGCATCGTCATCGACTCGACGGACGATTTCGACGCGATGGCGGGCAACATCGCGTTCTCGCTCTCGCTGTACAGCGGCCAGATGTGCACCGCGCCGCAGAATCTGCTGGTCCCTCGCGACGGGATCCGGGTCGGAAGCGGGCGGTGGAGTCTCCGGCAGGTGGAGGAAGGGATCGGGGGAGCGATCGACAAGCTGCTGGCCGATCCGGCGCGCGCGGTCGAGGTCACGGGAGCGATCGTCAACGACCAGGTGCGCGAACGGGTGGAGCGTGCACCCTCTCTCGGGCGGGTGATCCTCGCGTCGCGTTCGATCGACCACCCGCAGTTTCCGGATGCGACCGTTCGAACGCCAATGATCGTGGGACTGGACGCTGCCGACGAGACCGTCTACATGCGCGAAGAGTTCGGCCCGGTGTCGTTCGTCGTCGCGACCGATTCGACCGCCCACAGCATCGACATCCTCAGGCGCACGGCACGCGACCGGGGAGCGATCACCGCGGCCGTGTACTCGACCGACGAGGACATCCTGTCCCGCACTAACGAGGCGGCGGCGGAAGCCGGCGTTGCCCTGTCGTGCAACCTGATCGGCAACATCTGGGTCAACCAGTCGGCCGCGTTCTCGGACTTCCATGCGACCGGCGCGAACCCGGCGGCGAACGCGTGCCTGACAGATCCCGCGTTCGTTGCCGGCCGCTTCAGGATCGTCGAGTCACGGCGACCAGCTCCGCCTGCCGAGGACTCGACGCCCGTCAGAAGTAGTTGACGCTGATTCCGCCGTCGACGACGAGCGAAGCGCCATTGGTCCAGCGGCTTTCGTCCGAGGCGAGATAGACGGCCATCGCCACGATCTCCTCGGGCTTTCCGAAGCGGCCGGTGGGGTTGCGCGCCAGCCGGATCCGCTTCGCTTCCTCGTCCTTGACCAGCCAGTCGAGGAGCAGCGGAGTCTCCACTGGTCCCGGGCAGATGGCGTTGCTGCGAACGCCGTTCGGGCCGAACTGCACGGCCAGGCTGCGCGTCAGGCTGAGGATCGCGCCCTTCGATGCCGTGTAGGCGTCCTGCGGTACGGAGCAGCCCAGGAGCGCCACGAAGCTCGCGATATTGATGACCGACCCCGACCCCTGCTCGACCATGTGTGGGATCGCGTACTTGCAGCCCAGGAAGACGCCGCGCACGTTCACGGCCATGACCTTGTCCCACGTGGCAACGTCGGTGTCGATCACGGAGTGGTCGGCGGCCGGCATGATGCCCGCGTTGTTGTAGAGGACGTCGACCCGGCCGAACGTCGTGATGGCGTGGTCGACCATCGCCCGGGCTTCGGCCTCGTTCGAAACGTCGGCGCGGACGAAGGTCGCCTGGCCGCCGGCTTCCGTCACGGTTCGGGCGGTGTCCTGCCCGGCCTCCTCGGTCACCTCGGCGACGACGACTTTCGCCCCCTCCCGGGCAAACAACTCGGCGGCGACCCGGCCCATGCCGCTGCCGCCCCCAGTGATGATGCAAACCTTGTCCTCGAGTCGCACGGTCCCTCCTTGCCCATGCGGGCCCCGGATCCCCGGTTCACGCTTGCCGGTCGTCGCTGATCGGCTCCCGATTGTGGGCCCTGGCGATCAGGTGCGCGGCGGCGCCGCCGAATCGGCCTCCGCGACCAGTTGCGCCGGAGTCGTGGTGGGACCGACCTCCAGCCGCGGGATGAGGAAGCGGTTCGTCCAGTCCACGGGTCCAACCTCGCGATTGATGACGGCCGCGTCAAACCCGGCGCGAGCCACCCCGGAAACAACCCCTGGGTTCCAGTCGCTGAAGGGATAGGCGAAGGTCGCCGGGCGCTCGCCAACGATCGACTGGATCGTGAACTCCGCCTCGACAATCTGCCGTTCGAGTGCCGGGCCGGAGAGCCGGGTGAGGTTGACATGGTCGACTGTGTGATCCCCGATCTCCATGCCCGCGGAAGCAAGGCGCGCGATCTCGTCCCGTGTCAGATCGCCGGGCTCGCCCAGGCGCCCGGTGACCACGTAGTAGGTAGCGACGAGGCGGAGGGCGACGAGCGTCGGAAACGCGTTGGTGAATCCGTCCTGGTTCCCATCGTCGATCGTGATCGCAAACGTGCGGGGAACCGGCGGCCGGCCAGCCTCCAGATCCGCGGCGAGCTGCGCGACGGTGATGGTGTGCCAGCCCGCGGCGACGAGCGCCTGGAGCTGCTGGCGGAACAGATCGGACGGCACCCACAGGTTGGGGAAAGCGACCGGACCGGCAGGCGGAGTCGAGATCCGGTGGTACGTGAGGATCGGGATCCGAAAGGGCTCATCGGAATTCGGCGGGCGCGTTCCTGCCAGCGGCCAGCGCGCAACCGACGCGACACGAAGATTGGGCGATGGCGGGACGAGAGGTGGGGCCGGCGTTGCCTGGGGCGAGGCACTGCCAGAGGCGCTGGCCCGGGGTGGGTAGGTTCCGGACGCGGCAGGATTTGGAGCAATCGTCGCGCACGACCCGACGGTGATCGCCAGGACGAAAGCGATGATTGCCGCCCGCACGACGCCAACGTAGGCCGGAAAGCTTGCGGGGACGCAGGTGAACAGGCGGTGATCTCTTAAGGTTCGCGCGCAGCCTGGGCTGGTGGGATCAAGCCGCGCTCAGCCCGCCGCGACCGCGTCGGCCTCACGTATCTCCAGGACGTTGAGTGCTGGCACCGGGCGGCTGAACCCCTTCAGGTTGAGCTCGCCGACCGGCTCGGCCACGACCAGGTCCTCGACCATGGCGTGGGCGCGCTGGCTCACCAGGATCTGGTTCGCGCGCGCTTCGCCGCTCAGGCGCGACGCGAGAATGACGACGTTTCCGATGGCCCCGTAGTCGTAGCGCCCCTCGAAGCCGATCCGGCCGAGCGTCGCATAGCCGACCGCGATCCCCACGCCGAGGTTGAGCTCGTAGCCGCGCTTGTGCCATCCCTCGGCCAGGTCGGCGAAGCGCTCGCGCATGGCGACCGCCATCCGCACGGCGCGCTCGACATGGTCGGCCTGCGGCACCGGGTCGTTGAAGAAAACCATCACCCCGTCGCCAGCGAAGTGCTCCAGCGTTCCGGCGTGGTCCACGATCTGTGCGCCCATCATGCGGTGATAGTCGGCGAGGACAGCGAAAAGCTCCTCCGGCTCGGCCTGCTCCGCGAACGAGGTAAACCCGCGGAGGTCGCAGAAGACGGCGGTGATCTGCCGTCGGTGGCCGCCGAGGAGTTGTTCGCCCTCCTGGCTGGAGACCAGCGCGGCGACCTGCGGCGAGAGGAACCGGCTCAACTCGTGGCGCTGGCGCTCGATCGTCCGATTGAGCCCCGCGAGGCGATCGAGGTACTCAAGCTCGAGGTCGTGGAGCCGCTTCTCCGCCAGCGAAGCGTTCACGCGGGCGCCCAGGATCGAGGGATTGAACGGCTTGGGCAGGTAGTCGGTGGCGCCCAGCGCGATGCAGCGCACAGCGCTGTCGAGCTCGTCGACACCCGAGATCATGATCACCGGCAGTTTGCGCAGCGACTCGTCGCCCTTGATCGCAGCGAGCGTCTCGTATCCATCGAGCTCGGGCATCACGACGTCGAGCAGTACGACGTCGATCGGCGGCTGGCGGCCAGCCCGCAGCAGCGCGAGGGCGCTGGCGCCGTTCTCCGCTTCGATCCATTGGAGCCCGAGACGCGTCAGCAGCTGCCCGAGCAGCTTCCGGTTGACTGGGCTGTCGTCGACGACGAGGGCGACTCCCGCGCGCCCCGAGCCGTCGGAGCCCTCGGCCGGGGAGCCTTCCAGCGGATGGGGGTCCAAGGGCACTCCGGCAACAGGCGCGGCCTCGGAGACGGGGCGGCCGGCGCTCGAGGCGCCGGCGCCATAGCCGTTTTCCGGCAGCCCGGAGAGGTTCATGCGCCCTTCCTCGCGGCGACCCATGCGCGCAGCTGCGATTGCACGGTCTCGAACTCGGAGCGCATCGCGCGTGCCGCTTCAGCGGCGCCGTCCAGCCGCTCCGCTCGGCCCTGCATCTCGAGGCTCCGAGACATCTCGCCGAGGCGGATCGCGCCGATCGTCAGGCTGCCGGTCTTGAGCGTGTGGGCTGGGCGAACGAGCGCGCTCGCGTCGTGGGATTCGACGGCCGCGTCGATCGCGTCCAGGTGCGCCGGCGCGTCAGCCAGGTAGGTGTCCACCAGCTCCGCGACGAACCCCGAGTCGCCGCCGACGGATTCGAGCACGCCATCGAGGACGGCTTCGTCGATCGTCGGTCCGTCCTGCTCCGTCATCAGGTCGCCACCGTGTCGGGCGGTGCGGGGGATACCGCGACCGGCACTCGCTGCAACGCATTGAGCAGGTCGGCCGAACGGATCGGCTTGCTGATGTAGTCGTCCATGCCGGCCGCCAGGCAGGCTTCGCGGTCGCCGGCCATCGCGTTCGCCGTCATTGCGACGATTCGCAGCGGCTTGTCCGGCCAGCGAGCCCTGATTCGCCGTGTCGCTTCGAGCCCGTCGAGCTCCGGCATCTGGACGTCCATGAGCACCACGTCGTAGTCGTGATCCGAGACTGCCTCGATGGCCTGCACCCCGTCGGTGGCGATGTCGGCGTCGTACGCCATCTGGCGCAGGAGGCGGAGCGCGAGCTTCTGGTTCACCGGGTTGTCCTCGGCGAGCAGGATGCGGAGGGGGTGGCGGTCGCCGAGCGGGCCGTCGAGTCCCGCGCCACCCGCAGCAGCGCCGGACAGCGCGGTTCCGGGCGGCATTGCCGGCGCGGCGACCGTGGCGCCCAGCACGACCGTCGCAAGGGTGTCATGCAGCGCCGACGGCTTGACGGGCTTCGCGAGCCAGGCCGCGACGTGCGATGCCTCCCGGTCGGCGAGGCCGACGGATGACAGGATCACCACCGGCATCCGCTTCTTTCGACGCAGCGCGGCCACCTCCGCCGCCAGCTGGAGACCGTCCATCTCGGGCATGAGCAGGTCGAACAGGGCGACATCGAAGCGCTGCTTGTCACGCAACCACTCGAGGGCCTCGCCGGGCGAGCCCGTTTCG
>Ga0066709_100005648_pt1 | contig 10360 bp, 5 predicted proteins | sample GraSoiAngelo_158_FD_79665 | JGI IMG/M metagenome (GOLD analysis project Ga0066709, IMG submission 79665) | Grasslands soil microbial communities from the Angelo Coastal Reserve, California, USA - 14_1009_16_30cm | ecosystem: Environmental > Terrestrial > Soil > Grasslands | place: USA... | reverse complement strand
CGAGCGGCGCAACCGGCTGCTGAGGCGCCAGACGAGGCTGTGGCGCGAAAGCCCGCCGCGCGAGCCGGTCATCGCGGCCGGGCTGGTCGGCGGCTTCCCGGCGCTCGACGAATTGCTCGGCGTGATCGCCGGCCTCGAACGCGGCGCGGTGATCCTACCCGGCCTCGATCGCGCCGGCAGCCCCGAATTGTGGGAGACAATCGCCGACGATCCGGCGCATCCGCAACATCTGATGGCGCGGCTGCTGCAATCGCTCGACCTGCCCCGCGGGGATGTCCGCGATTGGCCGCCATCGCCCAGCCCGCCGACTCCATCCGTTCGCGACCGGCGTTTGCGGCTGTTTGCCGAGGCGTTGCGGCCGGCGGTGATGACCGATGATTGGCGGTTGCTGGGGCCGGAGCCGCCCGACACGCTCGCCGGGGTGACGCGCTACGATTGCGCCAACCCGCAGGATGCAGCGGCGACGATCGCGCTGCTGCTGCGGCGAACCCTCGAAATACCGGCTGCGACGGCGGCCCTGGTCACCCCGGACCGCGAGCTGGCGCGCCGCGTCGCCGCGGAATTGCGCCGCTGGGATATCGACATCGACGATTCCGCGGGATTGCCGCTGAACCGGACGCCGCCCGGCGCCTTCCTGCGCCTCGTGCTCGACCTCGCCGAGAGCGGGCTGGCGCCGGTGCCGTTGCTCGCCGCGCTGAAGCACCCGCTGGCCGCTGGCGGCCTCGCCCCGGAGGTGTTTCGCGATTATGCGCGCCGGCTCGAACACGCGATCCGCGGGCCGCGCCCGGCGCCGGGGTTCGCCGGGCTGCGGGCGGCGCTCGATCCGAAGGACCGATTGCTGCATGGATTTGTCGACCGTCTCGAACATCATCTTGGTGGGCTGATGGAGCAGCTGGCGCGCGACGCTGCGCCGATCGCCGAGTTGGCGACGGCGCATATCGCGGCGGCCGAGCAGCTCGCCGCGACCGATGCCGAGACCGGCATTGCCCGCCTCTGGCAAGAGACGGCGGGCGAGGCGGCGGCGCGGTTCTGCCACGAGCTGATCGACGCGGCGGGCGATTTTCCGGCAATTCCGGCCCGGCATTACCCGGCGCTGTTCGAGGCGCTCGCTGTCGGCATCGTGGTGCGGCCGGCTTTCGGCCGCCACCCCCGGCTGGCGATCTGGGGCCTTGTGGAGGCGCGGCTGCAACAGGCCGATCTCCTCGTGCTCGGCGGGCTGAACGAGGGCACCTGGCCGGGTTCGGCGGCCTTCGATCCGTGGATGTCGCGGCAGATGCGCCAGCAATTCGGCATCGCCGTTCCGGAGCGGGCGGTCGGCATCGCCGCCCATGATTTCGCCCAGGCGATCGGCGCGCCGGCAGTTGCTTTGATTCGGGCGGCGCGGCGCGAAGGCGTGCCGACGATCCCGTCGCGCTGGCTGTTGCGGCTCGGCGCGGTGTTGCGCGCGACGGGGCTTGATGGCGCGCTCGGACCGGAGCCCGAGATCGACAGCGCGGCGGCGTTGCAGGATGTGCCGGAGCGCCGCCGCCCGCTGCCGATCGTCGCGCCATGCCCGCCCGTTGAAGCGCGGCCGCGCCGGCTCGCCGTGACGGCGATCGAGACCTGGATCCGCGATCCTTACGCGATCTATGCCCGCTACATCCTCGGCCTGAGGGCGCTCGACGAGCTCGACGCCGAGCCGGGCCGCGCCGAGCTCGGCACCGCAGTGCATGACGCGCTCGCCGCGTTCGTGCAGCGGCATCCGCGCGACTTGCCGGCCGATCCGGAAGCCGAGCTGACCGAGATCGCGCGCGATTGTTTCGGCCCCTATCTGTCGCGACCCGGGGCGTGGGCCTTCTGGTGGCCGCGCTTCGAGCGGATCGCCCGCTGGTTCATCGCCACGGAAAGACAGCGGCGCGGCAACATCATCGAGAGCTTCAGCGAACGGAATGGCAGGCTGGTGATCCCGGCCCCCGCCGGGCCGTTCACGATCACCGCAATCGCCGACCGCATCGACCGGCTGCATTCGGGCGAGGTGACGATCCTCGATTACAAGACCGGCGTGCTGCCGTCGAAAACCGAGGTCGACAATGGCATCGCGGTACAACTGCCGCTCGAAGGCGCGATCGCCCGTGCCGGCGGCTTTGAGGGTGTGCCCGGAATGCCGGCTACGCTCGAATACTGGCGTCTTTCGGGCGGAGAGCCGGCCGGCGAGCAGAAGCCGCTTACCGCCGGGGATCCCGGCGAGCTGATCGATCGGGTGTTGCGGGGTGTCGGCGGGCTTGTCGCGCGCTTCGACGATCCGGCGACTCCTTATCTGCCGGTTCCGGTGCTGCGCTGGAAGCCGCGCTTTTCCGACTACCGCCATCTCGAACGGCTCGAAGAAGACGAGGACGAGGGCTATGAGCCGCGCCGCTGAAGCCGCGGCGGTGCAGCGGCAGGCGCTGGGACCCGACGTATCGGTGTGGGTCTCCGCCTCGGCCGGCACCGGCAAGACCAAGGTGCTGACCGACCGGCTGCTGGCGCTGATGCTCGACGGCACCGATCCGGCGCGCATCCTGTGCCTGACCTTCACCCGGGCGGCGGCGGCCGAGATGGCGAACCGGGTCAACCACCGGCTGGCCGCCTGGGCCACCTTGCCGCCCGGCGCGCTCGCCGAGGAGCTGGTTGAGCTGACCGGCCGCTTCCCCGACGAAGACGAGATCGGGCGCGCCCGCCAGCTCTTCGCCCGCGTGCTGGACATCCAAGGCGGCGCGAAGATCGCGACGATCCACGCTTTCTGCCAATCCTTGCTGCGCCGTTTCCCGCTGGAAGCCGGGGTGCCGCCCGAATTCGCCGTAATCGAGGAACGCAGCGCCGCCGAGACGCTGACCGAGGCGGCGGAAAGCATCACCGCGGCAGCGCGCGACGGCCGCGCCCCGCGGCTCGCCGAAGCGCTGGCGCTGGTCGCGCGGCATACGCAAGAGGAGCGCTTCGCCGAGCTTCTGGCCGCGCTCGCCGGCGATCGCAGCAAATTGCGCGCGGCGCTTGTTGATGGCGAAGCGGCGCTGCGGGCGCGGCTTGCTGCCGCATTCTCCGTACCGGATGGGGCGACCGCCGACAGCCTGACAGAGGCGTTCTGCGCGCCGGCCGCTTGTGATGAAGCCGCGTTACGCGCGGCCGCGGCGGCGCTCGCCGACGGCTCGCCGACCGACCGGGAGCGCGGACACATTCTGGCGCGCTGGTGCGCGGACACCGAGCAGCGCTGCAATTTGTTGGACGCGTATTTCGACGCGTTCCTGACGGCCGAGGGCGCGATCCTGCAGAGGCTGATCACCAAGGCCGCTCTCAACAAAACGGGTTGCGGCGATGCGCGCGCCGCGCTCGAGACCGAGGCGCGGCGGATCGTGCGATTCAGGCACCAGCGCGCCGGCGCGGCGCTGGTCGAGGGGACGCTGGCGCTGATCCGGCTCGGCGCTGCCGTATTGCGCGCCTATGAAGAGCGTAAGCGGCTGCATGGCCTCCTGGATTTCGACGACCTCGTGCTGAAGGCGCTCGAACTATTGCAGCGGCCGGGGATCGCCCCGTGGGTGCTGTTCAAGCTCGATGGCGGGCTCGATCACATCCTGATCGACGAAGCGCAGGACACCAACCCGGAGCAATGGGAGCTGGTCGCCGCGCTCGCCGAGGAGTTTTTTGCCGGCGAGGGCGGCAGCGAGCGCATCCGCACGATCTTCGCGGTGGGCGATGCCAAGCAGTCGATCTACAGCTTTCAGCACGCCGACCCGCGCGAGTTCGTCAGAATGCGGCGGCATTTCGAGGCCCGGGTCAACGCGGCGCAGCAGCAATGGCGGACCGTGCCGTTGGAGATCTCGTTCCGCGCCACCGAGCCCTTGTTGCAGGCGGTCGACGCGGTGTTCCAGGGCAATGCGGCGGCCGATGGCGTCGCGCTCGACGGCGCGGCGATCCGCCATGTCGCGGCGCGATCTGGTCATGCGGGGCTCGTCGAGCTGTGGCCGCCAGTCATGCCTGATGCGGATGAAGAGCTCGACCTGACGGCGGTGTCGGGAACCCGTCAGCGCAGCGTCGAGCCACGCACCCGGCTGGCGCGCGCGATGGCGGCGACGATTGCCGATTGGCTCATGACGGGCGAGCGGCTGGAGGCGCGCGACAGGGCGATCCGGCCGGGCGACATCATGGTGCTGGTGCGGCGCCGCAACCTTTTTGTCGGTGACCTGATTACGGCGCTGAAGCAGCGCAGGGTGCCGGTCGCCGGGGCCGACCGGCTGGTATTGACCGAACAGCTCGCGGTGCAGGATCTGATCGCGCTCGGCCGGTTCCTGCTGCTCCCCGAAGACGATCTGAATTTGGCGACGGTGCTGAAAGGCCCGCTGTTCGGATTTTCCGAGGACGAGCTGTTCCAGCTCGCCTATCGCCGCGGCGAGCAGAAGCTGTGGGAGCGGCTGCGCCGGCTGGCCGGCGAAGATCTGGTGATGCACGCGGCCTTCGAGCGGCTGGCGGAACTGCGCGCCCGCGCCGATTACGTGCCGCCGTTCGAGCTCTATGCCGAAATTCTCGGCGATGGCGGACGCCGCGCGATGCTGGAGCGGCTGGGCCCCGAAGCGGCCGACCCGATCGACGAGTTCCTCGCGCTGGCGCTCGCCTATGAGCGCGAGCATGTGCCGTCCTTGCAGGGCTTTCTGCATTGGCTCGCTGCCGGCGAGATCGAGGTCAAACGCGATTTCGGCGAGCGCCAGCGCGACGAAGTACGAGTGCTGACCGTGCATGGCGCCAAGGGGCTGGAAGCGCCTGTCGTGTTCCTCCCCGACACGATGCAATTGCCGGACTGGCCGCCGCGCTTGTTGTGGACCGAGGCCGAGGGGCTGCCGCTGTGGTGCCCGCGCAAGGCGCTCGAAGCGCGGTTTTATGCCGACCGGCGCGCGGAATTCCGCCAGCGGCAGATGCAGGAATATCGCCGCTTGCTCTATGTCGCGCTGACCCGGGCGCAGGACCGGCTTTATGTCTGCGGCTGGGAGACGAAACGGCCGGTTGCCGAGCCGACTTCCTGGCATGCGCTGTGTCATGGCGGCTGGAGCGGCATCGCAGAGGCGGTGCCGTTCGATTCGCGGCCATTGCTCGGCGACCGGGAGGGCTGGTCCGGCACGGCGCTGCGCATCACGGGGCCGCAGACCAGCGCGCCGGCCCGCAACGGGCCGAGCATTGCCGGGCGCGCCACGGGGCCGCTGCCGCGATGGGCGGCCGTGCCGCCGGCACCCGAGCCGGACCCGCCAAAGCCATTGCTGCCGTCGCGCCCGAGCGGGCCGGAACCCGCGACGCTGTCGCCGCTCGCCATTGCCGGCCGCGACCGGTTCAAGCGCGGCCTGTTGGTCCACAAGTTGCTGCAGAGCCTGCCGGAGCTGCCTGTGGAACAGCGTGAAATGGCGGCGCAGCATTTTCTGACTCTGCCGGTGCATGGGCTAGCCGCCGAGGAACAGGCCGAGCTCTGCCGCGAAACATTGGCGGTGCTGGCCGATCCGGAGTTCGCCGAGCTGTGGGGCGCCGATGCACAGGCGGAAGTACCGGTCGTCGGGCTGATCGGCGGACATGCGCTGTCGGGCCAGATCGATCGGCTGGTCGTGACCCCGGAGCGGGTGCTGATCGTCGACTACAAGACATTGCGGCCGCCGCCCGCCACCGAAGACAAGGTGCCGGCGATCTATTTGCGGCAGCTGGCGACCTATCAGGCGGCGCTCGCGCGCATCTATCCCGACCGTCCAGTGGCCTGCGCGCTGCTGTGGACCGAAGGTCCGCGGCTGATGCCGATCAGCCCTGCGCGGCTCGCCGAGCATCTGCCCGGCAACCTGCCTTGACGCCGGATTTTGCGCTCCCCTAATGTCAGCGCCAGAGTAGCGAAAGGATATTTCAATGAAGCCGACCGCAGTCAGCGACGGCGAGTTTGACAGCGTGGTATTGCGCGCCACCGAGCCCGTCCTCGTCGACTTCTGGGCGGAATGGTGCGGGCCGTGCAAGATGGTCGCGCCCTTCCTCGACGATCTCGCCACCGACATGGCCGGGCGGGTGACTGTCGCCAAGGTCAACATCGACGAAAACCCGCAGACGCCGCGCAAATACGGCGTGCGCGGCATCCCGACAATGATCCTGTTCAAGGGCGGCCAGGTGGCGGCGACGAAGATCGGCGCCTTGCCGAAGAGCAAGCTCTACGAATGGGTCGAATCGGTCCTGTAGGCCGCCGCCCCGTCCGGGTACTTATCCAGTCGGCACTCAAACCTATTCGATACTAAACCGTCATACCCGGTCTTGTGCCGGGCATCCACGTCTTCAAAGCGCGTGGATGGCCGGGACAAGCCCGGCCATGACGAATGGGGTAGCCCTAGACTGTATGTCTGTGCGTCGACCGGGTAGCTGGGATTACCCGTTCTCCGTCAGGACGATACCGGCGAAATGCAGCGAGCCGCAGATCAGTACCCGTGCTGGCCCGGTTTGCTGGACGAGGTCGCGCAACGCGGTTTCGATTGACGCGGCCTCGCGCGCCGCGATGCCGACCGACTTCGCCGAGGCGACGATCTCGGCGGCGGGGTGCGGGTTCTCTTCGCCGGGTATCGTGACCGCGAACAGCGTTCGCGTGTGAGGCGCCAACGGGGCGAGGAAGCCGCTCGCATCCTTGGTGTTCAGCATGCCGACGATCAGGTGGAGCGGGCGATCGTGCCAACTGCGCGCGACTTCGGCGATGACCTCGCCGGCGGCAGGGTTGTGACCGCCGTCGAGCCATAATTCCCATCCCGCCGGCAGCATATCGACCAATGGGCCATGGCGCAGGCGCTGCATGCGCGCCGGCCAATCGATCTGGCGCAAACCGTCGGCAATCGCCGCGGGCGGCAGCGGAAGCTGCGACAGTTGTTCGAGACAGGCGATCGCCGTCCCGGCATTGACGATCTGATGCGCTCCCGGCAATGAGGGGAGTGGCAGATCGAGTTGCCAACGGGTTCCGACATAACGCATCCCAACACCCTCACCCGCCCTCGCGCTCTGCGCTCGGGCACCCTCTCCCGCAATGCGGGAGAGGGAAGAAAGAGGCTCGCAATGCCACTCGCGATGCCAGCGAAACAGCGGCGCATCGAGCGCCGCGGCGCGCGCCTCGATGACCGCTTGGGCTGCGTCCGGTTGCGGGCCGATGATGGCCGGCGCTCCCGGTTTCAGGATGCCGGCCTTCTCGCCGGCGATCGCCGCGACGGTGTCGCCGAGAAAGGCCTGGTGATCGAGCGAGATCGGGGTGATCGCGGTCGCCGCCGGACGGCGCAGCACATTGGTCGTGTCGAGCCGGCCGCCGAGCCCGGTTTCGAGGAGCACGACATCCGCCGGGGTACGGGCGAAAGCCAGAAACGCCGCCGCCGTGGTGATCTCGAAAAAGGTGATCGGCTCGCCGCGATTGGCACGCTCGCATTCCTCCAACAGCTCGAGCAACAAATCCTCTTCGATCAGATGGCCGGCGAGGCGGATGCGCTCGTGAAAGCGGACGAGATGCGGCGAGGTGTAGGCATGGACGCGGTAGCCGCCGGCTTCGAGACAGGCGCGCAACGTCGAGACCGTCGAGCCCTTGCCGTTGGTGCCGGCGACATGCACGGCCGGCGGCAGCTTGTCCTGCGGATTGCCGAGCGCCGTCAGCAAGCGCTCGATGCGGGTCAGCGACAGGTCGATCTTTTTCGGGTGCAGCTGCGTCAGGCGCGCCAGCACCCGATCACTTTGATTACCGGCGGTGCCGAGCATCCGCCTTACTCCGCTGCTTTGCGGGTCGCGATCGCCGGCAAACCGGCCGCGCCGCGCACCGGCTCGCGCAGCAATGACAGAATCCGCGCCAGGGTCGCGTGCAACTCGCCGCGCGGCACGACCTGATCGACCATGCCGTGCTCGTGCAGGTATTCGGCGCGCTGAAACCCCTCCGGCAATTTTTCGCGGATCGTTTCCTCGATGACCCGGGCGCCGGCAAAGCCGATGATCGCGCCCGGCTCCGCCAGGGTGATGTCGCCGATCATCGCCAATGACGCCGAGACGCCGCCGGTGGTCGGATCGGTCAGCACGACGATGTAAGGCAGACCCGCCTCCTTGACCATGTCGGCGGCGAGGATCGTGCGCGGCATCTGCATCAAGGACAGGATGCCTTCCTGCATGCGCGCGCCGCCGGAGGCCGGCACGACGATCAGCGCCGCCTCGCGCTCGACGGCGCGCCGCGCCGCGGTGACCATCGCCTCGCCGGCCGCGATCCCCATCGATCCGCCCATAAAGGCGAAATCGAAGGCGAGGACGATCGCGGCATTGCCGCCGATCCGCCCCTGCGCGATCGTCACCGCATCACGGCCGGCGCCGAGCGCCGCCTGTCCCTCGCGCAGCCGATCCGTGTAGCGCTTGCGGTCGCGGAAGCGCAGCGGGTCTTGCGGCACTTTCGGCGCCTCGATTTTTTCGAAGGCGCCGTCATCGAATAGGATCTTGAACCGGGCCTCGCTGCCGATGCGGAAATGATGGCCGCAATGGCGGCAGACTTCGAGATTGGCCGCCAGCTCGCGGTGGAACAGCATCTGCTCGCAAGAGGGGCATTTGCGCCACAGATTGTCCGGCACCTCCTTGCGCGTCAGCGCCCGGATCTTCGGCAGCACGTAGTTGGTCAGCCAGTTCATCGTCCGCGATCATAGCGGCGCCGTGTTGGGGCGCGAAGTGCGCCTTCGGGCGCAGGCAGCCACGACGGTTTTTTATGCGCCGCTTTTCCCGGCAAGCGCCGCGACGCGATGAATGCCGATCAACACCTTGGAAAGAGGGCCATTTTTGCCCGCAGTCGGCAAAAAACAGCGAAATAACAGCGGCGATAACAGCAAAGGTATCAGCGATAAAAAAAGCAACACAGAGGCCGCAATATTCCCGGCCCTGGGATGGACGAGTTAAGGTGTCATCCTATATTGCTGCACGGGTAACGCCCGCTATCTTGGCTGAGGCGAGAGAGCGCCGATCCGGATTGTAGTGTGCGTCTCTTGTATCACAACAATCCGGATTTGTCAAGTACAAAATGCGAAAATAGGAAGACAAACCCGATGGTCAACGCCGCCGCGCGCTCCGGACCCCTGCGGCGAGAACGCGGATGTCGCCGAGGACCGCATCGATCAGTCCGGGTTTGGCCTTTCCGTCCGGGTCGAGGTTGAAGGCAAGGCGATCGACGATTGCCGAACCAACCACCGCTGCATCCGCCACCTTGGCGACCTCGGCGGCCTGGTCCGGGGTCTTGATGCCGAAGCCGACCGCGATCGGCAGCTGCGTGAAACGGCGCAACCGCTCGACCGCAATGCGCACGCTTGCCGCGTCGGCCGAACGGGTGCCGGTGATGCCGGTGATCGCGACGTAGTAGATAAAGCCGCTGGCTTGCCCGGTGATCGCCGGCAGGCGCGCTTCGTCGCTGGTCGGAGTGGCGAGCCGCACGATATCGAGCCCGGCGGCGCGGGCCGGCCCGGCGAGTTCCTCGTCCTCCTCGGGCGGCAGATCGACGATGATTGCGCCATCGACGCCGGCGGCCACCGCGTCGCGCGCGAAATCTTCGGTGCCATAGCGGTAGATCGGGTTGTAGTAGCCCATCAGCACATAGGGCGTGTCCGGGTCGGTTTCGCGCAGGCGTCGTACCATCGCCAGGGTGCTGCGCAATGTCGTGCGGGCTTTCAGGGCGCGCTGCCCGGCGGCCTGGACCGACGGGCCGTCGGCCATCGGATCGGAGAACGGCATGCCGATCTCGACGAGGTCGGCGCCGGCGGCGGCGAGGCCGGAGAACAGTGCGAAGGAGGTCTCCGGGTCGGGATCGCCGGCCGTCAGGTAGATCACCAGGCCGGCGCGGCCCTCCTGCTTCAGCTGTGCAAAACGCTTTTCGATGCGGCTCATTGCCCCTCACCCTGTCCCTCTCCCCGTAAAACGGGGAGAGGGAACGCAGCTGAAGCGCCTGCCACAGCTCTCCCTCTCCCCGCTTGCGCGGAGAGGGCCGGGGTGAGGGGCTTGGTTGTACCGATCACAGGCGGACGCCGAGATGGTCGGCGACGGCGAAGATGTCCTTGTCGCCACGGCCGCACATGTTCATGACCAGCAGATGATTGCGCGGCAGGTCCGGCGCGATCTTCGCGACATGGGCCAGCGCATGCGCCGGCTCCAGGGCGGGGATGATGCCCTCCTGGCGGCTGCACAGCTGGAACGCGTCGAGCGCCTCGCGATCGGTGATCGAGACGTATTGCACGCGTTCGAGATCATGCAGCCAGGCGTGTTCCGGCCCGATGCCGGGATAATCGAGACCGGCCGAGATCGAATGGGCGTCGTGGATCTGACCGTCGGAATCCTGCAGCAGGTAGGTGCGGTTGCCGTG
>Ga0066709_100005647_pt1 | contig 10360 bp, 10 predicted proteins | sample GraSoiAngelo_158_FD_79665 | JGI IMG/M metagenome (GOLD analysis project Ga0066709, IMG submission 79665) | Grasslands soil microbial communities from the Angelo Coastal Reserve, California, USA - 14_1009_16_30cm | ecosystem: Environmental > Terrestrial > Soil > Grasslands | place: USA... | reverse complement strand
GCTGGCGAAAATCGGCGTGCGCGAGCGTCGCGAGATCGAGCTCGTCGAGCACACGCTGAGCATCGCCATCGTCGTCGCTCTGCACGCTCCACCACGTACCGCGATGCATCGCGATCCTGGCGGTCTCGGCAACGCTCGCGGGAAACGGATCGGCCCAGAACTGCGGGCACCAGGCACGCCAGTCGGCGAGCGAGCGCGGCGACCAATCCGACAGCGGTCGATCCTGCAGCATCAGCTCGCCGCGCGTGCGCGCGAACACGCCGGCCATCGCTGCGAGCAGCGACGACTTGCCCGCGCCGTTCGGGCCGAGCACGACCCAGCGCTCGTGTTGAGCGACGCTGAACGACAAGCCGTCGAACAGGACGCGGCCAGCCGATGTGCCACCGGCGTGCAAGCACAAGCCGCTCACGTCGAAGCGCAGCGGCTTGCTCATCGCATTGCTCCACGTGGACGATGCAGCAGCAAGGCGAGGAACGCCGGCACGCCGATCGCCGCGGCGAGCACACCGACCGGCAACTGCAGCGGTGCGACGATCGTCCGCGCCGCCGCATCGACAAGAACGACGAAACTGCCGCCCGCCAACGCGCTGGCGGGCAAGAGCCGCGGCGCGCTGCGCAGCCCGATCAAGCGCAATGCGTGCGGCACGACGAGACCGACAAAGCCGATCGCACCCGCGGTCGCGACTGCGCCGCCGGTGGCCAGTGCCGATGCGATCAGCACTTGACGCCGACGCTGCACGACCGGCACGCCGAGCGTGGCGGCCCATGCGTCGCCGCGCGCCAGCCAATCGAGTTGATGCGCCCACGGCCAGCTCAGTGCGAGCCCGATCGCGAGCGCGACCCACACCGCCGCCCAATGCGTCGCGCCGTTGAGGTCGCCCAACAGCCAGAACACCATGCCGCGCAATTGCGCTTCGGGTGCCAAGGTCAGCAGCGTGGTGACGATCGCCGATCCGGCGGATCCGATCATCACGCCGATCAGCAGCAGCGACACCGGCGCCTCCTGCGCGCCCGACAAGCCGGAGCGTGCGAGCACGCGCCACGACAGCGCGAGCAGCAGCAGCGTCGCGGCGAGCGCCCCCACCGCAGCGCCGCCGGCAAGACTCCATTCGGACCACCACGCCGCCGTGCTCAGACCACCGAGCAGCATTGCCGACAACGCGCCGACCGCAGCCCCACTCGACACGCCGAGCACATACGGGTCGGCGAGCGCATTGCGCGTCAGCAGCTGCATCAGCGCCCCCGACAGCGCGAGCGCCGCACCGGCGCCGAAACCGGCGAGCACGCGCGGCGCACGGATCTGCCAGACGATGTCGGAGGCAGCCCAGCCCCAGCCCGAAGAACCGGCGGCGAGGCCGAGCGCGCAGACGGACATGGCGAGCAGCGCGAGCGCTGCAAAGCTACGCCAAGTCGAGTGCTCCATGCGGTGTGAAGATCAGAGTCCTCCGCCAGCGTAGCGGATGCCGACCCACGCCTGGCGGCCGAGCGACTGGTAGTCGTGCGCCGGCTCGTAGCGGCGATCGGTGGCGTTGAGCAATTTCGCTTCGGCCTGCCAGTTCGGCGTGATGCGATAGCGCGCCTTCAGGTCGAGCAGTTGATAGCCCGCGAGCCGCACGCCGCCTTCGGGACGCGCGCCGACATCGAGCACGCTCGCGTCGAAGGTCCATGGACCCGAGGTCCAGTCGATCGCGAAGGTCTCCTGATGCGCCGCGCGACGCGCGAGACGCTGGCCGGTACTGCGATCCTTCGCATCGAGAAAATCGACAGTGCCGTGCACGCCGATTGCGCCGATGCGATGCGATGCGGTCAGGGTCGCGCCTTGCAGTCGCGCGCGGCTCACGTTGGCCGCGCAGCCGAAGTCGTAGCTCGGGTCTGCAGGGCAGAACGTTCGGTCGGGCTGGTAGCCGATCATGTCGCGCAAGTCGTTGCGATACAGCGTTGCGCCAGCGCTGCTGACGCTGTTCTTCCATGCCACGCCGACTTCGACGCTGCGCGAATGCTCGGGACGAATCGTGGGCACGCCGAAGCCGGGAAAGTACAGATCATTGAACGTCGGCGCGCGAAACGCCGTGCCGGCCACGGCGCGCAGGCTCAAGTCCTTCTGCACATCGAAACGCCAACCCAGCTTGCCGGTGCTGACGTTGCCGTAGACCGAATTGTGGTCGTGGCGCCAATCGGCTTGAAGCTTGTTGGCGCCGAGCTGCGCGGTGTAGCCGAGCACCGCGGCGCTGTTGCGCCGCTGCGGCGCCGGGAACGGCGCGGTCACGGTTTCATCGACATGCTCGAGCGCACCGACCACTTGCTGCCCTGCCGCCGGCGTCCACGCGTTCTGCCATGTGACTTGCTTGCGCTCGGTGAGGTAGCGGCTGAAGCTCGTGCCACCGCTCACGAGATCGTCGCGCTGCTCGGCGAGCTGCAACGACGTCGTCCATTGCGACGACAGCGCGCCGCGGTAGTCGATCGAGCCGACGCGCGTGTCGAAGCGAATGCGGAAGTCGGGCGATGGATCGGGCGCGAACGTCGGCGGGTTGTATTCGGCGCCGTCGTACTGCGAGCGCAAGCGGCTGTCGACGATGCTTGCACCGATGCGTTGACCGGGCGCGAAGCTGAAGCCGCCGCGCAGTTGAATGCTGCTGCGCTTGAAGCCGTCGCGATCGGGATTGAACAAGCCGAAGGTGTCGCCGGGCTTGACCGCCGACACACCATCGCTCGCTTCGCGGCTCACGCTCGCTGCATAGTCGAACCCTTGCGTCGCGCCGCTCGCAAACGCATCGGCTTCGCTCGACGCGTAGCTTCCGACGGCGGCGTGCGCGGCGAACTGCGGCGCACCGCTGCCGCGTCGCGTGATGATCTGCACCACGCCGCCGACCGCGTCGGCACCGTACAGGCTCGAGCCGGGTCCGCGCAAGACTTCGATGCGCTCGATTTGCGCCAGACTGATGGCCGACAGATCGGTCTGACCGAGCGTTGCCGAGCCGATGCGCACGCCGTCGACGAGCACCACGGTGTGGCTCGCGCTGGTGCCGCGCAACAGCACGCTCGCGCTTTGACCCGGGCCGCCGTTGCGCGACAGCTGAATGCCGCCTTCGCGGCGCAGCAGGTCTTCGATCGAGTCGGCATTCGAGTCGCGGATGCGCTGCGAATCGATGACGACGACATCGGCGACGAGCCAGTCGAGCGGCGTCGGCTCGCGTGTACCGGTGACGACGACCGGCTCGAGGCGTTGAGTTTGTGATGAAGAAACGAGGGGCCAGGCCGCCATGGCCATGAGCACGGCGGCGGCAGGTGCGCGCAGCACCCAAGGAGAACGAGACATGTTGAAATCCGGACAGAAGGTGCCTGCTCCCGGTTCCCCGCGGGTGCGCAGCGTTCGGTGACGCGCGAGCGCATCACCCCCTGTTGGCCGGTATCCGGGCTGGCGGAGCGACCCTTGCGACCTTCCCAGAGACGCAGCGTCTCCAGTGGCATGTGCGCAAGAGCGGAAGTGAAATTCTCTTCGTCCGCCGTACCGTTGCGGGGGCAGCGCAGATTCGGGACGAGTCCCTTCTGCTTCCCGTTTAACTGTGCCGGAATGAACACCCGGCACGGGCACCAACGCCGAAGATTGTAAGCGGGCTCATACAATCGAGACTCTTCACACACTGACCACCGCGCCATGTCGAAGATCGAAGAACTCGCCGACCGGGTGGAGCGCCTGCTGCTGCGGCACGAGGAGATCAAGCGCACCAATGCGCTGCTCGAGCAGCAGCTCGCAGCGGTCACGCAAGAGCGCGACAGCTTGCGCTCGCGGCTCAACGCCGCGCGCAGCCGCATCGACGCGCTGCTCGAGCGGCTGCCCACCGACAAGGCATTGGCCGCGAGCCTGGACGACGGAGACGGCGCGACATGAAGCAGCTCGAAGTGACGATCATGGGCCAGAGCTACATCCTCGGCTGCCCCGAAGGCGGCGAGCAGCCGCTGCTCGAAGCGGTCGACAGCGTCGATCGCGAGATGTGCGCGATTCGCGATGCCGGCAAAGTCAAGGCGCGTGAGCGCATCGCCGTGCTCGCCGCACTGAATCTCGCCTACGCGCTCGCCGAGCGGCCGCATGCAGGGCTCGCGTCGGACGGAATTTCGGTCGGCGGCGCGCACATCGATGCGCTGATTCGTCGCGTCGATCAAGCCCTCGGTGCCGATGGTCAATTGCTCTGATGAACGCGCCGTCGCGGCGTAGAATGTTTTCGTCCGTTGCGTTCGCGTGAGTTTTATATTTCCTTGAACCGATGCTCTTAGAGCAAGGGCTTGGAACAATGCCCGGCAGGCGTGATCGTCTCGCGTCAGATGAACCCGAAGCCTCGCTGACCTCGCCCACCTGAATCCCCGGGTTCAGGAATGCGGCTCACGGTTCGCGGCGGACACCTCACTCTCACTCCCCGTTTCCCCATGGCCTACTGGCTGATGAAAAGCGAGCCCAGCGAGTGCTCGATCGATGACCTCGTGCGCGCGCCTTCGCATCGCGTGCCGTGGGTCGGCGTGCGCAACTACCAGGCGCGCAACTTCATGCGCGACGACATGCGCGTCGGTGACGGCGTGCTGTTCTATCACTCGTCGTGTCCCGAGCCGGGCATCGCCGGCGTCTGCGAAGTGGCGAGCAGCGCCTATCCTGATGCGACGCAGTTCGATGCGAAGAACCCGTACTTCGATGCGAAGTCGTCACCCGAGAATCCGCGCTGGCTGCATGTCGACGTGAAGCTCGTTCGCAAGACGCGCCTGCTGCCGCTGGCCGAGATGCGCGAGGCGCCGCAGCTCGCGACGATGCAGGTGCTTCGACGCGGCAACCGGCTGTCGATCACGCCTGTCACGGCGCCCGAATGGCGCGCGGTGATGAAGCTGCTGGACGCCGCTTGAGCTTCGACCTCGGCTGGCAGCTCGTCGCCGAACTGTTGCTGCTGGGCTCGTTCGCCGGCTTTCTCGCCGGACTGCTCGGTGTCGGAGGCGGCATGCTGATGGTGCCGTTCGTGACCTTTCTGCTGACGCTGAAGGCCTTCCCCGAGGCCTACATCGTGAAGATGGCGGTGGCCACATCGCTTGCGACGATCTGCTTTACGTCGCTGTCGTCACTGCGTGCGCACCATGGCCGCGGCGCCATTCGCTGGGACGTGGTCAAGCTGCTTGCGCCGGGCATCGTCGTCGGCTCCTTGCTCGGCGCGCAGATCGCCAAGGCGTTGCCGGCGCGCGTGCTCGCGCTGTTCTTCGCGCTGTTCATCAGCTTCTCGGCGCTGCGGATGTTCATCGGCAAGAAACCCAAACCGACGCGCCAGCTGCCGGGCACCGCGGGCATGCTCGGCGCCGGCGGCAGCATCGGCGTGCTGTCGTCGCTCGCAGGCGCCGGCGGCGCGTTCATCTCGGTGCCGTTCATGACTTGGTGCAACGTGCCGATCCACAACGCAGTGGCGACCTCGGCAGCGCTCGGCTTTCCGATTGCGCTCGCCGGTACCGTCGGCTACGTCATCGCCGGCTGGTCGCTGCACGACATGCCGAGCGGCACGCTCGGCTTCATCTACCTGCCGGCCTTGCTGATCATCTCGTTGGCGAGCGTGACGACCGCGCCGCTCGGCGCGCACACGGCTCACCGGATGGACATCGCTCAGCTGAAGTACGCCTTCGCCGGCCTGCTCTTCGCGCTGGCCGCCTACATGCTCTACAAGGCGATCGGCTAAGCCGTGTCGAAGCGGATGCGCGCCAAGGTGACGTGATTACCACCGCGCCGTTGCGCCTCGGCCAGGGCAAGGTCGGCGGCCTGCATCAGGTCTTCCTGCGAGTGCGCGGTGTGCGGAAAGCTCGCGACGCCCATCGACACGCTGAAGCCGAGGTCGCGGCCGTCGAGCACGACGATCTGCGTTGCGCATTGGCGGCGCAGGCCCTCCATCCGCGAATGCGCGGTGGCGAGGCCGACACCCGACAAGAGGATCGCGAAACGGTCTTCGTCGAGCCGGCACGACGCGTCCATCGCCCGCGTGTTGCCGCGCAGCAGCCGGCCGAGCGCTTCGAGCACGCGCAGCCGCGCCGGCGCACCGAGCGCGCGAGCGTTCTCGGGCAGCGGATCGAGCACGATCGAAACGAGCGCGAACTCGCGGTGCTCGCGCGAGGAGAGGTCGACCTCGCGCCGCAGCTGGTCGTCGAAGTGAACTCGCTGGTACAGGCCGGTGACGTTGTCGCGCAGTGCCTGGTCTTGCGATTCGCGGCGCAGCGTTTCGCTCGCGATCTGCTGCTGCTCGAGCTGCTGCAGCGCGTTGGTGAGCTGCTGGTCGCGCTGGCGCGTTGCCGTCGTCTCGATCCACACGCTGCACAGATGGCGCGGCGCGGCACCGGTCGCGACCGGCAACACGACGCGAGTCACGTTGAAGTCGCGGCGCTGCCGATCACGCTCGACACGGTGCTCGGCGGTGAACGGCAAGGCCTGCGCGAACGCAGACTGCTCGGCCGAGCGCAGCGGCGCCGACAGCTCCGAGCCGAGCAGCTCGAGGTCGGTCTGGCCGACCATCTGCTCGGGCGTACGGCCATAGACCGCGGCCATTCGCAGGTTGACGTGGACGTAGCGGCCCGACGAAATTTCCTTGATCGCGAACGGCGCTTCGAGGCGCTCGATGAGGCTGAACAGCACCGCACCGAAGCTGCCTTGGACGAGCCCGAGCGTTGCGATCAATTCGCGCGCGCGGGCAGCCTGTTCGGCAGGCGGTGACTGCATCGTCTCGGTCATGGATTCTCTTCCTTCACCAGCGCGACGCTCATGGCGCTTGCCGTGACTTCTGATCTTTGTCCGGGGCCGCTGGCTTTGCAAGCGCGACCGGCCCATCCGGATGCGTGTCCCCCTAAATCGATGATAGCGGGAGGATCGCCGATCACGCCCTGCGGCACTGCACAAGATGCCTAGAAGTTCACGACCAGCGTGACGCGAAACGAGCGCGATTCGGTGGGATGGAAGTGAATGTCGGCCTTGCCTTCGGCGCTCTCGGTGGGCAGTCGAGAGGTGTAGAAATAGTCGACGGCCGATGCCTTGCGTTTGGCGAGGTTGAAGGCTTCGAGCTCGAGCGGAACATCGGGCCGGATTCGGTAGCCGACGCGCGCGTTGAGCAATGCGCTGCCGTGCAAGCGAACGCTGTTGCCTTCGATCAACGGGCGCGGCCCGAAGTAGCGCCACTGGAGCGAGCCTGACCACGGCCCGATCTCTTCGACGCTCAGCGCGACCGACGCGACGCCCTCGACCGCACCCGGAATATGCCGACCGCTCGCGCTCGCATCGCGAAAGCGCGCCTGCGCCGCGGCCAGGTCGGCATCGAGCGTCACGACCCTCGACAGCCGATAGTTGTTGGCCCACTCGAAGCCGATGCGCCGGCTCGGCCGGCCGGCTTCGGTCGTGCCCGCATCGCCGACGAAGACGAGCTCCGAATCGAAGTCGAGGCGGTACCGTGCTGCGCAGCCACGGCGCCCAGCGTGTCGCGTTGTCGATGTACAGGCCAAGGCTGGTCTCGACGACATGGTCGCGCCGTGTCGTCGCGAGCGTCTGCCGTGCGCGCGTCGACAGCAGCCCGTTGAACGCGTTGTCGGTCTGGAATTGCGCGCCGATCGTCGTCTCGGAGTCGAATCCGCGCCCTGCGGTCTGCCAGCTGTGGCGCGCGTTCAGCGCCGCGGTGCGGCGCCGATCGGGCTGGGCGAACTGGTCGCCGTTGAGCGGGTCTTCGAGGAAGTAGGTGAAGTTCGAATACAGCTCGAGCCGCGTGTCGACGAGCGACGCGTCGATCTGCGTAGCGCTTGCTTCGCCTGTGCGCCTCCATGCGCCCGACAGGCTGTAGCGGTGCGAGCGGCCGCCGTCGCTCGCGTCGATGGTGTCGAAGCGGCCGATGGCGCCGCTGGCCACCGAGCGCAATGGAATCTGATCGCTCGAGTTCCAGCGCGCCTGGTACAGCATCGCCGACACGTTGAAGCCGTTGGCCGTATCGCCCTCGCTGTAGCGCAGCACGCCGTTGAGCTTGCGAAAGTCGTCGGGGTGAATGAAGGGTCCGTCGTTGTGCAAGCCTTCGACGGCGTAGAGCAGCGTGCCATGGCCGGCAGCCGAAGAGTCGGCGAGCAGCGCGCGGCGGTAGCCGTTCTGTGCGAGGCCGATGCTCGCGATGCGCCGCGGCAGCGCATCGGCGTAAGTGATGCTCACCGCACCGGCCGAAGCGAAGTCGCCTTCGCTCGCGAAGTACGGCCCCTTGCGATAGCTCATGCCGGTCGCGAGCTCGGGGATGACGAAGTTCAGATCGGTCCAGCCCTGCCCGTGCGAATGCGAGCGCTGGTTGACGAGCATGCCGTCGATCGTCGTGCGCAAGTCGGTGCCGTGGTCGAGGTTGAAGCCGCGCAGATAGCGCCGTACTGGATTCAGCCCATCAACCCATCAGCATCTGCATGCTGCGCTCGTAGCGCTCGGTGAGCTGCTCGAACAGCGCGAGCAGCGACTCGCTGGCTTCGCCCAGCGCCTGCTGCCCGTCTACAGTTTGCGATCGATCGAGTGCCCGCGTCATCGCGGCCCACGCCTGCCCCGCTTCGTCGAGCGACTCGCGAATCTCGCGGTTGCTCAGCGGCGCCGAATTCAGGTACGAAAGCGCCGCATCGAAATCGGTCTTCACTTGCTCCGCTTCGGCACGCGCCGCGGCCGCTGCATCGCCTTTCAGCAGCACCGCGAGCAAGGCTTGCTTGGCCAAGCGCTGCGACAGCATGCGCTGGCGGCCGCAGACGTTGATGACATGCAGGCTGTTCGCCAGCGCGCTGGACTCGAGGTTGGTGACGAGGCGATCGGCCTGCAGCAGCACCCGCTCGGCGAGGCCATCGACCTCGACGAGCCGCGCCGCGTCGACCGGCGCCGACAACGCCGCCTTCAGCTGCGCCCAGGGTGCGAGGACCGCGTCGAGCAAGTCGCCGTAGGTCGGCTTCGACAGGCTCTTCGCCAACGACGACAGGTTCGCATCGGCTCGCTCGCACGACTGCGCGAACAGCTCGCCGTTGGCCGAAGAATTCACCGCGATCGCGCGCAGCGCATACAGCTTGACGAGGCGTTGCGACAGCATGCGCAACTGGCCGGCGCGGTTCACGGCTTCGGCGAATCGCGCCGCGTCGATGACCTGTTGCGAGACTTGGCCAACGCGCTGATTGCTGTGCATCGACGCGGCGCGCAGCACGCGAAACGCTTCGTCTTCGGAGACCTGGCGTGCGCGCATCAAGATGCCTTTGGCGCGATCGACAAGCTTGCGCTCTTCGAAGCGGTGCGACACATCGGCGAGCTCGCCGCGCAGTTCTTGATCGAGCGCGAAGCGCGCCTGCGCCAGATGCACGAGCGCGCGCAGCCGCGTCACGCCGTAGCCGTTGACCACGTAGGCGTGAACGCCCGAGCGCAGTGCACGCGCCATCTTGTCGGCGTCGGGATCACTCGTGAAGACGAGCACCGGTCGCGCCGCGCTCGCGAACAGCAGTCGAGTGCTCTCGAACAAGGCGTCCGACACGCTGGTTTCGTGAACGATGACCACATCGGGCCGCAAGCGCGCCGCCTCCTGCACCAACATGTCTCGCTGCGCCGCACCAATTACGTGAATGCCCGCCGATTCGAGGTCGGCTGCGAGCGCAGGTGTGCCGGGAGTGGATGTAGCGACGATGAGGCAGGACGTCATGGGCAGAAACGAAGCGGCAAGGCGGTGAGAAGCGCTTCGCGCGAAGCAACAAGCGGACGATATCAGCACTGACGGGGCCGCTGCACGCAGCGAAGCATCGGTTGGCATGGGCTTTGCAAATGACAGTGCGGGTGTGACGCTGCACCCGACCTTTGCCACCGCACTGCGGGTCATGCTCACGCCGCTGTGAGCATTCATGTGCCTCCCACTCGGCGCGTTGCCGCAGTGTCTGCCGGAGACCATGAGGACCATGTCCAACTTCAAGACTTTCGTGCGCTCGGGCCACTGGCCCACGCTGTTTGCATCGTTTCTCTATTTCGATTTCTGCTTCGCCGTCTGGGTGCTCAACGGTGCGATGGCGCCGTTCATCAGCGAGAGCTTTCACCTGTCGCCGGCGCAGAAAGGCTTCATGGTGTCGGTGCCGATCCTCGCCGGTGCGCTGATGCGCTTTCCGCTCGGCGTGCTGTCGCAGTACATCGGCCGCAAGAACGCGGCGATGGTCGAGATGGGCCTGATCGCCATCGCGCTCGCGTTCGGCTTCCTGTTCGTCAACAGCTATGACGGCGTGCTCGCGATGGGCGTGCTGCTGGGCATCGCCGGCGCGAGCTTCGGCGTCGCACCCTCGCCCGGCTCGGGCCGGTTCCCGCCCAAATACCAAGGCCTCGCGGCTGGCATTGC
>Ga0066709_100005646_pt1 | contig 10361 bp, 7 predicted proteins | sample GraSoiAngelo_158_FD_79665 | JGI IMG/M metagenome (GOLD analysis project Ga0066709, IMG submission 79665) | Grasslands soil microbial communities from the Angelo Coastal Reserve, California, USA - 14_1009_16_30cm | ecosystem: Environmental > Terrestrial > Soil > Grasslands | place: USA... | reverse complement strand
CGATCCTTTTCCTTTCGCAAAAGGGCTATGTTTTTCCGCCCCGAATGTTGGACGTCGAGTATCAAGGCCGCCCTCCGTTGGGTGGGCCGATTCAATATGAAAGCACAAGCTCCGTTATCAAGCAGCCCTTGGTCCTACCCTACAGCTATCTCGCATATACGGGAAGCTTCTCCACGATGTGGGACTTCATTCAGCTCGTCTCTCCCGATGGCAGCCGCATTGCACGGCCTGGTGGAAACGGTTGGGGAAGCCCATCTGAAGCATTCATCTATGTGGGGCTGGCAGTTTGGGCGATTGCTGTGCTGGGACTGGTCCTCGGTAAGCACGATCTGAAAAGCGTGTGGACGATCGTCGGCGGAGGTTTCGCCCTTTTGATGCTCGGCCCGAGCGGAGGCTTGCATCGGCTGCTCTACTACGTTTATCCGCCGCTGTGGTTCGTCAGGCACACGCATTCATTCGTCCTCTTCTTTGTCTTTGTCGCCCTTTACTTTTATGTTATTGGCGCTAATGAGTTGGTTGATGATTTCTCGGAGATGTTTTCTTTTTCGCAGAAACACAGACGTCTGATGAAACCTGCTTCTGGCGCCGCTGTATTACTCGGTACTGCAATCGCGTTTGGCCTGGTGTACCTCTCGAGCTATGCGTTTGTCCTAATACCGTTTGGCTCGTGTGTGCTCTGGATGATTAGGCGAATTCTGGGTTCAATGGGTTTGCTTCTGGTAATAATCGGCTCTTATTTAACTGCTGTACTACTGCTTTCTACCAATCGCGTGGAATTTGTTGTTAGAACATCCGTATTTCTTTTTATTCCCATCTTGGTGCTCTCATTGATCGCACTGCTTTCTCGCCGAAAAATTTATAATGTCCCCGCACCGCTGGTTTTTGTTCCTGTCCTGCTATTCACAACGGCAGATGTTCTTTATTGCTTCGTCGATTACTCCCGCCTCTATCACGGAATTCGACCGGATAATTTTCTTTTTTACAATCCGTCGGCGCAGAATACGACACCGTTTCCCAAAGAAAGAAGACCGTATCCGCCGGCCATCGACAATTCCGTATACGGAGAGAATATTCGCTACCTCTCCCTCTTGTATCGTGAACCTCATTTAGTCGAAGGAATTATTGAGAAGCATCCGAAAGCAGCCGAAGTGATGTTGGGTCCGAACGCGGATCCTTCCGCAGTCGGTGTGCCGGGCACCGTTCAATATGTGTTAGCCAATAGACGGTGGAGTACTTTTTTTCTCCCAATGAACTATTTCCGATTGATTAATACACATCTCCCTACTGATATTATCGAGGCTATTTTTGCGATAAGGCAGCCATTGCTTCAATTCAAAACTAAAGCAGTCGTGCTGGATGATGATCGCGCACTGAATCAGCTTGCAGACATGGGTTCCGAAGCTGGCCCGGAATTTCTAAAGAACACAGTCATCCTGGCGCAATCGGTATCTGACCCTGCCTCATGGCGCAGCGAATTTGCAAAAGAAGAACATCCGTGGACCTATGAAGTTGTTGAATACACCTATGACAGTTTGAACTTGAAAATTTCAACCGATGCAGCAGGATTTATTTACTGGGCTGATGGATATGACCCGAGTTGGCACGCTTTTCTAAATAGCACCGAAATCCCTGTGATCCGAGCTAATCTCAATTTCAAAGCCGTGGCGGTACCATCTGGCCAAAGTGAGATTCGGTTCGTATACAGTCCATCATCTTTTCTGAACAGTCTGTGGCTGTTCTATGGAACTCTCGGCGTGTGCTTTATAGGCCTATGCGTATCCCGTTTGAGCACAGCACTCGCTTGAAAATGGCGATCCGGGCAAAGATTTGTCTAACTCTAGGGACACTGCTCTTTGGCGCCGTAAGCTGCTCCTCCAAAGCCATTATTCCACTGCCTCCGGATGAAAGTGTGCCCATCATTGAAGCCTCACCGAGTGTGAGCGTTCTTCAAGGGATGACGAAGTTGAACCTTATCGGCGTGGAGATGCAAGTTAGCACGCAAAGCCATCCGGCAATGAGTATCGAGGCATTGATTGATGGATCAGCCGAAAGCTCATGGCGGGCACAGAATCCTCGAGGCAACGCGCCAGAGTGGGTGCGCATTGATTTCGGTCCAGACAGATCACTGGCGGTTACGGGTGTGGCTATAAGTGCCACTCCAGAGCAGGCTAAAGAGCTTTGGACAAGGCCAGCTATGCTGCAGATTAGTGACGACGGCGACGAATGGTATCCACTCGTCTATTTAAGCCTAGACAAACATATGATGGAGTTTACCGGTGAGAAGGCCGTTTTCAGTTTCCGCAACGACAGCGCGTATCGCTATTACCGTCTGTTCATCGATTCTCGGGACTTTCTGTCAATTGGAGATCTTGAATTGTACGCAAGAACGGACGAAGTCGTCGCAGCCGGACTTGCTGAGGATCCCACATACCAGCGGCCCTCATCCGTTAGCCCTATCTTTGACGGCTCAGTCCCAGAAGGTCTGACGCAAGTCGCATTGGGTCCCACTCAGCTAAAGGCGAATCACTTGGAACACGATGGTCCGGAGAACCTTGTTGATGGAGATATCACTACATTTTGGCACCTACCGCTGAGTCCGGCATCGCGGACATCCGCATTGCAAATCGATCTGGGTGAGGAGAACCCTCTGGCAATACGCGCGGTTCGCATCGCAAATCGAATCGGCCACGCAGAGCAACTCTGGACGACATCCGCGTTTTTTCAAGGCAGCCAGGATGCAGAACATTGGGAAACAGTTGCCTTCCTAAATAGGAATAGCCAGCCGATTGAAGACTGGATCACGTTCGCGTTCGAAAATCAACACGCGTTTCGCTATTACCGATTCTTTGTAGTGGAGGACCCACAATTTTATTCACTAGCCGAGTTGCAGTTATATGCCGCTTCCGATCAGGTTCCCTCGTATAGCCGTGCTCAGGTTACCGACCAGATTCCGTCAGACCTAACGCAGGTCACCGTGTCTCCTGAAAGCCTTCAGGCAAGCGCTCAGAACGGTAAGAACGGCTCAGAACGGCTTCTGGATGGCCTGACGGACACTTACTGGCAGCTCCCAATTAGCGAACCTCCACGTTCTGCTTGGCTGATGATCGACGTTGGTTCCAAGCACGCGAGTCCAGTCACCGCCATTCGAATCGCGCCGAGGCGCTACCATGTGGACCAATTCTGGATGGCTCCTGCGTTTTTTGAAGGAAGCAAGCAAGGAAACGATTGGAAGGTAATCGCAGCTTTAGATGCTGGAAGAAGAGATAAGGCAGCAAAGTGGTTCTTTTTCGCTTTCCAAAACCAGCAAATATTTCGTTATTACCGGTTGCATATCATCGACGACCCACTATTTTATTCATTGGGTGAATTGCAGTTGTTTGCGAAGACGGAGTAACCACTGTTAGCCCCCATGAATATCGAGCGATACAACTAATGAAGGCTCTAATTGCAGCTCTTTGTGCTTTATTACTTACGCTGTTCCTCCACGGAATCACCTGGCGGATTGCCAAACCAAAAGGGGAATATAGAGGGTTGCTTGCACTGTGTGCCATCGTTTTTTCGGTCTTCCTATTCCTCTCCACCGTGGCACATATATCCATTTCTCCGGATAGTTTTGATGATTGGTTCTCGTTTGCCCTGCTCTTTATGGCAACGATGGCGGCTTACATAGTGACCTATTCCGCGGTTCAGGCTGACAGCCCGTCGATGCGGATTGTCTTGAAGATAGACGCTAGCGAAGGAACGGGACTCTCGCGGCATGAACTTGAAAAAGAACTGAACGACGAAGTGCTCATTGCACCAAGGCTACACGATTTGCTTGTGGGCAAACTAGCGACGCTGGAGGCCGAGAGGTACGTCATCACAACGCGTGGTGCAATCTTAGCTAAGATGCATATTTTCTATAGGGATCTGTTGAAAATGGAAAAAGGTGGTTGAGCATCTGCATGCTCGCAGCCGAGCATCTAACAGTCAGACTGGCTCCAGTTATAGCTCTTAGCACATGTGTGCTGCTGCACATCGCTATTTCGAGAACGATGCCTTTCGTTTCGCGCCATAGGGCTATCGTTGCCAGCGTTATCGTGGGGTTCGTGGCAGTCGGCGGATTCGGCGTGTGGTCTGTCCTGAACGAATCCCGAGCGACGATCTCCGAACAAATCGGCACCTTACTCCTCTTGATCATTTCCTATTTAGCTCTGGTTTATTGTTACGTTTTCGGATTTTACAATATGGGTGAATCGGCGCGTCGCGTAAGAATCCTGCGTGAGTTGCTGTCTGCAGGCGAACGCGGAATGAGCTTAAAAGAGATGCTGCAAGTCTACAACGCTGGCATGATCCTGGACATTCGGCTCGAACGTCTTGCTACGGCAGGCCAGATTATTGAGAAGAATGGTCGCTATATGATTGGAAGCCGACAGATGCTGGCTGCGGCAAAGACAATGGCGTGGCTCCAAACCCTATTACTGAAATGAGCCTACAGAGCAGCGAAGACTGAGTTCGTTTTCATATGCGGTGGAATGGTTCGATCCTAATGTCGCAGCAGCGACACGTCCGCAACTGTTCGCCGGATATCCACTAGACGCTCACTTTCCGGACGCATTACAAATGTTAAATATACCTTGCATTCGCGGCAGGCAATTCGTAGACTGGCGTTCCTCCGAGTCATTCTGGACGGGAATTCACTCGGGGAAGGCCCACCAGTCGGAGCGATGTCCCCAAAATGAAAACTGTAGTCACCGGCGGCGCCGGCTTTATTGGTAGTCATCTGGTCGAGCGGTTGCTCGAGGACGGCCATGAAGTCACAGTCCTCGATAATCTTTCGACAGGTCGTCGTGAAAATCTGGAGCTCTTTGCTAAGCATTCTCCGCTGATCGTCCACGAGATCGACATAACAGATTTCCAACACATCCGGGAGCTTCTTACGGGAATCGATTGGATATTCCACCTTGCCGCCCTAGCCGATATCGTGCCGTCGATCCAGCGGCCCCTAAACTACCATCGGTCAAACGTCGACGGCACTGCGAGTATCGCTGAGGCAAGCCGACTCGCGGGCGTCAAGCGGTTCGTCTACGCCGCATCCTCGTCATGTTATGGAATCCCAGATGTATTTCCGACTCCCGAAACCGCTCCGATCCGACCGGAATATCCCTACGCTTTGAGCAAATATCTGGGGGAGCAGATCGTGCTGCACTGGTCGAAAGTGTATAACCTTCCTGCGCTATCTTTGCGGCTATTCAACGTGTTCGGTACGCGCTCTCGGACCTCAGGTACTTATGGCGCGGTATTCGGTGTTTTTCTGGCGCAAAAATTGGCCGGCAAGCCATTTACGATCGTCGGCGATGGACGACAGACGCGTGACTTTACTTACGTTAGTGATGTGGCCGATGCATTTGTGCAGGCGGCAGAGTCCGATGTCATCGGTGAGGTGTTCAACATAGGTTCTGGTGGAACATATAGTGTCAATTACTTAGTCGAACTTCTTGGCGGCGGCGCGATTCATATTCCAAAACGGCCGGGCGAACCGGATTGCACGTTCGCAGACATCAGCAAGGTTAAATCCGTACTGAGATGGCAACCTAAAGTTTCGTTTGAAGAAGGAGTTCGCCGGGTTCTCGAGAATATCAACTACTGGCGTGAGGCTCCGGTGTGGGATGCGGAATCCATCGCTATGGAAACCAAAGATTGGTTTACCCTGCTCGGCCAGCCAAAGACTTTCGACCGATCTACAGCACAATAACATCGCGGGCAACGATATGAGCACAGTCCCCACAAGGCGTAAGGAACGGTCCAAGGTGATGGACTTGTACGAACTCGCCTCTCGTCTGAGCGATCTGCGGAAAGATGGCAAAACCATTGTCCACTGCCACGGTGTATTTGATCTGTGTCACGTTGGCCACATTCGTCATCTAAAAGAAGCAAAGTCTATGGGAGACGTGTTAGTTGTGACCATCACTCCGGACCGTTATGTTAACAGGGGCCCCCATCGGCCGGCTTTTACCGAGGCACTGCGCGCGGAACTTCTTGCCGCCCTAGATATGGTGGATTACGTCGCAATTAACCAGTGGCCGACTGCGGTTGAAACAATCAAGTTGCTGCGGCCCGTCTTCTACGTAAAAGGCCCGGATTATGCTAAGCCGAGTGATGACATCACAGGTGGTATTTCCGTAGAAGAAGCAGCTATCGTGTCCGCCGGTGGCCAGCTCCGGACGACGAACGATATTACCTACAGCTCATCCAATTTGTTGAATCGGTTCATGACCGGTTTTTCTCCGGAGGTCGGTCGTTACCTGGACGAATTCCGTTCGCGCCACAGTGCGGCGGAGATCATTGGATATCTGGATCGTATTCGGCCACTGAAGACACTAGTCATCGGTGAAGCTATTCTTGATCATTCCGTCTGCTGCGATACTATGGGGAAATCGGGCAAGGAACGAATGCTTGCGATGCGTTACCTCTCGCATGAGCTGCACGCTGGAGGAGTCCTGGCGATCGCCAGACATTTGAGCGGCTTCCTTGATTTTGTAGATTTGGCTACATACCTGGGAGCTACGAATAGTCAAGAGAGTTTCATTCGGGAACGATTGAAACCCAACGTGCGACCGGAATTTATATATAAGTCTGATTCACCGACCATTGTGAAGCGCCGGTATGTGGACAACTATTCACTCGCGAAACTGTTTGAGGTCTATGAATTCAATGATGAATTCCTGACGGAACGAGAAGAGAATGCCTTGTATTCACTACTCGAACCGCAGCTATCGGATTTCGATGTCGTTATCGCCGCAGACTTTGGTCATGGTCTCATAACGCCACGAATTACGGACCTATTGTGCAGGAAGACGCGCTTTCTTGCCGTCAACACACAATTGAACGCTGCCAATACGGGTTTCAATAGCATCTCAAAGTATCCGCGAGCCGATTATCTGTGCGTTCACGATGGAGAAATCCGTCTTGACACTCGCAGCCGTCTAGGCGACATCAAAACGTTAGTAAGTGAGGTCGCTCAGCGCAGCTCTTGTCCCACGATAATGGTAACGCGCGGTAGCAAGGGAACGTTGCTGTACCGCGTAAATCGAGGTTTTGTGGAAAGCCCGGCGCTTGCTCTTAAAGTCGTCGATCGAATTGGAGCAGGCGATGCAGTGTTGGCGCTGACTGCAACATTGGTGGCTGCGCGTGTACCTGAAGATGTAGTCGGATTCATAGCAAATGTCATCGGAGCACAAGCAGTACAAATTGTCTGCAATCGGACATCGATTGAGCGGATTCCCCTCATCAAGCATATCGAATCTCTGTTGAAATGATGACACACGGGCCAGATCTTTTTACTTACGTGAGCAAGACATTTTCGTCGAATCAAGCTATCTCTGAAGTGCTCGTAACGGGCGGAGCGGGTTATGTAGGCTCTGTTCTCGTTCCTAAATTGCTTCGTCAAGGCTACAAAGTCAGAGTCCTCGATCGGTATATCTATGGTGACGATGTACTCAGCGCGGTCAAGGGGAGTCCGAATCTGCAGCAAATTCGCGGCGACATCCGCGATCAAGCGCTATTAAAGCGCGTCCTTACAGGATGCGATGCGGTCATCCACCTCGCCTGTATCTCCAATGATCCAAGTTTTGAGTTGAACCCTGAATTGGGTAAGTCCATCAACTATGATGCGTTTGGACCGCTTGTTGAACTTTCAAAGGACAGCGGCGTACGGCGTTTCGTTTATGCGTCCTCTTCGAGCGTGTATGGTGTGAAGGAAGAACAGCATGTTACAGAAGAACTCCCTTTGAGTCCGCTTACGGATTATTCGAAATATAAAGCATTGTGTGAGGAAGTCCTTCTGAACAAGCACTCGCGAGGTTTCACTCGTTTGATTTTGCGGCCCGCGACAGTGTGTGGATATTCTCCTCGATTGAGGCTGGACCTGACAGTCAATATCCTTACAAATCACGCCGTAAACACGGGCACTATAAAGGTGTTCGGCGGGCAGCAAATGCGTCCCAACATCCATATCGAAGACATGGCAAACCTCTATGTCCGTTCGCTGGAATGGCCTGACTCTCAGATCGACGGGAAAATTTTTAACGCCGGTTACGAAAATAAACCAGTTGCCGAGATCGCGGAAACAGTGCGTAAAATCGCAGGCAATGGAGTTCAAATCGTCACGACGCCAACCGATGACCTGCGTTCTTACCACATTTCGTCGGAGAAGATTAAACGCGAGTTGGGTTTTGTCCCCGAGCAAACTATTGAAGACGCCGTCACTCAGTTGATATCTGCCTTCCGTGACGGCAGGATCTCCGACCCCATGAATAATATCCGTTACTACAACATCAAAATGATGCAGAATCTGGACGTGAAGTGATAGAGACAAACACAGGACAGCTTGTTGAATTCTATCGCCAGATGGTTCGAATTCGTCTCGTTGAGGAGAGAATTGCCGCCGTCTATTCCGAAGAGGAGATGCGGTGCCCGGTTCATCTCTGCATAGGACAGGAAGCCGTTCCCGTCGGTGTGTGTGCAGCTCTAAGTGCCAGTGATTATGTGATGGGCGGACACCGGGCTCACGGGCATTACTTGGCTAAGGGCGGAGATCTGAAAGCAATGATCGCCGAACTGTACGGCAAGGCCACGGGGTGCTGCAGGGGTAAAGGGGGGTCGATGCATTTGATCGATCTTTCGGTTGGTTTTCTTGGTGCCGTTCCGATTGTGGGAAGCACGATCGCGCTCGCCGTTGGAGCCGCATTTGGATCGGTAATGCGCAACGAGAGCCGTGTATCTGTTCCCTTTTTCGGTGACGGTGCAACGGAGGAAGGCATCTTTCACGAAACCGTCAATTTTGCAGTACTAAAGAAACTTCCTGTTGTGTTTGTGTGTGAAAATAACCTGTTCTCCGTCTATTCGCATATCTCACTACGTCAGCCGGCGAATCGTGAACTTTGTGAAGTCGCCCAAGGACACGGCGTTGAGAGTGTGAAGGGCGACGGCAACAACGTGCTGGAAGTTTACAAGGTGGCGCAAATGGCCGTGGATAAGGCAAGGGGAGGACGAGGACCTACTTTCCTCGAGCTAAAGACCTATCGCTGGCGTGAGCACTGTGGACCTGCATACGACGACCACCTGAGTTACCGCCAGGAAGGTGAGCTTGCTGAATGGAAAAAGAATTGCCCCATTAAACGGCTGGAAACTGACCTGACGCGAGATCACATTCTGACGTCCGGCCAAATCAGCAACATAAACGCGGACATCAATGACGAAATTAGCGAGGCTTTTGAATTCGCTAAGAACAGCCCATTTCCAGAAGAGAATGAAGTTCGTGAGCACATCTACGCACCGTGAGGAAGGCCACCACGTCGAAACGGCCTCTGATATCAAGGTTGCAGCAAGGGATCTGAAATTTTTTCAGGCCATTAATGAGGCACTCGATTTGTGCATGCGCTCCGATCCTGCTGTTTATCTCATGGGACTTGGAGTACCGGATCCTAAAGGAATTTTCGGGACAACACTTGGACTTAAAGAGAAGTATGGGCCCTCGCGTGTGCTGGATATGCCGACGTCAGAAAATGGCATGACGGGTATCGCAATCGGATCGGCTCTGGTGGGAATGCGTCCGATTATGGTGCATCAGCGCATCGAATTTGCTCTGCTGGCCATCGAGCAGATTGTGAATCAGGCAGCAAAGTGGCATTACATGTTCGCAGGAAAGGCATGTGTGCCTCTTGTCATCCGTCTTGTTATTGGGCGCGGTTGGGGACAGGGCCCGCAACACTCGCAAAGCCTCCAATCATGGTTCGCCCACGTTCCGGGTTTGAAGGTCATTATGCCCGCCACCCCCTATGACGCGAAGGGCCTACTGATTTCTGCCATCGAGGACAACAATCCAGTAATCTTTCTTGAGCATCGATGGCTGCACAATACCTACGGCCCGGTGCCGGAACAAATCTACAGGGTCCCTTTGGGAAAGGCTCGACTCGCGCGTGCTGGGACGGATTTGACGTTCGTCGCAATTTCGTACATGGTTCTAGAGGCGCTCAGGGCGGCGGAAATCCTAGCTCGCGCGGGGATCCAAGCGGAAGTGATCGATGTTCGATCGCTGAGGCCGCTTGATGCGGACCCGATCCTGAACTCCGTCCGGAAGACAGGCCGCCTTATCGCAGTTGATACTGGATGGAAGGCCGCCGGGATGAGTGCGGAAATCGTGGCTCTTGCGGCGGAAGAAGCATTGCAGTCGCTTAAAAGCAACCCACGACGTGTTGGACTGTTCGACTCATCCGTACCGACAACGCCGGGCCTCGCAAAGTACTGTTATCCACGAGCGACGGACTTGGTAAGATTGGCCTGCGAGGTTCTAAAAATTCCTGACACGGATTTAGGTCGAT
>Ga0066709_100005643_pt1 | contig 10365 bp, 11 predicted proteins | sample GraSoiAngelo_158_FD_79665 | JGI IMG/M metagenome (GOLD analysis project Ga0066709, IMG submission 79665) | Grasslands soil microbial communities from the Angelo Coastal Reserve, California, USA - 14_1009_16_30cm | ecosystem: Environmental > Terrestrial > Soil > Grasslands | place: USA... | reverse complement strand
GGCGGGACAGCGGTGCGAGAGCCGGTCGCGATCAGGATGCGCTCGGCCGAGAGCTCTTCGTCGCCGACCCGCACCGTGTTCGCGCCGACGATCGTGGCTTCGCCGTCATACGTGTCGAAGCCCTGGTTGCGGAGATCCTCGACCCATTTCGGCTGCGGCTTCTTGAGCGAGTCCTTGCGGGCCTTCACTCGCGCCATGTCGACGCGCGCCGGCCCGACGTCGATTCCGAGCTTCTCGGCGATCGCGTTGATCTCGTAGACGAGCTCGGCGACAACGAGGTACGCCTTCGTCGGCTTGCAGGCGACGTTCGGGCAACTCCCGCCCCAGCGGGTGCTCTCGACGAGGGCGACATTGGCCCCGTACTGGGTCGCCGCTTTCTTCGCGCCGTCCCTGGCGGCCGAGCCGCCCCCCAGCACGATCAGGTCGTAGCGCTCCATCAAGAAACCTCCTCTTGCCGTTTGAGAAACCGTCCTGCGCCGCCCCGTCCCGTTACACGTAACGCTTCCGAGGTGAACAGACTCTGAACGGCATGGAGATCTTCGACGTCAGCGTTCCAATCCGCACGGGGATGGTCACGTACCCCGGCGACCCGCCGGTCCGGCTCGAGCGCTGGAGCTCGATCGCCGACGGTGCCGCCGCGAACCTGAGCAAGCTCGACTTCGGGGTGCACTCGGGCACGCACATCGATGCTCCGGTGCATTTCATCGACGGCGCCGCGGGCGCGGAGAAGCTGCCCCTGGACGTGCTCTTCGGCCCGTGTGTCGTCGTCGCCGCACCTGATCTCTCTCGCGAGGCTGTAGCCGTCGCGCCCGAAGACGCCGAGCGCGTGCTCTTCAAGACCCCGAACTCGGAGCTCTGGGCGCAGGACGAGTTTCCCGAGGAGTTCGCGCGTCTCGACGGCGCGGCCGCGCAGCTCTTGGTCAACCGCGGCGTGAAGCTCGTCGGCGTCGACTGGCTCTCGGTCGGCGACGAGGACGCGCATCACGTCCTGCTCGAAGCCGGCGTCATCCCCATCGAGGGCCTCGACCTGCGCGGCGTCGAGCCGGGCGACTATTTCCTGGTCGCCGCGCCGCTCAAGATCGAAGGCTCGGACGGCGCTCCCGCGCGCGTCCTGCTGGTCCGCGGGGTTTCGTAACGGGCCGGAGGGGCTCAGCCGAGCCCCTCCGGCCTTCTTGGACTACGAGCAACCCCGCGGTGGACCTGCGGGAATGATGTGCGTCGGGCTACCGCTCGGGACCACGTACGTCGTGTAGAAGTGCGCGCCGTCCGGGCCGGCGATGCCTCGGTGGACGTGGCCGAAGCCTCGATCCATGAACCCATGCCCTGCCTGATACGTGACCGTCCGGCAGCGGTGGCCGTGCGCGTCCTGGTAGCTCAGCGAGCCACTGACGACGGTGACGATCGCGGGCCCCGGATGGGTGTGCCAGGGCGTCGCCTCGTTCGGGCCGAGGTGCGTGTGCGCGACCATGACGTCCGCACGGTGATGCCTGACAGCACGGGCGATCGGATGAATCTGGAAGTTCGCAACGTCGTTGTGCGTCGCGAAGAAACCGACCGGAACAGTGTTCGGATCGAGCTGCGGAACGTGCGTCGCTATTGCGGTACCGGCCCCGAGCGCCACCCCGGCGGCAGCGCCGGCTAGGAACCACCTGATGCGCATCTTTCCACCTCCCCTGAGTGAACCGGTGACGCACCCGGCTCATGTTTGTAACAGGAGTTTCCTACCTCTTCCGCGCCCCTTCAAACGCCGACGCGACCTCAGAGTCATAGCTCGACGATCGCGGGCCGCTCGAGACCGGTCGTTTCCAGCTCTCCGAGACCGGGAGTGCGCGTCAGCACCTCGACAGCGTCCTCGCTTCCGAGCACGGTGTCCTCCGACTTCGCGCCGCCGGCGATCGACGGGTTCCACGCGAACGCGGCGCACGATGGGATTCGCGCCGGTTCGCCTGGGACGGCGAAGACCTCTCGGCCTCGGTAGCCGGTCAGGCCGCCCTGATGGTGGCCTCGCCACTCCTCGGGGAAGCCCTGCTCGGCATAGGCGCGCTTGCCGGCAGCGAACGCATCGCCCAGGGTTGCTCCCGGGCGCGACGCAGCTATGTAGGCGGCGTCGACTTCGGCGCACGCTTCGAGGAGCTGCGCGAGCTTCTCCGGTGGCGGGCCGAACGAGACGAGCCGCGTCATCGAGACATGCAAGCCTTCGCGTTCGGCCGTGATCGCCAGCAGGGCGTGGCCGCCGAGCGGCGCCTCGGTCGGCAGCGGGTGGCGATGCACCTTCTGCCGCTCCGCTCCCGCGACGAGGTCGACGACCGGCACGAGGCCGCGGCGCCACGCCTGCCGGGCCAGCTCGGCGGCCGCCTCCAGCTCGGTCAGCTCGGGCCGCAGCGATTCGAGGGTTTGCCGCATTGCATCGGCCGTGTCGGCGCCTGCCGCCCGGTAGCGCTCGACCTCTTCGGTGCAGAGGTCGCGCCGCAGCTCGTCGAGCACCGGCTCGGTCTGCTCGAGCCCGTGCCCCTCGAACCACGGATAGGGCTCGAGCTCGTACCCGAGCTCGTGGAAGCGCTCCTCCGCCAAGACCCGCGAGCGCTCGATGTCCGCGTAGTGGACACGCGCGACCCCCTCCGCCAACTCGACCGTGTAGGGCGAGCCCGGAGCGGACACGTCCACCGGTCGCCCGCGCCCGCACAGCAGCCAGCGCACGTCCCACGGCCGCGAGGTCACGAGCCGGCCGCCGGATCGTTGGAGCGCGAGCTCGCGCTTCCGCTCAGCCTCGGCAGGGAAACGTGTCACAACTTTGATCGGGGTCTGACCCCGGCCCTGGCGCCGGCTCTGTGTGGTGTCACAACTTTGATCGGGGTCTGACCCCGGTGGAAGCCGCCGGCTTTCAGGGCGAGCCGGCGCTTCCGCCCGGCCTCGCTCACCGAGCGGCGGTTTCGAGCGCCTTCGCGGTCATCGACATCTCAGGTAGGTCGAGCGCGATCGCCGCCTGGATCAGCCCGAGGTGCGAGAAGGCCTGCGGGAAGTTGCCGATGATCTCGCCGGAGTGCGGATCGATCTCCTCGGCGAGTAGGCCCACGTCGTTGCAGAACGAGATCAGCCGCTCGAAGAGCTCCCGCGCGCGATCGACTTCGCTCACCTGTGCGAGGCACTCGACGAGCCAGAAGGAGCAGATCGCGAAAGTCGCCTCGTCTCCTGCAAGCCCGTCGACGCCGTCCGTGAGGTAGCGGTAGACGAACCCGTCCGCGGAGAGCTCCTCGGCGATTCGATCGGCAGTCGCCTTGGCGCGCGGGTCGCTGTGCTCGACGAAGCCGACGATCGGGATCATCAGGTTCGACGCGTCCAGCTTGCCGCCGTCGCCAAACGACTGGAGAAATGCGTTCGTCTTCGGGTCGACGCCCTCGCTCTCGACCTGTGCGCGAATCTCGCCGCGCGCCTTCCGCCAGCCCTCGAGATCGCCCTTGCGACCGTCAGCCTCCGCGATCTTCAACAGCCGGTCGAGCGCGACCCAGGCCATCACCTTCGAATACACGAAGTGTCGCGGCTCGCCGCGGATCTCCCAGATGCCCTGGTCGGGCTGCTGCCACTTGTCGAGCACGGCGCCGCCGGCACGACTCAGGAAATCCCAGAAGACGTCGTCGATCTCGCCCCCGTTCTGGCGGTAGAGCCAGGCCGTGTCGAGGAGCTCGCCGAACACGTCGAGCTGGAACTGGGCGGCGGCTCCGTTGCCGATCCGCACCGGCCGCGACCCCCGATACCCCTCGAGATGGTCGAGCTCGATCTCGGGCAGGAAGCGCTCGCCGCCGACTCCATACATGATCTGGAGTGCGTGGGCGCGGCCGGCAGTCGTCCGCCGCAGCCACGCCATGTACGCGTGCGCCTCTTCGGTGTATCCGAGCGAGAAGAGCGCGTTCAGCGTCAGCGCCGAGTCGCGCAGCCACGAGTATCGATAGTCCCAGTTGCGCTCGCCTCCAATCTCCTCGGGGAGAGACGTCGTCGGTGCGGCGACGATCGCGCCGGTCGGCTCATTCGTCAGCGCCTTGAGAACGAGCGCGCTGCGCAGGACCTCGTCGCGATACGGCCCGTCGTAGCCGCAGCGTTCGGACCACATCTGCCAGAAGCCGATCGTCCCCTCGAGCTCACCAGCAACCAGCTCGCGCGGGAGCCGCTCCGGTTTGAGCTCTTGCGGTAGCTCCCAGGTGAGGACGATGAAAGCGTCGTCGCCCTTCTTCATCGTGCGAGCGGCGTCGCAGGCGGAGGTCTCCGCGGTTCCGATCGGGAGCTCGGTCTGAAGGATGAGCGCGTCGGGGCCGCCGTAGGCGATCGCGAGGTCCTCGCCGAGCACCTCGACCCTCGGCTCGGTCAGCCCGTAGTCGAAGCGCGGCTCGAACTTGACCTTCACCGCGACCTCGCCCTCCATGCACTGAACCCTGCGGATCAGCCGGTGGTCGGGATGACCCTCCTCGGTTCGGACCACGAGACAGTCCGTGAGCAGGATGACGCCGTCCGAGGTCTCGAAGCGCGTCTCGAGGACGTTCGTGCCCGGGATGTACCGACGCGTGACTTCGTAGTCGCCTTTCGGCGCAACGCGGAAGAAGCCACCCTTGCGCCAGTCGAGGATGCGGGCGAAGACGGGTCTCGCCTCGCAGCGGTGGAAGGCGCACCAGTCGATCGACCCGTCCTTCGAGACGAGCGCGCCCGAGTGGCAGTCCGAGAGCAGCGCGTAGTCAGAGATCGGCGGGTACTGCGATTGGCTCATTTCACCTCCACGTAGACCTTGATCCCGTCGGCCTGCTCGAGGTGCTCGATCATCTCCTGGTAGCGGTCGAGCCCGTGCACGGGCGTGGTCAAGAGCTTCCCGAGCCAGCCCGGGTAGATCGCCTCCGCGCGGATGAGGTCGGTGACGCCGCGCTCGAAGTCCTCTCGGGAGGCGTTCACCGTCCCCACCATCACCTTGTTGCCGAGCACGAAGCTCTGGTTGATCTTGTCCGCCGGCACGTCCGCCTTGCGGTCGCCGCCCGTCACGCTCGCGAGCACGAGCACGCCGTTCTTGCCGAGCGCCTCCGCGGCCTCGAAGACGAGCGGGCTGAAACCGGTCGCCTCGAGCATCACGTCGAACGGCCCGTGCTGCTCGGCGACCTGAGCGAGGGACATGTCCTGCGTCGAGACGTAAGCGGCGCCGAGCCCCTCGATCAGGTCGCTGTTCAGGTACGGCGCCTTCGGCAGGGAGCAGCAGACGACCTCGAGCCCGCGCAGGCGAAGGATGAGCACCGCGAGGAGCCCGATCGTCCCCGAGCCGAGGACACAGGCGCGACGTGGCCGCCAGACGCGCACTCGCCGCTGGATCTCGTAGGCCTGGTTGACGCCCTTCTCGGCAACCGTTGTCGGCTCCAGCAGGACTCCGACCTCGCGCAGGGTCTCCGGCAGCGGGACGACGTACTCGCTGTCCTCGACGTAGCGCTCCGTGAGGTACCCGTGCAGCAGGTTGATGCCGCGCTCGTAGTAGACGTCGTCGGTCGTGAAGTCCTGGAGCCCGATCTGGTCGTAGAGCGAGTGGCCGGGCCGGCGCACGGTCGAGACGACGAGCCCGCCGGGCCTGATCGTGCTCGGCACGTTCGGGCCGACCTCGAGCACCCGCCCGAAGTTCTCGTGCCCGATCACGAGGTAGTCGTCACCGGGCGGCGCAGCGCCGTATTGCGCCTCGTTGATCTCCTTGTCGGTCCCATCGACGCCGACGCGGAGCACCTCGACGAGGACGCCGCGGCCGCCGGGAGCGTCGTCGACCGAAGGGGCAGCCACGTCCGCGAGATGGATGGACATCGCCTTCCCCGGATGCACCGCAATGGCCTTCATGTCGCCTCAGTCTCTCGCACTCGGGACTCGTTACAGTCGCGGCGTGGAGCATGCCCTTCAACTCGAGGAGATGCAGCTCGTAGAGGCCCTGCGCCACGGCGACGAGCGCGCCTTCGAGGAGCTCATCCGCATGTACCAGGCCGGGCTCCTGCGGGTGGCGCAGATCTACGTGTCGAGTCGCCCGGTCGCCGAAGAAGTCGTCCAGGAAACCTGGCTCGCAGTCCTGAACGGCATCGACCGCTTCGAGGGCCGCTCGTCGCTCAAGACCTGGATCTTCCGCATCCTCGCCAACCGGGCGAAGACGCGAGCCGAGCGCGAAGGCCGCACGATCCCATTCTCGGCGTTACGCAACCCGGAGGGCGTGCCCGAGCCGGCGGTCGACGCGGACCGTTTCCAAGATCCCGAGCATCCTCGGTTTCCCGGGCAGTGGGCTTCGCCGCCGACGGACTGGCCCGAGGAACGACTGCTCGGCGAGGAGACTCTGCAGCTGATCGCCGCTGCGATCGAGACGCTGCCCCCGGCGCAGCGCGCGGTGATAACGCTCCGCGACGTCCAGGGCTGGAGCGCCGAGGAAGTGCGTAATGCCCTGGAGCTGACCGAGACCAATCAGAGAGTGCTTCTGCACCGCGCCCGCTCGAAGGTGAGGCGGGCGCTGGAGGAGTACCTCTCGGAGTCTCAGTGACGGAAACGGTCGAAAAGCTCAGTTGCCAGGAGCTCGTCGAGCTCGTCACCGACTATCTCGAGGACGCGCTTTCGCCCGAGGAGAAGGCGCGCTTCGAAGCGCACATCGAGCCCTGCGAAGGCTGCCGCACCTATCTCCACCAGATCAAGACGACGATCGAGCTCGTCGGCCGCGTCACGCCAGAGGACCTGACACCCGATGCGGAAGCGACGCTACTCGGCGCCTTCCGCAACTGGCATTCCCGCTGAGACCATCCGGCCTCGCAGGACGCTCAGCGCTGCGGAAGGGAAGACGAGGATCGAGACGAGACCGGCGGCAACGAGCGCGGCGCCGTTTGCCGCGCTGAGGAGGCCGAGGTCCATCCCGATCCGGCCGGCGACGACGAGAAAGCCGAGTGTCGTCGACTGGAGCAGGCCCGCTGCGATCATGCCCCGCGTGCCGGTGGTTCCGCGGTAGACGATTGCAGGTAGCCCGCGCACCGCGAGCAGCGCGGTGACGAACAGCGGCACGCGCGCGAGCGTCGACCCGTTGCCGAGGGCGCCGAGGTCGAGCTGCATACCCGCGGTAACGAAGAAGAACGGCACGAAGACCCCGTAGCCCGCGGCCTCGAGCTTCCGGTGGAAGAAGGGGTGGGTCATCATCCGGTCGCCGTCGACGAGCTTCAAGACCGCGCCCGCGATGAAGGCGCCGAGGATCGACTCGACGCCGAAGCGATCGGCGAGGACGACGAAGGCCGCGAGGAGCAGAAACGCGCCGCGCACCCGGATCTGGGCAGTCGTGTCCTGAAGCCGCAGGAGCGCGTCGGCGAGCCGCCGCGAACGTCCGGCGCCGGCGAGCGCGAAGGCGACCGCGGCCGCGAGCACGACGAATGCGCCGAGAAGGATCGCGCGCGAGCCGGTGCTCCCCTTCTCGGCCGAGAAGAAGAGCGAGAGCATGACGATCGTCGCCACGTCCGCGATCGTCGCGCCCGCGAGCACCATCTGGCCCAGCGGCGAGCCGCTCTCACCGGCGTCCTTGAGGACGGGGATGACCACCCCGAGCGACGTCGCCGAGAGCATGATCGCGATCAGCAGCGCCGATTTGACGAGCCCTGCGGCCTGGAACGCGAAACCGAACGCGAGCGCGATCCCGAAGGAGACGACGAAACCGAGACCCGCGACCTCGAGCAGGCGCCCGCGCAGCCGGTCGAAGTCGATCTCGAGCCCCGCGAGCAGAAGCAGAAAGGCGAGGCCGAGCAACGAGAGGGTACGGACGGGCGCATCCACGTGCGCCCACCCGAGCACGGAGGGCCCGACGAGAATCCCGCCGACGAGCTCGAGCGCGACGGCGGGCAGCGGGGCGCGCGGCAGAACGCCGAGCACGAGCGGCGCGAGGAACGCGATCGCCGCGACCACGAGCACGCTCGTGAACGACAGGTCCACACGGAACCGTCCCGCTCGGCGACTAAGCGTTACTAGGCTATTCGGCCATGAAGGTGCGATCGGCGGAGCGGCCGCAGTTTTCGGCGACCGGCAAAACGCGTTGGAACCATCCCAACGAGGCCGTCCACAACCGGATCGCCTACCGGGTGATGGAAGAGGTGCTCACCTACGCGGCGAGCCGGTACGCGCGCGGGCGCCTCGTCGACATCGGCTGCGGCTCCAAGCCCTGGCAGGGGCTCTTCGCGGAGTACGTCGACGAGCACGTCGGCGTCGACCATGTCCCGAGCGAGCGCAACCCGGACGCGGTCGACGTCATCGCCGGCGCCTACGAGATCCCGCTCCCCGACGGACACGCGGACACCCTGCTCCTGACCTCGGTGCTCGAGCACCTCGAGGAGCCCGAGCGGGGAATCGCCGAGGCCTTTCGCCTCCTGCGCCCCGGCGGGCACATGATCCTGACCGCGCCGTTCATCTGGCCGATCCACGAGCCGCCGCGCGACTTCTTCCGCTACTCGCCGTACGGCCTGCGCCACCTTCTCGAGCAGGCCGGATTCGAAGTCGTCGAGCTGCACCCACTCGCAGGCGCCTGGACGACCTTCTCGCTCGAGCTCTCCTATGCGCTGCGCCGCTACCGCAAGGGGCTCGGTCGACCGGTAGTCGACGGCGTCACCCGCCTCGCGCAGTGGGCTGCCGGGCGCTGGGACCGCATCGACTTTCAGCCGCGCTTCTCCTGGAGCCACCTGGCTATCGCCCACAAGCCGACCGAGGAGAGCGCGACGCCCAGATCGCAAGAACTATCGAGCGCAGGCATCTAGTGCTACGAGCCGGGTGACCCAGGTTCTGGGCCGGCAAGCGCAAGTGCGGCATTGCAGCCACCGCCCAGCCGCGGCGGGCGCCCGGCTCTAAGTTTGGTATGTGCCTGACTGCTGGTTTGAGATCGGTAGGCCGCTGACAACCGTTCGGCGGCCGTCGACCTGGTAAACGACGTCGACGCTGTCGTTCTGCCGGTACGTGCCGGCGACTCCGAGGAAGAGCGAGAGCCAGCGCCAGAAGCCGAGCTTGCCTTCGTGCGCGAGCCGGCGGTCGAAGACGAGCGTCTGCCCCTCGAGGTGATAGTCGCGGCCGGCCTGCTGCGGAACGCCGTTCAGGAAGACTTCGAAGGGCTCCGTCACCTCCACCGGCAGGGATACCCAAGAGTGCTCAGGCAAGCGGCATGAGCCCGAGGCGCGGACTCGGCCGCGCCGACCGGAAAAGGTCGTCCCAGTTCAGCTGGGACGACCGATACAAAGTAGCCGCTCCAAGGGCACCTCCATAGAATGCCACCCGCCTGTGCCCCGGAAGCTCCTCGCCTCGCTCTGGATCCTCTTGGCGCTGGCGTTCCTCCTCGCCGGGTCGGCTCTCGCCGGCAACGGCGGCATCGCACCTCCGAAGCCCGCGTCGCCGAACGCGGCCGGGATCCGGGACGCCTACTGGCTCGTGCTCGGGGTCACCGGCGCGATCTTCGTCCTCGTCGAGGTCTCACTCCTCCTCTTCGTCGTCCGCTACCGCAGTCGCGGCCGCCCGCGCGAGCTCGAGGGGCCGCAGATCCGCGGCCATCACCGGCTGGAGCTGATCTGGACGGCGATCCCGATCCTCATTCTCGCCGGGATCGCGAGCTTCGTCTTCTACAAGCTCGGCGGAATCGACAACCCACCGGCGGAGGCAGCCGGGCAGCACCTGAAGGTGAGGGTCGAGGGGCACCAGTTCTACTGGCGCTTCGTCTACCCGAACGGCGCCGTCACGGTCAACGAGCTTCGCGCGCCGGCCGATCGTGTCGTCGACCTCTACGTCACCGCGCCCGCGAACGACGTCGCCCACAGCTGGTGGGTCCCTGAGCTCGGCGGAAAGCTGGACGCGATCCCCGGCAAGACCAATCACACCTATTTCGGGCCGACGCCGCCGGGGGTCTACCAGGGACAGTGCGCCGAGTTCTGCGGCTCCCAGCACGCGCTCATGCTCGCGCGAGTACGAGTCGTGTCGGCCGCCGACTTCCGGTCCTGGCTGGCGAAGCAGCTGACGAGCGGCCCCGCCGACCTCGGCCGCCAGACCTTCGAGGGCGCTTGCGGCCCCTGCCACGGCATGAACGGACAAGGCCTGATCGGCCCGCCCCTCCAGGGCAACGCGACCCTCGCCAGCCCGAAGATGCTCTTCCAGCTCCTGCGCAACGGCAAGAACGCGATGCCGCCGGTGGGCCGCGGCTGGGACGAGCAGCAGCTGACCGCGCTCTCCGAGTACGTGCGACAGAGGTTCGCGAGTGGCGGTTAGAGCCGACACGCTCCCGGAGTATCCGGTCCCGTGGTCGCGTGGCCGCGTCGCGAGCTGGCTCACGACCGTCGACCACAAGCGGATCGGAATCCTCTACATCGCCACGAGCCT
>Ga0066709_100005642_pt1 | contig 10365 bp, 9 predicted proteins | sample GraSoiAngelo_158_FD_79665 | JGI IMG/M metagenome (GOLD analysis project Ga0066709, IMG submission 79665) | Grasslands soil microbial communities from the Angelo Coastal Reserve, California, USA - 14_1009_16_30cm | ecosystem: Environmental > Terrestrial > Soil > Grasslands | place: USA... | reverse complement strand
ACCAACACCAGCCCGGGATCACCGGCGAGCTCGGCGATCCGCTTGTGTGTCACCGGCTCACCCTGCGGCGACAGGTAAATCACCTTCGCCGCCGCCACGCCGTCGCGTCGCAACCGTTCGCGCGCCTCGGCAATCGCGCACTCCATCGTTTCGGCGAGCATCACCATACCCGGCCCGCCGCCATACGGGCGGTCGTCGACGCTTTTATGACGATCCGTCGCGTAATCGCGCGGGTTCACCGTATCGAGCGTCCACAAACCGCGCTCGCGCGCCCGTCCCGTGACTCCGTAACGCGAAGCGCCATCGACCAGCTCGGGAAACAGCGTGACGACCTCGATCCGCATCGCTTGCGACACCACTTACGTATTCTCGCCGGCGCCGCCGCCGCAGCCGGCGTCTCAATAATCCAACGGCCAGTCGACGACGATGCGGGCGTGGCCCAGGTCAATCGCGTCGACATACGCCGGTACCAGCGGAATCAACCGCTCGCCCGATTCGCCTCCGTCGCGCGCCACGCGCAGCACCGGATGCGCGCCGGTATCCAGTACCCCGGTCGCGCGACCCAGCGTCGCACCCGTCCGGTTGACGACGGTCAGGCCAACCAACTCGGCGAGATACACCTCACCCTCGCTTAAGCGTGGCAGCGCTGCGCGAGGAACCGCGATGTTCGCACCCCGCCAGGGCCCCACCTGCTCGCGCACGCTCAATCCGTCGAGGTGCGCCACAACCGTATCCGCATGCTGGCGCGCTTCGAGAACCGTGAATTCGCGCCAATGGCCGTCATCGTTTCCAAGCCACCACGTCTGGTACGCGAGGAGCCCCGCGGGCGACGCAGTGAATGTTCGCGCCTTGAGCCAGCCTCGAATCCCGTACGGTCCGAGCACTCGGGCCATGACGACAAGATCGTCAGACACGCGCCCGCCGATGGCTTCGCGTCCCTTCGTCGCTTCGGTTCCCTTGATTGCCTTAATGTTGTTCCCGGCCCTTACGCGGCGCTCGCAGGTGCGGGAGCAGGCGGCTCCGATTTTCCGGGAGTCGCGGCCGCCCTCTTTACCAGGCCCGCGACCGTATCGGAAAGCTTGGCGCCCTGGTGCCGCCAATGCTCGACGCGATCGAACGCAACACGCAATGCCTCTTCACGTTCACCGGCGATCGGATTGTAGAAACCGACCCGCTCGATGAATCGTCCGTCGCGGCGATTGCGCGAGTCGGCCACCACGATGTGGAAGAACGGCCGTTTCTTGGCACCCCCGCGCGCGAGTCTGATCACTACCATAGCCTGATTCCCTTGAGTTCCGGTTAAGTAAAAAAGACATTGATTATACGGTGGAAACGAGTCTCGTGGCAACTCGCACGCGACTTTCAGCGCAGCCCGGGAAACCCGCCGCGCAAGCCGCGCAGCATCTTCTGGACGCCTCCCTTGGCGACCATCTTCATCATCTTCTGGGCTTGCTCGAACTGCGCCAGCAGCCGATTGACCTCCTGAACGGAGACACCGGCGCCGGTCGCAACCCGGCGCTTCCGCGACGCCTTCAAAAGCTCCGGGCGTGCACGTTCTGCTGGCGTCATCGAGTTGATGATGGCCTCGAGGCGGCCAATCGCCCGTTCGTCGACCTGGGTGGCCTGCGCGGCCCGGGCGAGTTCGCCGGGGAGCTTGTCGAGAAGTCCCTGCATGCCGCCCATCTTGCGCATCTGGCCGATCTGCGCCTTGAAATCGTCGAGGTCGAAGCCCCTGCCGGACTTGACCTTCCGCGCGAGCTTCTGCGCCTCTTCGACGTCGACCTGCTTGTGTGCTTCTTCGACGAGGCTCAATACGTCGCCCATGCCGAGGATGCGCGAGGCCATTCGGTCGGGGTGGAAAACCTCGAGCCCGTTGAGCTTCTCGGACACGCCCGCGAACTTGATCGGCGCTCCGGTCACCTGGCGCACCGACAGCGCCGCGCCGCCGCGCGCGTCGCCGTCGAGCTTGGTCAGCACGATGCCCGTCAGTGGCAGCGCTGCGCCGAAAGCGCTCGCCGTGTTGACCGCGTCCTGGCCCTGCATCGCGTCGACGATGAACAGCGTCTCGACCGGGTTCAACGCGGCATGCAGCTCGGCGATTTCACGCATCATCGCCTCGTCGATCGAGAGCCTGCCTGCGGTGTCGACGATCAATACGTCGTGATAATGTCGGCGCGCCCAGTCGAGGGCGGCGCGGGCGATGGTCAGCGGTTGCGCATCGGGGGTGGCGGCAAAGCAGTCGATCCCAAGCTCTTTCGCGAGCGTCTCGAGCTGGTCCATGGCCGCGGGACGATACACGTCGCAACTCACGAGCAGCACCTTCTTGCGTGCCTCGTCGCGCACCCGCCGTGCGAGCTTCGCAGCGGTCGTCGTCTTGCCGGAACCTTGCAGGCCCGCAAGCAGGATCACGGCCGCGGGTGTGGTTGCGAGATTGAGCGGAGCCGCGGCGCCGCCCATCAGTGCCGCCAGTTCCCGCTGCACGACGCCGACCAGCGCCTGGCCGGGCGACAGAGAGCTTAAGACTTCCTGGCCGACCGCCTTGTCCCGTACCGCGGTAATGAACTGCTTGACCACGGGCAGCGCAACGTCGGCCTCGAGCAGGGCGAGCCGGACCTCGCGCAGAGCGTCCTGAATGTTGTTTTCGGTGAGACGCGCCTCGCCGCGCAGCGCCTTCATGGCGCGGCCGAGTCGTTGCGTGAGATTGTCGAGCATGGGGATGCGCGTCGTCCGTGCGCGGCGGTTGCGGCGCGCGGTTGGTGTACACTGAATCGAGCCGATGATTCTACTCTATCTTCTGGTCCCGGCCGCGTACCTCGCCGCGGCCGTTCTCGAATGGAACCGAATCGCGCCCCGCACTGCCGGAGTCACGGCGCGGGCGATACCCGCCTCGCACTGGCTCGTGGCATTCGCGCTCGCAGGTCACGCGGTACTCGTCGACGGCACTGTGGCCACATCCGAGGGCCTCGACGTAAGCCTCGTCAATGCGCTGTCTGCAACCGCCGGGCTCACGGCACTGTTTGCGTGGGCCGGAAGCCTCACCCGCGCGTTGCCGGGGATCCTGGCGGTCGCCCTGCCCGTCGCTGCGCTCGGCGCGCCGCTGCCCGCGCTGTTTCCAAACCCGCACCGTTTCTCGCTCGCCGACGAGCCTTGGGCAGTGCTGCACATCGCGGTTGCCCTGATTGCGTACGCGCTGCTGATCGTCGCCGCGCTTCAGGCGCTCATCCTGCTCGGTCTCGAACGGCGCCTCCACCGCGGATTGCCCGAGCCCGGAGCGCAGCGGCTGCCGCCGCTGCTGACGCTGGAGCGCTTTCTGTTCCGCCTGGTCGACGTGGGGTTCGTTCTGCTGACGCTGACGCTGGTGAGCGGCGCCGTGTTCTCCGAGGAGCTGTTCGGCAAGCCGCTGCGCTTTACCCACAAGATCGTGTTCTCGGTGCTCGGCTGGCTCGTTTTTGCGGCGCTGCTCTTCGGCCGTCACCGCTACGGCTGGCGCGGAAGAAGCGCACTGTCCTGGGTGCTGGCCGGGACGGGTCTGCTGTTTCTTGCCTACGTCGGCAGCAAATTCGTGCTCGAAGTGCTTCTCGGGCGCTAAGCTCATTGCAATCCGCGCCGCGTCGATTCCTTGACAGCCGGGTCGCGGCGCCAAATACTGATCCGATCGCAGTCCGCCTCCCTCCGGCTTGGACGACATTCCCCTAAGTAGCCTGTTCGCGGCTCTCGCGGCCGCTTTGCTGGCTTCCGCGTTTTTCTCGATCGCCGAGACCGCGATGATGGCGGTCAATCGTTACCGGCTTCGTCACCGCGCCAAGCAGGGAGCGCACGGCGCAAAGCTTGCCCTGTCGTTGCTGGCCAAGACGGACAAACTGCTTGGCGTGATCCTTCTGGGCAACACGCTCGTTGCCGCGGCCGCAGCGACCATGACCGCGGTCATCACCAAACGGTTGTTCGGCGAGGGCGAGGCGGCACTCGCGCTCGGCACCATCGCGATCTCGTTCGGACTGCTCGTGTTCTCCGAGATCACGCCCAAGGTCGTCGGCGCGGCGCATGCCGACCGGCTGGCGCCGGTGGTGAGCTACATTCTGGCGCCGATGCTGGAGATCGCCTCGCCGGTCGTGTGGTTCGTCAACCTCTTTGTCCAGGGGTTGCTGAGGATCCTCGCGATCAGACCCGCGGAGGAGGCGAATGCTCCGCTCACACAGGAAGAACTGCGCTCGCTGGTGCTCGAAGGTCACTCGTTGCGCGGCAAACATCGGGCGATGCTCGCCAATCTCTTCGATCTCGACTCGGTCAGCGTCGACGACGTGATGACGCCCCGCAACCAGATCGAAGCGATCGACCTGGCCGATAAGCCCGGGCTGCTGGCCGAGAAGCTCGCGAGCAGCTACCACACCCGGCTTCCTGCCTATGAGGAGGAGCTCGACAACATCGTCGGGATCATTCATCTCAAGCAGGTCGTGCGCCTGCAGCAGGCAGAAGAGATCGACGCCGCGCGCTTGCGCACGATCCTGCGTCCGCCGTACTTCATCCCTGCGGGCACGCCGCTGCTCGCGCAATTGCAACAGTTTCAGGCCACGCGGCAGCGGCTCGGACTTGTAGTCGACGAATATGGCGAGCTGCTGGGCCTGGTGTCGCTCGAGGACATCCTCGAGGAGATCGTCGGCGAGTTCTCGACGCAAGCGCCGGGCGGCGCGGAGATTTTCCAGCGCGAGGCCGACGGCAGCGTCGTCGTCGACGGAATGGCGTCGCTGCGTATCCTTAATCGCAAGCTGGGCACCGATTTCCCGCTCGATGGCCCGAAAACGCTGAACGGTCTGATCGTCGAACAATTGGGCGAAATTCCTGATGCCGGCGCAAGGGTCGGGCTCGCGGGTCAAGCACTCGAAATCCTGCAGGTTCAGGACCGTGCCGTGAAAGTCGTAAAATTGCTGCCGCCAGTCGGCCGAGACGCCACGCCAGCTTTACAAACCAGCGGGGAGCAGGCATCATCAATTAGTTAACTTTTATGCCTCTGGAATAGAGTGAGGGGAATAGCGTCTTACGCGCGCACCAGCACCTATCCCTTAAACGCGGCTCAGGACACGACTTAAGCGTCGACGATCATGGCGACCAACGCGGCACTGCGAACCATCAGCGGCCTCGCCCGGGCTATGGTGCAGCACGGCCTGTTGTCCGAGTACGACGCCGACGCGATGCAGTCGCAGGCGCAGACGTCGAACATCGGTTTCGTCGAGCATATGGGCCTCTTCAAGCGGATGAGTTCGGCGCAGATCGCGATGTTCGCGTCGCGCGCGTTCGGTACGCCGATGATGGACCTGGGGGGCTTCGACACCGAACACATCAACAAGGATCTGGTCGACGCCCGCATATGCGTCACGCGGCGCGTGCTTCCGCTCTTCAAGCGGGGCAACCAGCTGTTCTGTGCGGTCTCCGATCCGGCGAACCTCCAGGCCCTCGATGAGGTGCGTTTCAAGACCAACCTCGTCGTCAACGCCGTCGTCGTCGAGGACGACAAGCTCGGCCAAGCGATCGCCAAGGTCGTCGAGACCACGGGCCAGAAGCTCTCGAGCATGGTCACCGAGGACGACCTCAACATCGACGTCGAGGAGAGCACCAAGTCCCTGGAGGACGAATACAACCCCGACGTCGACGATGCCCCGCTTGTCCGCTACCTGCAGAAGATTCTCGTCGACGCGATCAGCGCCGGCGTGTCCGATATTCACCTGGAGCCCTACGAACGGTTCTACCGGATCCGCTACCGGCTCGATGGCCAACTGATGGAAGTCGCGCAGCCACCGCTCGCGATCAAGGACAAGCTGGCGTCGCGCATCAAGGTGATCTCCAAGCTCGATATCTCGGAGAAGCGCGTGCCCCAGGACGGCCGCATGAAGCTCGTCCTGTCGAAGAATCGCGCGATCGACTTCCGGGTGAGCACGCTGCCGACGCTCTACGGCGAGAAGATCGTGCTGCGGATCCTCGACGCCGCCGGCGTCAAGCTCGGCATCGAGGCGCTGGGTTACGAGCCACCCCAGCGGCTTCTTCTGGAGGAAGCCATCAAGCGACCGTACGGGATGATTCTCGTGACAGGTCCGACCGGCAGCGGCAAGACCGTGTCGCTCTACACCTGCCTCAACATCCTCAACCAGCCCGGAATCAACATCTCGACCGCCGAGGACCCCGCCGAAATCCAGCTTCCCGGCGTCAATCAGGTCAACGTCAACGACAAGGCTGGGCTCAACTTCGCCACCGCGCTCCGGGCATTCCTTCGCCAGGATCCGGACATCATCATGGTCGGCGAAATTCGCGACCTCGAGACCGCGGAGATTTCCGTCAAGGCCGCGCAGACCGGCCACCTGGTGCTCTCGACGCTGCATACCAACGACGCGCCGGCGACCTTGATGCGGCTGGCGAACATGGGTGTGGCGGCGTTCAACATCGCCTCATCGGTCATCCTGATCACCGCGCAACGGCTGACACGAAAGCTCTGCGTGCATTGCAAGCGGCCGGAGGAGATCCCGCCCGAAGCGCTGCTCCAGGCCGGCTTCACCGAAGAGGATCTCGACGGATCGTGGCAGGCCTTCGGGCCGACCGGCTGCGACGCCTGCAAGAGCACGGGCTACAAGGGCCGCATGGGCATCTACGAAGTCATGCCGATTTCCGACGAAATGCGCCAGCTCATCATGCGCAACGCCAACGCGCTCGACCTCGCCGACCAGGCGCAGAAGGAAGGCGTGAAGAACCTCCGCCAGTCCGGCCTGCTGAAAGTCAAGCAAGGCTTGACCTCCCTCGAGGAAATCGAGGCGGTCACCAACGAATAACCTGTCAGGACTACACGCCATGGCTACCGCAGTCGCGCAACGCAGGGAATCCCAGGTCAGGGAATACACCTATCTCTGGGAAGGGGTCGACCGCAACAACCGAAACATCCGAGGCGAGTCCAAGGCTGCGTCGGAGACGGTCGTCACGTCCAACCTGCGGCGGCAGGGTATCCGGATCACCAAGCTCAAGCGCCAGACGTTCCGCGGCGGTGGGCGAGTCAGCGAAAAGGACATCACGTTCTTTACGCGCCAACTCGCGACCATGCTGCGAGCCGGCGTCCCGCTGCTCCAGGCCTTCGAGATCGTCGCCCGCGGCCACAAGAACCCGCGCTTCGCACGACTGATGATGGATATCAAGAGCCGGGTGGAGTCGGGTTCCAGTTTGTCGCAGGCGTTCCGCGAGCACCCCGGCCAGTTCGATGCGCTGTACTGCAATCTGGTCAACGCCGGCGAAACCGCGGGTATTCTCGACGGGATCCTGGACCGCCTCGCGACGTACAAGGAAAAAATCCTCGCGATCAAGAGCAAGATCAAGTCGGCGCTTTTCTATCCGATTTCGGTGGTCACGGTCGCGATCATCGTGGTCTGGGTGATCATGGTCTTCGTGATTCCCGCTTTCAAGACGGTGTTCGCGAACTTCGGCGCCAACCTGCCCGCGCCGACGCTGATCGTGATCGGGATCTCGGACTTCTTCGTCTCGTACTGGTGGGCCATGGCCGCGATCATCGCGGGCGCGCTGATCACGTTCTTCGTGCTGCTGAGGCGCTCGGAGGCGTTCCGCTATGCGATCGATCGCCTCTCGCTCAAGCTGCCGATCATCGGCGGCATCGTCGAAAAGGCAACGATTGCCCGCTGGACGCGCACACTCTCGACGATGTTCGCGGCGGGCGTACCGCTGGTCGAGTCGCTCGACGCCGTCGCGGGCGCCTCAGGCAACGCCGTATTCGCCGCCGGCACGCGCAAGATCCAGACCGAGGTCAGCACCGGCACAAGCCTGACCAACGCGATGCACAACACGGGGCTCTTCCCATCGATGGTGCTGCAGATGACGCAGATCGGCGAGGAATCGGGCTCGCTCGACGGCATGCTGTCCAAGGTCGCGGACTTCTTCGAGCGCGAGGTCGACGACGCGGTGGCCGCGCTGTCGAGCCTGCTGGAGCCCATCATCATCGTGTTCCTTGGCGTTGTGATCGGCGGCTTGGTGGTCGCCATGTATTTGCCGATCTTCAAGCTCGGCGCCGTCATCTGACGCTGTCGCGTTTGCGGGTATGCCGGTGATAGCGGTGGCGCCGCTGGTAGCGGTGTCCATCGCCGGGTTGATCGGGCTGTGCATTGGCAGCTTCCTGAACGTCGTCATCCACCGCCTCCCGAAGATGCTCGATCGCGGTTGGCGCGCGCAATGCGCCGAGCTCGCCGGCGAGCCCGCCGCCGACCTGCCCCGGTACAACCTGATGGTGCCTCGCTCGCAATGCCCGGCCTGCGGCCATCGAATTTCCGCGCTCGAGAACATTCCGGTGGTGAGCTTTCTTTTCCTGCGCGGGCGCTGCTCCGCTTGCCAGGCGCCGATCTCCGCTCGGTATCCGCTGGTCGAGCTGCTCACCGGGGCTGTCACGGCAGCCGCGGTCTTTCGCTTCGGCCCCACGCTCATCGCCGTCGCGGCATGCCTGCTGCTCTGGTCGCTGATCGCACTTACGTTCATCGATTTCGACACGCAACTGCTTCCCGACAACATCACCCTGCCGCTGGTGTGGGCGGGCCTCCTCGCCAATCTCGCGGGCCTCGTTCCGGGCGTGAGCCTGCGCGACGCGGTCATCGGTGCCATCGCGGGTTACCTGGCGCTGTGGTCGGTGTACTGGCTCTTCAAGCTCATCCGCGGCAAGGAAGGGATGGGCTACGGCGACTTCAAGCTCCTCGCCGCGCTGGGCGCATGGCTCGGCTGGCAGATGCTGCCGCTGATCGTGCTGCTCTCCTCGGTCGTGGGCGCGCTCATCGGCATCGGGCTGGTCGTGTTCAAAGGCCGCGATCACCAGATTCCACTGGCGTTCGGTCCCTATCTCGCGATCGCAGGCGGAATCGCGCTGTTCTTCGGCAAACCGCTGATGGCGATCTACCTGCCGGGGTGACGGTGGCCTACGTCGTCGGGCTGACCGGTGGCATCGGAAGCGGCAAGACGGCGGTCGCAGACGCGTTTGCCGCGCTCGGCGTCGAGATTGTCGATGCCGACGCGCTGGCGCACCGTCTGTCTGGAGCCAGCGAACCGGGCTTCGCCGCGATTCGCGTCGCGTTTGGCGACGCGATCGTTGGTGCCGACGGCGAGCTCGATCGCGCCGCGCTTCGGCGCCTGGTCTTTGCCGACGTCGCGGCGCGCCGGCGGCTCGAAGCCATCCTGCACCCGCTCATTCGTGCCGAAGCGGAACGGCAGGTGCGAGGCTGGCGCGGCGCCTACGGCATCGTGGTCGTGCCGCTGCTCCTCGAGCACGAAGGCCTGCGCTCGATTATCGATCGCATCCTGGTGGTTGATTGTCCAGAGGAAGAGCAGGTCCGCCGTGTTGTTGCGCGAAGCGGCCTGAATGTAAAAGAAGTTCGCGCCATCATGGCCACCCAGCTCGACCGCGCGCGGCGGCGCGCCTCTGCCGACGACATCCTCGACAACAGCGGGACGATTTCCGCAATCGCGCCGCAGGTTCAGCTCCTCGATCAGCGCTACCGCGAGCTGGCGGCGGCGCAAGCGCGCGGTTGAGGCGGAGCGATCGCCACCTGCGCGAGAGTTAGGGCACAATGCTGCCAGGCAACGTCGGGCTATGGATGTGATCCGCTACGAGCATCCGCTGAATGAGCGCATCCGCACCTTGATGCGACTCGAGGATCTGTACGGCCGCGCGCTCTTCTTCACTGGCGAAAGCGCGCCGGCGGATCATCACGCCGCGCTGCTTGCGCTGTTCGAGATCGTCGACGTCGCCGCCCGTGCCGATCTCAAGGCCGACATCCTTCAGGAGCTCGAGCGGCAACGACAACTGCTTGCCCCGCTCCGGCACAATCCCGCGATCGAGGCGCAGGCGCTCGACGCGGTGCTCGCCGAAATCGACGCCGTCACCGGAGACCTGCTCGCTCAAGCGGGAAAAGTCGGAGCGCAGTTGCGCGAGAACGAGTGGTTGATGGCGATCAAGCAGCGCACCGGCATCCCGGGCGGCGTGTGCGAGTTCGATCTGCCGGCCTATCACCACTGGCTCAACCTCGACCCGCCGGCGCGACAGCGCGACCTCCAAGCCTGGCTTGCTCCGCTCCTGCCGATTCACTCGGGCCTGTCGATCATCCTGCGGCTGCTCCGCGATAATGGCAAGGTCAGTCGCCATACCGCGTATCACGGCGTGTTTCAGCTGATGCTCACGACCGCGAAGGTCGCTCAGCTGTTGCGCCTGTCGCTAGCGCGCGATCTTCCGTGCGTTCCGGAGATCAGCGCCAACAAGTATGCACTCAACATTCGCTTCGTCGGCATCGAAGGCATGGCCCGTGGCGAGGCCTACCAAGGCGACGTCGAGTTCGACTTGATGTT
>Ga0066709_100005641_pt1 | contig 10365 bp, 11 predicted proteins | sample GraSoiAngelo_158_FD_79665 | JGI IMG/M metagenome (GOLD analysis project Ga0066709, IMG submission 79665) | Grasslands soil microbial communities from the Angelo Coastal Reserve, California, USA - 14_1009_16_30cm | ecosystem: Environmental > Terrestrial > Soil > Grasslands | place: USA... | reverse complement strand
CCCGGTCCCCCGCCCCGTGCGCCCTCCGCCGCGCTACTCGGCGAACTGCGCCGCCCGCCAGCGCAGGGCGGCGCCGAGCCCGTCCTTCTCCCGGATCTCGTCGAACTTCACCCCGACCTCGGTGCGGGCCGCGTAGAGCGGCGCCAGGATGTCGAGCCCCGCGCGGATGGCGTTGCGGAATCCGACGGCCTCGGCGCCACGGTTAATCGCCAGCTTCGTCCCCGCGAGGGCCTCCGGCGAAATCAGGGCCATCCGGCGCGCGAACTTCAAGGTCGCGGCCTGGAGTTCGGCCCGCGGCACGACGCGGTTCACCATCCCGTACTGCAGCGCCGTCTGCGCGTCGATGGGATCGCCGAGATACAGGAGCTCGCGGGCGCGCTTGAGCCCGATGACGAAGGGCATGACGAGCGCGGGGCCGACGTTCGAGAAGCGGATCTCAGGCTCGCCGAAGAGAGCATCGTCGGCGGCGACCGTGAGATCGCACATCATCACCAGCTCGCAGCCCCCGCCCAGGCAGTGTCCCTGCACGGAGGCGATCACCGGCTTTTTCATATCCCAGGGCGTCATCTCCAGCGCGACGTCATCGGTGAGCGACTCGTGCCACGCCAGCGCGTTCCCCCGCCGCTCCGTCCGTGCCGGGTTGGGCGCGATGTCGTAACCGGCGCAGAAGCTCCGGCCCTCGGCGCGGAGCACCACCACACTGGTGGCCGAGTCGCGGTCGGCCTCGTGGAAGCGCTCGACGAGGGCGTGCTTGAGGTCGGCGCTGATGGCGTTGAGCTTGTCGGGCCGGTTCAGCGAGACGATGCCGACGCGGCCGTCGGCGGCGTATGTCACGAGTGACGTGGGCATGGAAGGCTCCTCAGGGGTCTGCTGGCGTCGGCATCAGCAGCGAGATGCGGTTACGACCTCCGACGTGGGCGTACTGAACCCGCTCGGCCATGGCGGTCACCAGCAAGACTCCCAGCCCGCCGAGGGAGCGCTCGTCCACACCGGCGGTCTCGTCGGGAACACGCACTCTGGCGAATGGATCGTGAGGGCGCGCCGTGTCCTCGTACGTAAGCGCGATCCAGCCGGGCCGGATCTCGAAGGCGAGATAGACGGGCGCCTCGGAGTCGGCCCCGTGGCCGTGGACGACAGTGTTGGTGAAGAGCTCCTCTACGAGCAGCGTGAGCCTGAGACAGGCCTTGCGCGGCACGCCGCTCACCGCACACATGTCGGCGATGAATTGCGCCACTGCGGGTAGCGTGTCCCGCCGGGCCGGGAAGACTCCGTTGTGGTTTCCGGTATCTTCGTGGTCGTTCGTGCTCGGCCTCCGATCTCGGCAGGATGTCGAGTCCGACTCGGCTACTATATATACATCGGGATTTGTATCGGGCGGGCGCGCATTCCGGAATCAGCCCGATGATTGCGATGTGTAGATGATCGCGATGTGCATATGAGGAGGAAAACGATGAGATCCGGGTTCATAGCTCTGATCCTGCCGATTGCTCTGACGTTTGGCGTCGCGGCGGCCGCCGCCGAGGACGCCGGGCACGTCAAGGTCTCCAACGGCGCGGCGCAGATCGAGCGCGCCGGGCAGCGACTTCCCGCAGCGGTGGGCCAGGCCGTTCAGCAGGGAGACGTGGTGATCACGGGCGCGGACGGCTCGGTGGGGATCACCTTCCGCGACAACAGCTTGGTCTCGGTCGGGCCGGACAGCGTGCTCTCGATCGACCGCTTCGTCTTCAATTCGACGACGCACCAGGGGAACTTCGACAGCTCGCTGAAGCAGGGCACGTTGGCCGTCGTGTCCGGAAAGCTGGCCAAGCAGTCACCCGAGGCGATGAAGGTGAAGACTCCGGCGGCGATTCTCGGCGTGCGCGGGACCGAATTTCTTGTTCGTACCGGCCCGGCGAAAGACTGACGTCCGGTCCGCCTCGGCGCGGAGCCTCGTCGGGCTGGCTCCGCTCGCGTTGCTCCTGCTGGCCGGTTGTGCCAGCCGGAACGATCTCTACGTGCTTCTCCCGGGACAGGACGGAAAGATCGGGGCGCTGATCGTGTCGAGCGGCGGCGAGCGGCGCGTGCTCGATCAGCCCTACGCCGCGGCCAGCGTGACGAGCCCCGGTCGCGTGGAAGGCCGGGCGACCTCGGAGGCGGAGGTGCGGCAGGCGTTCGGCCCGGCGCTGGCGGCGCAGCCGACCCGGCCGGTGTCCTTCTTCCTCTATTTCCTCGCTGACACGGACGAGCTCACGCCGGACTCCAAGCGGGTCGTCGGTCAGATCTTCGCCGAGATCGCCCGGCGGCCGGCGCCGGAGATCGTCGTCATCGGACACACGGATCGCGTCGGCGCCGTGGCATACAACGACGCGCTATCGCTCAAGCGCGCCGAAAAGGTGCGCGACGATCTCCTGAAGCTCGCGATCCCGAAGGTCCGGATCTCGGTGGCCGGGCGCGGCGAGCGCGAGCCGCTGGTGCCGACTGCCGACGAGGTGTCCGAGCCGCGCAATCGGCGCGTGGAGATCAGTGTCCGGTAGCTGAGGGCGGGCCCTTCCAGCGCAGCACGAGTATGGCCAGGTCGTCGGACGCTTCCACCCCGTCGGTGAATCGGCCGACCTCCCGCCGAACGGCTTCCCCGACTTCCGCCGCGCTCGCCGAACGCCCGAACTGCCCGAGCAGCGCTTCGAGACGCTTGCGACCGAAGAGCTCGGTCGGGCTCGCCGCTTCCGTCACGCCGTCCGTGACCAGGCAGATCGTGTCGCCAGGCTCCAGACGCCGCGAGCTGGCGACATACGGAAAACAGTCCACCGCGCAGAGCGGCGGACCCCCGCCGTCGGTGAGCTGGAGCAGCGGACGCCCGCCCCCGGGCAGGAGATACGGTGGCTCGTGCCCGGCGTTGCAGTATTCGAGGAGCCCGGTGCGCGTGTCGAGGATCGCCGCCAGCGCGGTGACGAAGAACCCCTCGGTGTTCTCACGCGCGATCTCGGTGTCGGCCTCCCGCATCACGGCCTCGACCCGGCCGGACTGGCGCAGCGCCGTGCTCTTGCAGAGCGCCTTGCTCACCGCCATGAAGAGGCTGCTCGGCAGCCCCTTCCCCGACACGTCGCCGATGAGAAAGAAGATCCGGTCCTGGTCCAAAGCGAAGAAGTCGTACAGGTCGCCACCGACCTCGCGGGCTGGCTCGAGGAACGCGTAGAGGTCGAGCCGCGTGTCGCCCGGGAACGCGGTCGTGGGGTGCGGCAGGCTACTCATCTGGATGCGGCGCGCCGCCTCCAGCTCTCCGGCCAGCCGCGCCGCCTGCTCGCGCAGCGTCCGCCGCTGGCTCTCGGCCTCGGCCAGCGTGACGGCCAGCATCGCCGTGAACAGCACGCCGAGCGCGACCGACGGCAACGCGGCGTCGAACAAGATCCCCCGCGTGCGATACGCCAGAAACCCCGCGACCCCCACGGCTCCGACGACGAGCACGAGCAAACCCACCGACGTCCGTGCCGGCAGGCGCGGCACGAGCAGGACGAGCAAGAGACCGCCGACGAGCAGCACGCCGGCCTCGGTCCATACCACGGCACGAGGTCGAGTCAGTAGATCGGTGTCGAAGATCCCTTCGAGCAGCTGGGCGTGGATCTCGACTCCGGACATCCGGTCGGCCACGGGCGTCGCCTGGTAGTCCGACAGGCCGAGCGCAGTGACGCCGATCAGGACGAGCTTGCGCTCGAACGCGCGGAGATCGGCGGTCCCGGCGAGGACGTCGGCCGCCGAGACGAACCGCGACGGATCGTGGCGGCCGAAGTGGACCCACACGCTTCCGTCGGCTTCCGTGGGGACGAGGAGATCGCCGATGCCGACGGCCTCGACACCCGAGGTACCGGCGCGCACCGTGAGGATCGCGGTCCCGGTGGCCACGCGCAGCATCTCGACGCCGAACGCCGGGAGCAGCGCGTCGCCCACGCCGGCGACGAGCGGCATGCGGCGGACCACGCCGCGCTCGGGCTGCATGTTCAGCAGGCCGCGGCCCCTCGCGACGCGGTCGATCTCGTCGACGCTGCGCAGAGCTCCTTCGAAGCTCGGCACGAAACGCCTCGGGTCGCCGCCGATGACACGGATCGGCGCCCGGCGGAGAACCGTCCCCGATCGGGCCACGTCCCTCTCGACGCCTGCGACACCGAGCACGACCGGTTGGCCGTCGAGCGCCTGAGCCAGGACCGCGTCGTTGCTCGGCAGGCCGGACAGCCGCCGCGTCAGGTCGTCGCCCATCCCGGGCACGAGCGCCGGCAGGCGGCCCGGCGAAAGTCGGTCCGGCTCGGGCATCACCACGTCGATGCCGATGGCGGCGGGTCGCGCCTCGGCCAGACGCGCGACGAGTCGGGCGAGCCAGGTCCGCGGCCACGGCCACTGCCCGTGGACCCGGAGACTCTCTTCGTCGATCGCCACGACGAGAGCCGGCGCCGACCGGCGGACTCGCGGCGCCCAGCGCTGGTAGGCGTCGAATCCAGCCAGCCGTACCGGGCTGAGCCCGACAACGTCGGGAAGGAGCCCGAGCAGCAGGAAGAGAGCCAGCAACAGGAACCCGAGGGGGCGGCCACGACGGCCGCGCAGGACACGGAGCCACCGTCGATCCGGCCGAGGCATCCGGCTCAGGACGGACGGCTCAGAGCGTGAGCTCCATACCGTCGTAGGCGGCCAGGATCTCCACCCGGCGGTCGCCGCGGGTGATCTCCTCGAGTCGCTGAGTCTCCGCGAGGAGCGCGGCGATTCGCTCGTCGTTGGAGACGGGCTCGTGGTGGTACAGGCACAGACGCCTGGCGCGCGCCATCTGACAGAGCTCCAGGCCGACGACGTTGCTCGAGTGTCCCCAATCCTCCTTGACCGAGGTGGCCTCGGCCAGTGAGTACTGCGAGTCGAAGATCACCAGGTCGGCGTCGCGAAAGAACTCCACGAAGCCCTGGATCTCCGTCAGATCGTCCTGCTTGTGCTCGGCGTCCGTCGAGTAGACGACGACCCGGTCGCGCATGTGAAATCGATAGCCGTACGAGTCGCCGCCGTGGCGCTGGAGCTTGGGGCGCACGCGCAAGCCCGCGATCTCGTAGTCGCGGCCGGGCTCGAGCCGCACGAACTCGATCGTGGCGCTGAGTCGCGCGAAATCGACCGGGAAGAACGGCGCGGCGTGCTGGCCCCGGAAGGCCGTCTCCAGCCCGGCGTGGCAGCCGTAAATCCGGATGTGGTTGCCGGGCGCGTAGACCGGCATGAAGAAGGGGAAGCCCATGATGTGGTCCCAGTGCAGGTGGGACATGAAGACGTGGAAGGTGTGTCCCGAGGCCCCGCGCGTCGCGAGCACGTCGTTGCCGAAGACTCGGGCACCCGTGCCCAGGTCGCACAACACGTAGTCCTTGCCGCCCGTGACGATCTCGACGCACGAGGAGTCGCCGCCGAACGTGTGGGAGACCGCGAAGTCGAGCTCGCGCTCGAGAAAGACCGTCGCCTTCTCGGGCGTGTCCAGCGTACGTCCGGAGGCGCGCACCAGGCTCGCGATCAGCTTGCGCCGGACCTCCGTCGAGGTCATGGCGACGGGGATCGAGCCCCGCGTGCCCCAGAACTTGACTGCCAGGCGCCCGTCAGGCGCCATCGAACGCCGCCAGCGCCGGCGGCGAGAGCCTGGCCAGCCCCTCGCGGACTGACGCGAAGACGTCGAGAACCATCGTGAAGCGACTGATGTCGAAGATCTCCTTGACGACGGGCTGAAGGGCCGCCACCCCGATCGAGCCTCCCTGCGTCTTGGCCTGCTTGGCGGCCAGCATGAGCACGCGCAGCCCGATGCTGCTGATGTACTCGACACCGACGAAGTCGAGGATGACCCGATCCAGGTCCCGGGCGCAGCGCGCCATGTAGGGAGCCAGCGCGACCTTGAAGCCTTCCGAGGTCGCGTGGTCGAGGCGACCCACTGGAGACAGCACGATCGTGTCCGCGTAGCGCTTCGGCGTCAGGTCCATCGGCTCCCCGGAAATGGCGCGCAGTGCAGGACTCAATGCTATCACCAGGGCGGTCTGAAGGGATCATCCTGCTGGACCCGCGGTGACCGCGCCGGCGGCGACTTGACCGGACGGGGGGCCCGGCGCACTATCGCCGGGCGAGACGGAGATCGCCCCCGGCCGAGGCGCGACTCTAGACCATGGATCAGGCGCTCAGCGACGTCACGGTGCTGGATCTCGGGCAGGTCATCGCCATGCCCTTCTGCACCATGCTGCTCGCGGACCTGGGCGCCCGGGTGATCAAAGTCGAGTCACGGGAGCGCGGACGCGAGCGCGTGTCGCTGGGCGTGAGACGCACGCGCAACGGCGTCGAGGAGCGCGTGCCGGCCGCGCAGTACCGGGAGCGGAACAAGCTCGCCATCACGCTCGAGCTGAAGACGCCCAGGGGCGTGGAGCTCTTCAAGGAGCTGGTCCGGCACGCGGATGTGGTGACCGAGAACTTCAGCGTCGGCACGCTGGAGCGCTTGGGACTCGGGTACGAGGACTTGCGACGGGTGAAACCCGACATCGTCTATGCCTCGATCACCGCCTTCGGCCAGCACGGGCCGTACGCCACCCAGCGCGGCTACGACATCCTGGCGCAGGCGATCAGCGGGTACATGAGCATCACCGGCTTTCCGGAGCAGCCGCCCACCCGATCGGGTCAGTCGATCTCGGACTACTACGCCGGGATGCTCTGTGCCTTCAGTGTCGTGTCCGCCCTGCACTACCGCCATCGCACCGGCAAGGGGCAGCGCATCGATCTGGCGCTGCTCGACAGCTTGGTGGTCGCGCTCGACAACCTCGGCGAGCGCTACACCGTCGGCGGTGAGGTCCTCACGCGCGCGGGCAACGTCTCGTTCGGCGGATCGAGCTCGGGCGTCTATCCGACAACGGACGGCCACGTGGCAATCGCCGCGGGCGCGAGCGACGCGGTGTGGCGCCGCTTCTGCGAGATCATCGGCCGGAGCGATCTCACGCGAGATCCCGGATTCTCGACAGCGGCAGCCCGACGTGACCGGCGAGATCAGATCGCCGGCATCATTCAGGCCTGGACGAGCGCGCGCGCCAGGGCCGAGGTGGTGCGCACGCTGGCCACGGCCGGGGTCCCTGCGGCGCCCGTCAACAACGTGGCGGAGATGGTCGTCGATCCACAGGTGCAGGCCCGCGAGATGTTCGTCGAGGTCGACGATCCCATCTACGGGCCCGTGAAGACGACCGGCACGCCCCTCAAGCTCTCGGAGACGCCGGGCCGTGTCCGCTGGCTGGCTCCCCTGCCCGGTGCGCACAACGAGAACGTCTTCATCGACCTCCTCGGTTACTCTCGCGACGACCTCGCTCGCTGGGCGGCTGAAGGCGTCATCTAGCCTGCGTGGCGGCCCGCGGCGAGGCGCGGATGCGGTGGGGGTCGAGCGGACCACGCCGCACGCGTGCGCTTCCCCGCGGCGGCTGGGCTCCATCCGGGCTCGCGACACCCGCCGCCCCTTGACGGGAACGGGTCCGTTCGACCCCCACCGCACCCGCGCCTCGCCTCAGGCATCACGCGCGTCGCCCCCGATTCGACGCGCCCCCGGCTCTCAGCTCGGCTGAGTCTTACGGGAGATCGGGGGCGGGCTCAGGGGAGGGGGACGAAGATCGAGATGCGGGGCTCGGGGCCGACCTCGCGGGTCACGTGGCCCTGGCCGGTCAGGTCTTCGGCGATCAAGATGTCGCCGGGACCCAGGCGCCGCACCGTGCCGTCACCGATCTCGATGTCCACCGCACCGGAGAGCGTGAACACGGCCGCGCGTCCGGGCGCGTGGTGCCAGGGATTGGATCGCTTCGGATCGAAGCGGCGGATGACGATGCCGCTGCCGGGAATCAGCTCGGCACTCTCCGATTGGTCGCCGCGCGGCTCGAAGCGCGGCACGACGTCCGCGAAATGCGACTTGCCGTCGGAACCCGTGTGGATGCGAATGATGGCCATGGGACCTCCCGAGCTCAAGGTAGCATCACGAAACAGCGTGCCGTCGCGTTAGTATGGTGGCAACGAGAGAGGAGAGTGTCATGCGTTTCGGCCTGTTCACGAGCATGGGCGCCCAGACCTGGTCGGGTGTGCTGGACCTCTGGCGACACCTCGAGTCGACCAGGTGGGACATCGCCTGCGTGACCGACCACTTCATGCCGAACACGAAGGAGCGCGAGGGCGCCATGCTCGAGTCATGGAGCACCCTCAGCGCGCTGGCGGCCCTGGTGCCGCGGATCCGCGTCGGCACCATCGTGCTGGGCAACACGTATCGCCATCCGGCCGTGGTCGCCAAGATGGCCGCGCAGGTCGACATCATCTCCGGCGGCCGCCTCCTGTTGGGCCTCGGCGCGGGATGGCAGCAGAACGAGCACGAGGCCTACGGCATCCCCTTTTACACCATGCGCGAACGGCTCGAGCGCCTGGACGAGGCCTGTCAGGTGATCCGGTCGCTGTGGACCGAGCGCCGCACGACGTTCAAGGGACGCTATTATCAGCTCTCCGACGCCCCCCTCGACCCCAAGCCCGTCCAGTCGCCTCAGCCCGAGCTGATGATCGGCGGCGGGGGCGAGCGCGTGACCCTGCGGATCGTAGCCAAGCACGCCGACCACTGGAACTGCTGGGGTGGTCCTCGCGTGCTGGCGCGGAAGGGCAAGATCCTCGACGACCACTGCGCCGAAGCCGGTCGCGATCCGAAGGCTCTCAAGCGCTCGGCCAACATGTCATTGCTCATCACCGACAAGAAGGACGAGATCGAGCGCCTCGCCGACACGATCGCCAAGCGCATGGGCCGGCACGCGGCCGACGCCCGCGACACCTGCCTGGCCGGCACGCCGGATCAGATCCGCGATCAGCTCCATCAGCTCCAGTCTGCCCGCGTGGACACGCTGTTCATCCCGAGCATGTTCCGGCCGCTGGATGAGCTTCGTCGTGACCTCGATCGGTTCATCGCGGAGATCGCGCCCGCGTTCCGGTAGCTCGACCGCTCAGGGCCGGATGATGTCCTCGAGGATGGGCCGCCCGCTCGCGTAGTCCACGCGCGCCGGTGGCCACTCGCGCCTGGTTCGACCGCAAGAGCACTGAAAGAGGCGTGCCACTTCAGATCGTCGCCGAAACGAGGAGTTGCGACGCAGGCCCGCGGGGGACACTGGTCAGCTGATGAGCAAGACTTGAGCACTAGCGTGCTATGGTCGATGAACTGAGAGGCCCGCATGCCCCGACCGTTCCACGGACAGATCCAGACCGTGCTCGGCGCCGTCGCGCCGGAGGCGATCGGCGTCACGCTCCCGCACGAGCATCTCCTGATCGACTTCAAAGTGATGTTCGCGGAGCCGGCGGGGGCGAGCGACAAGGGGCGCGCGTGGGAGCCGGTGAGCCTGGCGAACCTCGGATGGGTTCGCCAGAACTTCAACGCCAACCTCGACAACCTCCGGCTCCTCGACGAGCGGGTAGCCCAGGACGAGATCCTGTTGTTCAAGCGAGCGGGGGGCGGCACCGTCGTCGATCCGACGCCGAAGACGCTCGGCCGCGATCCCCGGGCGCTCGCGCGCATCGCCCGCGCCACCGGGCTCAACGTGGTCATGGGCTCGGGCTACTACGTGGCCGCCTCGCACCCGGCCGACATGGATCGCCGCACGGTCGACGAGCTGGCGCGCGAGATGATCGCCGACGTCACCTCGGGCGTGGGCGATACCGGCATTCGCGCGGGCCTCATCGGCGAGATCGGCACGACCCATCCCTGGACCGATGACGCGAGATCCGACAACGAGAAGAAGGTGCTGCGCGCGGCAGTCGTCGCCCAGCGGGAGACCGGAGCCCCGCTCATGATCCACCCCGGGCGCCACCCGAGCATGCCCATGGAGCTGGCGGAGTTCGTCCGGAAGGAGGGCGGCGATTTGCGCCGCACGATCATGTGCCACCTCTGTCGCACGATCGCCGACGTGCGGGCCGTGATCGACCTCGCCCACACCGGGATCTGGCTCGAGTACGACCTCTTCGGGATGGAGAACTCCTACTATCCCTACAACCCGACCTTCGACATGCCCAACGACGGTGGGCGCATGGCTCACGTGCTCGCCCTCATCGAAGCCGGCCACCGCGACCAGGTGCTGATGTCGCACGACATCGCCTACAAGAGCTCGCTCGTGAAGTACGGCGGGTACGGCTATCACCACCTGCTGGTGAACGTGGTGCCGCGCCTGCGCGCCAAGGGCGTGGACGACGCGGGGCTCGCGCGGCTCCTCATGGAGAATCCGGCCCGCGCCTTCACCTTCGCATGACCGCCGGCCTCGGTCCGGAGACGGGCCACCGCTTCGGCTCGGGCTGGATCAGCGGCGTCCTCTCGGCCACCTGCGGGGCGCTCGGTTACGGCGGCGTCCTGTG
>Ga0066709_100005640_pt1 | contig 10365 bp, 8 predicted proteins | sample GraSoiAngelo_158_FD_79665 | JGI IMG/M metagenome (GOLD analysis project Ga0066709, IMG submission 79665) | Grasslands soil microbial communities from the Angelo Coastal Reserve, California, USA - 14_1009_16_30cm | ecosystem: Environmental > Terrestrial > Soil > Grasslands | place: USA... | reverse complement strand
TACGACATCGATATCTCTCCGGACGGGCAGCTCCTCTCCGGTTCGCTCGCCGAGATCAGCGGACGGCAGTCACTCCGGACGTGGAAGACCGGGGCGCTGCTTCAAGGGGACACGACGTCCACGACGCTCCACGATTTCGGAAGCTCGATTCCATCGAGCTTCGTCTTCACACCGGACGGAAAGAGTCTCTACGGAAGCTCCTACTATACGGGGGTTTCGAACGTCTTCCGCTGGGACTTCGACGCCGATTCCATGAGCATTGTGACAAACGGCGAGACCGGATTCTTCAGGCCCCTGCCGGTGTCCCAGGAATCCCTCATCGTTTTTCGGTACGCGGGGCAGGGCTTCGTGCCGGCCATCGTCGATCCCAAGCCGATTTCGGACGTCAGCGCGATCACGTTTCTCGGTCAGGTGATCGCGGAGAAGCACCCGATCGTGAAGGATTGGATCATGCCCTCGCCGCTCGGAGTGAACATCGATTCCCTCACGACGTATCGCGGTGCCTATCGAGGAGTCCGAGCGCTGGGGCTCGCTTCGATGTATCCGATTGTCCAGGGATACAAGGGCGCGACCGCTCTAGGAATGCGCATCGACTTCTCCGACCCCGTCTCCACAAACACCGTCGGTCTCTCCGCGACGTATTCGCCGTCCCGAGCCCTCGGCGGGGACGAGCGCGTTCACTTGAGCGTGGGCTATCAGCACTCCGATTGGAGCGTTCAGGCAAAGTGGAACAGCGCGAGCTTCTACGACCTCGTGGGTCCCACCAAGGTGGGGCGCAAGGGTTACTCCGCCGGCGCAACGTACAAGCATTCTCTGGTATACGACCCGCCCCGGAATCTGGATCTCACCGCGGGGGTCACCGGCTACGGCGGGCTCGAGCTTCTACCAGATGCGCAAAATGTCTCGACGTCGTCCGGTTTCGACAAGCTCGTGACTTGGACCGGACAACTGAGCTTTCGAAATGTGCGCGCGTCGCTGGGGGCTGTGGAAGTGGAGAAGGGATACAAGTGGCAGCTCCTGACCAGCACGAATGCCGTGCGTTTCAAGCACTCCGGGCATACGGCGTGGCGGGGATTTCCGTTGGGCGTCGGCACCGTCGACCTGGGCGCACCCCTTCCGGTCCGCCACTCCTCGCTCTGGCTGCGTTCTTCGGCAGGATTCTCGCCCGGCCGGAGGGAAGAGCCTTTCTCGAACTTCTACTTCGGCGGATTCGGGAACAACTGGGTGGACTACCAGGATCCGAAGCGCTACCGCGAGTACTCGAGCTTCCCCGGGGTGGATCTGGATGAAATCGGAGGAACGAACTTCGCGAAAGCGCTGCTCGACTGGAACCTTCCGCCCCTTCGGTTTCGACGGGTGGGGAAGCCGGCGTTCTACGCGACTTGGCTTCGCGCCTCACTCTTCGGCGGCGGCATCGTCACCAACATGGACGACCCCTCGGAACGGACCACGTTCGGAAACGCCGGGGCCCAAGCGGATCTGAGGCTCACGATGCTCGTTCAGCAGCCGCTCACGCTTTCGTGGGGTTACGCGAGGGCCTTCGGGCGCCACCGGCGCATGAGCGACGAGTGGATGGTCTCGCTCAAGATCCTGTGACGGGCGTCGGATGAGCGCGCTCAGCCTCCTCCTGGGCCTCCTCCCAGTCGTCCTCTTTCTTGCGGCGCTCATCCTGATGGACAGCTACAAGCTCGTGACGCGGAAATCGATTCTCGCCGGTCTCGCGATCGGCGCCGCGGCCGCCTTCATCTGCTTCCTCGCGAACCAACTCCTCATCGTGAGCTTTCGGCTGGACGAGAACGTGCTGCGCCGCTTTGTGGCTCCGGTCCTCGAGGAGAGCGTGAAGGCGACTTACCTCGTGTACCTGATCCGTTCGGCGCGGGTGGGGTTCCTGGTCGACGCCGGCATCCAGGGATTCGCGGTCGGCACCGGCTTCGCCCTCATGGAGAATCTCTACTACGCCGGCGCGATGCAGGAGCAAGGGCTGGGTCTCTGGATCGTCCGAGGATTGGGTACCGCCGTCATGCATGGCTCCACGACGGCGGTCGTCGGAATTCTGTCCAAATCGCTCACCGAACGACGGGGGTCCGGGTCGCTAAAACTCTTCCTGCCGGGAGTCGCGCTCGCCGCACTCGCCCATTCGCTTTTCAATCAGTTCCTCTTGAGCCCTCTCGTCTCCACCGCGGCCATGCTGATTACGATGCCCCCTCTCGTGGGGTTCGTGTACGAGTGGAGCGAGAAGTCCACGCGCGATTGGCTGGGGGCCGGGTTGGACAGCGATGTCGAGCTGCTCGAGCTGATCCAGGGAGGCGCGATCGCGGAGACGCCTGTGGGAGCCTATCTCTCCTCGCTGAACCGTCTCCCCGGTCCCGTCGTGGCGGACATGCTCTGCCTGCTGCGCATCCATCTCGAGCTATCGCTTCGGGCGAAGGGCATGCTGATCGCCCGCTCGGCCGGCGTTCACCTTCCTCTCGACGATCAGGTGCGCGCGAACTTCGAAGAGATGAAATACCTCGAGCGATCGATTGGAAAGACAGGGAAGATCGCGATCCTGCCCTTCATGCGGACCAGCGCCCGCGACCTGTGGCAGCTCTACGCCCTTAGGAAATGATGGAGAATCATGTACCGCAGATTGCCCAGGGAAGTCTCCTCCGGGGCTTTTTTCATGCGCTCGGCAGAGAGCGCTCGAGCGCCGTCAAGAACCCCCGTTGTCCCTTGATGATCCGCCGATGCGCCTCCTCGATGCCGAACCATCCAGCGCGATCGATCTCGGGAAAGTCCTGCCGGCGTCCCGAGCGGGGGGGCCACTCCATCGTGAATGTATTGCTCCGGACCGCATCCGGATCGCAATCTCCGGGCACCGCCCACGCTTCGATGATTTTCCCGCTGGGTTGTGGAAGCGCGCCCAGCGCCGTATAGGGCCCCTCCGGAGGGACGCAGCCCGTCTCCTCCCCAAACTCACGCTTCGCCGCGTCGAGGGGATCCTCCTCCGACCCGAATTCGCCCTTGGGGATCGACCACGCTCCGAGGTCCTTACCGACCCAGTAGGGACCGCCTGGATGGACCAGGAACACCTGACGCGCGCCATCGCGGGCGCGATAGAGCAATAATCCCGCGCTTCTCATCGATCCTCGGGACCCGCCCTCGAACGCGAAATCCTTCGTCTTCGGGACCCCGCATATTATCGTACCGCTTCCTGTGAGCCCGGGTGTTGTTCCGGCCGTGCGAGGGGGGAGACAGTGGAATCAGGAGATGGGAAACCGGCGAGGCCCGTTCTCATTTTCGACGGGGACTGCGGCTTTTGCCGGCGCTGGATCCAGCGATGGAAACGGGCCATCGGCGACCGTGTCGAGTTCGTCTCGTTTCAGGAAGCCGGGACGCGCTTCCCGCAAATTCCGAAGGCCGCGTTCGCGGAGTCCGTTCATCTCGTCGAGCCGGACGGGCGCTCGTCCCACGGTGCGGAAGCCGTCTTCCGCGCCCTCGCCCATGCGCCCGGCCGCGGGGGATGGCTGTGGGCGTACCGGCGCATTCCCGGGTTCGCCGTCGTGAGCGAATGGTGTTACGGGCTCGTCGCGAGGCACCGGTCCGCTTTCTCGCGCCTTACCGATCTGATCTGGGGGGAGCACCTGCTCCCACCCGGGGAGGGGCTCACGTGCTGGTTATTCATCCGGCTGCTCGCGATCGTCTACGGGGTCGCGATCATCTCGCTTTGGACGCAGATCCAGGGCCTGGTCGGGAGCGGGGGAATCCTGCCCGCAGGCACGTTCATGCGCGCTCTCGCTCAGGCGGAAAGCCTCGGAGCCAGCCGATACTTGCTGGCTCCGACCCTGTGTTGGCTCAGCTCGAGCGATGGGTTTCTGACCGCTCTCTGCGCGGGGGGCGTCGCGCTTGCCGCCGGGCTCGGGCTCGGGTTCGCCCCGATACCCTGCCTGTTGGGGCTTTGGGCGATCTATTTGTCGCTCGCCACGGTGTGCCGCGAGTTCCTGTGGTTCCAGTGGGACGGATTGCTGCTCGAGATCGGGTTCATCTCGATGTTCCTCGTCCCTCGCGCGTGGTGGTCGCGTCCGCGAATCGATCCGCCGCCCGAGCGAGGCGCCCTTCGGCTTTCGCGCTGGTTGCTCTTCCGGCTGCTCTTTGCATCCGCGGCCGTGAAACTTGCGAGCGGCGATCCGGCGTGGAGGAATCTCACCGCATTGGCCTACCACTACGAGACGCAGCCTTTGCCCCCATGGACCGCTTGGTACGCGCACCACCTGCCGCTCGGGGTCCAGCGCGCGACGACCGGTGCGACGCTCCTCGTGGAGGGGGTCGTGGCGTTTCTGATTTTCGCGCCGCGGAGGATTCGCATCGCCGGCGCGGCGCTGATCGCGGGGCACCAGCTTCTGATCGCCCTGACCGGGAACTACGGCTTCTTCAATGGGCTCGTGTTGGCACTCTGTATCCTTCTCCTCGACGACGGGGTCTGGCCCCGGGCCTTGACCGCACGGCTCGTGCCGGCTCCAGGCTCGGTACCGCGCGCCGGCCGCTGGCCCCGGTGGATTCTCCGGCCCGCGCTCGCGGGATTATTCCTTCTGAGCCTCGTGCCGCTGCTTGATTCCATAGGCGCCCCCACCGCCTGGCTCGGGCCCCTGCCGCGGGCGTACGAGGCGGTCGCGCCGTTTCGCACCGTGAATCATTACGGCCTCTTCGCAATCATGACGAAGGAGCGTCCCGAAATTCTGATCGAGGGGAGCGTCGACGGAGCGGATTGGAAGGTGTATGAATTCCGATACAAGCCGGGGGAGCCGACGAGGACGCCGGCGTTCGTCGCGCCCCACCAGCCCCGCTTGGATTGGCAGATGTGGTTCGCCGCCCTGAGCGACTTTCAGCATCAGGGGTGGCTCCTGAGCCTGTGTGACCGATTGCTACGGAATTCGGCGCCGGTCTTGAAGCTGTTCGCGGGAAATCCGTTCCCGGGCGCGCCGCCACGCTACATTCGCGCCGTGGTTTACCGATACCACTTCACGGATCCGGCCACCCGCCGATCCACCGGCGCCTGGTGGCGACGCGAACGTCTCGGCCTCTACTGTCCCGTTCTGACCCTTGAAGCCGGGCAACTCGTCGCGGCTCCTCCCGAGCTTCAGCGATGACGCGCGGACGGAACGTGGTGATTTGCGGCGCCGGCATCATCGGTCTCTCCTCGGCCTACTACCTGCTCGGCCAGGGTCACCGGGTGACGATTCTCGAGCGCGGAGCGCCTGAGCATGACTGCTGCTCGCTCGGGAACGCCGGCTTCATCTCCCCGAGCCACTTCCTGCCGTTGGCCGCTCCCGGGATGGTGCGGAAGGCGCTCCAGTGGATGTGGGATCCGGAGAGCCCGTTCTACGTTCATCCCCGCCTCGATCCGGGTCTGGTTGCATGGGGGGTTCGATTCTGGCGCGCGTCCAGAAGGAGCCGTGCGCACCGCGCGGGGCCGCTTCTGCGCGATCTGAACCTGGCCAGCCGCTCGCTCTACGAGGATCTGGCCGGGCGCAGCGACAACGAGTTCGGGCTCCGGTGCCAGGGCCTGCTCGTGCTGGTCCGCTCGCGGGGCGGGCTTGAGGAGGAGACCGAGCTCGCTTCGAGATCGCGCGAGCTCGGCATGCCCGCCGAGGTGCTCGGCGCTGGGGAGATCGCAGCGCTCGAACCCGGAGTCACGTTCGACGTCCTCGGCGGGGTCTTCTATCCCCTCGACGCCCACCTCGTGCCTCAGCGGTTGGCGGCGATGCTGACGCGACTGGTCGCGGAGCGGGGCGGCACCTTCCTATGGAAGGCGGAGGTGCGCGGCTGGCGGCGCCGAGGCGACGCCCTGAACGCCGCGGTTACCGAGGCGGGCGATATCGGGGGGGACGAGTTCGTTCTGTCGGCCGGCGCCTGGACGCCCCTTCTCGCGCGCGAGCTAGGCTTGGGAATCCCGATGCAGCCGGGCAAGGGCTACAGCCTGACCCTGGACTCGCCCCGCCAGCTGCCGCAGCGCTCCTTCATCCTGCAAGAGGCGAGGGTGGCGGTCACGCCGATGGGATCGTCGCTCCGTGTCGGGGGGACCATGGAGCTGGCGGGCTACGATCTTCGAATCAATCCGCCGCGTATTCGCGGCATGACCCGCTCGCTCTCGAGATACCTTCCCGCGTTTCTGCCCGAAGACTTCGTTCCCTGCCGGCCGTGGTGCGGGCTCCGTCCGTGCACGCCGGACGGCCTCCCCTATATCGGGCGTACGCGACGGTGGCGAAACCTGATCGTGGCCGCGGGCCACGCCATGATGGGCGTCAGCATGGGGCCGATCACGGGGAAGCTCGTTGCCGATATCGTCTCTGGACATGCGCCGACGGTCGAGATCGCGGCCCTGAAACCCGACCGGTTCGGCTGAGACACGAAGGCTCTGGTCACGCTCAACGCTTGGCGGGACGCTCCGCGGACGGCCCTCCAGGCGCGGGCGCCTGGGGTGGGCTGTTGGAGCTCCACATGTCCCGGTAGATTTTCCAACCGGCATCATCGTGCTTCCATACGACGATGTACTTTCCGGCGTCCATGGTGCTCCCGTCCTTTGCGATCAAGGTGTAGCGGCCGGTCTCCCACGCGGTGGACGGGTTGCCGTCGACCTCGACCGTCTCCAGCTGAACCCGCGCAACCGGAGAACCCAGCACCTCTTTCCAAAGCTCCTGGATCGCGATCCGACCCGCAACCGGAGCGGCGCCCGGCGGGAGCGCCTGAGCGTCCTCGGCGTAGAGCTGTCCGATCGCGGCGGGATCCCGATGCGAAAAAGCTTCGGAGAATCGCGCGTTCAGGGCCTCGATCGCCAATTTCAGAGGCGCGGGATCTTCCCGTTTCTCGGAAGCGCAACTGCTCGTGATGCCCATCAGCGTGAGAAGAGCAGCCGCCTGCAGGCTGAGTGTCCGGGTGACCCAATCTCGTGGCACGGCAATCCTCCCCTCTCTTCCGGCGGACCGGTTCAGATACGTCCCCGGTTGCGTCGATCCATCCCGTGGGATTTCCTGGGCCGTCTGCCATGGCTGGTTCGCTGCTCAGCCCCGGTCGGCCGCGGCGCAGGCTGAGGACGCGTCTGGGTCGCGCTTGCTGAGGCTCCATGCGGGCGCCCCCTTGGGTGAGGACCGTCCGACCGGGAGTTTCGCCCGTGTGGATGGGCGGGGGCGGGTCTCCGTTCTGCAGGACGCCGCTTGTAATCGAAATCGGGGAGGATCACTCGAGGCACGGAGCGCCCTAGGAAGCGCTCGATCGCGGTCAGCTGCTTCTGCTCCTCGGGCGCGATGAGCGTGAAGGCATCCCCGACCGCGTCGACGCGCCCCGTCCGTCCGATTCGGTGAACGTAATCCTCGGGCGCGTGCGGCACGTCGTAGTTGATGACATGGGTGATCCCCTCGACGTCGATGCCGCGGGATGCGATGTCGGTCGCGACCAGGACCTGCACCCGCCCGCGCCTCAAGTCTCCGAGGGCGCGCTCGCGCTGGCTCTGGCTCCGGTTTCCGTGGAGCGTGGCCACGGAATGGCCGCGACGTTGAAGGTCCCTCGCGAGCTTGTCGGCCCCGTGCTTCGTTCTCGCGAACACGATCACGCTGCTCAGCTCTGAACGCGACAACATGGAGTCGAGGAGGTCGGTCTTCAAGTGCCGCGGCACCGGATAGACCGCCTGCGTGATTCCCGCGGCCGGCCTCGTGGGCGGCGCCAGGTCGACGCGGGCCGGATGGCGGAGCGCCTCCTGCGCGACCCGGTTCAGGTCCGGCGGCATCGTGGCGGAGAACATGAGGGTCTGGCGTTCGCGGGGCATGAGGCGGAGGATCCGCTTCAGGTCGGGGGCGAAGCCCATGTCCACCATCCGGTCCGCCTCGTCGAGCACCAGCACTTCGATGTAGTCGAGGCGGAGCGCGAGGCGGTCGTGAAGGTCCAGGAGCCTCCCGGGCGTGGCGACGAGGAAGTCCACCCCGCTCTGCTTCAGCAGCCTCTCCTGGGGCGGGATCGGAACACCGCCGTACACGACCCCGACTCGAAGATCCGTGAATCGCGCGTAATCGCGCGCGTTCGTTTCCACCTGAGCCGCGAGCTCCCTCGTCGGCGTCAGCACGAGCGCCCGGAGGCGCCGGGGGCCGCCGAGCAGTCGCGTCAGGATGGGGAGGACGAACGCGGCCGTCTTTCCGGTTCCGGTTTGGGCCGCGCCGATCACGTCCTTGCCCTCGAGAATGATCGGGATGGCCTTGCTCTGAATCGGCGTGGGCTCGATGTATCCCGCCGCCCGCACCCCTTTGACGACGAGCGGCGAGAGCCCGAGCGAGGCGAATGGCATGCCGGGGAGAATACGCGACTTCGGTCGACGCCGCTGCTAGAATCGGCGGCCTGAGACCCCGCTCGATCGACCGTGCAGCCGCACCGAGGGACCGGTTCCATCCACCTCCCGGTACATGACGTGACCCGGTTCGGCCATGCGATGGCGGATCACTGGTCCCTGGACCCCGACATCACGTACCTGAATCACGGGACGGTCGGAGCGCCGCCGCGCCGGGTGCTCGCGGCACAGCAGGCCATCCGGGACGAGATCGAAAAACAGCCCTCGCGGTTTCTTCTACGCGAGCTCTCCGCGGTGGCGGTCGGCGTGCCACGAGCGGCTGAGCCGCGGATGCGGGCGGCCGCGGATCGGGTGGCCGCGTTTCTGGGGGCGCGCGGGAACGATCTTGTCTTCGTGGACAACGCGACGACCGGGGTCAACGCGGTGCTCCGTTCGTTCCCCTTCGGGAAAGGGGACGAGATCGTCATCACCGACCACGCCTATGGGGCCATCGCGAATGCCGTCGCGTTCCACGCGAACGAGCGGCGTGCGCTCGTGCGCACGGTCGAGCTGCCGGATCCGTCGCACGGCCCGAACGCGTTCATCGAGTCCATGCTTCGGGCGATCGGCTCCCGGACGCGCCTGGCCATCGTCGACCACATCACGTCGGAGAGCGCGCTGGTCCTGCCGATCACGGAGATTGTCGCGCGTTGCCACAACAAGGGGGTGGCCGTCCTGATCGACGGCGCCCACGCGCCCGGCATGCTTCCCCTCGACCTCCCGGCCATCGGTGCGGACTGGTACGTGGGCAATCTCCACAAGTGGGCCTACGCTCCCCGCAGCTGCGCGTTTCTATGGGCGGCCCCCGGACTTCAGGAGGGCCTTCATCCGACGGTAATCTCCTGGGGTCTCGGGAGAGGGTTCGCGACCGAGTTCGATTGGGTCGGGACCCGGGACCCTTCCGCCTATCTCGCCGCCCCCGAGGGGATCGCATTCATGCGGGAGTTGGGCATCGAAGCGGTTCGATCCTACAACCACCGCCTCGCCTGGAAGGGCGCGCGCCTCTTGAGCGAGCGCCTGCGGACGAGCTTCGATCCAATCGAGTCGATGATCGGCTCGATGGCAACGGTCCCTCTTCCCGAGCGCATGGGACACACGAAGGAGGACGCCGCCCGGCTTCGCGACGCGCTCCTCTTCGAGGACCGGATCGAGGTACAGCTCCACGCATGGCGTGGCAGGCTATGGGTGCGGCTTTCCGCCCAGATCTACAATGAAGTCGCCGATGTGGAACGGCTCGCAACGGCCATCGCGACCCGAGGTTGAGCCCCGCGGGCTCGCATTTTGCCCGGCCCTCAGAAATGCTCGAAATCATTTGAGTTTCCCCCCACCAGGGCCGATAGTCCGGGTAACAGTTCCCATCTCACCCGAGGGTTCCATTTGTTCGCCATCGCGATTCTCACCGGCTGTCTCGTCTCCGTCGTTCAATCCAGCTTTTTCGAGTGGGCGTTTCATCGCTATTGGCTGCACCGTCCTTGGCTCCCGAAGGGCTGCTTCACGACGCATACGCTCATTCACCATCAGTTATGCAAGTTCGACGATACGTTTCACGTGGTGGAGGAAGAGCAGGAAGAAGCTCTTCACTTCCAGTGGTGGGGAGGTCCCATCCTCATCGCGATCAACACCGCTCCCTGGGTGCTGGCGGCCTGGGCGCTCGCGGCCCTGGGTGTCCGGCTGCCCTACGCGGCGTTTCTCGTGTCGTTCGGGGTGACCCTCGCGACCTACTACGCCGGGTACGAGAGCCTTCACTATTTCATGCACAAGCCGCGTCTCCAATTCATCGAACGATCGAGATACTTTCAGTTCCTGAAGCGACACCACCGCATTCACCACGTCCACATGAACCGCAATCTCAATGTGCTGCTCCCGCTCGCGGATCTCCTGCTGGGAACCCTCGTCACAAAAATGCCGGCCCCGGTCCCGACGCCTCCATCGGCGCGCATGGTGGCGCGCCGGCACAGCCACTTCGGGAAGCGCGCGCAGGACCGCTGAAGCGCACGCGCGGCCGGGTGGGCCGG
>Ga0066709_100005639_pt1 | contig 10366 bp, 3 predicted proteins | sample GraSoiAngelo_158_FD_79665 | JGI IMG/M metagenome (GOLD analysis project Ga0066709, IMG submission 79665) | Grasslands soil microbial communities from the Angelo Coastal Reserve, California, USA - 14_1009_16_30cm | ecosystem: Environmental > Terrestrial > Soil > Grasslands | place: USA... | reverse complement strand
GTGGGCATCGTATCGAGCTGGCCGAAATCGAGACGGTCCTCGGACATCACCCAGCGGTTCGCCAATCCGTCGCGGTCTCGCGCGAAGATGTTCCAGGCGCCAAACGGCTGGTGGCGTACGTTGTACTGCTTGCGGACACCTCGCGGAATCCTGATGAACTGCGGACGTACTTGGAAGCACAGTTACCAAGTTACATGGTCCCGTCCACGTTCGTGTTTCTGGACAATCTTCCTCACACACCAAACGGCAAGTTGGATCGGCGCGCGCTGCCGCCACCAGACGGAAAACAGGCGGGAACCGTCGTTCGATTCGTTGCGCCCCGGACACCGGTGGAGGAGATATTGGCCGGGATCTGGGGAGAATTGTTAGGAGTCGAGAGCGTTGGTGCTCAGGACAACTTCTTTGCGCTCGGAGGGCACTCGTTGCTGGCGGCTCAGCTGATCGCCCGGTTACGTGAGGTGTTCGGCGTCGAGCTGCCGTTGGGGATCATGTTCGAAGGCCCCACTATCGCCGAGCTCGCAGCCTTCATGATACAGCACGAACCGAAGCCGGGCGTTATGGAGGAGACCGCGTTGACGCTGAAGCGCATCGAAGACTTATCGGAGAGTGAGATCGAGGCGAGACTCCACACGCGAGAGGTCAGTTAGTTGGGGGCCAAGACGCCCCTTCGGCCTCCATCGTTCTTCAGTGCACACAGCCATGTCCAGACCCGGTAAGTCGGGCATCCTCTCGAGTCGGCGCCTTGAGCTCTTGGCTTCATTGCTGCAGGAACAGGGGCACCGCGTCGAAGACACATCGCTTCCATTGACTCGCAGCAAAACGCGCGACGAGTTTCCGCTGTCGTTTGCGCAACAACGAATGTGGGTGCTTGAGCAGATTGAACCCGGTAATCATTACAACGACCCATTTCCGCTTCGGTTTGATGGCTCCCTCGATCCAGAGATCCTTGAGCGCTGTCTCAATGAAATCGTACGGCGACATGATGCGCTTCGGGCTTCGTTCGATACAGTCGGCGGCATACCGCTCCAACGAATCGCCCCCGAGGGACACATCGATGTCCCACGAATAGATCTGCGGCATCTGCCAGCAGATCGAAGAGAGCTCGAGGCGAAGCGGCTTACGGTCCACGACAGCCGGAAGCGGTTCGATATCAGGACGGGTCCCGTGCTTCGTGCGACTCTCATCCGTGTCGCTGACGAGCAGCACATCCTTACGCTAACATTTCACCACATCGCGCTCGACGGATGGTCCCGCGGCGTCTTTCTGCGTGAGCTCGCGACAATCTACGAAGCGCTCGCTCAGGGCCGAGAATCGCCGCTGGAGGACCTCGCTGTTCAATACGGAGACTTCGCTCTGTGGCAGCGGGCGCTGCCAGAGGGGACCAGGCTCGAGCCCCAACTGGCGTATTGGAAGCGCCAGCTGACTGGCGCGGTGCCAACTGAGATCGCACCCGATCGGCCCCGTCCTCCGGTGCAGAAGCACAATGGAGCACGCCATTGGTTCTCGATCGGCAGACCGACGCTGGAGGCGATCAAGCGCCTGTGCATTCAAGAAGGCTGCACTGCCTTCATGGTTCTCGTTACCGCTTTTCAGGCACTCATCGGTCGCTACACGGCTGTAGACGACGTGGTGATCGGTTCGCCGGTTGCTGGCAGAACCCGTCCGGAGCTTGAGCCCCTGATTGGGTACTTCCTCAACATTCTGGTGCTTCGCACAGATCTCTCCGGAAACCCGACCTTCCGAGACCTGCTGAAGCGGGTGAAAGAAACGACGCTCGGGGCTTTGGCCCACCAGGAACTGCCGTTTGAGCGGCTTGTCGACGTGCTTCATCCGCACCGGGACACGAGTCGCAGCGCGTTGTTCCAGGTCATGTTCATTCTCCAAAATACGCCGGGCCTCACACATTGTTCTGCGGAACTAAATGTCGCCCCGTTCGAGATAGACAACGGAACGGCCAAATTCGACTTGACAGTCAGCGTGCGCGAAACGTTGCAAGGGTTTGAAGGGTGGGCGGAGTACGATACGGCGCTTTACGAGCACGGCACGATCGAAAATCTGCTCAGCTATTATGTGAAGCTCGTCGAGAGCGGCGTGAACGCTCCCGATCGGAGGATAGGTGATCTGACGGTCGTCAGCGACGAGGAGCGTTCGACCTTGCTCGTCGATTGGAATCGGACGGCGGCCGACTACCCACGTCAGCAGTGCGTGGATCACCTCGTCTCCGACCAATGCTGTCTGACTCCTGACAAAGTCGCCGTGGAGTGCAAGGGGGAGCGTCTTACGTATGCGCAACTCAACGATCGCGCCGATCGGCTTGCCACGCTCCTGCGTGCCGAACGGGTAGAGCGCGGGGATCTCGTTGGCATCTGTGTCGAGCGTTCCGTCGGCATGCTCGCCGCCATTTTGGGGACGTTGAAATCCGGTGCAGCATACCTGCCGCTTGACCCGGCGTTTCCGCGAGGGCGGCTTGCCACGATGATCGAGGAATCGCGCACGCGAGTGATCCTTACGCAAAGGGACTTGCTCAGCGTGTTGCCTGAAGGCGAGCCTAGGAAAATCTGTCTTGACGAGCTTGCGCCATCGGTGATGACGAGCTCGCCTCTACCTCTCCAGGCCGAGAGAAACTCCCGGGACCTGGCCTATGTGCTGTTCACGTCCGGATCCACTGGCCGGCCAAAAGGCGTGGAAATCTCGCACCAGGCCCTTGTTAACCTCCTGTGGGCGATGCGCCGTCAGCCGGGGCTTCAGGCAGGGGACGTGTTGTTGGCCGTTACGACGCTATCCTTTGATATCGCGGGATTGGAGCTGTTCTTACCACTGCTGGTCGGTGCAAAGGTTGTCATTGCGCCGCGCGAAATCACAGCAGACGGCCCCCGATTAGCCAAGTTGATCAGTGAATCTGGGGCCACAGTGATGCAAGCCACGCCGACGACCTGGCGGATGTTGATCGAGTCAGGATGGCACGGCGATCCCCGGTTGAAGCTCCTAAGCGGTGGAGAGCCCCTTCGCGCGGACTTGGCGGAACGCCTGCTTCAACGATGCGGTGAGCTCTGGAACATGTACGGGCCAACGGAGACGACTGTGTGGTCGACAACCGAGCGCGTGATGGCCGAGCAAAAGATTACTCTCGGTCGGCCCATCGCGAACACACAGCTGTACGTCTTGGACGAGGGCCGTAATCCGGTGCCACCTGGTGCGGCAGGGGAACTCTATATCGGCGGAGAGGGGCTGGCGCGCGGTTACTTGAACCGCCCCGACCTCACAAACGAGAGATTCGTGCCGAACCCCTTCGACACTAGCGGTGTGGGCAGACTCTATCGCACAGGCGACCTGGTCCGCTACGGCCCGGACGGACGCACGGAGTTTCTGGGGCGAACTGACCAGCAAGTGAAAGTCCGCGGCTTTCGTATCGAGCTTGGGGAAATCGAGGCAGCGCTTGAATCAACTGCTGGAATCGGGCAGGCCGTTGTCGTTGTGGCTCCCGATGCGATGGGGCTGAATCGCCTTGTAGCTTACGTAGTGCCAGCTGGAGGGTCGTCGGACATTCGTCACAACGAGCTGGTTACGACACTTCGGGCGACGCTGCCCGAATCCATGGTGCCCTCTGCTTTTGTGGCGGTGGAAGCGATTCCGCTCACTCCCAATGGAAAGGTCGATAGGAAGGCGCTACCCCCACCCCAGGAGAATGCCGGCATCGCAGAATATGAAGCGCCCCAGGGTGAGGTGGAGGAGAAGCTCGCCGACATTATTGGCGGGCTTCTCAAGGTGCGACAGGTCGGGAGAACTGACAGCTTCTTCGACTTGGGAGGCCACTCGCTGCTGGCGGTCATGCTGTTCGCTGAAATCGCGCAGACATTCGGCATGAATCTCCCGCTGGTAACGCTTTTTCGCGCACCGAGTGTTCAGGAGCTCGCTCGCGTACTTGGCGAGAAGCGAACTCGTCGGCCATGGGCGTCTCTTGTGCCCATACAGCCGCGGGGTGACCGGCGAAAACTCTTCTGCGTGCACGGCGCCGGCGGCAACGTGCTCCTTTATCGCGATCTGGCGCGGTACTTCGAGCAAGACCGGCCGTTTTATGGCCTTCAGTCACAGGGGCTCGATCGTAACGCACCGTGCATCACGACCATTGAAGGCATGGCGGAAAAGTACCTGCAGGAGGTCCGAGCACTCCAGCCCGAAGGTCCGTACCATCTCGGGGGCTATTGTCTGGGAGGCACCGTCGCGTATGAAATGGCGCAGCAACTACGCGAAGACGGGCAACAGGTGGCCTTGCTGGCGCTCTTCGATACCTACAATTTCAGTCGAATGACAGAGCCGGGATCTTTGTCGTTCATCCTCCAGAAAGCCCACTTTCACGTCAGCAATCTCGGGCATATGGGCGTCAACCATTGGACAGGTTACCTCGCCAACAAGTTACGAGTGGCCCGCGATGGGGAGTGGTCCGCATTGTCCAAGACTGCGTTGAGGGCCTTCGGGCGATCTCAAAGAGGTCGATCGAGGGAGTTGAGCGTTTCGGAGGTAAACGACATTGCGGCTTCAGCGTACCGTCCGCAGCCCTATTGGGGACCAGTCACGCTGTTCAAGCCAAGGGTCAATTACGATTTTCTGCCCGATCCGCGGATGGGCTGGGGCGATCTGGTGCGTCACCTTGAAATCGTCGAATTGAACGTGAACCCACACGCGATGCTCGTTGAACCGTATGTGAGACTACTTGCCAACGAGCTCCGGCGTCGCATGGATGCATTTGACTCGCCGCGCCGTTCGCAGGATCACCCCGCGTTACTCGCGAAGCGCGGCTGAGCGATCGTTCTTGAGCTCCTGAGAGCTAACACGGTGGCCGCGAAATAGTTCACGCCATCGAATCGGACTCCCGTCGTCGGCGTCGCCGAGTGACGTCCACAGGTGCGCAACCTCTTGCCGTCGGTCGTTTGAGCCCGCCTTCAACCGTCGTCACCAAGGCTGGAACGGAGCCACGGCGTTTTGCCACCATGGAGAAGTGGCTTCCATGGCCGAGGCGTGCTCACGCGCGAGTTTCCGGCGGGCCGGGTCGGGATCGCTACAAGAATAAGGCACGGTGTAGCAGGCCCGAGTCCCTGAATATGGCCGCTTCACCCGCTCTCCGCACGCTCGAGCATCGCCACCGGGATGCTGGAGAACACCGCGGCCAGCGGCAGGGTGCGCCGCCCTTCCCGCTCGGTCGTCTCCACGATCTCGCCGGTGAATACGTTCCGGTAGGTTCGACTATCGCTTCCGGACGGCAGGATCGCAGCATCCTCGCCCCACACGTCCGGTCCTACCGGCAAACCTTTTCCGATCAGGGGGACGAGCAAGCGAGGGACGGCCACGACGACTTCCTCTCGCTCGTGCGATCGGGCGAAGGCGCAGACGTGATTGGACCGGGTCCCGCTGGCCTCGAGGGGAATGTAGTCTCCGCGCAGGAAAAGTCGCGAATGCTCCCGACGGTATGCCAAGCCACGCTGGATGACGTGGAGCTTGACGCGGCCGTCCTGCCGGTGCTCGAACAGCAGGCGGGTCAGTGCCGGCAGATCGGCGCCCGCCGCCTCGGTCAGGCTGCGGAGCTCTGCGAGCATCGCCTGCAGCCGGGCAAAGTCGACAGGCCGACGGTTGTCGGGGTCGACGAGACTGAGCTCCCAGAGTTCGGCTCCCTGGTAGATTTCGGGGACCCCGGGGGCAGCCAGCCGGAGGACGGTCTGAGAGAGCGAGTTGTAGATCCCCAGCTCGGCGACCCTGGCTTGAAAGGGCAGGAAGTCATCAAGAAACTTGTTGGGCCGCGACTGGTCCAGAAGCGCCCCGATGAAGCCGCGGACGGCCTCGTCGTACTCCGGACTCGGGTTGATCCAGCTCACGTGGATCTTGGCCTCGCGGAGCGCCTTGTGCATGTATCGCTGGATGCGCTCGATGAAGTCCGCCTGCCCGCCGATGCTGACCTGGCCCACGGGCCAGGCGCCCAGCAGCGTCTGGTACAAGAGGTACTCCTCGTTCTTGTCGGGCGCCGGCTGACCGTCGACTCGCGCCTTCTTTCCGCGGTTGAGCCGATGCCAGGCACGGACTCTCGCCCGCCACTGATCAGCGATTTCCGAGAGCACGTTGATCCTGGCCCGCACGTCCTCGCCGCGCTTGGTGTCGTGGGTCGAGAGAATGGACAGAGAAGATGGCCACCGCGCCGCCCGCTCGAGGCAACGGCCGTGGAACTCGTCGAGGCTGGTGCCGAAGACGTCGGGATGCCCGCCCACCTCGTTCAGCGAGACCAGGCGGTGATACCGATAAAAGGCGGTGTCCTCGATCCCCTTCGCGGTGAACGGCCCGGTCAGTTGCTGGAACCGCCCGACGAACGCGAGGACCTCCGCCCGCTCGGCTTCCATCATGTCCGCGGAAAGGTCGAGGCACAGGAGGCCAAGGATAAATTCAAAGACCGAGGCGCTCATCGAGGGATTGCGGCGCCGCGCCTCGGTCACGGCCGCCTCCACGTACCGGCGGTCCCGCTCGGACACCTCGCTGTCCTCTGTCGCGGCGTAGGTCCGGTAGACCGGGAAGCATGCGACGATCTCGCGCAGCGCCTCGGTGAGCATCCGATCGGTGAAATCTCGCGCCGAGCGCCGCCGCTCGGAGATCCGACCGAGGCGCTGGCCGAGCATGACGATCTCGCTCGCCATGGTCGTCTCCATCACCAGGCGCTTGGACTGATAGGCCACCTCGGCGAACTCGAGGCGGGCGCCGATGAACCGTGCATACGTCGCGGTCAGGCTTCGCGCACCAGCCGGGTCCACGAACAGGCCGTTCACCGTGTTCAGGAACTCGTAGCCCGTGGTCCCGGCGATCGGCCAGCGTGCCGGCAGCCGCTCCTCCGGCATCAGGATCTTCTCCGTCACGATGTAGAAGGCGCGGGCGAGGCCCTCGTCTTGAGGAGGCCTCCGCAGCATCGCTTGCACCGCATGCACCAGCCCGCGGCCGCCGGCACTGCCCACCGCGGACCAGCGCCGCAGGAGCCCGGGGCCTCCACGTCCGCTCCTCTCGCTCGCGCCGGGGATGCCGGCAACCGCCTGGTGCTCCGCGATCCAACGGTCACGCATCGTCAGCACCATCTGTTCCCAGTCAGCGGGTTCTTCCTCCCCTGGTGTCTCGACATTCCGGACGTACCGCGCGCGCTCGAGGAAGCACCGCCGCTGGAGGTCGTGCAGGTACCGCGCCGGCGCGAAGAGGCCATCGGGATGGTCGATACGGAGACCCGTCACGGCTCCCTCGCGCACGAGACGGAACACGAGCCGGTGGGCCGCCTCGAAGACCGCCGGCTCCTCCATGCGGATCGCCGCCAGATCGTTGATGTCGAAGAAGCGCCGGTAGTTGATCTCGTCCCCGGCGGCCTGCCAGAACGACAGGCGGTACGCTTGCCGCGCCAGCAACTCGTCCAGCCGCTCGAAACTCCGGGCATCGCCCTTCACGCCGTTGTAGCGGCGCACGTTGTCTTCCATGAACGCCTGCACCTCGGGGGACTCGCTGATCAGCGCCGCCAGCCGGCGCTTCACGACCTCCTTCTCCCGCTGGCGCTCCTCCAGGCGCGCGGGGTCCTGCTCCCTCTGTGGAGGCAGATGGTTGAGTGCCGTGACGATGCTGCGCAGCTCGAGCAACTGCGGATGCTCCGCCCCGAGTGTCTGCTGCAGCGTGTCGAGACGCCATTCCAGGATGGCCACGTAGCTGCAGGGGTCGAGAGGGAGGACCGTGTCGTGGTAGCGGATGCAGAAAGCGCCGCCCCTGTACTCGAGCTGCAGCTCCTGATTCTCCAGGAGCCGACCATACTGGTCCCCGAGCAGCGGGAGCAGGACCTTGTCCTTCAGCTCGGGCTTGATCGGGTCCCATTCGATATCGAAGAAGCCCGCGCACGCCGCCGCGCGGCCATTCTCGAGCACGTCCGTCCACCACGCGTTGCGGCTTCCCGTGATGCCCATGTGGTTGGGCACGACGTCCATGAGCTGGCCCATACCGTGGCTCCCGAGCGTCTCGACCAGACCGCGATAGTCGCCCTCGGTGCCCAGCGCCGAGTTGAGCTGCCCGTGGTCAGCGACGTCGTAGCCGTGCGAGCGATCGGAGCACGGCTGCAGGAACGGCGAGAGGTGGCAGTCGGAGACTCCGAGCGCCGCGAGGTACGGGATGACCCGGCCTGCATCAGCGAACGTCAACTCGGGCCCCAGCTGAAGTCGGTACGTCGCGACCGGCAAACGGGCGACGGTCTCCGGATCCCGCTCGAGCCGTCGGAACAACTCCTCTGGAGTCATGTGCGACTTTCCTCCTTCCCGCACTCCGGAGCCTCATCATCCATCACCATACGATCGCGATTCTGCGGAGGCCAGCGCCTCGTGCGGATTCATCGGTCGTAGCCGCGGTGAGGCGGGGCGGTCAGCGCCCCAGGATCGCAACCGACTCCGGGAGGAGCTCAACGGTCTCGGCGGCGACCGTCACGTCGGGCGTCGATGCGAGGACGACGCGCTGCGGTCGATGAGGGGCCAGGGGCACTGCCCGCGGGGCCGCGCTCAGGTTGCAAGCAATCGTGAATGCTCCCCGATCCACGCGCAGCCACTGCTCCTTCTCGTCGCAGAGTGTCGGTAGCAGGTCGAGGCGGCCGCCGGAAAGCTCTGCACGGCTAAGCCGGAGATGGATGAGCTGGCGATACCAGTCCAGGATGCCCGCGTGCGGTTCGCGCCCGAGCTCGGTCCAGTCCAGCTTGGACCGCTGAAAGGTCTCGGGCGCCTGGGGGTCCGGCACGTCCTCGAACGTCTGGCCGAACGAGGTGAACTCGCGGCGCCGCCCGTCGCTGACAGCGCGCCCGAGCTCCGGATCCTCGTGGTCGGTGAAGTACTGAAACGGCGTGCCGGCGCCCCACTCCTCGCCATGAAAGAGCATCGGCACAAAGGGGCTCGTGAGGACAAGCGCGGCGCCGATCTTGAGGCGCCCCGGGCTCACGAGCTGGCTCAGGCGTTCGCCGCGCGGCCGGTTGCCGACCTGGTCATGGTTCTGGAGAAAGCCAACGAATCGGTCCCCGTCAAGGCCGACCGCCCGGCGTCCGTGACGTCGACGCCTGTAGACCGAATAGCGCGCCCCGTAGACGAACCCCTCGCGGAGCGCTGTGGCCACGTCCCCGAGCGCGCCGAAGTCCACGTAATAGCCGGCGCGCTCCCCGGTGAGCACGGCGTGCAGCGCATGATGGAAGTCCTCGTTCCAAAGGGCATCGAGCCCGTAGCCCCCAGTCGAGCGCGGGCGCACCGCTCGAGGGTCGTTCAGGTCGCTCTCGGCGATCAGGACCAGGTGCCGGCCCAGACGCGCGCCGAGCTCATCCACCTCGGCGGCGAGCTGTTCGAGAAAGGGCACCGCGGATTGATCGAACAGGGCGTGCACGGCATCGATGCGAAGGCCGTCAATCCGATAGTCGCGCAACCACATGAGCGCATTGTCACAGAGGAAGCGACGCACCTCGTCGCTGTCGGCCCCGTCGAGGTTGACGGCCTTGCCCCAGGGCGTTCGATAGCGGTCGGTGAAGTAGGGCCCGAAGCGCGCGAGGTAGTTCCCCGCAGGCCGCAGGTGGTTGTAGACGACGTCGAGCAATACGGCCAGCCCGCGCGCGTGACAGGCATCGACCAATCGCTTGAGGGCTTCCGGGCCGCCGTAGCCATGATGGGGCGCGTAGAGATCCACGCCGTCGTAGCCCCAGCCGCGGAGGCCCGGGAACTCCGCCACCGGCATCAGCTCGAGATGCGTGATCCCGAGATCGACCAGATGGTCCAGGCGGTCGATGGCTGCGTCGAACGTCCCCTCTCCCGTGAATGTGCCGATGTGCAGCTCGTAGATCACCGCGTTGGCCAGCGGTGGAGCCTGCCATCGCTGATTGCTCCAGCGAAACGCGCCATGATCCACGACCCGCGACGGTCCGTGCACGCCGAGCGGTTGCGAGGGCGATCGCGGATCCGGCAGCGGCGCGCCACCGTCAAGCACGAACCGGTACTCGACCTCCGCGCGCGCCTCGGGGAGCGCCGCCCTCCACCATCCGCCGTCGTTTCGCATCATCGGCACACGCTCGCCGCCCCCCTCCACCTGCACCGCGCGCGCGGTCGGGGCCCACACCTCGAACGCGCGCGCCGTTTCTCGGTTCTCACGGCCTGCGCTCACGGCCACCCTCCCCAGCTCGATGACTGCTAACCAGAGGCCATGAACAGCATGCGACGCAACTGTAGACGGGCCTTGTCGAGACGCCTGGCGGCGTTTCAAGGGCGTACTCTGCCGATTCCGCTGGGGTCCTGCGGGCACTTCCACAAATTCGGGGTTGGCGTGCGAAGGTCAGGTGCGCTCAGCGCGCCGC
>Ga0066709_100005638_pt1 | contig 10367 bp, 4 predicted proteins | sample GraSoiAngelo_158_FD_79665 | JGI IMG/M metagenome (GOLD analysis project Ga0066709, IMG submission 79665) | Grasslands soil microbial communities from the Angelo Coastal Reserve, California, USA - 14_1009_16_30cm | ecosystem: Environmental > Terrestrial > Soil > Grasslands | place: USA... | reverse complement strand
TCGAGACGCCCAAACTCTGACGACCTTCAGAGGAGAGCCGTCGCCGAAAGACGTCGCGGGCAGCATTTGTATGACTTAGGAAAAGGACCTCTTGATGGGCTGCCAGCTTCCCAGCGAACTCAAACGCTAGCGTGCACGCCAGATGGGTCTTGCCGGCACCGGCCGCAGCCTCGACTCCTAATAGCGGTTCCTCTCCAAGCAGACGGTCAATGTTGTGCCCACTAGTGTTCGGGATGCGCACTTCGAACCCGTTCCATGGCCCACGTGACTAGGTCCCTAAACGTCGTGAGGAATTCGTGGTTCGATTCCAAGTTGGTGTGAGCAAATTCCCCAAGCTGGCGGCCAGCGTCGAGTGACTTGAACCATTCGCCGGTGGTAGCCGCTTCGCCAACAGCATCGCGCACTCGACCCTCGCCGAACGACGCAACCAAGTCGGGCAATGATGCGCGGGACTGTTTGCCGAGCCGTGTTGAGATTGCCTGTAGGCGGTCGACGACTTTCAGAAATGGTCCAGCTGTCCCCGGCAGCTCGGTAAGAGCCTCCATAGCGTTGAGGGGAATAGCGTTGGCAACGGCGCACTCGAGACACCTTCCCCCGGGCGCCATGTAGAGTCGAATTAGTGGCGCGGTAGCCAAAGCTGCGCGTTTGCCGCTACTAAAGCGCTCGTTGTCTACCAGACCACATGTGTGATATCCGTCGCCCGCCAGCGCTTCCAGAAGCTCAAGCGCGTGATCATGCCCGCCAGCGTCAATCAAGTGGATTCCGAACGCGCTCGGATCAGCCCCGCCAAGCGTTTCCAACATAAAGTCGACTAGGCCCACCTCAGTTGCACCCTCACAAACAATTGGGAGGCGGCTAAGGAGGGCCTCTGGATCTAGGTGCATCAGCCTTTCGAGTTCGCCGCGGATTGGGCCTATTGAATGCTCTTCGTGGCGACGTAAGACCCAGGCCTCTCCCTTACCCAGGCGGGCAAGCACGGCGGGTGAATGCGTGGTCATAAAAGCCTGGCCATCACTCGCCACGAGTCCCCTAACAAGCGCCACCATTGCACGCTGGCGGTAGGGTTCGAGTCCTGATTCGATCTCGTCGATGACCGCGATAGGGGCGTCATGGACCTCAGCCGTTGCTAGAGTCACCATCGCAATCTGCTGGCTTCCTCTTCCGAAGCTGGCCAATGGCACCTGGCCATCACCTGACCTCGCCGCTAGGGCGAGTAGCTGTACGGGACTCTGACCACCGCTAGGAATTAGCGAGAGGGCCAGCTCCTTGATATCAATTCCCGCATCTTTGAGTCGGATGGCCAATCGCTCAAGGACTTTCGATACCTCTTCAGGAATCTGGAGCGTGTCAGCGGTCCCCTGCATTGCGGCGACTGCCGGCGCCCTCATTCGATCGCGCCCAAGCGCTCGCTCAAGCAAGGACCCCCGAGACATTCTCAGTTGCGCATCTGGTGCTCGGTTCGTGTTTACGCTCCAGAGCCCAGCAGCGATCCGAGCCGGTACCGACAGAGGTCGCGGATCATTGCCCGGCTGAAGAATCCTGTGCTGCAACTCAAGGTCTGAGTTTCCCTCGACCTCCAATAGCGCCACCGATTCGATTCCGTTCTCCTCGTCCGGACCCGAGCGCAGAACGCCAGGCTGAGAGTCCCAACCCCACAATGGCGCCGGATAGACTCGTGCTAGGAACTCGTCTGAAAGGTGACCGAGCACCAACTTGATCTGGAAAGGCTGAGACGAATCTAGGTTCCGGTAATCCGTTTCTAACGCAGCCTGAGAAGGTTGGGGCGACAAAACAAGCGAAATGGCATCCAGAACGCTGCTCTTTCCGCTGTCCCCAGAACCGAGGACAAGGTTCACCCCCCCTCGCGGCAACCACGTGAGGGACTTGATGCCCCGAAAGTTCGTGATTTCAACGCGCCTGATCTGCACAGCGAGCCAGGACCCTACCTTTAGGCTGCCACTTTAGCGGTCAACAAGTTGTGCTGCGCGACGAACTAAATTAGGCGCTTGCGGCTACGCCTAATCGGTGCGTTGCGGCGAGAGCCGCCTATCTTGCCACCTCCGCGTCGAGATTAAAAGCAAGCAGTTTGCCGTACAGCGCTCTGCAACCCGAAATCCGACTCCATAAGCGGTAGCATCATTCGAGGGCGACCCGACTAGTCGGCCGTGCGGTGCGTGCCAAGGAGCTGGGCCAAGCCTTTCGGCTGACTGCAATTCCGACTGCAGTTCTGACTGCAGTTGGCTGCAGTTAGGGTGTAACCCCCCGGTACAGAGCGTCACGGGGCGGTCAAACGAGTTCAGCACCTAGAATTCGGGGGACCCGTTCCGGAGTAGCTCAACGGTAGAGCAGGCGGCTGTTAAGGATCTGCTGGAGGCCATGAAGTCGAGCTGTTTGAACTCGAATTGGACATTACTCGGTGCCAATGGCGCTTTGTTTGACTGCAATTGCAGTGGCGGGCAGGCGGTTCAGCACATTCCGTGCCGTTAAGCGCCGCACATTCACCCCAGGTAAACAAACTACGGTCAGCCTTTCGGTGACCGGCGTTGTGCTGTACCCAATGGCACCCCCTTCCCTAAAGATGCCCACACTGAAGCAGCTGCCGAATGAAGTTCGCACAGCAATCCGCAGGCGGTGTGAATGGGGCCAACAGGCGCTGCCCCTTCTCAGCCTTCCTGGATTGAAATCTTTCGGCCAGTTGCAATGGCCGTCGTGAGGTTCTGAATGTGCTTAGGTTGATCCATCGGAAGATCAACAGCCCAAATTCGGCGGGTAACCTCAGCCTCGATAACTTCGGTCGGAAGTCCTGTCAAAAGCTCTGTGTGCGAAAGAACTGCACGCCACCGGGCTGGAGCAGCGGCCCGATGGTCTAGGGTCTCCTTCCACACATCTGACACATCCTTGATTGTCAGACGCACTCCGCTGTCCAAACTCGAAGCGATATGCAGCTTTGCAGCCGCAATCGTTAGTGAATTGCTGAGCTGTGGCGGTTCGATCCAGTCGCTTACGCCCCCGAGCGTATGACGTACGCGAGGGCCAGCTTTGGTAAATGCGACCAGCAAATTAAAGAAATGGTCGTCGACTGCAACTTCGAACTCGCGAACTCCTTGTTCGATCGAGAGTTCGTGCCTCACGAGCGCGGCTAGCTGGATCCCGGTCCGGACGCGTCCGGCTTCATTGGGCGCACCGACAACGAATCGGTCGCCCGATCTTCGAATGGATAGCTCGACCAATTTCCTCATCGTCGGATTTAGTATCCCTCGCCGCCCTGTCCATATAGCGAAAGCCTCATGCGTGGGGAGACTTATCGTGAGCATTGGTTTACATACGAATGGGGCTTTACGTCAGCCACGAAGAGAGCCCGCTGCTCTCCGCACCGACGAGCAGGGCGTGCAGAAGCATCTTCATCTGGTACAACAGCGCTGCTTCGCCCGCGAGGCGCATGCTCGAAGCGGCCTCGAGAAGATCACGTTGAAGGGGAGTCCTTTCTTCGTCGTAGTGGCCTCCGCCCATCTTGTTGCGGACGACCTCGATAAAGTCCCGATTGGATACGGCGCGTCCGCTAATGAAGTAAGCAGGGTCCGTTAGAAACCGTTTGATCGGACCCCAATCGGCACGGAGCGGTCCGCCCATATAGGCGCCGCGCTGCATATAGATCGGTGCCTTGCTGAGGACAAGTGCTTCGTAAGCGCGGGAAGTCTCGGTTTGGCATGGAAGCGCGACCTGAATCCCGAGTCCTTGCTGGAGCAGATGGAGCATGGGGCGCCGATCGAGCAGCCAAGAGTAAGCGACAGTTGAACCACGTAGGAAATCGCCATAGGTGAGCGGCTGATTGGTGGCAACTTGCCTGAGCCACATGAGCTGAGTACGGAACAGACTGACCAGTTCGGGGGTGGGTAATCGTGGTCCTAGTGTCCAGTCCCTACCCGATCTTGAGGCAGCCTTTAGGCCAGTGACATCTGCACCTTCATACTTGCCAACGCGAAACCAAAACTCTGCCGCCCGTCCGGAGAATGCCCCGGAGCCGGCGAGTCGTATCTCGCGTGGAAATCTCCCAAACGCCCGCGGCCCCTCGCGAGCGAGGTACTTTGGGTTTGGATCAGCTCCCGAACACCAGGGCTGGATCTCATAGATCCTGATGACGTTCTGTCTCGGGACGATTCGACACACCAACCTCTTTCCTGCTGAGCGAGAGGTTTCGAACGTGGCACTCAAACGCCTACCTGCGCCATCCACTAACGTGACATCCACCTGCGTGCGGTCAATAGCCGCATTGAGATCGACAGTTAAGCTCGACTGTGTTTCGCTGTCCACCGCCTCAAACAAAGTGCCTACGGAAGGGCGGTCAGGTTGGAGATCAATGCCAAATTGAATGCCAGCTGAAAGGTCAGAAGCTGGGATGGCGCCGATTGGAAGCTGAGCCAATCCGCCAGCAAACCGAGTGCTCATCCCATCCCATCCAACGATCGGCGGCATTGCGTGGAATACGCTCGGTTCGGGCAGATTCGGCGACGCCATGGTCGCCAGTCTAGAAACCGCCTGCGTCCGCTAGCGACTGATATCAAGTCGGATGTCAGCGGCGAGTTGACGACTTAAACGCTTGCGGCTACGAACCTCCAGATAAGAAATGACACGGATAGGCTCAACAGCATGACAAGCGCCGCGAATGCGCTTTCGCCCAACCTGCCCCTCAGCCGGTCACGCACGCTCGGCGAGAGCATCACAAGCCCCGCGACGATGAAAGGGATCACAGTCGACAGGTAGGCAACGAAGGCCAGGGAAGCAACAGCCCAATCGTAGGCAGATCCTTTCAAAATGACGCCAATCACAAGCAACATCGCTAGTGCTGAGACAACCAAGGCTGCCCGGGAAAGCCCGCCCGAGAGATGCCACTCGGACGACATGAGCCTAACGATCGACGCTGAAAGGCCAATAACTGTCGCGAGGCCGGCAGCGATTATGGGTGTATGCATGGCCAGAGTATTAAGACCCCGATGATCAATCCGGCAGCCGCGATTGCATCAAGGACCGGATTCGTCGCGATCACGGCTGCCGCAGCTGGGTCGCCTGAGGCTAGCGCCCCGGCCACGCCAAGAGAGACTGGCAGGTCCAGACTAATGATGACCGCGGCGCCAGCGAACTCGGTCTCCGTCGTACATGCTGTGAAACCACTCGACTGACCACAGTACGATGGCGGGGCTGGGCTGTTGACCGGACAACTGGCTTGATTTGGACCTGGCCCAGAGGGGCTCGCGGAAGGTTGGGCGCGATCACGATTCTTGACCCCAGAGTTGTGTTGGCAAATCGAATCGCATTTGGTGTGCCCCGCTTCTCGAGCCTCAGCTGCGTTCTCGTTGCGTTGTTCGCACGCAGCGTTGCAATGATTAGTGTGGTCGGCTTCGGATTGGGCCCAGCATGCATTCATCTCACCTTCTGAGTTGTACTCGATGCACTTGCCATTTGGGTCGGTCCGATTCAATGGGTTGCCTTCGACATAGGCAAAGCGAGACAAAGACCAGATATCGGGCGAGCCAGCTTGCAAGAAGGAGTCAGCACTGCTGAATTGCCCTGCAACTGGATCGTAATAGCGAGCTCCGTAGTAGTCGAGGCCGCTGGTAGCGTCTGCGATCTGCCCAGTGAAGCCGTGATCGGTGGGCATGGTTCCGCTGGAATAGCGAGCGGAGCCGTAGGGCGCGTAGAGCACGCTAGCGATCACGTTTCCGTTGGCATCCAGACTGACGTTGGCGCTGCCCAGCCCGTCCGAGGCCAGGTACTTGAAGACGCCGCCAACCGCCATCGCGAAACGCCAGCCGTTGGCGTAGTAGTAGGTAGTCGTGGTTGGAGGGCCGCCAGCCGTAGCGTCCTCTTCTACGTTTCCGACATAGACCGTGGTCGTCGTACTACCGCCGGAGCTGGTCTGCTGCGCCACGCGGTTGCCCTGGCCGTCGTAGAGGAAGGCGGCCGTGCTAGTTGGACTTGTGGGCACGTTTTGCCAACTCGATAGCCGGCCTGCGTTGTCATAGGTCAACTGCTGCGCCCCACGATTGAAGCCGGCTTCGCACAAAGGTCCGTTAATTCCCCAACTCGAGGAAGGCTCCCGGCACGTCATGTTGCCCGCCGCGTCGTAGATGGCGGTGTAGGAGCCCGATTGCAGTCTGGGACCGATCAAGGTCGCCGCGTGGACGTGAGCGTTGTCGCCGTATGTGTAGAAGCCAAGCGAGCCGCGGTGTAACCGGCCCATGTTGTCGTACTCGAAGATCTGGTTGTAGTTCGCCGCAGTCAGCGTGCCCGGACCGAAGGTCTGGCAGGGCACGGTTCCGCTCGATGCGGCCGCAATGACGCGGTTCTGCTCGTCGTAGCAGAAGGCCTGGTTGTCGGTGCCGGCGGAGAGTGTGGTGTTGGCGGTGCTCACATTGCCGGCGGCGTCGAAGGTGCGCGCCTGCTCGAACAGGGTTGTGGACGCCTGCTTTAGCTTGATGTCCGTGGCTCGAGCTAGGAGGTCGAAGCCGGCGGTGTAGTTGTATCGCGCCGTTCCAAACCCCGTGTCGCCGAGTCCGGCGCTGGTCATCAGGCCGTTGGGACCGCCGTTGCCCGCATAGGCTGCGTTCCGGAGCAAGGTGCTATTGCCCTGCGATGTCGTCACTTTAGTGAGCCAGTCTCCGGTCCCGTACGTGTTGGTGACTGTCTCCTGGTCGGGATAGCGTTGCGTGAGAACGGCGTCGGCGTCGTCATAGGTGGTCGTGACTGAGTAGGGTGTCGAGTTGATCGTCAGCGTGCTCGAAGTCTGGCGGCCGCGGGAGTCGTAGACGTAGACGTAGCCGCCTGTCATTCCAGCTCCCGAGAAGGTCTCGCCAGTCAGCCGACCCTTGCCGACGTTGCCGTTGGTGACGTCGTCGTATGAGTAGGTGTCGTACGGGCCGCTGCCGTCGGGGTGGATGCTCCGCCAGAGCTGCCGGTCCAGGCTGTCATAGCCGATGAAGACAGTCCCCGAGCTGCCGCGGGCATCGACCGACTGCGTCAGGTTGCCGTTCGGGTCGTAGGAGTAGGTTTCGCTGCCCCGGTCGGGATCGCTCATGGCGGTCAAGCGGCCGGCCATGTCGTAGGTGTAATTCGTGCTGCTCGACCCGTTGGGATCGAGGATCTTGGTCAGCTCGCCGACGTAGTCATAGGTGTATTTGACGGTCGCATAGAGGGAGTAGGTCGCCTGCGAGTTTCCTGTGTAGCGCTGCTCGTAGTTGATCCGGCCCAGGGCATCGGTCAAGGTCCCAGCTTGGTGACTCAAAGCGTCGATGCTCAGCTGCTGTTCATAACACGCCGCGTCTCCTGTGCCGTTGGCGTTGCAGACCACGGCGTATTTGTTGGTCGTGGTTTCAGAAAGAGCATCGGTTGCGGTCAGCGTGCGGCCCAACCCGTCGTACGCATATGAGGTGCCGGCTTTGGTCGAGTCGGGGATCGAATAGGCCGCCGCCCCCGAGCCCGGGTCGCCGTTGTACGCAGCCACCAGGTATTTGAGGCTCTCAAAGACCGTCCGCTGAGAGGAGTCGTAGTAGTAGTACTGCACGACGTCTCCGCCCGGTGATGGTGCACGCGTCTCGACCAGGTGGCCCATGCCATCGTAAAAGGCTCGGTAATAGGCGAACGTTCCGCCATACGTGAGCGTCAGCTTTCGGTCGATCTCAGCGCACGGGCTTTGAGCGCTCTGGCCGGAGCACCACACCGTGTAGAAATCGGTCTCCGTCACGTGTGCTTGCGTCTCGCCCGGTCGTGTGACGGTGGTTTGACGCCCAAGGTGATCGTAGGTATAGGAAGTCTGCTGCGTGTTGAGATCGGCAACCGACATTGGCCAGAGGCCGAACCCGAAGTCTTGGCTTGCGCCAGCCGGCGCCTGGAAGTTGGTCGTTGTGGTCTGGTTGAGAGCGTTTGTCCGCTGGGTCGCCAGCGCGACGAAATAGGTGTCGAACGTGGTGCAGTTGGTGTGCTGCCCGCCGCCGGCGGTGCAGCCAACATGGGTACCTGCGTTGGCGTTGGCATCGGCGTCGTTCGACCACAGCTGATTGCCGTTGACGTCGTAACCGCTGGTGGTGTCGATCAGAGTGGATGTGCCTCGGTTGGCACAATCCGTGAACCGGTCCACACGGCTGAGATCACCGCTCAGCAAGTTGGTTTGGTTACCGGTAGTGGCTTGACCCAGCGTGTAGCCGGTAGCCGGATCGTAGTAGCTGTAGGTGCATTGGTTGCTTGTCCCGCCCGAGCTCTCGATATCGCTGAAGGCAGCGAAATCAATCAGGTACTGGCCACTTGCCGAAGTTGAGCTGAAGGCCACGTTGTCGTTCCAGACGTACTGGGTCTTCTTGACGATCGTGGTCGAGCTACCGTTGGCTCCGCCGTCGTTGCTGACGATCGTCAGGCTCAGCCGTCTCCCGTAGCAGGGGTCACCTGGAATGGGTTCGCCGGAGCCGGGGTCGGGCGGCGGGTTGGTATCGGTTCGACAGCTTGACTGCGGGTTCGGCTCATACGAATAGGTTGTTGTCTTGTCGGGTACGGTGCCGGTCGCGCCATCGAACGTGTAGTCGTCCACCTGCAGCGTCTGGACGTCGCAGACCGCGACCGGGTTTCCGGGCGTGTCGACCTCGGCGACGCGATTGTTGCTCCAGTCGTATGGGGGGACGCCCGGCGTCTTCGCCACACCCGCGGGTGGGCACGCTTTCTGGTACTGGGTTTTGACCTGCTCCAACAGCGTGGTGCCGTTGGTGTCGTAGCGATCCAGCTCGTACTCCAGACCGTGGAGCATGTTGCTCTGGCCGATGCCAATTTGGGACATGTCCCACCACGAGCTGTTGTGGCAGGGATTGGGCGGATTCTCCAGGCAGCTGACCTGGCCAGTGTTGTACAGGCCCCAGCCTTCGGTCGAGTAGAACTTGTGAGTTTCGACGCTGCCGTCGGGATTGCCCACCGAGACCTGTTTGAAGCCCATGAAGATGCCGTTGTAGAAGTCGAGATAGTCGTTGTCGTTCTGGTTGCCCCAGCTGTAGCCGGCGACGCAGGTGCCGCACTCCTGGGCATTCAGCGGGTAGACCAGCCTGTAGCTGTAGTTGGTGGTGCCGTTGATTGGGGTGCTGGTCTGATTCCCGCCGTTCTGGGTTAATCGGATCAGCTGGTTGGTCCGCTGGCTGAGGCTGATCCGGCTCCAGGTTTCGTCGTCGGGCATGTTGCAGGGGAAGCTGGTGTGGTTGCCCTGATTGCCCTGCTGGTTGGTGCAGTAGAAGGGGTCGCTGTTGTCGCCGCCGCCGTAGACCCCATGCATGTTGTCACGCAGGTCTTGCCAGCTGAAGGTCTGGTTGAGACCGATGCCGTTGCTGACCGCGGTCAGATAGAAGCTGTTGGAGTTGCGGCTCTGGCTCCAGAGGATGCAGCCCGATCCCGTCCCAGTGTTCCAGGCCGGTCCGCAGTTGGTGCTTGGACTGGGGAAGAGCAGGCTGTCCTCGTAGTAGTCGTTGAGCTGGCCATAGGTGAACGCGGTCGTGGGCAGCGTGGATGCGTTGTCATCCCCAATCACGGTCAGCCGGGTGAGGTTGAGCCTGCCTGCGGTTGATTCGTTGAGGCCGCTCAGGGGGTCGACGATCGTGGTCGGGCCGCCCTGGTCGTAGCTCAGCTTGTAATCACGCAGGGTATGCCAATCGGCAGGGCTGCCATCCCAGACCTGGACGTCGATGTCTTCGAGGATGAAGTCGCTTTGAACGATTGGGGCGGCGATCCCCCCGCCGCCTGAGAGATCGAGTGGGTCGTCGCAGCGGAGCGTGCCGCTGCCGGCGCCGCAGTTGACTCCGGATGTATGGGCGGCATCGAGGGAGTGCGTGGCAGCAAAGCTGACCCGCATCTGCGGCGCCCACAGGTTGTGGTTGGCTTGATTGCCGCCCTGGGCAGCTGTTAGGCAGGCGGTGGTCGCCGACGCCGCTCCGTAGCAGTAGGGTGAATCCCACTCCACAGTACTCATGACCTCGTCGCGTACCGTGTTGACTGTCCAGTCCTGCTGATAGGTGATGTGAATCTGGTTGCCGTCAGGCTCGGTGATCAGGTCAAGGAGCCAGTTAGCCAGGTAGTTCTTTCCGGCGTTCGGTCCGGTCGGCTCCAGGTAGGACTGGACAGAATCGAGTGTGCAGCCGAACTCCTCCATGATCCCGCTGCGTAGGAATACGCGGAAGTAGGGCGGAATCGCACCGTACTGCACAGGCCAGGTGAAAGGAATGGCGAACGAATAGATCTTTGCGTAGGTCTCCGACGCGGTGTGCCAGCGGATGGGGCTAGCGGTGATCGACCGCCCGGTGTCGTCGTTGTAGGTGCTGACAAACACATTGGGCGGGATCAATTCG
>Ga0066709_100005637_pt1 | contig 10367 bp, 10 predicted proteins | sample GraSoiAngelo_158_FD_79665 | JGI IMG/M metagenome (GOLD analysis project Ga0066709, IMG submission 79665) | Grasslands soil microbial communities from the Angelo Coastal Reserve, California, USA - 14_1009_16_30cm | ecosystem: Environmental > Terrestrial > Soil > Grasslands | place: USA... | reverse complement strand
TTAGAGGTGGTGCGCGCTCCTGGAATTTTGCTCTTCGGGCTTCTGCTGTTTTGCCAGTCCGGCAACGAGGCCTCCCTGGGAGGCTGGGTTTCGACTTATATCGGCAGCACAGGTTCACAGCCTCGCCTCGCCACCTGGGTTCTGGCGGGATACTGGGTGGCGCTGATGCTCGGGCGGACGCTGGCGGCCCGCCTGCTTCGCCGCATGGAAAAGGCGCAGCTCGTGTTATTGAGCGGGCTCGGGTCGGTAGCGGGTTCGGCGCTGCTGGTAGCGGCGCCTTCTGTGGGAGTGATGGCGGTCGCGGCGGCTCTCATCGGTCTCTCCTTCGCGGCTATCTATCCCACCACGCTGGCGATGGCCGGTGATCGCTACCCGCGCTTCGCGGGTACGGTGTTCGGCGTGCTTTTCTCGATCGCCTTGATCGGCGGCGGCGGATTCCCATGGGTGATCGGCCAAGTCTCGCAGTTGGTCGGAGTGCGCTACGCTATGCTGCTGCCGCTCGCCAGCGCCGCGACGATTTGCGTGTTGGCAACCAGAATTATGCGCTTTGACTCGAGGATTACGGCTGCAAGCCGTCAATGAAACCATTGCTTTCGCCGCGCCATAGCCGCCAGCTTCAGCACCCGGCATTCTCATGTGGTGAAGAAGATGGCATCCTAAGAGGCGCGGCACTACAACTGCTCGTGGCGAACGTGCGCGGGCGTTTGGTGACGGGCGGCCCTCGTTGGGCTATAATCGAGGCATTAGGGCGGGTAATTTTTCGGAATCGAGTCGGGTCAGGAGGCAGCGATGGCTGAAGTGGGCAAGCTGGTGCCGGCACAAAGACTGCCAGCCCGTATCGACGTGATCCAGGTCGAGACTCAGGCGCGCGTCGAGTTCAACGACGTGACGGTTTTGATGCAGAAAGCCATCGCGGCATCGGGCGCCCAAAGCGGGGTTTGCCACGTTTTCGTCCCCCACACCTCGGCGGCGGTTCTGGTCCAGGAGAACGATGACCCTGCGCTCCAGACGGACCTCGACCAGTTCCTGAAACAGTTGGCGCCGCGCGACAAGGAGTACCGTCACAACGACGGAAACTGCGATGCCCACCTGAAAGCTTCTCTCCTGGGCTGCTCAAAAACATTACTCATCGAAAAAGGACGCCTGGTGCTGGGAAGATGGCAAGGCGTTTTCTTCTGCGAATTCGACGGACCGCGTCGCCGCGAGTTGCGAGTCAAGATCATCCCGGACTAAAAACTGCGATGCCAACCTTGGGAATTTATATCCAGTTTCCCTTCTGCGCTTCGAAGTGCAGCTTTTGCAACTTCAGCTCTCAGGTTGCTCCAGCCCGGGTCTGGGACGCCTATTGCCCGGCTCTCGAGCGCGAAATCGAATGCTTGCCGCAAATCTACGAGGCGGCGGACTCCGAGCTGAGCGGGGGCGCAGCCGCTGGACTCACCGCGCTGCTGGCTCTTCCCGTCGATACGGTTTACCTGGGTGGCGGGACGCCGTCGCTGGGGGGCGCCGCGCGACTGAAGCAGATTTGGGCGGCGCTCAATCGGCGGTTCCGATTGCTCGACTCGCACGAATTTACTGTGGAGCTTACGCCCGGCTCGGCGGACGTTGAGTACCTTGCACGGGCACGCTCTTTGGGCGTCAATCGCCTGAGCCTCGGCGCCCAATCCTTCGACGACCGTGAGTTGCGCTCCGTCGGCCGCCTGCACTCGTCCGCCGAGACTGAGGAGACATTCCGGCGCGCGCGGCAGGCCGGGTTTTCGAACCTGAGCCTCGATTTGATCGCCGGACTGCCTTACCAGACGCAGGCCTCCTGGCTGCGCACCCTTCGCGCCGCCGCCGCGCTCGAGCCGGAGCACGTCTCCGTCTATCTCTTCGAGGTAGATGAGAACAGCCGCTTGGGCAGGGAAGTGGTGCGCCACGGGAGCCGCTACCACGCAGACGCCGTACCACAGGAAGAATTCATGGCCGAGGCTTATGAGACCGCTCGCGAATTTCTGGCCCGTCAAGGCTACCGACAATACGAGCTCTCCAACTTCGCGATTCCGGGCCACGAATCTCGCCATAATCAGAAATACTGGCAGCTTCAGCCTTATGTTGGATTGGGGGCAGGCGCGCATTCCTTCGATGGGCTTCACCGCTGGGCAAACGAGTCGCATTCAGAAGCGTACCAGACAAGACTCGCGGAGGGTCGCTCACCTGTTTCGGAAATCCTCTCGCTGTCGCCCGAGCAACAGCTTGAGGAGTTCTTTTTCCTGGGCCTGCGGCAGCGCGCCGGAGTGGACCTCGCGCTCGCCGGCACTCGCTGGGGGCGCGCGCGGATTGATCAGTGGGAGGAGACCATTTCCCGGCTTGCCCAAGAAGGGTGGATCGAAAGGCGCGCGGATCGGATTCGCGTTCCGGAGCGCGCCTACTTGGTCTCGAACGAGATTTTTGAGCAGTTTTTGCAGTGAGAAGAAGCGGTCGCCACGGTTAACTCGCGGGCGGCGCGGACACGCCCGAGGTTTGGCACCCTCTGCGATCAGCCAACACGGGAAGAGATCCGCCTGATGATCGACAATCATGAGTGGAGCAACGAACTCTTTCGCTTCGGATGGCTGGAGACGAAACTGGCTGACGCTTGTCTGAGCACTCTTGCCGGCATAGCTGACCGTCTCCGCGGACTGGGCGCGTTCGAGTTGGACACCATAGCGATATTTGTGGAGCCGCTGTTGAGAGGGCTCGGTTGGGAGACGCTTGATCATAACCAGGTGGACCGAGCACCCGCTGGACCGCATGCAGACTTTGAGCTGTGGAGCGACGGTGCAATCAAGAAGAGGGTGGTGGGTTATAGAAGTGGAGCCCCTGGATGCATTGGACCGACATCTTCGAGAACACGCCTACGAGCAGGTTTGTGGTTATGTCGCAAACCCCGAGAGGCCGGACGATGTTTTGAGATTAGAGGGCGAGGCATATGTTTACGGGGCGGTGACTAACGGAAAATCTTGGCGCGTTTATGAGTTCCACGGCGAACAGCAGGAACTCAAATGTGAGTTTGACCTGAGAGACAACCCAGATGTGCCAACGTTCGTCGACACCCTTGGGAGGCGCCAGTTGCTGCGCCGGCTAAACCTTTGAGCGGCGAAATGTATTGTTATTCAAGGCTGATTCCTCTCACAAGGGAGTGATACATGAACCGACCCATCGTTGACTTGCGCAGTGACACGGTGACGCGGCCAAGTCCGGCGATGCGCCGCGCCATGGCCGAAGCCGAGGTGGGTGACGATGTTTATCGCGAAGACCCGACTGTGAATCGCCTCCAGGAGCGTGCCGCTGAAATCTTCGAGCGCGAGGCCGCCTTGTTTATTCCTTCGGGAACGATGGGCAACCAGGCAGCCATCAAGGTCCACACCGACCTGGGCCAGGAAGTGATTTGCGAGCAGCGCGCCCACATCTTCAACCATGAAATGGGTATGATGTCAGCCTTCGCGGGTTGCGTGCCACGGACGATTTGGGCTGAAGATGGGATCCTGACCTGGGACCTCATCGCGCCCCAGGTGCGCGGGCGGAGCGACCATCGCGCGCGCACGGGTCTCGTCGAGCTCGAGAATACGTCGAACCTGGCCGGCGGCTCGCTTTATCCTCTGGAGGTTTCGAATGCCATCTGCGATCAAGCGCAGCAGGCGGGTCTGCCCGTTCACCTGGATGGCGCGCGTATTTTCAACGCCAGCGTGGCCTCAGGGCATTCCGTCGTCGAGCTCACGCGGAAGTTTGACTCCGTGATGTTCTGCCTTTCTAAAGGGCTGGGCGCGCCTGTCGGCTCCTTGCTGGTGGGCAGCAAGGAGTTCATCGAGGAGGCGCGCTTGGTAAGGAAGATGTTGGGTGGTGGCATGCGCCAGGCAGGCGTTCTCGCGGCCGCGGGTCTCGTGTCCCTCGAGGAGACTCCCAAGCGCTTGCACGTGGATCACGAACATGCCAGATTTCTGGCGGAGGGACTGGCCGAAATTCCCGGAGTGAAGATCAATCCCGCCAAGGTGGTGACGAACATTCTGTTCCTGGACGTTTCCGGGACCGGACTCACTTCCTTCGAGACCTCCAGGCGCCTTGCCGGTCAGGGAGTCCTCGCGAACGGCGTGACCAGTGAGATCATGCGCATGGTCACCCATTACGATGTTGACCGCGCCGGCTGCGAGCGCGCCCTTCAGGCGATGCGCGAAGTGGTGGGCGCACCCCAAAAGGCCGTCTTCGCATGAGCCGCTGGGCCCGAGGTCTTTGCTCTTTGCGCCTGGGCGTGAGCGGAAAACTGACATTACAACGTTCCGCACCCACTTTGCGCGACGTCATCCTGTCGGAGGGTGACACAAGCCCGAGATCTCAGATTTCAATTCAGATCTACTTCTTTTTCTCTGCTTTCTGGGCGGCCAGTCTTGCCAGAGCTTCCAGGTAATGCTGGCGGTAACTTGTGTCGTCCGGCTCGAGGTGTGCGGCGGCGCGATATTCCCTTAAGGCGGGCTCGATCTGCCCGAGCTTTTCGAGCGCGTAGCCGAGTCTGTTGTGGGCGTCGGCGTTGCTCGGATCGTGCCGGATCGCCTCCAGCATTTCCGCGCGGGCGCGCTTCCAGTCTTTGTCGAGGAGAAACGTTATGCCAAGCTCGCGATGAAGGTCAGCGTTCTCGGGATCGAGCCTGGTGGCTTCGCGGAGTTCCTCGACGGCCTCTTGGAGGTGTCCTCTGCCGCGCCACTGGACGGCATCTTTCACCAGCTCGCGCAATCTGATCGCGGCCTCGGCGGGCTCAAGCTGGGCGGCAGGGGCTGCTGTGGCCCCGGCATTTGAGGTGGCAGCGGCGGCCGTGCCGTGCCGGATCAAGGCATTCTCGCCTGGGCGAAGCGAGACAAAATAGCTAGTCTCCCGCGGGTCATCGGGACAACGGACGTGAATATAGTGGTCGGTGGCCTCGACCTCCTCGAGCACAAGATGTCCGTACCCGTCAGTCTTCCCTTGGGGGGCCGCATCGAGTTCGACGGTGCACCCTGGCTCTCCCGTCTGAACGCTCACCTGAGCGGTCTGGGTCATTCTCTCGCTCGAGGTGCCGAAGCTTCCCGGCAGGAGTGCGCCCAGAACGAGGAAGGCGACAGACGCGACGACGCTCGCCCGCGACGTGAGGTACACAGGAGTCTGGCGACTGGGGAATTCCATCTCCAAGGCGGCCGTCTGCACTGGCGCGATCTTAACATAGCCGCTTCGACTCGTGCTTGCCAAACAGAACGTCATAAGTCGGCGGACGCCCGCGGACGCAGCTTTGGGCGCGTCCGGGCCGTGCCGCGCCGGGTTATGTTATAGTCTGGACAGAGGGGGACCCAGTCAATCCAGCGGGGGGAGCACCGCGGTCGCGCGCGGATTCCGAAGGGAGTGGTTGTTGGATTTTGAACTGAGCGACGAGCAAAAGGAAATCAAACGGGCCGTGCGCGCGTTTGCCGAAAGCGAGATCCGGCCGCACGTCATGGAGTGGGACGAGGCCCAACTCTTCCCGCGCGAGGTCCTCGGCAAGCTAGCCCATATGGGTCTGATGGGAGTGACGTTCCCCTCCCAATACGGCGGCGCGGGCCTCGGTTACGTCGAGTACGCGGCGATCATCGAGGAACTCGCGCGTGTCGACGGTTCAGTAGCAATCATCGTTGCGGCGCATAGCTCCCTGTGCGCGGGTCACATCTTTGTGGCCGGCTCGGAAGAGCAGAAACGCAAGTATCTTGTGCCCCTGGCGCGGGGCGAGAAGCTGGGGTGCTGGAGCCTGACCGAGTCCCAGGCGGGCAGCGACGCAGGCGGCACGCGGACGACGGCGCGGCTGGACGGCGGCGCCTGGGTGCTCAACGGATCGAAGACTTTCACCTCGAACGGGACTTACGCGGACATCTGTGTGGCGATGGCGGTGACTGACAAGACGGCTCACAAGCACGGCATCTCCGCCTTCATCATCGAAAAGGGCACGCCGGGTTTCCGTCCCGGGAAGAAAGAGAACAAACTTGGCCTGCGTGCCAGCGACACGAGCGAAGTCATCTTTGAAGACTGCCGGATCCCGAAAGAAAACTGCCTGGGACAGCCCGGCGAGGGATTCGTCGACAGCCTGAAGGTGCTCGACAAAGGCCGCATTTCGATCGCTGCTTTGGCCGTGGGGATGGCACAGGGGGCCTTCGAGGCGAGCGTCAGCTACGCCAAGGAACGCAAGCAGTTCGGCAAGCCGATTGCTGAATTCCAGGCGATCCGGTTCAAGCTGGCCGATATGGCCACCCAAATCGACGCGGCGAGGCTGCTGACTTATCGAGCCGCGACTCTTGCGAACCACGGTCGCCGGGTGACCCGCGAGGGTTCGATGGCCAAGCTTTACGCCGGTGAGGTGGCGGTCCGAGTCGCTAACGAGGCTGTCCAGATCCACGGCGGCTATGGGTTCATCAAAGACTATCCCGCGGAGAAGTACTATCGGGACGTTAAGCTGTGCACCATCGGCGAAGGCACCAGCGAGATCCAACGCATGGTTATCGCCCGAGAGTTGCTGGGTCGAGGTTAACGAAACAGCTTCATCCCTGGTCCTCGTCGTAACCGCAAAGGCCGCGGGATAAATGACTAATCACAATTGACGAATGTCCTACGAAGAATGGGCAGCGAAGATTGTGACGGGCGATCGGCGGGCCATAGCGCGGGCCATCTCCGCGGTGGAGAACGGAGAGGCGGCCGGCGTGGCGCTCCTCAAGTTGCTCTTCCCGAAAGTGTCTCCCGCTTATGTGATCGGTGTCACCGGCTCGCCCGGCGCCGGAAAGAGCACGCTGGCGGAGAAACTGGCGATCGAGTACCGCAGGCACGACTGCCGCGTCGGAATTGTCGCCGTCGACCCTACCAGCCCGTTTTCGGGCGGGGCCATCCTGGGCGATCGTATCCGCATGCAGAGCCTTTCAGGAGACGAGGGCGTTTTTATTCGAAGCATGGCCACGCGCGGACGGTTGGGGGGCCTCGCGCCCGGCGCGCACGACGTGGTGACCATCCTCGAAGCGGCCGGCTGCCAGGTCGTGCTGGTTGAAACCGTGGGCGTCGGGCAGGACGAAGTGGAGGTCGCCCGATTGGCTGACGCTACCGCCTTGTTGCTGGTCCCCGGCATGGGGGACGATGTTCAGACCTTCAAGGCTGGTGTGATGGAAATCGCTGACGTTTTCGTGATCAACAAGGCGGACCGGCCCGGGGCGGACCGCGTGCAGCAAGAAGTCTCGGCCATGCTGAGTCTGGTGCCGAGGAAAGACGCTTGGAGCCCGCCCATCGTCAGAACGGTGGCCACGACGGCTGAAGGCGTCGCGCGGCTCCGAGAGGCGCTGGACGGATTCCGCGCTTTCGGCGACCAGAGCGCTCTCCGTGTCAAGAGGCAGCAGGAAAAATGGCGGGCCAGGCTGCTTGAAATGCTCCGCCAGACGTTGTTCGAAAAAGCTGTGGCGGAACGACTGCGCGACGGTGCCATCGACCGCTACGTGGAAGCTGTCCGCAACCACCGACGCGATCTGCACTCCGTCGTGGAGGAAATTGTCGAAGGGTCGACACGGGGTTGAAAGTCGAAGCTGAAAGTTGGCTGGCCGTCAATTTTGAACATTTCAGTTAGAACTGGCTCTTCCAAATGAAAATTCACCACCTCGGCATCGCAGTGGAGTCGCTTGATAGCGCGGTCCCGATTTTTTCAAACCTGCTCGGCTGCGCCCCGGACCGAGAGGAATTGGTGGAGGACCAGAAGGTGCGCGTCGCGGTTTTTGCCGTGGGCGAAAGCTGTATCGAGCTGCTCGAAGCCACCTCGCCGGACTCGACGATTGCGCGGTTTGTCGCCAAGCGCGGCCAGGGGATCCACCACCTGACGTTATCCGTCGCCAATCTGCCGGATGTCCTGGCAAGCCTTCAGCAGAAGGGCGTCCGCTTGATCGACCGCGAACCCCGCGTCGGGGCAGGGAATACGCGCATCGCGTTTCTGCATCCGTCGAGTACCGCGGGCGTGCTGATTGAGCTCGTCGAAGAACAGTAGCGGGTAGCACAGAGTCTCGGTTTTGGAGACTCTGCGGTTCTTCTCTGGAGATACGATCTACAAGCAGCAGAGTCTTCGGCAAAAGTGGGTAGCCACGGCACGGGCTGTGTGCCGTGGGCCGCTACCTGGTGACAAGAACCCACGGCACAAAGTTCGTGCCGTGGCTACCATCTACCCGGAATGGCGCGGACCGAGCAGGTTTTCAGCAAGCTGTTGAGAGCGACATGCGATTGGGTGACTTCGATATCTCGGTGCTTTCCGACGGCACGTTTGCGCTCGATGGCGGTCAGGTCTTCGGGGTGGTGCCCAAGACGCTGTGGGAAAAGAAACTCTCGGCCGACTCCCGCAATCGCGTGCGGATGGGCTTGAACTGCCTGCTGGTGCGGGCTGGCGAGCAAAGGGTCCTGATTGAGACCGGCATCGGCGACAAGTTCGACGCCAAGTTCGCCGGCATCTACGACGTTCAGAAGCCAACCACGCTGCTCGACCAGCTTCAGGAGCACGGACTCGCTCCCTCGGACGTCGACATCGTGATCAACACGCACCTGCACTTTGACCACTGCGGCTGGAACGCTCGGCGCGACGGGGCGAGGGTTGTCCCGACGTTTCCGCGCGCCCGCTACTTCGTGCAGCGCGGGGAGTGGGACCATGCGCTCGGTCCTACGGAGCGGGATCGCGCGAGCTACATCGCGGACTTCTTTCGGCCCGCCGAGGCGCAGACCGAGTTTCTGGACGGCGAGGGCGAAATCGTTCCCGGCATTCGTGTTGAGGTGGTGCCCGGTCACAACCGAAACATGCAATGCGTCTGGATCGAATCGCGAGGCCAGCAAGCCTGTTTCATCTCCGACCTCGTCCCGATGCGTCTTCATCTCGCCTACCCATGGATCATGAGTCTCGACCTTTACCCCATGGAAACGCTCGCCAACAAGAAGCGCCTGTTGCCGCAACTGTTGAAGCAGCGCGCGCTGGTGATTTTTCCGCACGACCCCGATGTGCCGTGGGCGCGACTCGCGGAGGCCGAGGGCAAGATCACGGCTGTATCCGTGGATGGCAGTTCGTGAGGGTAACGCTGTTCGTTGTCAGTTGCCCGTGGTCTGTTGTCGTTTGTCCTTCGTCCTTTGTCCTTGGTGAGTCGGTTCCTTGATTCTAGACGACGGCGTTGGAGGAAGCTCATAGACAATTGACAAAGGACGAGTGACAAAGGACAACTGACACAAGGGGCTGCCAACCATGGCCAAAGCTGAAATCGGCATTATCGGCGGCAGCGGCCTTTACAACCTGCCAGGCCTCGATCGGGTCCGCGAGGTGCGCGTGACCACGCCTTTTGGGAGGCCCTCCGATGCCTACGTCGTCGGCGAGCTCGAAGGCCGGCGTATCGCCTTTTTGTCTCGTCACGGGCGAGGCCACGTCCTGATGCCTTCCGAGATCAACTTCCGCGCCAACATTTACGGCATGAAAAAGCTCGGTGTGGAGCACCTCATCTCGCTGAGCGCGGTGGGCTCGTTGCGCGAGGACTTCAAGCCGACGGATATGGTCTTGCCCTCGCAGTTTTTCGACCGCACCAAGGGCCGCGTCTCCACTTTTTTCGGCGACGGACTTGTGGCCCACATCAGCTTTGACAAGCCCGTCTGTCCCCGGTTGGTGGATGTGCTGGCCGCGGCCTGTGCCGAACATCAATTGACGTGTCACCGCGGCGGCACATACGTATGCATGGAGGGCCCGGCCTTCTCGACCCTCGCCGAATCGAACGCCTATCGCGCCTGGGGCATGGACCTGATTGGCATGACCAATCTGCCGGAGGCCAAGCTGGCGCGGGAGGCGGAGATGTGCTACGTCACGCTGGCTATGGTGACTGACTACGATTGCTGGCATCCCGAGCACGACTCGGTCACCGTGAGCATGGTGATCGAGTACCTGAACCGGAATGTCGAGAACGCGCACAAGATCATTCGAGCGGCCGTCGGGCGTGTGCCGAAGCAACGCACGTGTAGGTGCGCGTCCGCCCTGGCCCACGCTATCCTCACCGATCCGAAGAAGATTCCGGCGCGCACCAGGAAGAAGCTGGCGTTGTTCGTGGGGAAGTATCTGAAGCAAGGAAATTGATTCATCGAGTCATCGGGCCATCGGGTCATTGACGATTGAAGATCGTCGACTGCAGATTGACGACTCAGCATGTCCCAGGACATCCGGTGGCGGGTTTTTCAATCTTCGATCTTCCCAGTGGGGTTACGATGTCGTCGTTGCTGGTTGTTGGTTCCGTGGCCTTCGATTCTGTCCAGACGCCTTATGGCAAGGCAGAGGGCATTCTGGGCGGCTCGGCGAGTTTCTTCTCCGTGACCGCAAGCTA
>Ga0066709_100005636_pt1 | contig 10367 bp, 8 predicted proteins | sample GraSoiAngelo_158_FD_79665 | JGI IMG/M metagenome (GOLD analysis project Ga0066709, IMG submission 79665) | Grasslands soil microbial communities from the Angelo Coastal Reserve, California, USA - 14_1009_16_30cm | ecosystem: Environmental > Terrestrial > Soil > Grasslands | place: USA... | reverse complement strand
CAATCATCCGCATTCCAAGGAGCTGCTGCAGGGCGTCCTGCGGGAGTTTGGCTGCGATCCGGCGGCGACGTATTTCGACGTGCCGCGCCTGCGCACGATGGTCCACGGAGACTATCTCCGCGCCGGCCTCGCCTACCAGTTCCATCCGCACCGCGACACCTGGTTCTCGGCGCCGAGCTCCCAGATCAACTGGTGGCTCCCGATCTACGAGATCGAGCCGGAGAACGCCATGGCGTTCCATCCGCGCTATTGGAGCACGCCGGTCCACAACTCCTCGCGCGACTACAACTACGACGTGTGGAACCGGGAAGGTCGTCAGCTGGCAGCGCAGCAGGTCAAGGAGGAAAGCCGCAAGCAACCGCGAGCCGACGAGGAGATTGAGGCGGTCCCGCAGATCCGGCTGCTCTGTGACGTCGGCGGCACCATCCTGTTCTCGGCCGCGCAGATGCATTCGACCGTGGACAACACGTCGGGTCGCACCCGCTTCAGCATCGACTTCCGCACCGTACACCGCGACGATGTGCTGGCGCGGCGCGGCGCGCCCAACATCGATTCCGAGTGCACCGGCACGACGCTGCGGGATTACCTGCGTGGCACAGACTTCGCGCGGCTGCCGGAGGAAGTTGTGGCGCCGTTCGACACCCCGCTCGTCGCGGTCTAAGCGCCGCCGCCGCGTGATCTTCACCGAGACGGCGCTCTCCGGCGCCTACCTGATCGAGCTCGAGCCGCTGGCCGACGAGCGCGGGTTCTTCGCGCGCGTCTGGTGCGCGCGCGAGTTCGCCGCGCGCGGGCTCGAGTCGCGCCTCGTCCAATGCAGTATCTCGGTCAACACGCGTCGGGGCACGCTGCGTGGCATCCACTATCAGGCGCCGCCCCACGCCGAGGTCAAGCTCGTCCAGTGCGCTCGGGGAGCCGTCTTCGACGTGATCATCGACCTCCGGCCGGACTCGCCGACGGTTGGGCAGCACGTTGCGCTGGAGCTGACGGCGGAGGGTCGGCGCATGCTCTACATCCCGGCTGGCGTCGCGCACGGGTTTCAAACGCTCGCCGATGGCACCGAGGTCTGCTATCACATGTCGGAGTTCTACGCGCCCGAAGCCGCCCGGGGCGTTCGCTGGAACGATCCGGCGTTCGGGATTCGCTGGCCCATTCCCGATCCGATCATCCTGGATCGAGACCGGACGTATCCGGACTGGCGTCATCCGGAGTACGCGACGCGATGACCGCTACCGCAGTCACCCAACGGCCGCGCACGCTTGGCGAGGACATGCACGCGCTGATCGCGGAGCTGTATCCCATCTGTCGCAGTATCACCGGCGACGGCTTCCGCGAGACGCTGCGGCGCATCCAAGACGAGATCCCGCTCACGTTGCACGAAGTTCCGAGCGGCACGCCGGTGTTCGACTGGACCGTGCCCAAAGAGTGGAACATCCGCGATGCCTACATCAAGAATTCGCGCGGCGAGCGCGTCGTCGATTTCAAGCGCTCGAACCTCCATGTCGTGAACTACAGCGTGCCCGTGCGCCGCCGGCTGTCACTCGCCGAGCTCACTCCGCATCTCTACACGCTGCCCGACCACCCGGATTGGATTCCGTACCGGACCTCGTACTACGCCGAGAGCTGGGGATTTTGTCTCACGCACCGACAGTTCCTGGCGCTCGAAGACGATGAGTACGAGGTGTGCATCGATGCCACCCTCGAGGACGGGCACCTCACCTACGGCGAGTACGCGCTGCAAGGCGAGAGCCCCGACGAGATTCTGATCTCCTCTCATTGCTGCCACCCCTCGCTCGCCAACGACAATCTGTCCGGGATGGCGGTCGCGGTGTCCCTGGCGCAACACGTGAGCCGTCAGGCCCGCCGCTGCTCGTACCGATTCTTGTTCATCCCCGGCACGATCGGCTCGATCACGTGGCTCGCGTTGAATCGGACGCGGGTGCCGTTCATCCGGCACGGGTTGGTGCTGTCCTGCCTGGGCGACCGCGGCGCACCCACGTACAAGCGGAGTCGCCGCGGCGATGCCCTCGTGGACCGCGCCGCCGCGCACGTGCTCAGCCACGGCGACGGCCCGTATACACTCCTCGACTTCGTGCCCTATGGGTACGACGAGCGGCAATACTGCTCGCCCGGCTTCAACCTCGCCGTAGGATCCTTCACGCGGACACCCAACGGGCGGTATCTCGAGTACCACTCGTCGGCGGACAACCTCGCGTTCGTCACACCCGAGAGCCTCGCCGACTCGTACGCGCGCTGCCTCAAGATCCTTGACATCCTCGAGCACGATGCGCGCTACGTGAACCTCAAGCCGATGTGCGAGCCCCAACTGGGCAAGCGCGGCCTTTACACGGCCGTCGGCGGGGGCCAGCTGCCGGGATTCGAGCTTGCCCTACTCTGGGTGCTCAACCTTTCGGACCGCACCCACAGCCTGCTCGACATCGCCGACCGCGCGGGCATCTGCTTCGACGTAATCCGGCACGCCGCCGAGTCGTTGATCGCCCACGGGGTGCTCGCGCCGACGGACCCCGCATGACCCCGCTCGCGGTGGGGCTCGTCCAGATGGAGATCGCCGACGGGCGGGCGCGGGACAACCTCGATCGCGCCGTCGCGCTGATCCGCGGTGCGCCTCGGGCTGATCTGTACCTGCTGCCGGAGCTGTGGTCAACCGGATACGCGCACGCGACCTGGCGGAGTAGCGCGGAGACCGAGACGCCACGCCTGTGCGAGGCGTTGCAGCGACTCAGCGCAGAGCGCGGCGCCCGCATCGCCGGAAGCTTGATCTCCATCGACGAGAAGGGGCGGCTCACGAATCGGCTTTGGCTGTTCGCGCCCGACGGCCGCTCCCCCGCGAGCTATGACAAGGGACACCTATTTTCCCCGCTCCAAGAAGACCGTTACCTCGCCGCGGGGGCGCGTCGCGTCCGGGTCGCGATCAGCGGATGGACCGCCGCGCTGAGCATTTGCTTCGACCTTCGCTTCCCGGAGATGTATCGGCGCGATGCCCTCGAGGGCGCAAACCTGTTCCTCGTGGTGGCGCAGTGGCCGGCCGTGCGGGCCAGCACGCTCCGGGTACTGGCGCGCGCCCGAGCGATCGAGAACCACGCGTTCCTCGCACTGTGCAACCGAACCGGGACCGCAGCTGACGGAATGGAGTTCGGCGGCGGGTCCGCGCTGTTCGGGCCCGATGGCTCGGTCATCGTGGATGCCGGACTCGGCGAGCGCGTCGTGGTGGCGACGGTCGACGCAGGGCTCGTGGCGAACGCTCAATCCGTGGCTCCGGTGCTCGAGCTGCGCCGGGCAGGACTCGATTGGTGAGAATGGAGACTTCCGTATGAAGGTACTGGTGACGGGCCACAACGGTTACATCGGCTCCGTGATGGTGCGCAGCCTCCAGGCCGCCGGACCCGAAGGGGTCGGGCTGGACACGTACTTCTTCGCGGATTGCACCTTCGGCCGGCCGTCCCCCGATCCGATAGCGCTGCCCGTGGACATCCGCGACGTGGAGCCCTCCCACCTCGAGGGCTGTGACGCGGTCATTCATCTCGCTGCCCTGTGCAACGATCCGCTCGGTGATTTGGACCCCACCATCACCTACGAGATCAACCACCGGGCATCCATCCGCCTGGCGCGCGCTGCGAAGGCAGCCCGGGTGCCGCGGTTCCTGTTCGCGTCGTCGTGCAGTTTGTACGGAGTGGCGGGAGACGAGATGCTCGACGAGGGTGCGGCCTTCAACCCAATCACGCCGTACGGCCGCTCCAAGGTGGGGGTCGAGCGGGACGTTGCGTTGCTGGCGGACGACGACTTCAGCCCGACGTTTCTTCGCAACGCGACCGCGTACGGCGTCTCGCCGCGCCTGCGCGGCGACGTCGTTGTCAACAACCTGGTAGGCGTGGCCTTTACCACCGGCGAGATCGTTCTGCAAAGCGACGGCGCATCGTGGCGGCCGCTGGTGCACGTGGAGGATTTCTGTCGCGCCTTCCTGGCGACGCTGCATGCGCCACGCCAGGTGGTCCACAATACCGCGTTCAACGTGGGCCGGACCGAGGAAAACTACCGCGTCCGCGATCTCGCCGACCTCGTGCAACAGGCGATTCCGGGGAGCCGCATCACGTACGCGGCCGGGAAAGGCCGCGATGCACGCAGCTATCGGGTGGACTGCTCCAAGCTCGCGGGCACGCTGCCGGAGTTCCAGCCGCAGTGGACTGTGCGCAAGGGGATAGAGCAGTTGTACCAAGGGTTCTGCACGTGGGGTCTCGAGCGCGACGAGTTCCTGGGAGGCCGCTTCATGCGACTCAAGCGCATCCAGTCATTGCAGGAAGACGGGCGGGTCGACGCGGCGCTGCGGTGGCAATCGCTCCCGGCGCGGCCACCAGCGAAAGTGGGGGCGTGATATGAAAGTCGTTCTGTTCTGCGGCGGCCTGGGGATGCGGTTGCGCGAGTACGCGGACAACGTGCCCAAGCCGATGGTGCCGATCGGGTACCGGCCGATCATCTGGCACCTGATGAAGTACTACGCCCACATTGCGCACAAAGACTTCGTGCTCTGCCTCGGCTACGGCGGCGACATGATCAAGCACTACTTCCTCAATTACGAGGAATGCGTCTCGAACGACTTCGTGTTGTCCGACGGCGGGACGAAGCGCGAGTTGTTGAGCAGCGACATCAGCGACTGGCGCATCACGTTCGTCGAGACCGGCCTGAATACCAACATCGGGCAGCGGCTCAAGGCCGTGGCGCCACACCTGGCGGGCGAGGAGATGTTCCTCGCAAACTATAGCGACGGGCTAACGGATCTCGCGCTGCCTGATCAGATCGCGCATTTCCAGGCGCACGACGCGGTGGCGAGCTTCCTGTGCGTTAAGCCGAACCTGAGCTACCACTTCGTGACCACGGAGCATGGCGGCCGCGTCAGCAGCTTCCGCGACATCGCGCAGTCCGGGCTCCGGGTGAACGGCGGCTTCTTCATCTTCCGCCGTGACATCCTCGGTTACATCGAGGACGGCGACGAGCTGGTGCTCGAGCCGTTTCAGCGACTGGTGCACGGCCACCAGCTCCTGGCATACGACTACGACGGCTTCTGGCTCCCGATGGACACGGCCAAGGACAAGAAGCGCATCGAGGACCTGTACGCCGCGGGCAACCCGCCGTGGGAGGTCTGGCGCAAGGACGCTGCCCAGCCCCGGACCGAGCCGCGACCCGAGGTCCGCCGGGGCGCCCGGGCCGCGCCGGCGGGAATCGATCGGTAGCGGGGCCTTGATGACCCCCCGCCTTCGCCGGGGCATCTTACTGCTGCTCCCGGTCCTGTTTGCGATCAGTGTCGCTACCGCCGTGCCAGGTCTCCGATGGCGGATGAAGGTCGTCCTGCTCAAGGGTCGGGGCCGCCTGCCCGACATCAGCTGGACGGAGCTCGCGGGGATGCTCCGTTCCCGCAGCGGCGTGTACCTCGCCCCCCTGGCGGACACGCCCAATCCCAATGTCGTGATCACGAACCCCCGGACGGATTCGGTCGATGTCGCGGCCGGCGCGCGCCTGTTCGCTACGCAGTGCGCGTCCTGTCACGGTGACGGCGGGACGGGGGGCCGCGCGCCCGCGTTCGATCAGGGCGTCTTCGCACACGGGGCCAGCGACTGGGCCGTGTATCGGAGCGTCAAGCGCGGGATTGCGGGTACCGCCATGCCGCCGCACGCCTGGCCCGCCAGCGACATCTGGCAGGTCGTGGCGTACGTCAGGTCGGTGGACCGGTCGCGGCCGGCGACGGCCGCAAGCAGCTCGGCTCCGTCCGCGCCAGCCGCACCCGTGACGTTCTCGGACCTCGTAGCCGCCGAGCGAGACTCAGCCGACTGGCGGACCTACTCGGGCAGCTACACCAGCCGGCGCTACAGTCGCTTGCGCGAGATTGATCGTGGCAGCGTGGGCCGCCTACGCCTGCGCTGGATGTATCAGCTACCCATGAAGAGTGAAGAGAACATCGAAGCCTCCCCCCTCGCTGTAGCGAACGTGCTGTATCTAACGGTCCCGGCAAACGATGTCGTGGCGATCGACAGCCGCACGGGCGGGCTACTCTGGAGGTACAATCGCCAGCTGCCGGACAAACTGCCAACGTGCTGCGGCAGGGTGAACCGCGGCGTCGCGGTCCTCGGCAACATGCTGTATCTCGCCACCCTCGACGCCCGACTCGTGGCGCTGGACGCGGGAACCGGGAACATCAAGTGGGAGACGACGGTGGCAGATCCCGGTGAGGGCTACACCATCACCGCCGCCCCGTTGGCACTGGACGGGCTAGTCATCACAGGGGTGGCGGGAGGAGAGTACGGTATCCGCGGCTTCGTCGACGCCTACGACGCAGCGACCGGCAAGCGCGTGTGGCGGTTCTACACGATTCCGGGACCCGGTGAACCCGGACACGAGACGTGGACGGGTGACAGCTGGCGCACCGGCGGAGGACCGACCTGGATGACCGGATCCTACGATCCGGATCTCGGCTTGCTGTATTGGGGCACCGGAAATCCGGGGCCCACGTTCGACGCTACGGGCCGACCCGGCGACAATCTGTACACGAACAGCGTCCTGGCCCTCGAGGCTCGCACTGGCAAACTGCGCTGGCACTTCCAGTTCACGCCGCACGACGCGCTCGATTACGACGCCGTCGAGATTCCGGTCCTCGTCGATGCGGATGTCGCAGGGCGCCAGCGCCGGCTCCTGGTGACGGCGAACCGCAACGGTTTCTACTACGTCCTCGACCGTGCTACAGGGCAGTTTCTGGCCGGCCGCCCGTTTGCTCGAGTGACGTGGGCCCAGGGCCTCGACTCGACGGGGCGTCCGGTGCCGGCGCCCGGTGCCATGCCGTCACGCGAGGGCACCCTGCTTTACCCGTATGTCGGTGGAGCGACAAACTGGTGGTCTCCCGCATTCTCACCGCGGACCAACCTCTTCTATGTCGCGGCCGTGGAGAGACCTGGCCTGTTCTACGCGATTCCATCGAAATATCGGTCGGGTATGGAGTACATGGGGGGAGACGCCGCAAACGTGCCGGGCCGCCAGTCGGTCTCGGTCGTGCGGGCGCTCTCAGCGACGACCGGCGCGCTCAGGTGGGAACACGTGCAGCCATCCCCAAGGGGCAACCCGGGAGGCCTGCTCGCAACTGCTGGCGATCTCGTGTTCGGCGGAAACGATACCCGGTTGTACGCCCTCGACGCCGAGACGGGGCGGGAGCTGTGGGGCTTCAACACCGGCGGCCGGATCGTCGCGGCTCCGATCGCCCATGTGGTCGATGGCCGGGAGCAGATCTCTGTGGTCGCGGGGCGGGTGCTCCTGACCTTCTCGCTCGACGGCCGGTAACACCCGATGCTTTCTCTCGCTCTGCCTCCGGGCCCTCTCCGTATCCTTTGTCTCGGCGCCCACGCCGACGATATCGAGATCGGCTGTGGCGGCACGATCCTCGCCCTCCTCGAGGCGCGTCGCAACGTAAACTGTCATTGGGTCGTCTTCAGCGGTGCCGGAGGACCCCGCGAGCGCGAGGCCCGGGAGAGCGCCAGCCAGTTCCTGGCCGGGGCTGGAGCGCGCGGGGTAGATGTCCACCAATTCCGCGACGGGCACTTCCCCGCCGCCCTGAGCGAGATCAAGGAGGTGCTCGAAGCGGTCAAGCGAGCGTTCACGCCTGACGTGGTTTTCGCCCATTGCCGCGACGACCGCCACCAGGATCACCGGATCGTTTCGGACGTCGCCTGGCAGACGTTCCGCGATCACTTGATTCTGGAGTACGAGATCCCCAAGTGGGATGGCGACCTGGGGCAACCGAATCTCTACGTCCCCCTGCTGCGCGACGTTGCGCGCCGAAAGACCGAGCATCTCTTGGCCGCATTCCCCTCACAGCGGAGCAAGCGCTGGTTCACGGACGACACCTTCCTGGCCCTGTTGCGGCTGCGGGGCGTCGAATCCGGAGCTTCAGAGGGTGTGGCGGAGGCGTTCTACGCTAGAAAAGCGCTGGTAACCTGGTGAGGTGGAGGAAGATCGTCGGTTCAAGGCAAGGATCGCTTAGTCCCGACGCACTCCAGAATCTCCTGAACGTGACTGGCCACCCTACGCCACGTGTGGTTCTTTTCCACGCGCTCCCGGCTCTGACGACCGAGCTGCGCCCGGAGTTCATGGTTCGTCAGTAGGCGGATCAACGTCTGTCCGATCTCCGCTCTATCGAACGGGTCGACCAGCAACCCGGTTGTCCCATGAAGCACAGCATCACCAATCCCGCCGGACCGCCCCGCCACTGCTGGTATCCCTGAAGCGCCCGCTTCCAAGAAGACGATCCCAAAGCCTTCGACGTCGTGGGCGTCCGGTCGCGCTCGGCTGGGCATCGCAAAAACGTCGCCGAGGGCGTAGAACTCGGGCAGTTCTTCGTCGGATACTCTCCCGGCAAATATCACCTGGTCTCGGACACCTACGGCGGACGCCAATTCCTCGAGGTTCCTTCTGTAAGGACCCTCTCCCACGATGACGTAGGTAACGCCGGGCACCTCGCCCGCTACCGCGGGCAGGGCTCGGATAACTGAATCGTGCCCCTTTCGCTCTACCAGGTTTCCCACCGACAGAATCACGAGCCCATTGGCCCGCTGCGCCAGGACTTTCCGCCGCACTCGCTCGTTCGCGGCTCGGGGCCGGAACTTGTCGGTGTCGCATCCCGGAGAAATGATGCGTATCGCTTCCGGGCGCACTCCCGCTGCCTCTACCAGGCTCGCCGTGAACCCGCTGTTCGCAATCACACAGCTTGCACTCCGCAAGGCGAGGCGGGGCTCGTCCCAGGCTGATTGCATCGCCGCCAGGATCTCGTTTCCGTGAGCGTACACGACAAAGGGCCGTCTCAGCCACCGCTCAGACAGCAGAGCGAGATATCCATCGTCACACGAAGCAAGCTGCACGACGCGCGGGCGATCGCGCAGCGCGATTTCTGCAAGCGAATACGCCAAGCCGAGTGCCTGCAGGTACTTGCTCCCCCGAAACGCCTGCGGCCTGCGGTACACTCGGATGGCCCCCAGACGCCTCCCGTCGGCCGGGGTTCCCCGCACACCGGTCAAGCAGGATACGCGCTCCGGGCCCAGAGCAAGACAAATCTGCTCCATCATGCGCGAGATACCGCCTGTCTGCGGGGGGAAATAGGTACTGCTGATCAGCAACGATTTCATCGGACGCCCGCACCGGTCCGGACGGCGGTGTCACCGGCCAGGATGGCGGCCATGCGCTGTACTACAGCGTCGCGCGCGTAGAGCTCCCGTACACGCTCCCGGGCTGCGGTACCGACGGCTGACGCTCGCGCGTCGTCGGCAATGAGGTCGGCACAGGCTTGGGCCAGGGCGCGCGGGTCGCATCTGAGGAGAATCTCCCGCTCCGGAACGAGATCGATGCCTTCCGCGGCGAGCGGGGTTGCCACCACCGGGACACCATAACTCGCCGCTTCCAGTATCTTGATGCGGGTTCCGGAACCCGACAGAATCGGGCAGCAGACCACGCGAGTCATCCGGTAGAGTCTGTCGAGATCCGACACGAACCCGAGAAACTCGACGCCTTTTGGGGGATCCTGGAAGCTGGGGATTTCTTCCGGGCCGGGACCGGCGACGAGAAGCCGCGCTGGGGGACAGATCCGCGTCAGCCGCGGCCATACTTCCCGAACCAGGTACTCTGCCGCCAGCACATTGGGCTGATGGCTATACGCACCGAGGAAAAGGACGTTGCGATTCGTCGCCAGCGCGCGATCGGGAATCCGCGGAACGGCGTTGGGAACGACGTCGACATTGCGGACTGCCATCGTGCGGCGCAAATAGTGGCGATCGGCCTCGGAGCAAACGAAGGTCCGGTCGGAGCGCACGATCGCCCCGCGCTCACCCCACCACAACGCCGGCACTTGCAGGTACAACAGGGGTTTGAGTCGCCAGCGGGGGGGCTGCCCCACTTCGCGGGCGAAGAGGCGATGTTCCACGTCGCCGAGGTCCAGCAAGACCCGTGCGCCATCCAGCGATAATGACATTGCCGAGGCGGCCGACCGGACGCCATGGAAGAAAACGATGTCAGGGGATCGCGCCAAGCAGCGCGCCATGGCGTCCTGCTGTCGCTTCCCGCGATACGGGCGCAAGAGCGTGTGTTGCGACGGCCCCAGAGCCGGCCGCACGTACGCCGCAACACACCTCGCCAGACGTCCGCGTCGCTCGTCTTCCGGCTCCCGCTCGCACAGCGTGACCTCGGCCCGTACACCCCATGCTTCCAGAAGGCCCTGCGCCACGGCGGCAGACGCCTCCGATCCGGCAGCGACGCCGGCGCCGGGGAAGAACAGGATATCGAGATCAGGTTCTAACGACTGAATGGCCTCCAGCCACATCCGCAAT
>Ga0066709_100005631_pt1 | contig 10369 bp, 7 predicted proteins | sample GraSoiAngelo_158_FD_79665 | JGI IMG/M metagenome (GOLD analysis project Ga0066709, IMG submission 79665) | Grasslands soil microbial communities from the Angelo Coastal Reserve, California, USA - 14_1009_16_30cm | ecosystem: Environmental > Terrestrial > Soil > Grasslands | place: USA... | reverse complement strand
GAATTTCTTGCCGCCAGGGTCGTCGATGTCTTCCAGCGTCACCCGTCCGGTCAACTGCACCGAAGAATCGTAACGAAGGAACTCCTCGATGGCGTTGGTGATGAGACCGGGATTGGCCTTGAGCAGCGCGAGCTGGTCGCGATTGCGGAACAATGCCAGCAGGCCGTTGCCGATCAGGTTGACGGTGGTTTCGTGCCCGGCACCGAACAGCAGAATGATATTGGCGGTCAGTTCTTCATTCGACAGCTTGCTGCCGTCTTCCTCGGCATGCACCAGTTGCGACGTCAGATCGTCGCCCGGATGGCTCCGCCTGAGCTCGAACAATTGCTGGAAATACATCTTGGCCATCAAATGACCGGCATTGGCCTGCTCGATTTCAGCCGGCGACAACGGCACCGGGTCGAGCAGGCGTCCGCCATCGCGCGAGCTCTTGTAGAAGGCCTCACGATGGTCCTCGGGAATTCCGAGCATGTCGCAGATGATCGTCACCGGCAGCCGGAACGCAAAATCCTCGATCAGGTCCATGTGGCCTTGCCCGGCGATGGCATCGAGCGTTTCGTCGACAATGTGCTGGATGCGCGGGCGCATGTCCTCGACCCGGCGTGCCGTGAACGCCTTCACCACCAGACCGCGCAAGCGGGTGTGATCGGGCGGGTCCTGCTGCAGCATCCAGTGGCTCATGCTGCGGAAGACCGGTTCCTCCATGATCTGCGGCCCATAGCGCCGCGTTGTACGATCGACGAAATCCTTGCCGAAACGCTTGTCGCGCAGCACCAGACTGACCTCCGCGTGCCGACTGGCGACGAAGGCGCCGAACGGCGTGACATGCATCGGATCGGTGGTGCGCAGCCGTTCATAGGACGGATAGGGATCGCGAATGAACTCCGGCGCCAGCGGGTTGAACAGCGGCTCGGTCGTCGCAGTCTGAACATGCTCGTTCATGGGCGCCTCGATGCGGGAGGTCATTTGGGGGCTGATTGGCCCACAAGCCCCTTATATCGGCAAGCCATGGAACTGGCTACGGCCGCCAGCCGAGACCGGTCCTAACTTCGCGCCCGATGCAACTGGCCGGCGACCGCACGAATTTTGCGGGGCGATGCCATCCAGATCGCCGCCGCCGATAACATGCTCACGCCAATTCCGATCGCGAAGGCGAACGCATAACTCCCTGAAAGGTCGTGCAGAAAGCCGGTGACCCAGGGGCCGGCGGCGCCTCCGGCGAGGCCTGCGAGCATCACGCTACCGAATATGCTGCCGTAATGTTTGCCCTGAAAGATCTCGAAAACCACCGCCCCCAGGATGGCGGTCAGACCATAGCCGAGCGCGCCCTGCGCGAGCACCATGACGTAGACCAGCATCAAGGAGGGAACGTGCGCCAGCGCGATCAGTGCCGCAAAGCAGATCGCAAAGCCCAAGCAGCTCGCGGTCCAGATCCATTCGCGCCCCAACCGGTCGGAGAGGTGTCCGAGCATGACCTGGCCGGGAATGCCGAGCAGACTGACCACGCCCAAGGCCCAGACCCCGACGCTCGGACTGAAGCCGATGTCGAGGAGGTATTTGGTCTGGTGAACCTGCACCGCGTACCAGATATACAATCCGCCGAAATAGCCGAGCGCGAGCCACCAGAAACGGGCCGTGCGAACCGCGCGCTGCAAGGTCCAGTCGATGCCGGCCCAATCGGGATCGACGACATACGATACCGGCTTGGCAGATGCCAAAGGTGCCGCGTCTCCATCCGGCTCAAGCCCGAGATCCTGCGGCCGCTTGCGCAGCAGCAGGTTGATCGGGGCGAGCACGGCCAGAACCAGAATGCCGATCGCCGTGCAGGCGGTGCGCCAGCCGGTTTGCTCGATCATGAGCTGCGCCCATGGCAGCAGGGTAATGGAGCCAATTCCGACGCCGGCGAATGCAAGCCCCATCGCCAGCCCGCGCCGGCGATTGAACCAATTGGGCAGGAACAAGGATTGGCCGGAATAGCCGAGACAGACGCTTCCGGCGCCGACCATGACGCCGATGGTCAGATACAGATGCCAAGGCTGCGTCGTCAGCGGCGCCAGCAGCAACCCTCCCCCCATCAGCGCGACGCCGAGCTCCATGACCACGCGAGGACCGAAGCGATCCATCATGCGGCCGATCAAGGGGCTCATGGCCCCCGAAATCAGAAAGCCGAATGAGAAGGCGCCTGCGGTGACGCCGCGCTCCCAGCCGAACTCGTCGATGATGGGTGGAAAGAACAGCGAAAACGAGGTGCGGGCGTTGACGCCGATCGCCATGGTGACGAACGTCACGACGACGATGATCCAGCCGTAGTAGAAAGGAAGCCGCATCAGATTATCTTGTCATTCCAGGGGCGCACGAAGGGCGAAGCCGAGATTCCGAGCCTGATCCTTCGGACCATCTCGGGATCACCGGGTCAATCACGTTTCTCGGCAACGCACGAAAGATGTCGCGGAACGGCTAAGCGCCGTCTGGCTCTCTTGTCCGAATAGGCATGCTCGCTCGAAGAATTAGCACCGCAATGTCGGTCATGACACACGGTAACGCGCCATGATCTCTCTGTCCGGCTCGTAGCCGAGCCCCGGTCCTTCCGGCACCGCGATGGTGCCATTGGCATCGGCATCGATCCGGCCATGCCAGAGACATGCGGCGCGAGTCATGTGAAAAACCTCAAGGAACGAGCCATCGTCACGGAGCGACATCAGTTGCAGCGTCGCGAGCAGCCCGGGCCCGAAATACGGAGAATGCGGGGCGAGCCTGACGCCCATCTGATCGGCGAGCGCTGCGACCTTGAGATATTCCGTGATGCCGCCGACCTTGATGACCGAGGGCTGCGCATAGCTGACGGCGCCCGCACTCATCATCTGCCTGAATTGATGCGCCGTGCAGGCATTCTCGCCGGCTGCGATCGCGAGCCCGCCCTTGGCGCGCACCTCCGCCAGGGTCGCAAAATCCTCGGGCGGCCATACCGGCTCTTCGAGGAACATCGGCGCCGCCGCCCGGCAAGCTTGCGCGAATGCAATCGCCTCAGTTCCGTCCAGTGGGCAATTCATGTCGACCATCAGCGGCACGATAGCGCCGATCGCCTGCCGCGCCGCGAATACGGCGGGCGTCGTCGTCTCATGCAGCTTGATCGCAGGGTAGCCCCGTCGCAACGCGCCCTCGCATTCACTCGCAATATGTTCCGGCGTTCCGATCCGGAGCAGGCTCGCATAGGCAGGGATTCGCGCCCGCTTGCTGGCGCCGAGCAGGCGATGCAGCGGCCGGCCTTGCACTCTCGCGGCCAGATCCCAAAGCGCGATGTCGAGGCCGGAGATCGCAAACATGGTAATGCCGTAACGGCCGAACAAATGCAGATTGCGCTGGATGCGGTCCATGAAATCGGGGATGCCCTCGGCATCCGGCACTTCGAGGCCGCGGGCCTGCGGCGCGATCATCTCGTCAATGGCTGCCAGAGTTGTCTTCGGGCAGACATAGGCAAAGGCATCGCCCCAGCCGATGAGGCCTGCATCGGTCAAGACCTCGACGATCACCATATCGAGCGCGGCAATCGCGGAAGCGCCTTGCCTGAAACTCGCCGCCCCTGCATCGAAGGGAATCCGGATGTGGTGCGCCTTAACGTCGGTAATCCGCATGCATCGTCTCCCATTTTTTCCTCAAGTTAATGCGCTCAGGGACGGCGGGTCCAATGAGCGGCGTTGACGGCACCCACAGGAACCCCGCCGTTGACAATGGCCTCGACTTGACGAACCGTTTCGGACGACTGGCTCTCGATCGCCGGCGGCGTCAACCCGCCGACATGCGGCGTCGCGATGACATTCGGAAGCTTCGCCAATTCGGGGGTCGGCATCTGATCCAGGGCGCGGCCGACATCGAGTGCCGCCCCGGCGATGCGATTCTCGCGCAACGCCGCGATCAAGGCAGCCTCATCGACGAGGTTGCCGCGGGACAGATTGACGAAGAAGGCGTGCGGCCGCATCCGCGCGAGGGCCGCCTGCCCGATCAAATTCTCCGTACTTTCATTGGCGACCGCCAGGCACACCACATAGTCGGAACCTTCGAGGAGCTCCTCGAGCGGTACCTGCTTGATGTCCACGTCGGTGACGGCCGCAAACGGGTCCGCCACCATCACCTCCATGCCAAGCGCCTTGGCGATGCGCGCGAGATATTGACCGATGCTGCCGTAGCCGATGATGCCGAGACGGCTGCCGGCAAGCTGCCGCCCCATCACGATCGCCGGTTTGCGCCCCGCACGGTAATCCGCCGTCGCACGTGAAATGCCGCGCGACAGATCGACCAGGAAACCGAGCGCCAGTTCCGCCACCGACGGCACGAAGCCCGGACCGGCGCGCGTGACCAGCACCCCCGCCGCGGAGGCGGCTTCGACATCGATGTTACGGATATCGACCGCGCAGCGAACGAAGGCGCGCAGCTTCGGCAGGCTTGCGAAAATCTTTCCCGGCCCTTCCGTCAGACGATCGGCCACGATGATATCGGCATCGCGCGCGGCCTCGATCAGGCCGGCCGCATCCAGCGTCTCGCCGGCTTCATGCAGGATGACCTGCGCGAGGGCTTGCAGGCCGTTCAGGCTGCGCTCGCCATAATACTGGCGGCGCGCCTGCGGCGTATGGGTCAGCAGGATTTTTGTCATCGAACGGTTTCTCCCAGATCATGATCCGATTAGATTGAATCGGATCATGATCTCATCTCTTTGTTTGAGCATGACCTTTTCGAAAAAACCGGTTCCACTTTTCCAGGTCATGCTCCAGGTCCCGCCGGTCAGTAGCCGAAGGCGCGTGGCAGTGCGGTACTGATGCCGGGCACAAAGGCAATCACCAGCAGGCACAGAAACAGCAATCCAAGATAGCCCATGATCGGCTTGACGGTCTGCTCGATCGGCACGTTGCCGATCAGGCAGGCGCCGTAGAGCCCGAGGCCGAGCGGCGGCGCGAACAGCCCGAGCCCCATCGAAATCACCAGCACAACGCCGAAATGCAGGGGATCAATGCCGAGCTTGACCGCGACCGGCAACAATAGCGGCCCGAAGATGATCAACGCCGCGGCGCCTTCGAGCACTGAACCCATCACGATCAGCACGACGATCGACAGCAGCATGAACAGCCATGTGCCGTGGGTGCCCGACAGCGACAGCATCAAGTCGCCCACCGCATGCGGCACTTGCTGCAGCGTCAGGATGAAGGCGAGCGATTGCGCGGCCGCGACGATGAACAGCACCAATCCGGAACGCGTCGCCGCTTGCACGAAGCTATGTGCCGCGGTTTTGAAGCTGAGCTCGCGGAACACCAGGCTGCCGACCACGATCGCATACATCACGGCGAACGCCGAGATTTCGGTGGCGGTCGCGAACCCGCTCTTGAAGCCCGCGAAAATCATGAAGATCAACCCGAACGATGCGATCGCACCGCTCCAAAGCCCCGACATGGGAAGCCGCGATTCGATCTCCTCGGCGCGCGCCGGGCGTTTCCCTGACATGATCGACACCACGATCAGCGCCAACGCCATCAACCCGGCGGGCAGCAAGCCCGCGACGAACAGGCCGCCGATCGACAGGTTGGCGACAAAGCCGAGGATGATCAGATTGATACACGGCGGAATGGTTTCCGCCATGACGGCGGAGGCCGCCAGCAAGGCCACGGCGCCGCCGGGATTCTGCCGGGAGCGGCGGGCGGCGGGGATCAGCACCGATCCGACCGCCGCGACGTCGGCCATCTTGGAGCCGGAAATGCCGGAGAACAGCACCATCGAAGTCACCATGACGACGTTGAGGCCGCCGCGCATGCGACCGACTGCGCGCTGCAGCAGTTCGATGAGGCGAACCGACATGCCGTTGGCTTCCATCAGGTAGCCGACCAGAATGAAGAAGGGGATCGCAAGCAGCACGAAATTGTCGATGCCGCGCGCCATCTGCTGAGCGAAGATGACGCCGGGCAGCGTGCCCTCCACCCAGATGAAGATCAGCGCCGCCAACGCCAGCGCAAAGCCGATCGGCAATCCCCCAAACAGTGTGATGAAAAAGCCCGTCAGCATCAGCGTGCCCGACGACGGCACCGAATCCGGGCCCAAGAAATCCCACGCCAGATAAAGGCCCGCGATCAAACCGGTGGCGACCGCGCCAGTGAACATGTCGCGAAGCGGACGCGAGCAAAAAAGCTCGATCGCAAAAATCGTCATGAAAAGCGCGCCGACGCCCATCGGATAGAATGTCAGCTCCAGCGGCAGGCCGGAGCCGGAGGTCTGGCCGGTGGTCAGCCCACCAAGCTTTAGGGCGTTGAATGCGACATAGCCGGCAATCACGGCCACCAGCAGCGCGCCGATGCAATCGACCAGGCGCCTGATGCCGGCCGGCAGCTTGTCGATGAAGAACGCCACGCCGAGGTTTTCGCTGCGGGCCAGCGCGCTGGCGGCGCCGAAGAAGCTCGACCCGACCATGAGGCCGCGGGCGACATCATCGGCCCATTCCACCGGCGCGTTGAACAGGAAGCGCAGCAACACCGAACCGCAAACCACCAGCAGATCGGCGGCGAGCAGGATCGCCGCCGTTACGTCGCTGATGGCCAGCAGCCAGGCTGTGATCCGGTGGCCGCCGCTCGGCGAAGGCGCGGCGCCTGACATGGTCTCGCCTCAAGCCTCTGTCGCGCGGATCATATCCACCACCGGTTTCGCTTCTGGGCGCGCCTTGACGAAATTGTCGATCTGGGAAAGCACGCGCTTGCGGAAGGCTTCCTTGTCGCATTCGACAATCGTGACGCCCTTGTCCACGAGATTCCTGAGCGCCTCCTTCTCCATTTCAAGACCGTGAGTGCGGGTATCGGCCGCCGCCTTTTTGGCGGCGTCGAGAAATCCTTCACGCAGTTTTGCATCCATCCGATTGAACGTCGCATCGCTGAAATAGATCGCGAGCGGCGAGAAATTATGCTGCGTCAGCGCGTAGTGCTTGGACGTCTCGTAGAACTTGCTGGCAAGAATGGTTGGCGGGTCATGCTCAAGCCCGTCCAGCACGCCGGCCTGCAATGCCGTGTAGATTTCACCGAACGCCAGCGGCGTGGCGGCAGCGCCCATCAGGCGCAGACACTCGGTAATAACGGGGTTCGGCAGGGTTCTGATCTTGAGGCCAGCCAGATCTTCGGGACCTTTCACAGGCTTCTTGGCCAGAACGCTGCGCGAACCGAAATTATAGGCCCACGAGATGATCCGGATATTGGCACCCTTGAGCAGAGCCTCCTCGATCGGCTTGGCAGCACCGGCATCAAAGGCTTTGGTCTGCTGCGGAAAACTGGAGAAGAGATAGCCGAGGTCGAAGGTCCCGACCAGCGGCACCAGATTGGCCGAGATCGAGGAGCCCGATACCATCAGGTCGATCACCCCCAACTTGACGGAATTGATGACATCGATTTCCTGACCCAGCTGGTTGTCGGGGAAGAAGGCGACGTCGATCTGTTCGCCGAGGCCGTTGACCTTGAGGTTCTTGACCAGGCTGTCGTAGTAGACGCGGCCGTTGGCATATTTGGGATCGTTGGGAAGCGACGACGAACATTTGAGTTTCGTCGTGGCGGCTTGCGCGCGCCCGATGATCGCGGGCGACAAGACCAACCAGGCAGCGGTCGCCTTTGACGATTTCAGGAACGCGCGACGGCTGACGGACACCCTCTTCATAACGTTTCCTTCCCGCGCGTTTTGTTACCCGCTATTGGTCTGCGGCCGTTCGCTTATCGTTGGTCGCAAATGTATGACCAAACGGAAGACGGTTGCAAGACGGGACTGCAAGACAACTACGATCCAGAATTTCCGGCGATCACGCGACATCCACCTTCGCATCATGGCCGAAATAAGCGCGCTCGATGCGTTGCGGCAGGTTGGCTTCGCTGGTCGGCGCTTCCAGCACAATATGGCCCTGCACCAGCGCGTAGACTCGGTCGGCGGCGGCGAGCGCCTTTTCGAGCAACTGCTCGACCAGCAGCACCGCGGTGCCCTGTTTTCGCAGCTGGCTGATGACGTTGAGCACGCGATCGACCAGCACCGGCGACAGGCCAGCGGAGGGTTCATCGAGCATCAGCAGGCGCGGTCGGCGCACCAATCCCTGCGCCACCGTCAACATCTGCTGTTGGCCGCCGCTAAGCGCGCCACCGCGCTCATGGCGCTTTTCGGCGATCTCGGGGAAGAACGACAACGCTTCCTCGACCCGCGCAGTTCGCTCGCCACGCGGCAGGTCGTAGCCCGCCAGCAGGAGATTGTCAGTCACGGAAATCTGTGTGAACACGCGATGTCCTTCGATCACGTGCACGAGCCCGGTGCGCGCGGCCTCGCGCGGCGTGGCGTTGGTCATGTCGCGGCCACCGAAGCGCACATATCCGGTATTGACCGGCAGCAATCCCGATATCGCGCGCAGCAGGGTGGTCTTGCCGGCGCCATTGGGGCCGAGCAGCGCCACCACTTCCCCCGGTGATACCGCGAGATCGACGCCATGCAGCACGCGGATCTTGCCATAGCCGGCCTCAAGCGCGGCGATGGCGAGCAGAGGTTCAAGCGCCGAGGTAAGCACTGACCACCTCCTTGTGGATACGAATCTCCGCCGGCGTACCGGCCGCCAGCGTGCGGCCGAGATTGAGCACAGTGACCTGATCGCAGACCTCGAAGATCAGATCGGCATGGTGCTCCACCAGCAGCACGCCGGTGCCGCGTCGGCTGATCGCCTTGATCAGCGCGCCCAGACGTTCGATCTCGTCGGCGGAAAGGCCGGCGGCGGGCTCGTCGAGCAACAGGAAGTCCGGCTCCAGCATCAGCGCTCGCGCGATCTCGATGAAGCGCAATTCGCTGTGCTGCAGCCGATCGGCGCGGACATTGGCCAGCGTTTCAAGGCCGACCACGCCGAGCAACACGCGGGCCTTGGCCGCGAGCCTGCGTTCGTCGCGGGCGTTTCGCGGCAGCGCCAGCATGGCTTCGGCGAAGGTCGCCTGTCCTTCGATGGTGCCGCCGATCATGACGTTCTGCAGCACCGAGGCCTCGCCGATCACGCGCGGCGTCTGGAAGGTGCGGGCGATACCGCTGGCAGCACGCAAGGTCGGCAGGCCCGGCGGCAACGGGTCCTCTCCCAATTGCATGGTCCCGGCGTCGGCGGCGTAGTAGCCCGAGATCACATTCAAGGTCGTGGTCTTGCCGCTACCATTGGGACCGATCAGGCCGTGAATCCGGCCCGGCTCAACGTCGAGGTCGAGGCCGTCGATGGCGCGCACATTGCCGAAACTCAGCGCCATGCCGCGTAGACGAAGCGTCTTGTTGCCCGCGCCCTTGCGCATGATCCCGGCCAATGCGGTCGGACGCGGAACGATGGCACGATTGCTGGCGAGCGGCCGGCGGTTGCGAAAATCCAACAGTGCCGCGATGCCGCCGGGCATCACCAGCACGATCGCCAGCAGCAGCACCGCGTAAAGGAAGGTCGACCAAGCCGCCAGCGGCGCCGCGATCTCCGGCAGAATGGTCAGGATGATGGTGCCGAGCATCGGTCCCAGGATCGAGCCGCGGCCGCCGATCAGGATCGCGATGAAAAACAAGACCGATAGATCGAAGGTGAAGGCGTCCGGCGTGATGTAGGTCTGCAGGCTGGCGAACAGTCCGCCGGCGATGGCCGCCAGCGCGCCGGCCAGCAGAAAGATCGCGATCAGCATCCGCGGCTTGGAAATCCCGGTGGCCTCCGCCGCGACTTCCGCGTCGCGGACCGCGATCAAGGCGCGGCCGAACCGGCTGTGGGCGACGTTGGCGCTGATCCAGGTGCTCAAGCCGGCGAACGCGATGCAGAGATAGTAATAGCCCCACGCGGTGTTGAAGGGCGCTGGAAATTCCGGACCTGATATGCCGATGCCGCCGCCGGTGACGCTTTGCCAGGCCAGCGCGATCTGCGTGACGATGGTCGCGAAGCCGAGCGTCGACATCGCGAAATAGAAGGTGCGCAGCCGCAGCGCCGGCAGGCCCACGATCACGCCGAACACAGCGCCGACCGCGCCCGCGATCGGCAATGCGGCGAAGACCGGCACCGGCGGCAGCACATTGCCGGCCACGAGCACGCTGGTGGTGTAGGCGCCGAGCGTCAGCAGTGCGACGTAGCCGATCGCCAGATGTCCGGCGAAGCCGACGACAAGGTTGAGGCCGGAGACCAGCACCCAGTAGATCGCAGCCCTGGTGCCGATCAGCGCCCAGTAATCATTGCTGACAAAGGGCAGGATCATCGCGACCGCGAGGATGCCGATGAACGGCGCGAGCTGCGGCAGCACCGCGCGCCAGGCGCCGGCCTCGGCGCGCGAGGGAGCCGCGGTGACGACGGTCATCATACCCTCCGCGCGGTGGCCGCACCGAACAG
>Ga0066709_100005630_pt1 | contig 10369 bp, 9 predicted proteins | sample GraSoiAngelo_158_FD_79665 | JGI IMG/M metagenome (GOLD analysis project Ga0066709, IMG submission 79665) | Grasslands soil microbial communities from the Angelo Coastal Reserve, California, USA - 14_1009_16_30cm | ecosystem: Environmental > Terrestrial > Soil > Grasslands | place: USA... | reverse complement strand
GCTGGCTGGCGCGGCGCCTGCGTGTGCTCGATCTGCCTAGACTTGCGGAGGCCGAGAGGCTGCTGCCCGAGGTGCCGAGGCGATTCTTCACACCTCGCGGCGAGAGCTACCCGTCGTCCGTTCGGCGTCGATCTGCTACTGCCGCTGTTCCAGCTGGCGATGGCGCTGTTCCAGCTGGCGATGGCGCTGTTCCTGCTGGCGATTCCGCCGGCCTTGTCCCTGAGGGCGATGCTGGCTCGCAGGTTTCGATCTTCGCCGGCTGCGTGATGTCCACCGCGCTGGCCGACATCGATCGAGCGACGCTGCGCGTGCTGCTGCGTGCGGGCTTCACGGTGCGCAACCCGGCGGAGCAGGGCTGCTGTGGCGCGCTTCACGCGCACGGCGGCGACCTGCGCGGCGCGCTTGCGCTCGCCCGCTCTTGCATCTCCGCGTTCGAAGGCAGTGAGGGTCCGATCGTGGTGAACTCGGCCGGCTGTGGCGCGATGCTCAAGGACTACGCCCATCATTTCCGCTCCGAGCCTTCCTGGGCGGAGCGGGCACGTGCGTTTTCGGCGCGGGTACGCGACCTCAGCGAGGTGCTCTCGCCCGGGGCATTGCCAGTCGTTCACGGCGTTGACGGCCGGGTGGTGTACCAGGACGCCTGTCACTTGCTGCACGCCCAGCGCATCAGCCGCCAGCCGCGCGAGCTGCTGTCTTGCGTTCCCGGTGTTGAGCTGGTCGAAATCGATGAGGCTGCTCTTTGCTGCGGCAGCGCGGGCATCTACAACCTCACCAACCCGGTGCAGTCGCGCCAGCTGCAACAGCGCAAGCTCGATCATGTCCTGGCCGCCGAGCCCAGCTTGATAGTCACCGCCAACCCCGGCTGCCTCCTCCAGCTGCGCGCCGGTCTGGCCGAACGCCGCAGCCCAGTCCAGGTCAAGCACCTGGCCGAAATCCTCGACGAGGCCAGCGCGCCATGAGCGTCGCCGACGATCTTCGCCAGTTGCTGACGGCGAGCCGTGTGCTGGATGCACCGGCCGAGCTGCGAACATATGCCTACGACGCGTCGTTCCTGACGCAGCTGGCGCCGCGCTCACCTGACGCGGTGGTGATCGCCGAAACGGTCCAGGACGTGAGCGCCGTGATGCGCTACGCCAACGCGAACCGCATCCCCGTCACGCCGCGCGGCGCGGCGAGCGGCCAGGCGGCCGGTGCAGTTGCGCTGACTGGCGGCATCGTCCTGGCGATGAACGCGATGAACCAGATCCTGGAGATCGACACGGCCAACATGCAGGCCTTCTGCGAGCCAGGCGTCGTCCACGCGCAGCTCAACGCGGCGCTCGCGAAGCAACGGCTGATCTTTCCGCCCGACCCTGGCTCCAGCCGCATGGCCACGGTGGGCGGGATGGCCTCTACCAACGCGCACGGCATGCGGGCGGTCAAGTACGGCCCGACCAGCGCCTGGGTCCTGGGACTCGAGGTCGTGCTGCCCGACGGTCAGATCATCGAGACCGGCTCGGTCGGCTCGCGCGCCAAACAGTCGTCGGCAGGCCTGGAGCTGACCAGGCTGATCGTGGGCGCCGAGGGCACGCTCGGCGTCATCACCCGGCTGCGCTTGAAGCTCATGCCGATACCAATCGCCCGGGCGATCGTGGTGGGCCTGTTCGACGCTCTCGAGCAGGCCGGCCAGTCAGTCCAGGCCGTGTTCGCCGCGGGGGTTGGCCCCTCGGCCATCGAGATCCTGGACGAGCGCTGCGTACAGGCGATCAACCTGTATCGGCCAGCTATGGCGCTGCCGCGGGTCGAGGCCCTGCTCCTGTTCGAGGTGGATGGCAATCCACCCGGCGTGCGCTGGGATGCGGAGCGCATCTGCGAAGTGATCGGCCCCTTCGCCCGGCGCACCGAGTGGTCGGACGAGCCGGCGCGTATCAGTGCGCTGTGGGAGGCGCGCTCGCTGGTCGGCGCTGCCGTTGGCATGCTGCGGCCGGGCTCCAACCGCGCGTACTGCGGCGAGGACATCTGCGTTCCCGTCGCCAGAATCCCCGAAACGCTGCGCGCCGTTCAGGAGATCAGCGCGCGCCACCGCATTCCGATCGCGACGTACGGCCACATCGGCGGTGGCGGCCTGCACCCTGGGCACCTGATCGACGGCCGCGACGCCGACGAGATCCAGCGTGTGCTGCGCGTTGCCGACGAGATCCACCTGCTGGCGCTGCGCATGGGCGGCACGACGACCGGTGAGCACGGCGTCGGCGCGGCCCGCGCGCCGTACATGGCCCAGGAGCATGGCCCGGCCCTGGACGTCATGCACCGCCTGAAGCGGGCACTCGACCCGAACGGCATCATGAACCCGGGCGTCATCTTCGACACGCCCGCGCGCCCCTTCGAGATGCCGCTCAACGCGCCAGTCGGCGAACCCGCCGTAGCGCCGATCGACCCTGGCTAGTGCCGAACCTCTCTGCTCGAAGTTCGGCCGACAAGCCGGCTTTCGGCGCAAGTCGCAGTCGGCCGAACTTCGAGCAACAGATTGGCCTAGAGGGGCGGTCAATGCCAGAAGACCTTTTCGGCTGCCCTCTAGGCCGAGACTCTCCGGTAGCACTTCGCGTTGCCGCCTCGGCCGCGCCGTACGCCCGTACGCTCGCGAAGCGAGAAATTACTTCTTGAGTTGACATCCGCCCGCAGAGTGCGGCGCCGGCGGTTACGGCCGAGACCGCGAACGCTCAGACGGCGAACCCCAGCAACCATGGCGTGAGGACGCACTAGACTCTCAGTCATGGCCACCACCGAGCAGGCCGAGTTCGTCCCGAAGACGGACGAGCTGCTGTACGAGCGGCAGGGTCCGATCGCCTTCCTTACCTTCAACCGCCCGCAAGCGCGCAACGCATTGACCTGGCCGATGTACGAGGGTCTGTACGACTGCTGTGAGCACGTCGAGGCCGACGATCGCGTCAAAGTCCTCGTGCTGCGTGGCGCGGGCGACAAGGCGTTCGTCGCGGGAACCGACATCTCTCAGTTCAAAAGCTTCTCCACACCCGAAGACGCGCTGAGCTACGAGAGCAACAACAACCGCTACGCCGGGCGTCTGGAGAGCCTGACCAAGCCGACGATCGCCATGATCCGCGGCGCGTGTACCGGCGGTGGCGCCGCCTTCGCGCTGTGCTGTGACCTGCGGCTGGCCAGCCCCGACGTGCGCTTCGGCGTGCCCATCGCGCGAACGCTCGGCAACATCCTGTCGATGCAGAACTTCGTGCGCCTGGTGTCGCTGATCGGGCCGGCGCGAACGAAGGATCTGATCTTCACGGCCCGTCTGATCGGCGCGGAAGAGGGTCGCGCCATCGGCGTGTTCAACGAAATCGTCGAGCCCGAGCGCCTGGAAGCCCGCACGCTGGAGCTCGCTCAGCTGATCGCCAGCAATGCGCCGCTCACCATCAAGGCCGCCAAGATGGCCGTCCAGCGCATCGTCAACAAGTTGCGGCTCGAGGAGACCGAAGACCTGGTGCTGATGTGCTACATGTCCGAAGACTTCCGCGAAGGCGTCTCGGCGTTCCTGGAAAAGCGGCAGCCCGAGTGGCAGGGCCGCTGAATGCGGAAGCCCGAGAGTAGAGGTCGTTGACGGAGATCGCCAGCGACGCGTATGTCGCGCCCGGCGCACGCCTGATCGGCGACGTGCGCATGGCCAGCGAGTCCAGCGTCTATCACGGCTCGGTCCTGAGCGGCGCGGCGGCGCCGATCGAGGTGGGTCCCCAGGCCAACATCCAGGACAACTGTGTCGTCGAAGCGCGACCGGGTTATCCGGTGCGCATCGGTGCGCGGGTGTCGCTCGGCCACAACGCGCGGGTGTTGGGCGCGACGATCGACGAGCGCACTCTGATCGCCATCAGCGCCACGGTGCTGCCCGGTGCGCACGTTGGAACCCAAAGTATCGTCGCCGCCAGGGCCACCGTGCCCGAGGGCATGCATGTCCCGCCGCGCACGCTGGTGATCGGCCACGGCCGCATCCTGCGCGCCGTCACCGAGGCCGAGATCGAGCGCATCGAGCACGGCGCCACCGACTACGTGCGCCTCGGCCGCGAATACCGAGAAGAAACTCCCTCTCCCTCTGGGAGAGGGCAGGGGTGAGGGTGGCGTACGAGCCTGTAGTGCCCTAGCCGCCTAGCGCGCGCTCAACCATCAGCCGCGTCGCTTCGCGCTCCTCGGCCGTCGTATCGCGCAGCCGCTTCCCCGGTGTTCCGCTGATGTACGAGTTCTCCGGGAATTGGGCGCCTTCGGGCACCAGCGAATCAGCGGCGACGATGCTCCCGCCACCCACCTTCGACGTGCTCAGTACCAATCCGCCGTCCTCGACCCGCGTCCCGTCACCCAGCTCGCACGCGTGGACCACCACACCGTCGCCGAGCCAAACGTCCGCCCCGATCTGCGTCTCCGATGCAAGCTCGACGTGGACTGTCGAGCCGCGCCCGATGCGGAACCGTGGACCGACCATGATGCGGTTCTGGTCGCCGCGGAGCACCGCGCTCGATTCCAGCATGGCCGGGCCGGCCACGCTCACCTTGCCAACCACAAAGGCATCATCCGCCAGAGCGACGTCCGTGCCCACCTCAGGCATGTGCAGCAAGTACGCGAGAAGCGGCATCAGCCAGTGTTACCATCCGCCAGCGGAGGTGCAAAATCAGGAAATGGCAACCACCCAGCCAGCCAGCGATCAGTCCAGGATTGATGGCGCGATCGACGCCCTCCTGCAGGAGGATCGCCGCTACCCACCATCGGAAGAATTCAAGGCCCGGGCGAATTGGAACGATCCGAGGATCTACGAACGCGCTGAGGGGGATCCCGAAGGCTTCTGGGAAGACCAGGCAACACGTCTGATCGACTGGTTCAAGCCATGGGACAGCGTGCTGGAGTGGAACGCTCCTGAGGCCAAGTGGTTCGTCGGCGCACAGGTGAACGCCAGCTACAACTGCGTCGACCGCCACCTGAAGAGCTGGCGACGCAACAAAGCCGCGATCATCTTCGAAGGCGAGCTGGGCGATGCACGCGTCCTGACGTATCGCGATCTGTACCGCGAGGTCAACCGCTGCGCGGCGGCGCTCAAGCGCCTGGGAGTGAATAAGGGCGACCGGGTGGCGATCTATCTCGGAATGATCCCCGAGCTGCCCATCGCCATGCTCGCCTGCGCCCGAATCGGGGCACCGCACACCGTCATCTTCGCGGGCTTCAGCGCAGGCAGCATCGCCGATCGCGTGAACGATTGCGCCGCGACGTTGGCCATCACCGCCGACGGTGGTTGGCGGCGGGGCAACAAGATCCCGCTCAAAGACACCATGGACAAGGCGCTCGAGACCTGTCCGACGGTCAAGCACGTCCTGGTGGTCAACCGCACCGACGACGCGAAGCAGGTGCCGATGCAAGAGGGCCGCGACATCTGGTGGCACCGCGCGCTGGACGAGTCTGGCAATCAGGTCGTCGAGCCCGAAGCGCTCGACGCCGAGCACCCGCTCTACGTCCTCTATACGTCGGGCACCACGGGCAAGCCGAAGGGCATGCTGCACACAACGGGCGGCTACCTGGTCGGCACTGCCTCGACCCACAAGTACATCTTCGATCTCAAGGAAGAAGACGTCTTCTGGTGTACGGCCGATGTCGGCTGGGTGACCGGCCATTCGTACATCGTGTACGGCCCGCTGGCCAACGGTGCGTCGTGCGTCATGTACGAAGGATCGCCAGACTATCCCGACAAGGACCGCTTCTGGGCGCTGGTCGAGAAGTACGCGATCAGCATCCTGTACACCGCTCCGACCGCCATCCGCACCTTCATGCGCTGGGGCAAGGAGTATCCCGCCAGGCACGATCTGTCGAGCCTGCGCGTGCTGGGGACGGTCGGTGAGCCGATCAACCCCGAGGCGTGGGTCTGGTACCGCGAGGTGATCGGCATGGACCGCTGTCCGGTGGTGGACACGTGGTGGATGACCGAGACCGGCCAGATCCTGATCACGCCGCTGCCTGGCATCACGGTGCTCAAGCCTGGCTCGGCAACGTTCCCGTACCCGGGCATCAAGGCCGACGTGCTCGACGAGGCGGGCAACAGCGTGCCGCTGGGTAGGGGCGGCTACCTGGTGCTGCAGCGACCCTGGCCGGCCATGGCGCGCACGATCTGGGGTGACCCGGAGCGCTTCAAGACCCAGTACTGGACCCGCTTCCCGGGCAGTTATTTCGCCGGCGACGGCGCCAAGCGCGACGAAGAGGGCTACTACTGGCTGCTGGGTCGCGTCGACGACGTGCTGAACGTGGCCGGCCATCGCATCGGAACGATGGAGGTCGAGTCAGCCCTCGTATCGCATCCGGCCGTGGCCGAGGCAGCCGTCATCGGCATCACGCACGAGATCAAGGGCCAGGGCATCGCCGCGTTCTGCACACTGCGTGGTGGCTTCGAGGGTGATCAGCAGATGGTGAACACCTTGCGCGATCACGTCGGCGAGAAGATCGGCGCCATCGCCAAGCCGGACAAAGTCTTCTTCACCGCCGAGCTGCCCAAGACGCGCAGCGCCAAGATCATGCGCCGTCTGCTGCGTGATATCGCCGAAGGCAAGGTCCTCGGCGACACCACCACCCTGGCCGATCCGGCCGTGCTCTCGTCCATCAAACAGCAGTACGACGAGAACGAATAGCGCTCCCCAGTGGGGACCCTCTTGGTGCATACATCGCTTGTCTTTCGGTCTGCGACACGCACTATGCGGCCGAAGGTGCGACTCTAGAAGGGGCCCCTCCCGGGGGGGTGAGCCGCGTCGCTAGCGCCGGGTCTCCTCCACAGACGGGGTCCCCTCTGGGGAAGAAGAAGATGATCGCGCTTCCGCCGCGGCCGGTCCGCCGATCGAAGTGGCCGTCTCGGGTGGGGCAATTGCCTTCGTTTCCTGTGAAGGGCTCTCCTCTGGGGAAGTCTGCGTCAACCGCGCCTGGCGCAGCTGCTGGCTCAGACTGCGCTGCCGCCAGCGCCACTGCACTTCGCGCGCGATGCCCAGCAGCAGGATGGCCGCTGCGCCGAGGGCGGCCGAGATCAGCACCAGCACCGAAACCGCCACCCCTTCGACGCGGAAACCCAGAAACTGGACGGCCACTGGCGTGGTGTTCTGAACCGCGAAGATCGCGATGACGATCGAGAACGCCAGCGCCAGGAAAACGACGAGCTGCGACACGCTTTCCAGTCAGTGACGGCGATCAGCCGACAGGCTCAGGCGCCGGCGGACCTGGCACGCGTCGCGCCGCGGCGCGGTCGCGCGGGAGCTCCTGTGTCTGCCGCTCATGTGGCGGACGCGGATCGTGGATGCCGCACAGGATGCGGCCATTCACCAGATGTCGAGATGGTTGTTCAACTTTTCGATTGCATTCCTCGCAACGAGCCATGAGGTGTTAGTCTAACGTAGCACTCAGTACGCAAATGACGTAACCAGACGCATGCGGCTAGTCCACAAAACCGCGTCACCGTCGGCGACCCGCACCAGTTCCCGGCCGCGGGTGGCGCTCGCAGTCGTGGTGGGTGTGGTTACGGCGTTGCTGCTCACCTTCGTGCTCAGCGTGGATCTGTTGCCACGCGTGTACGACGTCAAAGAGGGCGACGTCGCGCCGGTCGCCATCAAAGCCCCCCGCAAGATCTCCTTCGTCAGTCAGATTCGCACGCGCCAGGCGCGCGACGCGGCCGCCGCTCAGGTCCCGCCGGTCATCGAGCTCAGTCGCGACGTCATCTCCCAGCAAACGCGCGGCCTGGCTGACCTGATCCAGGCGATCAACGTGGTCCGTGGCGATCGCACTCGCCCTGCCCTGGACGACCGCACGCGCGCCATTGCCGGGTTGATCACGCCGTCGCTCAGCGACACGACCGCCCGTCAGCTCGCCATTCTGGACGATTACCGCTGGTCGACCATCGCCAACGAGTCGCAGCGCGCGCTCCAGGACATCATGAAGGACCGCATCCCCGACGACCGCGTCGACGAGCTCCGCAACGAGGTCCCGCTGCACGTCAGCCCGATGTTTGCCGAGGCGGACCGGTCGGTCGTCGTGGAGCTGGTGCAGCGCTTCGTGCGCTCGAACCAGGTGCTGAACAAGGACGCCACGTCGCGAGCGCAGCAGGATGCGCGCGAGGCGGTGGCGCCCGTGGAGCAGACGTACGAGCGGGGTCAGACCGTCGTACGCGATGGACAGGTGGTCGGGCCGCAGGAGATCGAGGCGCTCGAGGCGCTGGGTCTGCGCAATCCTGAGCTCGACCGGCAGGCGGTGGCCGCGGCCGGGCTGCTGTCGTTCACCATCATCGGCGTGCTGGCTGCCTTCATCTGGCACTTCGATCGGGCACTCCTCTACCGCGACCGACGCATGATCCTGCTTGCCGGGCTCGTCCTGGTCGCCGCGGTCGCGGCGCGCATGGTCATTCCGGGCAGGCCCTTGTGGGCGTACGTCTTCCCGCTGCCCGCGATCAGCATGCTGCTCGCGATCCTGATCGACGCTCAGCTGGCGGTGGCGGTCGGAGTGATGCTGTCGATCCTGCTGGCGTGGATCGCCGGTGCCAGCCTCGAGGTGGGCGTCATCGGGCTGGTCGGCACCATGGTTGGCAGCCTGGCGGTCTGGCGCAAAGAACGCATGATCGCCTACTTCGTCGCCGGCGCTGAGGTCGCGTCCGCCATGGTCGCGGCCTACGTGGCGTTCTTCCTCGCCAGCCGCTCTGACGATCTGGCATTGCTGTCGATCGTCAGCTTTGAGCTGCTGGTCAACGGACTGCTCTCGTCGCTGCTAGCGGTTGGCAGCTTTGCGCTGCTCGGTCGCCTGTTCGGGATTCTCACCACCATGCAGCTGCTCGAGCTGGCCAATCCCACCCAGCCGTTGCTGCGCCGCCTGTTGATGGAAGCGCCCGGCACGTATCACCACAGCATCATGGTCGGCAATCTCGCCGAGCGGGCGGCTGAGGTGATCGGCGCCGATTCGTTGCTGGTTCGCGTCGCCGCCTACTACCACGACGTCGGCAAACTCGAGCGGCCGTGGGCCTTCATCGAGAACCAGGCGGACACCGTCGCCAACGTCCACGACACGCTCGATCCGGTCGCCTCGGCACAGGTGATCGCGGCTCACGTCACCGATGGCGTCAAGCTCGCGGAGAGGTATCGGTTGCCAGCGCGGATCCGCGAGATGATTCCGCAGCACCACGGCACGCGCACGATCAGCTTCTTCTACCAGCAGGCTGCCGAACGGACCACGGAGACGGTCGACGCGGCGCTGTTCACCTACCCGGGCCCGCGGCCACAGTCGCGCGAAGCAGCCATCCTGATGCTGTCCGACAGCACCGAAGCCGCCGCCCGCGCATCACGCGACCACTCGCGCGAGGCCATCGAGCAGCTCGTCGAGCGGATCGTCCGTCAGCGCCTCGAGGAGGGCCAGTTCGACGACTGCAACCTCACCCTGCGGGATCTCACCCGCATCAAGCAGTCGTTCGTCACCCTGCTCACCGGCATCTACCATCCGCGGATCCCCTATCCGCCCTCCGGCGGGGAGGCCCGCCCCGCGCTCGGCGAGGCACGCTCGAGTGCAGGCTCAGATGTCGCCGCCTCCGCGTGAGGCCGTTCAAATCGACTTCTCTATAGAGAACGGATTGGCCGCCCAGTGGGACGAGCCACGTATCGGCGCCCTGGTACGTGAGATCGTCGGACGCGAATTGCCCGCTGGCAACCAGTACCGCATCAGCCTGCACCTGGTCAGCGACGAAACCATCCGCGCCCTGAACGCCGAGCATCGCGGCAAAGACGTGCACACCGACGTGCTGTCCTTTCCATTGCACGATCCGAGCGGGATGCGCTTCGTTCTGCCGCCCGATCGGCCAGCCCACCTGGGCGACGTGGTGGTTTCTCACCCGAGGGCCGCCGAGCAGGCGAGCGAGTTCGGACATTCGCTGGATCGCGAGATCGGCTACCTGGTTGCGCACGGGGTGCTGCACGTGCTCGGCTACGACCACGAAGCCGACGCCGACCGCCGCCGCATGCGCGCGAAAGAGGAAGAGGCGCTCAGACCGCTTGGCTTCACCCGTTAAGGATCCGCCCACACCTTCCGCCGCCGACCAGGCCTCGTCCCTGGCCCATCCGCCGCCTGTCCGGCGCATCCTGCGCTCCTTCGGCTTCGCCCTCGAGGGCCTGGCGACGCTGCTGCGCACGCAGCCCAACTTCGTGGTGCACGTCGCGGCCGCGTGCGTCGCGCTTGGCCTCGGAATCGCGCTGCGCCTCGGCCCGCTGGAGTTGGCGCTGATCATCCTGACCATCGCCCTGGTACTGGTCGTCGAGAGCATCAATACCGCCCTCGAAACGCTGTGCGACCTGGTCTCGCCCGGCGTTCATCCGCTGATCAAACGGGCCAAGGACAT
>Ga0066709_100005629_pt1 | contig 10371 bp, 10 predicted proteins | sample GraSoiAngelo_158_FD_79665 | JGI IMG/M metagenome (GOLD analysis project Ga0066709, IMG submission 79665) | Grasslands soil microbial communities from the Angelo Coastal Reserve, California, USA - 14_1009_16_30cm | ecosystem: Environmental > Terrestrial > Soil > Grasslands | place: USA... | reverse complement strand
GAGATCTGGACCCTGGTGGAGTGGTGACCGGTTGAAGGAGGCCGCGCAGCGCATCAGGGTCGCCGCCCTGGACGCGGGCGGCCTGCCGCGGCCGGAGATCTGGACCCTGGTGGAGTGGTGACCCGGCCACCGGGGTCGCCCGCGGGGCCCACGCCTGTCCGTTTGTGATGGGTGGCGCACCGACGACAAGAGAGGGCGATCCGCCGAGCCGAGTTAGCCTGAGCAGGTGGGTGATCTTGAGGCGGCGCGGCGATTCGCGCTGTCGCTCCCTGCCACAACCGAGGAACCACACTTCGACATGTCCTCGTTCAGCGTGCGCGGCAAGATCTTCGCCACGGTTCCGCCGGACGACGAGCACCTGCACGTATTCGTCGACGAGGGAGAGGTCCACGCGGCGGTGGCCGAGGACCCGGCCGCCTTCGAGCCCCTGCTGTGGGGCCAGCGGCTCAGCGGGCTGCGCATCCGTGTCGCGGCCGCGCCCGCGCACCGCATCGCCGAACTGCTCGAAGAGTCCTGGCGCCGGAGAGCCCCGGCCCGGCTGGCCGCCGAGTGGGACGCACGGCGCGGCGGCACCGGATAGCCGCGACCCCGTGGCGCGGAAGCGCCAGTGCGGGCAAGGATGGGACATTGGGGACATAGGCAACGGCGCTGACCCAAGGGAGGCCACTATGACCGGCCGCTGGCGGAGGATCACGGTCACGACGGCGAGCGCGGGGCTGGTCCTGCCCGGGGCCGGGCTGGCGGCCCAGGCTCACCTCAGCCCGGTCGTTTCGTATAGCAGCGCCCAATGCCCGGCTGGCGCGCACACCCTTGCACCGCCTGGTTCCCACCTGTACCCGGAAACCGGCAATGGCGGCTACACCAGCGTGCACACCCTGGTGCACCTGGTCTACAACGCCGCCACCAACAAGTTCCTGCCCGGCAACCGGGTCGTGCTCACCGACCGGGCCACCCAGTGCCTGAGCAGCTTCAGCCTCGATTTCGAGCGCACGTCCGCGAACACCGGGGCGGGCCCGGACATGACGGTGCGGTCGGTCACCGTGAACGGCCAGCCGGCCGGCTTCACGTTCGTCCAGCCCACCTACCCGGGCGACCCGCACGGGCAGAACGACCCCAACCCCGCCGCGCACGAGGCGTCGCAGACCAACCCGGTCGGCGGCCCGAAGCACAACCCGCTGCCGCCCGCCTGCTCGCCGGAACTGCCCAGCACCCACACCGCGCCGGACGCGCTGGATGGGACGCAATGCCCGGCCAACAAGCTGGTGATCACCCCCGCGACGCCGATCGCGAATGGCGCGGTGTTCACCGTGACGGTCGGCTACACCGGCAGGCCCGGCGTGCACAACGACGGTGACGGCACCACGGAGGGCTGGTTCCGCGCCACCGGTGGGGGGTTCGTGACCACCGAGCCGGTCGCTTCCGAGGACTGGATGCCGCTCAACGACTACCCGGAGGCCAAACCCACCTACGACTTCTCCGACACGGTGAGCGCCGGCAAGACCGTGCTCGCCAACGGCGTGCTGGTCTCGGTCAAGCGCAACCCGGTCAGCGCCGAGTTCCCCGCCGGGTCGGTCACCTGGAACTGGCACTCCCCGGCGCCGGTGGCCAGCTACCTGGTCGAGAACAGTATCGGGAACTACCACCTGACCGAGCGGGTCGCCGACAACGGCACCAGGTACTACAAGGCCCAGGATTCCGCGATCCCCGCGGCGCAGCGGAAGAGGAACCTGGCGATCATGAACAAGCAGCAGGACATCACCGAGTTCGAGAGCCAGTTCAGCGGCAGCTTCCCGTTCACCTCCGATGGCGTGGTCGTCGGCACCCCGTCGGCGAGCTTCGAAGAAGAGATGCAGACGATGATCACGTTCGCGGGCGGGTCCATCGACACCGGCACGTTCTACCACGAGAACATGCACCAGTGGTGGGGTGACAACGTCAGCGAGGGTGGCTACACCATGACCTTCTTCAAGGAGGGCATGGCCACGCTTGGCGAGGAGCTGTACGCGGCCCGGCTGGCCGAGGGCAAGGCCGGCGGCCCGTACTCGCCGAAGGGCCAGGCCGCGTTCCAGGCAAGCCTGGTCCACCAGTTCAACCAGATCTACGCGGCCAACGGCTCGTTCTGGACGGTCGCGCCGTCCAACCCCGAGCCGGCCGGCCTGTTCTCGGGCTCCTCGACGTACGCGCGGCCCAGCGCCGCTTACCTGGCGCTGCGGCAGATCCTCGGCCCGGGCAACTTCACCCAGGCGCTGCAGCAGGTCCAGCGCACCTACGGTGGGTCGTTCATCACCGAGCCGGAATGGGAGGCGGCCTTCGGCCGGTGGCTGCCGGTGCAGACCAGTGCCTGCCGGGCACGGCTCAGCCAGTTCTTCACCCAGTGGTTCGACACCGCCTACCCCGCGGGCGGTGGCAGCAACCGGCCGCAGATCACCGGTCCCGGCCTGAACGGCCCGAACTTCTACAACGCACACGGAGGCTGCTCCTAGCGCCCGCGTAGTTCGCTGCGGATGGGGCCGCGCGCGGCCGGCTCAGGGTGGCGACAGGAGGGCCCAGACGATCTTGCCGGACTCTTCATCAGGCAGCACGGGAGCAGCCGCGAGCCACTCGCCCACGTCCGGCGCCGGGGCACGGCCTCGCGCGGAGACCGGATCAATGGCCGGGTAGTAGTACCCCCACTGCTCGCTAACCGCCGCGACCAGTAAAAGGCCGCGCCCGCCGTCGTGCTCCGGGTCCGCCACGGTCGGGATGGGCGGACGGGGGTCGTGGTCGCTCACTTCCACCAGAAGGTGCTTGTGATCGCCTGCCAGGCGCAGTGCGACCACCGGGAGACCGGTCGCTTCGCCTGCTGCCTGCCTGGCCCGCCTTGCGTCGGTGGAGGCGCGGACGGCGTTCGTGACGAGTTCGGATACCGCGAGTTCGGCGGGCTGGGCCAGGGCTTCCATACCCCACTCCCAGAGCACGGCCGTGGTGTGCAGCCGGGCACACGGAATGGCACCCGGCAGAGCCCCCAGGGGCAGGAACGAGTGAAACGGCCACTGGGGGGCGTCGCCGGGCGGACTCGCCTGGTGCGCTGGCATCCCCATGCGGTGAACGGCCCTTCGCCCTAGGTTCGTACTATGCGAAATAGTACTGATCCCCTATCATGCCCCATTTCAGGGATGCAACGCAACATTCGTTTCTGTATGATGCGGATTGGTTCGGTTCGCATCGGTCCGCCCTCCCGGCACAGGGCCTATCGGAGGAAGTATGCCTACCCCCAGTCCTACCGTCCGCCGCAAGCGCCTGACCGGAGAACTGCGGCGTTTGCGTGAACAGGCGGGGTTAACCTGCGAGGACGTGGGGCAGCGGCTGGAGTGTTCCGGTACCCGGATCAGCCGCATGGAGACCGGAAGGATCGGCGCCCGTCCCGGCGACGTGCGGGAATTGCTGGAGATCTACGGTGTCACCGGTGCCGAGGCAGATTCCCTGGTACAGCTAGCCCGAGACGCACGGCGTAAGGGCTGGTGGCACGCTTATGGCCGGGTGCTCCCGCCCTGGTTCGAGGCCTACGTCGGGCTTGAGTCCGACGCGGCCAGGATGTGCGATTTCCAGCCGTCGGTGGTTCCCGGCCTGCTGCAGACCGAGGACTATGCCCGCGCGGTGCTGCGTGGGGCGCCGGACGCCGGCTGCGGCGAGGACATCGACCTGCGGGTGGCGCTGCGGATGCGGCGCCAGGCCATCCTCGACCAGCCCAGGCCGCCGCAGGTGCAGGTGGTTCTGAGCGAGAGCGTGCTGCGAGTGCAGGTCGGCGGGCCCGCGGTCATGCGGGCGCAGTTGCTGCGGCTGGCCGAGCTGGCCGCCGGTCCGGACCTCAGCCTCCGGATACTGCCGCTGCGCACGGCGGCGCACGCGCAGCCGGTCAGCCCGTTCACCATGCTGGAGTTCGCCGACCCAGCGGACCCCACAGTGGTTTACCTGGAACACCTCACCGGCAGCCTCCTCCTGGATGATGTGGCGGAGGTACAGCGCTATCGGGCGGTGTTCGATCACCTGTGCGCCGAGGCCCTCGGCCCCAGCGCGTCGGCCGAGTTCATCGTGCGCACCGCGGCCGGGCTGGCCTGACAGCCGGGCCCTACACCCACCACGGGCCGGAGTTGTAGGTCCAGTCCCGCACCGTGGAACTGTCGTAGTTCTCGCCCTTGGCGTACTGCGTGGCCCGCACGTGCCTGTGGTTGTGCATGAACGGGCCCTGGCCGGCATAGTCGGCCACCCAGTACCCGTTGAGGCGGGGGTTGCCGAACACCGAGGACGCCTGCCCGTAGACCCAGACCTTGTACCCGGCCGGCTGCAGGGCCTGGCCGAAGTGGTTCACGTAGGTGTCGTCCACCCGGCCTTCAATGTCGAGAACCGTGTAGACGCGCTTGGGCACGCCCAGGCCACGAAGGGCCTCGATGGCTCGCCTGGCCTCGCCGGGGCCGTCCTGGCCACCGACCCAGATGGGCAGCTTCCGGTTATCGCGGAACCGCTTCCAGTCTGCGTGCGCCCACACGTTGTAGGCGTCGGGGCCGCCGTAGTAGCCGCCCACGGCCCCGGCCCAGCTCGGGTTGATAGTGGAGGCGAACGCCGAGTCTCTCATCCGTTCGTTCATGTCATGCCCACATAACTAGCGATTTTGGAACCAGGTTCGATCGGGGGATATACGCGCATGGCTGACCCTGGTCATTGCTCTTGTAGTTTCCTGCCTCGGTTAGGTCCTTCGCCTGCCGTTTCGCGAACCTGCGGCACCGCAGGAAGGGCCGGAGGTACTACCATAGGTCGCTCTTGTGGCCGCCATGCTGCGCCGTCATCGGGAGGCGCCTGACCGGGGCGGCACGCTTCTCCGGGGCCAGCCCGCCTCACCGGGGCGGCACGCAGCCCGGCCGCAGCGCGACGCCGGGCACGTAGGGGGAGCAATGGCAGACGTGTCGCCTGTGGTCATCCGGCCGTTGACCGAAGCCGATCTGGTGGACGCGGACCGCGTCTTCCGGGTGGCGTTCGGTACCTTTCTCGGGGCACCCGATCCGCGGCAGTTCTTCGGCGATGCCGAGGTCGTCAGGCCCCGCTGGAATGCGGACAACGACGCGGCATTCGCGGCTGTTCGTGACGGTCAGCTCGTAGGGTCCAACTTCGTCGCCAACTGGGGCAGCGTGGGCTTCTTCGGCCCCCTCAGTGTGGATCCGGCCGGGACAAGGCCTGGAAGGCCCTTGCCCAGCATGGATTCCGCGTCGGCATGCAAGGAGTGACCATGCACCGGCCGAACGACGCGGGCTACAGCCACAGCGACAGCTACGTCATCGACGACTGGCGCTAGCGCAGCCGGCTTCCCGGCGCCGGACGCGGCGCGGTCGGCGCGGCGCGGCATAACCTGTGAGCCGTGCAGGCTGATCCGCCGGACCCGGCGACCGGGGGTGCTACGGCCCACGATGCCTCCGAACCCGGACCTCTGCCGCCTGATCTCGCCCTGCGGCTCGCCGCCGCCGGGGTCCGTGACCTCAGCGACCCGGTGGCCGCCTGGCGCAAGCTGCGCGAGGCAGAGGGGCCGCGAGTGAGCGGGATCGACCTGTACTGGCTGGCCGCACGGCAGCGCGGTATCGCCGTCCACGAACTGCCCGAGGCCGAGCGTGCCGCGCTGGCACGCGCAGCGACGCCGGTGCTCCTGCCCGGATACAGCCCTGTCGCTCATCGGCGGCGCGCCCCCGAACTCATCCATCTCGTGCCCTACGACCGGGAGTGGCCGCGGCGTTATGCCCGGTGGCGGGACCGGATCGGGGCCGCTCTCGGTGCGACCGCGTTGCGGACCGAACACGTCGGCTCCACGTCCGTTCCCGGGCTTGCCGCTAAGCCGGTCATCGACATCCAGGTCAGCGTGGCCGACATCGCTGACGAGGCGCGTTACGCCGGCCAACTGGAGTCGCTCGGCCTGCAGTTGGGTAACAGGGACGACGTCCACCGGTACTTCTCCCTGCCTCCGGAGCGGCCCAGGGAGTTGCACCTGCACATGTGCCAGGCCGGCAGCGCCTGGGAACGTGAGCACCTGCTGTTCCGCGACTACCTCCGCGCGCACCCGGCGGCCGCGGACCGCTACCTCGCGGGCAAGCGGGCGGCCGCCGTCACCTGGCGGGACGACCGCTGGGCCTACACCGAAGCCAAGACCGGCGTCATCCTGGACATCCTCGACGAGGCCGAGGCCTGGGCCCGCGCCACCGGCTGGACCCTGCCTCCTGCCCGGCCCCGTGACCAGGGCAGGGGGGACGAGGCGCTGTCCAACACTTGAGGCAAGCTGCCGTCGCGTTCCTGGCCGGGCCGGGAGGCAGCGCGGTGATCGGCCAGGTGCTCCAGCCCAACGGCGGCGTCACCCGCACCAGGGCCTGAGGGCCGTCCCGGCGCCCGGATATCCCACGCACAGGAGGCCTTCCATGCCAGAGCAGAGCCAGGACCTCTCCGCGCCACGGCCACCGGCCGGGCCGGTGGACGGTCGCCTGGTGCCCAGGTTCGCGGGCGCGGCCACGTTCGCCCGGCTGCCGGAGATCGACCGGGTTTCCGGATACGACGTCGCGATCCTCGGCGTCCCGTTCGACAACGGGACGTCGTACCGGCCGGGCGCCAGGTTCGGCCCGATGGCCGTCCGCCAGGCGTCACGGCACCTGCGGCCGGGGCATCATGTCGAGCTTGACTGCAGCCCGTTCCGTGAGATCCAGGTGGTGGACGCCGGCGACCACGCGGAGATCACCTCGATCGCCGCCGCGACCGTCGTCTACGACGTGCTCACCCTGCTCGCCCGCCGCTGACCGCCCGGGCCGGCCGCCCGGGGCTGCGCCGCCCTACGATCGCGGGGAGGCCCGCTGCAGCGCGTCGCGAACCGCATCGCGGTCCACGGACTTCGCCGCCTGACCCAGCCAGTCGAGTGGGGTGCGGCCGCGATCGTCGAGCGCACCGGCGTCGGCGCCGTGTTCGAGCAAGACCTGGATCGTCCGCACAAATCCCGCCTTCACCACGTAGTGCAACGGGGTTGCGCCGTGGTAGCGGTGGTCCACCCGCGCCCCGTAGCGCAGGAGCGCGGCGACGTAGCCGGGATCGTCCTTGCGGCCCTTGTTACCGGTACAGCTGATCCGCACCCAGTCGCCGGAGTCCTCGCCACCGATTCCGGCACCGGCCGAGGCCCCCGCATTCGCCAGCAGCGGCGCGATCTCGGGATTGAGCACCCATCGGCCAGCGCCGACGGCACGCGCGTCGGCGCCGTGCTCAAGCAGGAGCTCGATCATCTCCCGGCTGACGCGTTCGGCCGCGGCGCGCAGGGCGCGGGCTCCCGTTCGAACGGGCTCGGTGGTGTGATCGAGCAGGGTGCGCAAGGCCGGCAATTGGTTGCCCGCCACCGCGTGGTGGATCGGCGTGATGGTGAGCACATCGGTAGCTGGATCGGCGATCTGTGCCAGCGACGCCCGTTCCGAGAGCAGCCGTCGTAGCAGCGGCAGGTCGCCAAGGAAGGCGGCGGTGAACACGTCCTCCCGGGCGCCTCGGCGAAGCAGAAGCGCGCTTATCTCCGGGAGGCGCGTCATGCGGGCCGCGCACAACGGCGTGACGAACAACACGAGCTCGAGCGCACCGCCGACCACGCGGACGGCCAGAGGCCACGGAGTGTTCGCGTCGGCTCCATGGTCGAGGAGCCACTCGACGACCTCGATCCGCCCCGCCAGCGTCGCGCGTTGCAGCAACCTGGCCGCGAACGGGGCGCGCTCCACGACGTCGGGAATCTCGGCGACGAGCGTTGCCAGCGCGTCCACTTCGCCGCGCTGGGCCAGGAGCACCGCCTGCTGCACCGTCCTGGCGCCGGCGCCGCAGGAGGCGATCCGCTGCGAGCGGTGCTTCGACGCCCCCGGCGCCCGCCCGGCGGGCTCGTTCTCGGAGTTGACGAGTGCAAGGGCTACCGCGCGGGCTCGCTGGAGAATGATGGCGGCGTCGTCGTCATCGGGGACCGCGTCGCTCAGCGCGCCGCGGAGATGGCCGAGCCAGCGCTCGGCGACCGCCCGGGTGATGGGCAGGTCCTCATGGTGCTGATACAGCGCGCCCCAGGCCGATTCGCTGTAGCGGGGAGGCCCGCCGAGCCATTCGGCAAAGAATCGCTTCTGCCTGTCGCGTCCGTTCGTGAGGCCGTTGCCGAAGAACGGCCGGATCACGGCGTCGGCCTCGAAGCGGTCGTAGAGGGAGTCCACCAGGCGGTCGACCGTGGCCGGTCCACCAATGCGGTCGAACACGCTGCTATCCCGGAGCGGCCGCAGGCCAGGCGCCAGGTCCAAGAAGCAACGGTGGCTCACGTCCGGATCGGCGCTGGAGTCTCGCCGCGTCACGCCCCGATGCTATCCCGAGCGGTGATCGCGGCCGGCTCCCACGCGAGCCGGCCGCAGCGATCCGACCCCTATCCGGGCAGGTGGCGGCGGGACTGGATGACGCGGAACCGGCCCGCCACGAAGTCGCCGTCGGTGTAGGCGGCATTCGCCGCCGGGTTCGCCCCGGTCGCGTGGAAGTCCGAGAACGCGGCCGACTGGTTCACGTACACACCGCCGGTGAGGTTCTCCGACAGGGCCACGCCGACGTCAAGTGCCGCGTCCCGCACCTCGCCCAGGTACCGCTCGTCGGTCGAGTAGACGCTGGCGGTCAGCGCGCCCTTGGCCCCGGCGACCTGACGGAACAGGGCCACGGAGGCCGTCGCGCTCGGGGTGGACACCAGGTAGGAGACCGGCCCGAAGCACTCGCCCGAGATCTCCGGCGAGTCGGCGGAGGCATGCACGACCAGTGGCGTGCGCACCCGGGCATCGGGAAACGCCGGGTGCCCGATGGCCCTGCTCGGCACCGCCACCCGGCCGGCCCCGGTGCCGCGCGCGGCGGCGGCGTCCAGCCGGCTGAGCACCCCGTCGTTGACGATCGCGCCCAGCAACTCCACCGCCTGAGGGTCCGGGCCCATCGTGGCGTCGATCGCCGCACCCAGGTCGGCGGCCAGTTCGGCGACGTCCTTGTGGCCCTGGTCGGTCTCGATGCCTTCGGCGGGCAGCAGCAGGTCCTGCGGCGTGGTACACATCTGGCCGCTGTAGAGGACCAGCGAGAACGCCAGGTTGGCGAGCATGCCCGGATAGTCGGACGTGGACTCGATCAGCACCATGTTCACGCCGGCCTTCTCGGTGTACACCCGGGCCTGCCGGGCGTGCTCCTCCAGCCAGTCGCCGAACGCGGTGGACCCGGTGAAGTCGACGATCTTGATTTCCGGCCGGACGGCCAGGATCTTGGCCAGGCCCTCGCCCGGAGCCTCGGGCGCGAGCAGGGCCAGGTTCGGGCCGAAATCGTATTCGCCGAGCACCTCGCGCGCCACGGACACCGTGATCGCCAGCGGGAGCACCGCGCCAGGGTGCGGCTTGACGATCACCGCGTTGCCGGTCGCGAGGCTGGCGAACAGCCCCGGGTAGGCGTTCCAGGTCGGGAACGTGGTGCAGCCCACGACCAGGGCGATGCCCCGGGGGACCGCGGTGAACGTCTTCTCCATCCGCAGCGGGGGCCGCTTGCCCTGCGGCTTCTCCCATACCGCGGTGTCGGCGTGCCGGGTCTGCTCGGCGTAGGCGTAGGCGACCGCCTCCAGCGCCCGGTCCTGCGCGTGCGTGCCGCCGGCCTGGAACGACATGACGAACGCCTGGCCGCTGGTGTGCATGACCGCGTGCGCGATCTCGAAGCTGCGGGCGTTGATCCGGTCGATGATCTCCAGGCACACCGCCGCACGGACCCGCGGGCCCGCCGCCCGCCAGCCGGGCAGTGCCGCGGTGGCCGCAGCGATCAGCGCGTCCGCGCCCAGATGTTCGTAACTGACGCCAAGGTCCAGGCCGTAAGGCGAGACCTCGCCGCCGACCTGCCCGTCCGCTCCCGGCTGGCCCAGGCGCAGCGGCTTGCCCAGGTGCGCCTCGAACGCGGCCTTCCCGGCCTCGGCCGTGCCCTCCCCGTACACCCGTGGGCTCGGCGACTCTGGGTAGGCCGACCAGTAACCTCGCCCGGCGATCGCGGCCAGCGCCTCGTCGAGGCGGCCGGAGTGCTTGGCTACGAGCGCGGCCAGCGCTGGCTTGAGGTCGGTGGTGGCCTGTCCGTCCTGCATGGATGTCATCGGAGCTCTCCCGGGGCTTGTGGCCGTCCGAAGGCGGCCAATGGGTCGCTGGCCGCCCTTGTCTTACCCCTGAACATTACGCACAGACCCGCAACCGTCCGCCCTCGCCGCACGGGATCCGTGGCGGTCAGGGAGCCTCGGTCAGCAGGCGGCCTCGCGGAGCCGGGCGAACTCGGCGGCCAGCGCGGCGTCGTTCCAGTGCGCGTTGAGCCCGCTGG
>Ga0066709_100005627_pt1 | contig 10372 bp, 9 predicted proteins | sample GraSoiAngelo_158_FD_79665 | JGI IMG/M metagenome (GOLD analysis project Ga0066709, IMG submission 79665) | Grasslands soil microbial communities from the Angelo Coastal Reserve, California, USA - 14_1009_16_30cm | ecosystem: Environmental > Terrestrial > Soil > Grasslands | place: USA... | reverse complement strand
CCATGGAACTGACTCATCAGCTCACCCCAATGCTCCGCACCCTGCGCCTGTCGGGCATCCTCGAGACGCTCGAGGTCCGCAACCGCCAGGCCGTCGAACAGCAGTCGTCCTTCGTCGAGTTCCTCACCACGCTCCTGCACGACGAGGTCGAGCGCCGCGCCCAGAGCAAGCTCCGCATGCGCCTGCGGCGTGCCGCCTTTGATCCCACCAAGACGCTCGAGGGTTTCGACTTCGGCTTCAACCCCCGCTACGCATCGCCTCCGCTCCCAGGTGGCTCTCGATCACGCCGGATGCCAGGAGAGCCGCTCGACGCGCCAGATGATCTGTGCAAACAGGCGCTGAGTCAACTGGCCTTCGGCCAACTGCAGGTAGAGGCGGGCGACGGCGCGGTTGTTTCCAGGTCAAGGTGTTCACTCCCACGCCTCGTACTTGTCAATTTCCTGGCCCGCGCCAGTGCTCTCCTCAGGGGCCTGAGCGGGGCTTCCAGCCTGACGCGGCGGTTGGTCGTGGCCACCACCGTGACAAAGGTCGCTGGCTTCGGCCCTGTGCCCTAGAGGCCGCCGCCTCGGCCTTGGTCTCCTGCATCACCTCGCGGGCGGCGCGCTGCATCCGCAGGAAGTCCTTGACGCCGACCGGTCGGAGTGGCCGGAGCTCTTCGGCGAGGCGCTGCTCGCCTCGGCCGCGCTCGACGGCTGACGCAAGGCGCGCATCTCGTGGGTCTCGGGCTTGGTGCTGCGGCGCGACCAGAGAGCGAGGCCGCGAAATGAACTTGGGGGAGAACGCAATCATCGCATCGACCCGCCCCACGCGATCCGGTGGGGCTACCTCGACTCCAATCCGGCCCAGTACGCGGAGCGGCCGTGTGGTGAGGAACCGGATATGGACGTCCTGACGCCGCCGGAGATCCGGCGGCTGCTCGAGGGCGACGGAGTCGCGGGATCACGCTCAGCGGGCGGCCATAGTCCAGACGCACTCGGCGCGCAGCGATACGGAGAGAATAACGCAATGCGCCGGGGTCAGATTGGGGACCAGAACGACGAAGGGGCCAGCGGCGAAAACCGCTAACCCCTCGTCATGTGGCTGGTTGCGGGGGCTGGATTTGAACCAGCGACCTTTGGGTTATGAGCCCAACGAGCTACCGGGCTGCTCCACCCCGCGATGACGTCGCTACCATACCGTAGCCGGCACGCGGTGTCAACGGCTCTCGCGTGCGTCTCAAGCGCGCGGCACGGATCAGCGGCTCACGCGATCGGTTTTGCCCGCGTCGAAGCGCCGGGCCCGCACCAGGGACCAGAGCACGCGCCACGACCCGCGCGTCGCGAGCAGCCAGTACGTCTGGCAGCGGAAGGTGCCCCAGAACTTTGCTCGGAGCGTCGTCCGGGCGAGGTTCACCGGGCGGGGGAAGTAGGGCCGGAGGCTCTCGAGGAGGTCCTGAGTGACGATGCCGCCCACCCAGATCGTCAGTCCGAGCGAGATCGACGGGAAGGCGAGCGAGAGGGTGAAGAGCACCGGGCGGTCCCAGAACCGGTAGGCCAGGTGCCAGCCGAGGAAGCCCGCGACCGGGTAGACGAACGCCGCGATCGGCCACTCGACGACCTTGTTGCCGACGTGCCGGCAGAGCTGGGCCAGGTTGAAGGGGGTCGGGCGCTCGCGCCATGTCCGCCGGAGATACGGGATGTCGTCCAGCACCCCCTTGTACCAGCGGGCGTTCTGGCGCACCACCTTCTCCGATGTCTCCGGGAGGTCCGTCAGCTCGAGCAGCGGGTGCGGTTTGATCAGAATGCCATGGGCCCCGAGCACGTAGCCGAGCGTCGAGTCCTCGGTGGCGCCCGCGCTCGGGAACCCGCCGAGCTTCTGGAGAACCGAGAGCCGCACGAACTGGTTGTGGCCGAGGCAGATCTGGGACCGGCGGAAGCAGAACTCGAACAGGGGCTGGACCCGGCGCGCGAGCCCAGGCATGCGGGCCGCGAAGCGCTCGAAGAGGCGGATCCGCTTCGGCTCGTTGATGAGGCGGGCGACGGAGATGCGGATGAAGATCGAGGACTGCTGGATGGCGCACACGCGCCCCCGATGGTCGAGCCGATCGAAGTTGGCGAACGAGAGCGTCACGCCCTGGTAGGCGTGCGCCCCGCGGCCGGCCAGCTCCTCGGCGGCGATCCAGCGGAGCGTGTCCGGGTCCGGCAGCGAGTCGGCGTCGCTCACGCCGACCAGCACGTCCTCCGGTCGCCGTTCGTCGCCGAGCACCGCCGTGAGGTTCTCGGGACGGATCGCCCAGTTGAGCTGGTGGGCCTTGCGGCCCGAACCCGGCATCACGAGCGCGGAGACCATCTTCTGCTGGTACGGCGGCAGCTCGGCGCGGAGACGGCGCACGAGCTCGCCCGTGCTCACGCCCATCAGCGGATGCGGGGCGCTCTCCTCCTCCTCTTTGGTGACGACCGCGACGTGGAACCGGCCCTGCGGGTAGCGGGAGGCGAGCAGCGCCCGGACGGTCTCGCCCACGGCGGGCTCCTGGTAGGCGGGCACAAGGAGCAGGAACACGGGGGCGCGCTCGTCCGCCTCGAGGGCAGTCTCGTCCGGCAGCGCCCAGAGCCGCTCGTACGCGGCGCTCACGAAGCGGCAGGTCGTGAGCATGCCCTTCCAGTCGACCAGGAGCTTGAAGCAGGCGCGCAGGTTGAAGAACATCGAGGCGAAGAACAGCGTCGTCCAGAGCGGATCCATGTCGACTCTATCGGCCTCCCGGAGTCGAGGGGAACTTCAGCACTCGTTCGCCCGGCCGGACCAGCCCAAATTCCTCCCGGGCGATCTTCTCGATCGTCTCGGGGTCGCCCCGGAGGCGATCGACCGAGCGCGCGAGGTCTTCGGTCTCCCCGCGCAAGGTGACGATCTCGCGCTCGAGCGTCTCCACTTCCCGCTTCATCTGCCAGACCCGGAGGAGCCCGCTCGAGCCGTAGGCGACGAGCGCCAGCGCGAGCACGGAGACGGCCGCACCCACGATCCGCGGGTTCACCGGGGGGGGCGGGTGAAGAGGCCGCGTCCCGGCCAGGACGCGGCCTGGCCGAGCTCCTCTTCGATGCGCAGGAGCTGGTTGTACTTGGCGGTGCGCTCGCCCCGGGCCAGCGACCCCGTCTTGATCTGGCCCGCGTTCACCGCAACGGCCAGGTCGGCGATGAAGCTGTCCTCGGTCTCGCCCGAGCGGTGGGAGATGACGGTGCCGTAGCCCGCGCGCTTGGCGAGCTCGACGGCCTCGAGCGCCTCGGTGAGGGTGCCGACCTGGTTGACCTTCACGAGCACGGCGTTGGCGATGCCGTTCTTGATCCCCTGCTGGATGATCGCCGGGCTCGTGACGAAGATATCGTCGCCCACGAGCTGGACGCGCCGGCCAAGCCGGCGCGTCATCAGGCCCCAGCCCGCCCAATCGTCCTCGCCGAGCCCGTCCTCGATCGAGCAGATCGGGTAGTGCTCGAGCATCGACTCGTAGAGCTCGACCATCTGCTCCGCCGTCCGCTCCTTTCGCTCCACCCGGAACCGGTAGCGACCCCCCTCGTCCGCGAACTCGCTGGCGGCGACGTCGAGGGCCAGGAGGAAGTCGTCGCCCGGCCGGTAGCCGGCGCGCTCGATCGCCAGCAGGAAGAGGTCGAGCGCGGCCGTGTTCGAGCCGAGGGCGGGGGCGAAGCCCCCCTCGTCGCCGACGCCCGTGGAGAGGCCCTTCTCCCGGAGGAGCGTCCGGAGGGCGTGGAAGACCTCGGCGCTCATCCGGATCGCCGCCGAGAAGCTCTCCGCGCCCGCGGGCACGAGCATGAACTCCTGGAAGTCGAGGCCGTTGTCGGCGTGCGCCCCGCCGTTGAGCACGTTCAGGAGCGGCACCGGGAGGAGCCGCGCGCCGACGCCGCCGAGGTACGCGTAGAGCGGCAGGCTCACCTCGTCGGCGGCGGCGCGGGCCACGGCCAGCGAGACACCGAGGATCGAGTTGGCGCCGAGCGCCGACTTGTTCGGCGTGCCGTCGAGGTCGATCATGGCCTGGTCGACCGCGGCCTGCTCGGTCGCCTCCATCCCTTCGAGCTCGGGCCCGATCGACTCCTCGACGTGCTTGAGCGCGCGCTGCACGCCCTTGCCGCCGAACCGCTTGGGCTCGCCGTCGCGGAGCTCCACGGCCTCGCGCTTGCCGGTCGAGGCGCCGGAGGGGACGGCAGCCCGGCCCCAGGCCCCGGACTCCAGGGAGACCTCCACTTCCAGGGTGGGATTGCCGCGCGAGTCGAGGATTTCGCGCGCGTACACGCCGGTGATCGCGGACACGACTAGGACCTCCGTTCGAGCACGAAATCGGCGAGCGCGCGGATCGGGTCGGCGGCCGGGCCGAGCGGCGCCAGGGCGGCCTTCGCCTCCTCGATCAGCGTCTTGGCCCGGACGCGCGAGGCCTCGAGGCCGTAGTGGTCGGGGTACGTGGCCTTCTGCTTCCGGCGGTCGCTCCCGGCCGTCTTGCCGAGCTCGGCGAGGCTACCCTCGACGTCGAGGATATCGTCGACGATCTGGAACGCGAGCCCCAAGTGCCCGCCGGCGACCCGGACGGCGTCGAGCGCCGCCGGAGAGCCGCCCGCCAGCCGCGCGCCGCTCACGAGGGACGCGCGGATCAGTGCCGCCGTCTTGTGCTCGTGGATATACTCGAGCGTCTCGGCCGAGATCCTCTTGCCTTCCGACTCGATGTCGACCACCTGCCCGCCGACCATGCCGAGCGTGCCCGCCGCCTCGGCGATCTCGGCGATCACCGCCCGGAGCACCCGGGGGTCCGGCAGCAAGGCGCCGTTGTCGGCGATCAGGCGGAAGGCGAGCGTCAGGAGCCCGTCGCCGGCCAGGATCGCCACCGCCTCGCCGAAGACCTTGTGGCTGGTCGGCCGCCCACGGCGGAAGTCGTCGTCGTCCATCGCGGGAAGGTCGTCGTGGATCAGCGAGTAGGTGTGGATACACTCGAGCGCACACGCCGTCGGCATCACGCGCTCCCGGGAGCCGCCGACCGCCTCGGCGCCTGCGATGACGAGGATCGGGCGCAGGCGCTTACCGCCCGCGAGCACGCTGTAGCGCATCGCCCGGTGGACCGTCACGGGCGCCACGTCCTCCGCGGGCAGCGCGCCGTCGAGGGCACGATCGACGGCGGCGCGGCGCTCCGCCAGGTAGGAGGGCAAATCGAACTCGGTCACCGCTCGTCGTCGGGCTCGATCGTGAAGGGCTCGCTCTTGAGGAGGCCGCCTTCCTCCTTGAGCAGGAGCTCGACGCGGCGCTCGGCCTCGTCGAGGTACTTGGCGCAGTGGCGCGCGAGCGCCACGCCTTCCTCGAAGGCCTTGAGCGAGTCCTCCAGCGGGAGGGTGCCGGACTCGAGCTGGCCGACGATCTGCTCCAGTCGGGTGAGGCACTCCTCAAACTTGAGATCGATCATCCTCCTCCTTCGCCTCGACCACCGTGCAGTCGAGCCGTCCCTCGTGCAGCCGGACGCGTACCGGGTCGCCGGGCGCCACCTGGCGCGCGCGGCGCACGATCTCGCCGGCCGCCGTCCGCGTCAGGCTGTAGCCGCGCCCGAGCACGGCCAGCGGCGACAGCCCGTCGAGCTTGCCGGCGGCGACCCGCGCTCGCTGCTGCGACCGGTCGAGCGACCGCCGGACGGCGGCCCCGAGCCCCCCCCGGGCCTGGGCGAGCCGGCCCCGGCCGCTGGAAATCCTGACAGCGGGCGTCGAGGAATGCAACCGCTGAGTGACGAGGGCCAGCCGGTGACCTGCGTGGCGCCGGCGCGCGGCGAGGGCGCCGCGGAGCCTGGCGGCCAGGTCATCGAGCCGCCGGTGGCCGTCCCGGAGGGGCCGCGAGGGATCGGTCAGAACGCGGCGCTCGGCGTGCAGGCGCAGGCGCTCGCGGCCTCCCTCGAGCCGCCGCCCCATCGCGCGGATCAGGCGGTGGTGGAGGTCGCGCAGGCCGTCGAGGACGGCCTCCTTCTCCCGCACGACCAGCTCGGCGGCGGCCGACGGCGTCGGCGCGCGCAGGTCCGCCACGAAGTCGGCGATCGTGAAGTCGACCTCGTGGCCGACGCCGGAGATCACCGGGGCCTTCGAGGCGACGATCGCGCGCGCGACGACCTCCTCGTTGAAGGCCCAGAGGTCCTCGAGCGAGCCGCCGCCCCGGCCGACGATGATCACGTCGACGTCGCCGAGCGCGTTCAGGTCGGCGACGCCGTCGGCGATCTCGCGGGCGGCGCCCTCACCCTGGACCCGGACGGGCCGGATGACGATGTGGAGGTCCCGGAAGCGGCGGCCGATCACGCGCAGCATGTCGCGGAGGGCGGCGCCGGTCGGCGAGGTGACGATGCCGATCTTCCGCGGAAACTGCGGGAGCGGCCGCTTGCGCCCGGCGTCGAAGAGGCCCTCGGCCTGGAGCCGCGCCTTGAGCTGCTCGACGGCGACCTGGAGCGCGCCGAGCCCCTGCGGCTCCATGAGCTCGACGACCATCTGGTATTCCCCGCGGGGGGCGTAGACCTCGAGGCTCCCGAACGCCAGCACGTGCAGGCCGTCCTCGGGCTCGAAGCGGATGCGGCGCAGGCGGTTCCGGAAGAGCACGACGCGGATCTGAGCCTGGTCGTCTTTGAGCGTGAAGTACGCGTGGCCGGAGCCGGGGACACGGAGATTGCTGATCTCGCCCTCGACCCAGAACGGCACGACCTGCTGCTCGAGCACGTCGCGGATCCGGGTCGTCAGCTCGGACACGGTGTAGACCCGGCGGTCGGCCATGCTCAGCGATCCGGTTCGCCGGGGGGGGTCGCCGGGCCGGGGGCCGGGCTCGCCCACGGCAGGAGCGGCAGGGCGCGCGCGGCCCGGGCGGGTCGACCTGGTCGCGCGGCAGCGGCGGCCATCACGCGCGGAGCTGGCGGCGGGCCGCGGCCAGCGTGTTCCTGAGGAGCATCGCGATCGTCATGGGCCCGACGCCGCCCGGCACGGGCGTGATGGCCCCCGCGCGCTGGCTCGCGGAGTCGAAATCGACGTCGCCCACGAGCTTGCCCGTCTCGAGACGGTTGATCCCGACGTCGATCACCCACGCCCCCTCCTTCACCATGGGGCCCGTGATCACGCCGGGCCGGCCCGCCGCCACGCAGAGCACGTCGGCGCGGCGGGTGTGGGCGGCGAGGTCACGGGTGCGGGTGTGACACACGGTGACGGTGGCGTTCCGCGCGAGCAGGAGCTGGGCCAGCGGCTTGCCGACGATCCGTGACCGACCCACCACCACCGCCTCGGCGCCGGTCAGGTCCGCGCCATAGTGATCGAGGATCTCGAGACACCCCGCCGGCGTGCACGGCAGGACCGTCGGCGCGCCGGCCAGGAGGCGGCCGAGGTTCTGGGGGTGAAAGCCGTCCACGTCCTTCTCGGGCGCGATGGCCGCGATCACCGCGTCCTCGTCGAACCCCGCCGGCAGGGGGAGCTGGAGCAGGATCCCGTGCACCGCGGGGTCGGCGTTGAGCGACTCGAGCAGCGTGGACAGCGCGGGCCGGCTGAGCCCGTCCGGGTAGATGAAGTCGCGCGAGGCGATGCCCACGCCGTCCGCCGCCTTCTTCTTGTTCGCGATGTAGATCTTCGAGGCGGCGAAGTCGCCGACCAGCATGACGGCGAGGGTCGGCGTGACGCCGGTGCGGGCGCGGAGATCGCGGACGCCGCCCGCCACCTCGCCGAGGATCTTCTGGGCGACCGCCTTGCCGTCGAGGAGCTTCAAGCGGGGACGCGGAGACGCTCGATGCGGGACGCCCGCCCCGACTCGGGGTCGACCGTGATGACGGCGCCGTGGAGGGCGGCGGGACCCTTGGCGGGCTCGAAGCGCACCGGCATCTGCGAGATGAAGCGCTGGAGGATCAGCTCCCGATCGACCCCGATGACGCCGTCGGTCGGCCCCGTCATCCCGAGATCGGTGATGTACGCGGTCCCCTGGGGCAGCACGCGCTCGTCGGCCGTCTGCACGTGGCGGTGCGTGCCGACGACCGCGCTCACGCGGCCGTCGAGGTGCCACCCCATCGCCTGCGACTCCGAGGTCGCCTCGCAGTGCATGTCGACGAGGATGACGGGCGTCTCCTTCCGGAGCAGCGGCACGATCTCGTCGGCCTTCTGGAACGGGCAGTCGTTCGGCTGCATGAACACGCGGCCCATCAGGTTCAGCACGGCGACCCGGTGGGGGCCGCACTTCACCGTGACGTAGCCCGCGCCCGGCGTCCCCGGCGGGAAGTTGGCGGGCCGGAGCAGGAGGTTCTCCTTGACGATGTACTCGACGATCTCCTTACGGTCCCAGATATGGTTGCCGGAGGTCAGCACGTCGGCGCCCTGCCCGTGGAAGTCCCGGCACATCTGGGGGGTGACGCCGAAGCCGGCGGCGGCGTTTTCGACGTTGACGACCGTGCAGTCGATCTCGTGCTCGCGCTTGAGCCGGGGCAAGAGGGTCTGGAGCGCGCGCCGGCCGGGCTCGCCGAACACGTCGCCGACCATGAGGATGTTCATCCGCCTACCGTGCGACCTCCACCGCCCGGGTCTCGCGGATCACGACCACCTTGATGTGGCCGGGGTACTGCATCTCGGCCTCGATGCGCTTGCTGATGTCCCTCGCGAGCTGGTGGGCGTCCACGTCCGACACCACGTCCGCCTTCGTCATGATGCGCAGCTCGCGACCCGCCTGGATCGCATAGCACATCTCGACTCCCTTGTACGACATCGCGATCTCCTCGAGCTTGGCGAGCCGCTTGATGTACGACTCCAGCACGTCGCGCCGGGCGCCCGGCCGCGCCGCCGAGATCCCGTCCGCCGCCTCGACGAGCACGGCCTCGACGGTCGTCGGCTCGATGTTCTCGTGGCCGGCGAGCGCGGCGTTGATGACCGCGGGCGACTCGTTGTACTTCGTCAGCACCTGGAGCGACAGCTCCGGGTGGCTGCCGTCCTGCTCGTGGGTGAGCGCCTTGCCGATGTCGTGGAGCAGGCCCATGCGCTTGGCCAGCTTCACGTCAGCCCCGATCTCGGCCGCCATCATCCCCGCGAGCCAGGCGACCTCAATCGAGTGCTGGAGGCAGTTCTGTCCGTACGAGGTGCGGAACTTCATCCGCCCGACGAGCTTGACGAGCTCGGGGTTGAGCCCCGGGACGCCGACCTCGAAGCACGCCCGCTCGCCCTCGTCCTTGAGGTGCTGCTCCATCTCCCGCTTCACCTTCTCGACCACTTCCTCGATGCGCGCGGGATGGATCCGGCCGTCGGCGATCAGCGTCTTGAGCGCGAGCCGCGCCACCTCGCGACGGTAGGGGTCGTACGCCGAGATGATGACGGCCTCGGGGGTGTCGTCGACGATCAGGTCTACGCCGGTGTGCTGCTCGAGGGCGCGGATGTTCCGCCCCTCGCGGCCGATGATCCGCCCCTTCATGTCGTCGCTCGGCAGGTCGACGATGGAGACCGACGTCTCGACGGTGTAGTCGGGCGCAAGCCGCTGGATCGTCGTGGCCAAGACCTCCTTGGCCTTCGCATGCGCGGTCTCGCGGGCTTCCTCCTCGAGCCGCATCGTGAGGAGCTGGGCGTCGCGGCGCGCCTCCGCCTCCATACCCACGAGGAGCTGGCGCTTGGCCTCCTCGGCCGTGAGCCCCGCGATCGCCTCCAGCTTGCGGCGATGCTCGTCGAGCGCCGAGCTGAGCCGCGTCTCCGTCTCGACGATCGCGCGCTCGCGGCCGAGGAGGCTGCGCTCCTTCAGCTCGTAGTCCGCGATCCGGCGCTCGATCTGGTCGAGCTTGCGGGTCAGCTGCTCGTCCTTCTGGACGATCCGCTGCTCGACTTGCTGGATCTCGCGCTGGCGCCGGCGGGTCTCGTCGTCCAGCTCGGCGCGGGTCCTGAGGGCGGTCTCCCGGGCCTCGAGCTCGGCGGTCTTGCGGCGGGTGTCGGCCTCACGCTGGGCATCCTCGACGATCCGGCGCGCCCGGACCTCGGCGGTTCCGATCCTGCGGTCGGTCAGGACCTTGTGGAGGGCGACCCCGGCGGCGAGCCCGACGCCGAGGCCAACAGGCGGAAGCAGCCAAATCGGATCCATGTGCATCTCCAGCGGACGCACGGAGTTGACGTCAACTACTCACCCAAGTACCTGCCGGGTTTGGCGATTATAGCAGGAGGGAACGGCGTCCGGACAAAGTAAATCCCCGCCTCTGCCGTGTGCCGACGATGTTTCGAACCTGGTAAACCAGGTGGGCGCCGAATGAGGAGGGCTTTAGGCTTCCCCTTCTCGGAGGGGCTTGCGCACCGCCCTCTGTACAGCTCCCGTTATGTTAACGAGGTTGAAACTTCCCCCGGCATCACGGACAGCGCAGGGACACCTTTATGTACCCGCGTCGGCT
>Ga0066709_100005625_pt1 | contig 10372 bp, 6 predicted proteins | sample GraSoiAngelo_158_FD_79665 | JGI IMG/M metagenome (GOLD analysis project Ga0066709, IMG submission 79665) | Grasslands soil microbial communities from the Angelo Coastal Reserve, California, USA - 14_1009_16_30cm | ecosystem: Environmental > Terrestrial > Soil > Grasslands | place: USA... | reverse complement strand
GAACATAATGCGGCGCATGCCTCCGCCTCTCGGTGAATTCGAGCAGCTCGTGCTGATCGCCCTCGTCCGGCTCGGCGACGATGCCTATGGCGCGACGGTGCGGCGCGAGATCGAAGCGCGCGCACGGCGGCAGGTCGCGATCAGCGCGGTCTACACGACGCTGGAGCGCCTCGAGCGGAAGGGGCTCGTCCGGTCGTGGATCGGCGACCCGACACCGCAGCGCGGCGGACGCCGGCGGAAACACTTTGCCCTCCTGCCGCTCGGCGCGCGCGCCTTGAAGGCGGCCTACGCGTCGTTTACGGCCATGACCGCGGGAGTGGAACGCCGTCTGAAGGCGCTGTGATGACGCGGCTCTATCTGTTTCTCATCGCCCGCGCGACGCCGGCCGGCGATCGCGAATGGGTGGTCGGCGACACGATCGAAGAGTGCAACCGCCGCGAGCGCGCAGATGGACCGCGCGCAGCGCGGCGATGGCTGCGGCGGGAAGCGTGGCGGGTCCTGTTGCACGCGCCGCGCCATCGGCTGGCCGTTCGGCGATCCGCCGCCGCGCCGCGGCCGCGCAAAGGAGATGGACCGGTGGCTTCGATCTCGCAGGACGTCCGTTACGCGTTCCGTGTGCTCGGGCGGTCGCCCGGTTTCACCGCGATCGCCGTTGCCACGCTGGCGCTGGGCATCGGCGCCAACACCGCGATGTTCTCGGTCGTCAACGCCGTGCTGCTCAAGCCGTTGCCATTCGCCGACGCCGATCGCCTGATGCTCGTGCACCTGATGGTCCCGGACGCCGAGGCGGGGCCCGGTGTGTACCGCGAAAGCGTCTGGTCCTATCCGAAGTACCGGACCTTCCTCGACGTGCAGCGTACGTTCGACGAGACGGCGCTCTTCTCGGCGCGCGACTTCAGTCTCTCCGGGGACGCCGAGCCCGAGCGCGTGCGCGGCGAAGCGATCACGGATCGCTACGCGGAAATCCTCGGCATCGCGCCGATCCTCGGACGCGCGTTCACGCACGATGAAGCGCAGCGCGCCGGCGCGCCGGCCGTCGTGCTGATCGGACACGGGTTGTGGACGCGGCGCTACGGCGCGGATCCGCGCGTGCTCGGCCGTGCCGTGCAGATCAACGGGTCGCCGTTCACGGTCGTGGGTATCCTGCCGCCCGGGTTTCGTGGATTGAACGGCTACGCGGAAGTGTGGCTCCCGATTGCCGTGCTCGAACCCGGCCAGCTGACGGAAGCGGGCTCTCATTCTTATTCGATGGTCGCGCGCCGCAAGCCGGGCGTTTCCGAAGTGGACGCTGCAGCGGCGGTGCGCTCTTATGGCAATCGGGTCGGCGAAGTGTATCGGCGCGAGGACGGCAACGGGCAGCCCTGGGGCGCGAGCGCCGCGTCGTTGTATGCGTCGCGCGCGGACGCCGACGTCCGCCGCGCGTCGTTCATCGTGCTCGGCGCGGTAGGCTTCGTCCTGTTGATCGCGTGCGTGAATCTGGCGAATCTGCTTCTGGCGAAGGCAATCGCGAGACGGCGCGAAGTCGCGATCCGCGCGGCGATCGGCGCGAGCCGCGCCCGTGTCGCGCGCCAGTTCCTGGTCGAGAGCCTGGTGCTCGCCGGCATCGGGATGGCCGCCGGACTGATTCTCGCGTCCGCGGTGTTGTCGCTGTCGGCCGCACTGATGCCGGACCCCGACGTCTTCTTCCGAACGTCCATCGCGCCGGGCGCGCCGCGCATCGCCGGCGCGGCGGGACTGACCCGGATCGGCGCGAGCATGATCGGCCTCGACACGAGGACGCTGCTGTTCGCGTGCGCGGTGACGATCGCGACCGCGCTCCTGATCGCGCTGATGCCGGCGTTGCAGGCGTCATCGCTCCGTCCCTCGGACGTCCTGAAGACGGAGGGAGGCGGCGGCACCGCGCGGGGGTCGCGCGGCGCCGCCGGCGTTCGGGGCGCGCTCGTCGCGGGACAGATCGCCCTCGCCCTCGTGCTGCTGACAGGCGCCGGGCTGATGGTCAGGAGCGGGCTGCGTCTGCAGCGGACCGCCATCGGCGTGAACGCCGATCATGTCCTGACCGTGCGCGTCGATCTGCCGCGCGCCAGCTACACGCCGGAGACCGGCGCGGTGTTCTACACGCGGCTGCTGGACCGTCTCCACGCCGTTCCCGGAATCGAGGCCGCAGCGCTCGGTTTCTGTCCGCCCGTGTCCGGCGGCTGCAATTCGACGAGCATCTGGTTTCCGCCGCGGCCGCGCGCGGGCACGTACCACGACCCGCTCGTCGGAATTCATTGGGTCACGCCGGACTACTTCACGACGCTCGGCATTCCGCTCGTGCGCGGGCGATCGTTCGCGGAACGCGATCGCCCGGGCCAGCCGAAAGTCGCGCTGATCAACGAAGCCGCAGCGCGTGCGTTCTTTCCGAACGAGGATCCGATTGGCAAGCGAATCGCCGTGGGGCAGGGCGGCTTTTACGACGGCGCCGACGTGATCGGCGTCGTCTCGAACGTTCGCTACCGCAGGATCGAGACCGCGGCGACGCCGGATGTGTACGTCCCGCTCGCGCAGTCGTACCAGCCGCGCATGCGGATCTTCGTGCGCAGTCACGTCGATGCGCACGCGCTCGTCGCGGCGATTCGAGGCGAAATCCGCGCGCTCGATCCGAACCTGCCGGTGGCGGAGATCAAGACGATGGAGGAGCGTCTCGGCGATGCGATGTGGCGGACGCGCGTCGGCGCGTGGCTGCTGTCGACGTTCGCGGCGCTCGCGCTCCTGCTGACCGGGATCGGGATCTTCGGCGTCATGGCCCAGACCGTCCTGCAGCGGACGCGCGAGATTGGCATCCGGATGGCGCTCGGCGCGCAGGCGCCGGACGTCCTCGCGCTGGTCCTGCGGCGCGCGGTGCTGCTCACGGCTGCGGGCCTCGCGTTGGGCACGGTGAGCGCGCTGGCGTTCACCCGCTTCGTCGCGGCGCTGCTCTACGGGGTCGAGCCCCACGACCCGCTGACGTTCGGCGCCGTCACCGTCGTGCTCGCGATCGTGGCGCTCGCCGCCTGTTATTTCCCCGCCCGGCGCGCGACGCGTGTGGACGCGGTGGTCGCGCTGCGGACGGAATGAGCGACCGAACTGATTCTCGATTGCCGATTGGCGATTGGCGATTGGCAACAATGCCGATTGGCGATTGGCGATTGGGCAACAATGCCGATTGGCGATTGGCGATTGGCGGAATAATCGGCGGTCAACGATCGGAATCGGCGTCAGCAATCGATAATCAGTAATCCCCTCAGCAATCAACAATCAGCAATTTGCGAATCGCCAATCGCCAATCGCCATTCGACACTAGAAGAGGTAGCCCCTCCGTTCCACCGTCGCGTCCGCGAGCCGCCGCCGCATGGCGATCGTGTTGACCGGCGTGACCTTCAGCAGGCGGCGCAGCGCGGCCAGGAGCATGCGCAGCGTGTCGCCGTCGGCGGTCGCCGCGAGCGCCGTCTTCGCCGATTGCTCGACCCGCGCCGCCGCGTCGTTGATGTAGGCGCACGCCGCGTCGACGTGGAGCCCGCCGGCCTGCTCCGCGCGGATCAACGCGCATTCCGATCCGTACACGTCGATGGCCACGTCTGCGAGCGCCATCAGCACTTCCTGCTGATCGGTCAGCTTCTCGCCGAACGTCTGCATCGCCGTTCCCAGCACCATGAGCGCCACTTTCTTCATCGCGGCGACGGCGCGCTTCTGCGGCTCGAGCGCCGCGTCGCCGAGCTCCGGCGCGGACGGCGTCAACAGCTCGTCCATGAGACGCCTGGCCGCCGGGATCAGCGGCAGTTCGCCTTTGAGCGCGCGCCGAATCAGCATGCCGGGGATCAGCAGGCGGTTGATCTCATTGGTGCCCTCGAAGATCCGATTGACGCGCGCGTCGCGGTAGTGCCGCTCGGCCGGGTAATCGCGAACGAACCCGTTGCCGCCGTGGATCTGCACGTTCTCGTCGAGGATGTAGTCGATCGTCTCGCTGCTCGCGACCTTGAGGATCGATGACTCGATCGCGAACTCCTCGAGCGCCGCCACGTATTCGTCGCTCCCGTGCCGGCCCTGCAGCGTCCCGTCGATCAGTCCTGCGGTTCGATACAACATGGACTCGACGGCATACTGGCGCGCCGTCATCTCTCCGAGCTTGTATTTGATCGCGCCGAAGCTCGCGATCGGCTGGCCGAACTGTTTCCGCTGCGCCGCGTAGCGCGCCGCCTCGCCGATCGCCATGCGGCCGCCGCCGCTGCACATGGCGCCGAGCTTCAGCCGGCCGTAGTTGAGCGTGTTGAACGCGATCTTGTGACCTTTGCCCGCCTCGCCGAGCAGGTTCACGGCCGGCACGCGCGCGTCCTGCAGGATCAACGGCGTGGTGGACGATCCGAGGATCCCGAGCTTGTGTTCCTCTTTCCCGCTGCTGACGCCGGGGAACGCCCGCTCGACGATGAACGCGCTGAACAGCTCGCCATTGCCGGTTCCAGCGGCCCCTGCCCCCGGGACGATCTTCGCGAACACGATGAAGACGTCGGCGAAGCCGCCGTTCGTGATCCACATCTTCTCGCCGTTGAGCACGAAGCTGCCGTCCGGCTGCCGCGTCGCGCGGGCTTTCGCGCCGAGCGCGTCCGATCCCGATCCGGATTCGCTCAGCGCGTACGCGCCGACCATCTCGCCCGACGCGAGCCGGGGCAAGTACGCGCGCTTCTGCTCTTCGGTGCCGAAGCAGACGAGCGGCGTGATCGTCAGTCCCACCTGCGCGCCCAGCGTCGTCGCGAACGAGGCGCATCGCCCGACCGATTCGCCGACCACGATCGACGCCGTCTTGTCGAGCGCGAGGCCGCCGTACGCCTCGGGCACGTCGGTGGCGAGCAGGCCCAGCTCGCCGCACCGCGCGACGAGCGCCCGCGCCGTCGCCCAGTCTTTCTGTTCCAGCTTCTCGAGCGCCGGCGACACCTCATGGTCGATGAATTCGTCGGCGGTCTGGCCGATCAGCCGGTGTTCCTCGCTCAGCTTCTCGCGGGTGAACACGGCGGACGCGTCGGCCTCCTCGATCAGCCAGGATCCGCCCTTTGCCGCCGTCGTCGTCGTCGTAGTCATGTTCAGCTCCCAGATCCCGGACAGCATTCGTAGCGCAGGTCTTCCGCCTCCGCTGAAGCTTCGGCGGACCGCCGTAGCCTTGCCCACCTACGCCCTAAGGGCTCCGGCGAGGCCTCGACGAAGCCCTGGCGGAGTCGGGGCGAAGTCGGTTAGACCTGCTCGTGATCACGAGCAGCCCTGGAAGGGCTGCGCTACGGCGGCATTCAGCATTTCTCGAATATCCCCGCCGCGCCCATTCCGCCGCCGACGCACATCGTGACCATGCCGTAACGCGCGTTGCGACGGCTCATTTCGTACAGCAGCGACGTCGTCAGCTTCGCGCCGGTGCAGCCGAGCGGATGGCCGAGCGCGATCGCGCCGCCGTTGACATTGACTCGCTCGGGATCGATCGACAGTTCGCGCAGGCACGCCAGCGCCTGCGCGGCGAACGCTTCGTTCAGCTCGACGAGATCGATTCGATCCAATGTCAGCCCGGCGAGTTTCAGCGCTTTCCTGATCGCCGGCACCGGGCCGATGCCGAATCGTTCCGGCTCGACGCCCGCGGTCGCGAACGCCACGAACCGTCCGAGCGGCGTCAATCCCAGCTCGCGCGCCCTGGCGTCGCTCATGACGACCACCGCGGCGGCGCCGTCGCTCGTCTGCGACGAGTTGCCCGCCGTCACGGTGCCGTTGACGTGAAACGCCGGCTTCAGCTTCGCGAGCGCCTCCATCGACGTGTCCCGCCGCGGCCCCTCGTCGGTATCGAATAGTCGCTGACCATCGGGTCTGACGCCCACGATCTCGTCGACGAACCGCCCGGCGTCGATCGCGGCAATCGCGCGATGGTGGCTCCGCAGTGCGAACGCATCCTGCTCCTCGCGGCTCACGTGCGACTCGCGCGCGTGGTTCTCGCCGACGAGACCCGTCGTCAGGTAGACGTCGGGGTAGCTGTCGACGAGCGACGGATTCGGCGCGATCTTGTTGCCGCCCATCGGCACGAGGCTCATCGACTCCGTGCCGCCGGCGACGATCGCGCCGGCGCCGCCGGCGCGAATGCGTTCCGCGCCGTACGCGATCGCCTGCAGGCCGGACGAGCAGAAGCGGTTGACGGTCACGGCGGACGCCGTCACCGGGACGCCGGCGCGCAGGCTCGCAATCCGCGCGACGTTGAGTCCCTGCTCCGCCTCCGGCATCGCGCAGCCGAGAATCACGTCGTCGATCTCGGACGGATCGAGCCCGGGCGCGCGGCGCAGCGCTTCCCCAATCACCACGGCCGCCATGTCGTCCGGCCGCGTGTAGCGCAGCGCGCCGTTGGGCGCTTTGCCGACGGCCGTTCTTACGGCTGAAACGATGACTGCATCCATGGACAATTCACCAATCCCCAATTCACTAATTCACCAATTCACCAATCTTTCAACAGGTCCTCCAGCGCCTCGCCGACTTCGACCGTGTGGCCGTCGAACAGATGGTCCGCCGCGTCGATGACGACAAGCTCCTTCGGTTCGGGGAGCTGGCCGTAGAACTTCCACATGTCCTGGATCGGGCAGATGTCGTCGGCTTCCCCCTGGACGAAGAACTTCGGCTTCGTACTCTTCAGCGTGTTCGAGAAGTCGTAGCCCTGTTTCGACACGGGTGGCGCGATGCCGATCAGCACGCTGACGCGGTCGTCGGTGGCGCCCGTTTCGAGCGCGACCCAGGCGCCGAACGAGAACCCCGCCGCCCAGAGCGAACGGCCCGGATAACGCGCCGCCAGGTAGTCGAGCGCGGACCGGAAGTCCTCCATCTCGCCCTCGCCCGCGTCGAACTGTCCGCCGCTCCCGCCGACGCCGCGGAAGTTGAAACGCAGCACGGCGTACCCGATGCGCGCGAGTGCCTTTGCTCCCTGGTAAACGACCTTCGTGTGCATCGTGCCGCCGTGCGTCGGCAGCGGATGCGCGAACACGACCGCCGCCTTCACCGCCGACGCCGCGGGCGGGCCGTCGAGCAGCGCCTCGAGATGGCCGGCGCGCCCCTCGAGATCAGTGACCGTTGGCATTGACGAACTCACCGACGATCGCGGCGAAGCGGTCGGGCTGCGTGAGCAAGCCGAGATGTCCCGTCCCGCTCATGACTTCGTAGCGCGACCCCGCGATCAATTCCGCATAGCGCCGCGTGGACGAGACGGGGACGACGCGATCGAGTCGTTCGTCGCCGCTGATCACGAGCGTCGGCGCTTTCACGCGCGCGCCGTCCGAGGCGAAGTCGGACGTCTGCTGCAGCCGGACGCGGCGCGCCATCAGCCCGGGGTTCATCGGCGCCGCGAGCGCGCCGAACACATATCCGAGGGTGAAGCGCAGCCGCGCCGTCCACGTCGGCAGCGACGACCGGATCTCGGGCACGAGGCGATCGAACGCGGTCAGGCAGAACGCCGGCACCGAGCGCCACGGTTTGGCGACGTAGCGGGCCTGGCGTGGATTCGGCTGCCACGCCGGATCCGGCGCGCACACGAGCACGAGCGCGCGGACGCGCGCGGGACGCGTCGCCGCGTAATGAAGCGCGACGAGCCCGCCGAACGACACGCCGCACAGCGCCGCGCTGTCCACGCCCGCGCGATCGAGGACGCCGTCGAGTTGACGCATCATCGCCTCGAATCCGATCGTCCAGTCCATCCGCGCCCCGGATCCGAGGTCGCCCGGGAGGGAGTAGCTGATCGTCCGGCACCGCCGCGACAACGCCCGCAGCGTCGGCATCATCCACTCCCAGCGCCCTTGCACACCCGGTATCACGACGAGCGGCGGCCCGGACCCTTCATCGAACATTCCCACCATCCTCTCTCAGCGCTCGCGGGGCCCCACCCCCGCTCGCTCTCGCTCGGCGACTTCGCGCCTCGCTCGGGCCGCAGGCGCTCTTCCGTCTTCCGTCTTTCGCCGTCAGTTCCTCAACGGCTTTCCCGTTTTCAGCGTATGCGCGATGCGTTCGAGCGTCTTCCGCTCGCCGCAGAGGCTGAGAAACGCTTCACGTTCCAGGTCGAGAAGCTGCTGTTCCGTCAGCATCGTCGGGTGCGGTTGATTCCCGCCCGCGAGAATCCATGCGAGCTTGCGTCCGATGACCGCGTCGTGATCGGTGATGCGGCCGGCGCGATGCGCGAGGTGGATGCCGAGCTTCAACGTCGCGAGAATGCCCTCGCCCCCGACGCGGATCGCCGCGCGCGGCACCGGCGGCTGATACGCGTCCGCCGCGAGCTGCAGCGCGTGCGCCTTGGCGTCGGCGACGAGACGGTCGCGGTTCATGCTGACGCCGTCGCCGTCGCGCAGGAAGCCGAGCTGCCGCGCCTGCGGCCCGCTCGTGGACACCTTCGCGAAGCCGATCGTCTCGAATACGCGCTGGACCGCGGGCAGCGGGTCGGCGCCGGGCGCGGCGGTTTCCATTGCGCGCGCGAGCATCTCCTTCGTGCCGCCGCCCGCGGGAATGAGCCCGACGCCGACTTCGACCAGGCCGATGTACGCCTCCGCCGCCGCCTGCACGCGGGCGGCGTGGAGCACGACTTCGCATCCGCCGCCCAGCGTCATGCCGGCGGGCGCCACCACGACGGGCACCGGGCTGTGCTTCAACGCCATCGTCGCGCCCTGGAACGCGCGGACCATCAGGTCCACCTCGTCCCAGTTCGCTTCCTGCGCTTCGAGGAGGAGCAGCATCACGTTGGCGCCGACGGAGAAATTCGGCGCGTCGTTCGCGACGACGAGCGCGGTGAAGTTGGCGGCCGCCTCCTTGACGCCGGCGTGCAGCATCTGAATCGTGTCGCCGCCGATCGCGTTCATCTTGGAGTGGAACTCGACGCAGAGGACGCCGTCGCCGACGTCCACGAGGCTGGCGCCGGCGTTCTTCTTGACGACCGCGCCGCGCGCGTTCGAAATGGGGTCTGACCCCCTGGGGTCTGACCCCTTGGGGTCAGACCCCAGCCCGAGCGCGTCGGCGCCGATTGCGTCGATTGTTTCGAACGGCCCCAATTCCCAGCCGAATCCCCACCGCATCGCGCGGTCGACGTCGTCGGTCGAGTGCGCGATGGCCGGCGCGACGTGGGCCGCGTACCGCAGCGTGGGACCGAGCGTCGCGCGCAGGAACGCGCCCGCCTTGTCCTTGCCCAGGAAGAGCGCCCGGATCCGTTCGGCGGGGGATTCGATCGACCGCGCGGCTTCGAGCGACGGGAGCTTCGCCGGCCGTTTCGGCCGGTACTCGAGCGACGCCGGGTCGAGCGTCAGGATCTCCTCTCCCTGCTTTTGATAGAAGCCCCGGCCGGCTTTCGCGCCCACCCAGCCGCGGCGCACCATCTCCTCGATGAACGACGGCAGAATGAACTGGCGGCGCTCCTCGGGATCGTCGAGCCGCTCGGCGAGATTGCGCGCGACGTGAGCCAGCACGTCGATGCCCGCGATGTCCATCGTGCGGAACGTTGCGCTCTTCGGACGCCCGATCGCGGGGCCGGTCACGGCATCAATCTCTTCGATCGAGTACTCGCCCGTCTCCAGCGCACGGAAGATCTGCATGACACCGAACAACCCCACGCGATTCGCGATGAAGTTCGGCGTGTCCTTCGCAATGACGACGCCCTTGCCGAGACGCCGGTCCGCGAAGGCGGTCACGCGTTCGATCACGCGAGGGTCGGTGTCGGGGGTCGGAATCACCTCGAGCAGATGCAGATAGCGCGGCGGATTGAAGAAGTGCGTGCCGAGCCAGTGGCGCCGGAACGCCTCCGATCGTCCGTCCGCGATCGCGGCGATTGGAATGCCGGACGTGTTCGAGCTGACGATCGCGTCCGCGCCGCGATGCGGCTCGAGCCGCGCGAGCAGCTCGCGCTTGATCTCGACCCGCTCGACGATCGCCTCGAGGATCCAGTCGGCGGTCGCAACCTTCGCCAGGTCGTCGTCGAAGCTGCCGGTCGAGATGAGGGCGGCGCCGTCGGCCGTGAAGAAGGGATCGGGCTTCAACCGCCGCGCGCGCTCGAGGCCCTCCTTCGCGGCCGCGGCGGTGACGTCGAGCAGCACGACGGGAACGCCGGCATTGGCGAAGTGGGCGGCGATCTGCGCCCCCATCGTGCCGGCGCCCAGGACGGCGGCTGAACGGATGCTGGTCATCTCTTCTTCGGGGATGTTCGCGGCCGCCCGCCGGCCAGCCCGCCGACGAACAGGTTGACGATCGCATCGGCGTCCGCCGCGGGCGAGTAGCGCCGCTTGCTCAGGATCCAGTTGGTCGCCATTTCGTCCAGCGCGCCGAAAAAGAGCTTGGCCGCGAGCGTCGGGTTGACCTCGCGCCGGAACGCGCCGCG
>Ga0066709_100005624_pt1 | contig 10372 bp, 8 predicted proteins | sample GraSoiAngelo_158_FD_79665 | JGI IMG/M metagenome (GOLD analysis project Ga0066709, IMG submission 79665) | Grasslands soil microbial communities from the Angelo Coastal Reserve, California, USA - 14_1009_16_30cm | ecosystem: Environmental > Terrestrial > Soil > Grasslands | place: USA... | reverse complement strand
CGGCGGCAAAGGCGTGGTGGGTGCGCGGCGCTCGACCGACGAGGACTACATCGAGCACTCCACGACCGCGAGCACGCACAGCGACATGCTGTTCTTCACCAACCGCGGGCGCGTCTTCCGCATCCGCACGCACGAGATCCCCGACGTCAAACGGCAGGCGAAGGGCATCCCGGTCATCAACCTGATCGAGGTCGAGCAGGGCGAGAAGGTGACGTCGCTCATCGACATGGAGAAGTTCAGCGACGAGCAGTACCTGGTGATGGTGACCAAGCTCGGCCAGATCAAGAAGACGCCGGCGGCGGCCTACGCGTCGGTGCGGCGCAACGGCCTCATCGCCATCAACCTGCAGGACGGCGACGAGCTCAACTGGGTGCGCCGGTCGTCGGGCGGCGACCAGGTGCTCGTGGTCACGCGCCAGGGCAAGGGCTCGCGCTTCACCGAGAAAGAGGTGCGCCCGATGGGGCGCGACACCATGGGTGTCGGCGCCATCCGGCTGCGCAAGAGCGACGAGGTCGCCGGCTTCGACATCGTCAATCCCAACGGGCACGTGCTCGTGGTCACCGAGAACGGCTTCGGCAAGCTCACGCCGATGACCGACTACCCGGTGAAGAGCCGCAACATCCAGGGCGTGTACACGGTCGATCAGACGGCGATTCCGAAGATCGGCGAGATCGTCGGCATGCGCGTGGTCGAGGACCTCTCCGAGGAGCTGATGGTCATCTCGACCAACGGCCAGGTGATCCGCATCCCCCTCGAGGAGGTGCGCATCTCCGGCCGCCAGACCCGGGGCGTGATCATCATGCGGCTCGACGACGGCGATCGAGTTGCCTCGTTCGCGGGTGTGGGCGCGGCCGGCTCCTTCGACGCCTGAGGGGGCGTTCATTTCCGCCGATCTCGGTGTTAGCTCCGCTGCTCGGTCGGTCACGTACTACGGGTACGCTCCCTCCCTGCGCTGCTCGCTTCCTTGACCTCGACGGCCTGAACGCCACCTCAGTCGCCTTGACCCGCAAGTTTTGGGCTGTTTGACGCTTTCTAGTGTTGTAGGCGCGTGTGGCGGGACCCGCGAAAGCCCTCAGCATCTGCTGCCAGCCGGGAGTGGGGGAAATGAGCACAGGAACGGATCGGCTCCGCAAGCGAACGCTCGCGCTCGGCCTCGCCGTGCCCTTCGCCCTGGCGATGGCGCCATGCCCGGCGGCCGCCGCGCTGCATGTTCACGTGCACCAGACAGCACCAATCCACGTGCATATCGAGGCTCCCAAGCATGTGGACGCGCACCACGTGAAGGGCACGAAGCTGCCCGCGGCGACCGGCACCGTCCTCGGGCCGCCCGCCCCGGCGCCAGCCGCCGTGAGCGGCGTCCTCGCCATCACCACTGCGGTGCTGGCCCCGGCCGGCTCCATTCACGCCCACACCAGCCGGCAGCACCAAGCTGCGGCGGCTGTGCTCACCGTGGCGCCGGCCGTTCGCGCCCCGCAGGCGGTCGCCTCTGGCGCGGGTGCCGCGCCCGCCGGGACCGGCCGCCCAACCGTCACGGCTGATCGCGACCCGCTCTCGGCGGTCGTCGAGCCACCCGTCGTCCCCGGATCCCTGTCGATCGGCCAGGCCGGCAGTCCGCTGCCCGCCAATGTCCCCTTCTCCCGGTTCTCGCTGATCGCCGTCGTGAACGTGCTGATCGTCCTGGCCGTGGTCAGGCGCCGCGGCGCCGTCCGCCGCTAGCCGTCAAGGCGCCGCGCGGAGGCCCTTTCAGCCACTCAGCGGGAACCGGCGGTCCAGACGCCAGGGCGACCACTGGCCCTTGTGCCAGAGCTCGACGTGCCCGGCCCGAAAGCTCAGCGGCAGATGCGCGGCGACCCGTGCGTGCGGGCGGCGGGCGCGCCAGCCCTTGGCGATCGTCACGTGGGGAACCGCTGCGTCGAAGAGCCCGCCGTAGCGCGGGTACTCGGGCCAGGTCCGCTCCAGGTCGCTGATGAGTGCCACGAACGGCTCCGCAGGCTCCGGCTGCAGGTACAGGATGCCGGGGAAGGTGGCCAGCCTGGCGAGCCGGAAGGTGAACGAGGGATGCCTGCTGAGCGCAGCCTCGATCGAGGACATGAGGTCCTCATCGAACGCTCGGGGCGCAACGAACGGGTACAGCAGCGTCACGTGCAAGGGCACCGCTGGCCAGACGTGACGCGCCATCCCCGGCAGCTGCCGGAGCACGCCCCGAGGCAGCGTAATGGGCACCAGAAGCACGCTGTGGCCGCCCGACGAAGTGTTGCCGGCCACGCGCCGCGCCGACACCACGGGGCTCACTGGGCGCTGCCTGAAGCCGGCGCGGGGGCAGCCCCGGAGACGTGCTGGTTGAGGCGAACCAGGTCCCTGCCGTCGACGGGACGGTGCGGGTAGCCGGCGTGCAGCCTTCGCTGCAGGCGCTCGCTGAGGCACGGCACGGGCCGGCCGGCGATCAGGCCCATCGCGAACGGCGGGGCATTTGCGTCCGAGTGGTCGAACGGCGGCGCCTCGAGGTCGACCGGCAGCAGGTCGATGCTGCGCCCGTCCTCGCCGGCGAAGCGCATCCGCCGCGGCACGAGCGTCGCGGTGCGGCGCTCCATCAGATACTCCAGCCCCAGGCTGCAGATGACGCGATGCGCGGTACCGACGATCCACGGGTCGTCGGCGATGATCAGGTCGAGGTCGCCGTGCCGCCGTGACTGGCGGCCGATGAGCGCGTCGACCCCCCAGCCGCCTCCGATCCAGCCCTGTATCCCCGCCCCGGCACAGGCCTGAAGCACGCCGAGCACATCGGTGGCGCTCATCTCCAGGAAGGGCATCATCAAGCGGGTGACCAGCCGCGAGTCGCACGCCAGCCGCATGGGCGAGCGCGCGAGCCGGCGGTAGCCGTGCCGCACCAGCCGGCGGGCGCGCTCATCCATCGGGGAACTCCGCGACGAGCTGGTACACCTTCGCCGGTCCGCTGGCGAACACCGGCCTGAAGTCCGGGGAGGCAGCCAGGGCCGCCTCGAGCTGGCCCGTCCACCCGGGTGGGACCAGGCCGTAGTAACGCAGGTAGTTGGCTTGACTGGGGCTCAGCACCAGGTACCGGGCACTGCCGTGCGGCGCCGCCAGCAGCTGCTCGACGTGCGAGAGGTCGCGAGGCCCGAAGCGATGGCCCAGCAGCGCCCTGTCGAGCGTGAGCGTGGTGGGTGGGTCGCCCACGCTCATGTCCGCATAGCGCGCGTCGAGGCGCGCCGGCGAGTTGGCGGCCACGAACCCGACGATGGAACCGGCCGGCGCGTGCGCGCCCGTCCACTGGTTCACGGCAACGTCGTCGGGAGTGACGAAGTTCACCGACTCGTGGCCGTAGTAGGCGAAGAGGAAGGGGATGCCGACGGCCAGCGTCACGCCCGCCAGGACCATGCGCCGTCGCGCCTGCAGGCGCAGACGCGCGAGCGCGCCGGCACCGGCCAGGACCGCGGCTGCGGCGAGGAAGCAGAGCCACGGCAGCGCGAAGAGATAGGCGCGAAGCATCGCCTCGCCGCCGTACGACTGGGCGGCTCCCACCAGGAACGGAGCCACCGCCAGAGCGGCCACCGCGATGTCCCAGTGCCGGGCCCTGAGCCGCATCACCGCACCGACCACCGCCAGCGCCACGACCAGTGCGACGACCAGGCTCTCGCTGAGGCGCACCAGCGCAGCCCCTGGAGCCTCGCCGTACGACGCACCGGGCGGCGCGGCAGTTGTGGCCAGATCTGGACTGAACAGCTGGAAGTGCGCCGACACGAACGGCCAGGCCAGCAGCAGCCAGGCCACCACGGCCTGCGTCATCTGCAGCGGTATCCACGCGGAACGGCTCCAGCGCAGCGCGGTCAGGGCGGCGACCAGCGCGCAGAGCATGAAGGGCGTGAGCTGATGGCTGACCACGGTCGCCAGGAAGCACAGGCCGCCCACCGCCAGCGCCGCCAGCGGCACCAGCGGCGCCGCGGGGCGCGACTCGGTGACGCAGCGTCCCTCGATCACGCGCCGCTTCAGCCGCATCACCAAGCGCGCCATACGCGCGCCGATCCACGAGCCGGTTCGCCCGTTGCGCGGCGAGCAGCGCAGCACGACACCGATGACGATGAGGCCCTCGAAAAAACCGAAGGCCTGTGGGGACAGGTAATCCTGTCCAACCCAGTTGGCCCAGACGAAGATCCAGCAAGCAATCCAGATGTGCCGCATCTGCTGGGTCAGCCCCCGCAGGGCGAACACGAGTGCGGCGACGTTGGCGAGCTCGAAGAACACCGGTGCCCAGGCTGCGTAGTTGATGGGCTTCCAGCCCGCAACTGCGCTGAACCATGCGTTCAGGGCGAAGAATCCAGGCCAGTTCTGATAGATGTCGACGGCGACGTTGTTGGTGCCGTGCACGGCGATGTAGTCGATGACCCCAAGGTGCTTGTAGAGCCACGTGTAGCGCGGCTCCGGATACAGCGCCGCGGTGGTCCCGTGCAGCACGAGAACGAGCAGCGCGATGTACATGGCGAGGATCCACTGCCGCGGCTGCAGCTTCATGACGGCAACAGCGAAGCCGGCCAGCAGCAGGCCGAGAGCGACGTAGTAGGTGACCGGCAGCGTGGCCACGAGCCCGATACCGGAGAACGAGCCGACGGTCACCTGCGGGAGCGCGAGCAGCCACACGACGAACGCGGCGCACAGCGCCAGCGGGTGCACCAGCTGCGCGCGTGTCACCCGTCGGCGTTCGCTTGCCTGTGGCACCACGCGTGGTCTCGCCGCCGGCCGGCGGGCGGGCCTGGTACCCCATGCGGGCCGCACCGATCCCATCCACGGAGCGATCGCCGCGGTGAGCAGCAGCGTGTAGACAACGAGCGAGTTGGCGCGGGCCCGCGCACGCCGCATTGCGGCCCGGCGCGGCATGCTGCGCCCGTTGCTGATCCAGAAATGACGCATGAGCGCCACGAAGCTCAGCTCCGCCAGCAGCACGGTGGCAATCCCGAGGTTGCGGAAATGGATCGTGAGCATCAGCTGCGCGAGCAGCGTCACGCTCGCCAGGCTGGCCCCGACGACGAGCGCGATCTCCGCGGCCGGGCTGCGCAGCCGGACGACCGCAGCCACAGCGCACCCGGGCGCCAGGCAGAAGAACAGCAGCGTCACCGGTCCGCGCAGCACGGGTGGCGCACCGGTCGCCAGCAGCAGCGGCGTGAGCACGCACAGCAGCGCGGCCAGTCCGTACAGCGCCGTGCGGCCGCCGTCGCTCTGCAGCCTGCTCCAGCGACGCATCAGCGATCCCCGGCCGCGACCGCCGTGGCAGCGAGCAGCGGCACGGGCTGCGACGACCAGGCCTGCGGCGCGTCGCCGGGCGTGCGCAGCAGCCGCAGCATCGGTACGAGCACCGCGACGGCCACCGTGGCGTGTGCGATCAACCAGGCCAGGGCGACGCCGTCGAGGCCCATCGGCCTGGCCAGGACCACCGCCAGCGGCAGGAGGATCACGGCCAGCCCGCCATACGCGGCGAGCAGCCAGCCGGTCCTGCGCCGCACACGCGCGATCGCCGTGAACAATGAGATCACCGCTCTGAAGCCGCCCGCAATGACCAGCAGGCGCAGCACGCCTCCGGCGCCGGTGGCGTACTCGGTACCGAAGGGAGCGAGTATCAGCGGAGCGGCCGCGTAGAGCACGACGCCGCCGAGCACCAGCCAGAGCAGGAAACGCCGCGCCACCTGCCTGGTCAGCGCGGCCAGCCTGCGCTCGTCCATGACTCCTTCCACCATGAGCGACGTGCTCACGTTGACGAAGAGGAGGTTGAACGCGGTGACGACGGTGAAGGCGATGTAGAAGTACGCGTTCGCCTGGCTGCCGAGCATGACCACGACGAGAACGGGCAGCAGCCACGTGGTGAGCTGGTTGAAGATGGTGGCGAGGTAGTCGGGGATCACAAACCTCAGCAGGGGAGCGCCGCGCAGTGGAGCGTGGCCGGCGGACTCGCGCGGCGACCGCTCGTGTGCGGGGATGACCCTCCGGAAGAGCAGGATGTTGACCACGATCACGAGCACGACGACGGGGCCGACCCACGCCACGAAGACCGCATGGCCGAAACCGGCGGCGATCAGCACGGGCAGGGCGGCGAGCTTGAGCAGACCGTAACCGGCGTTCTCGGCGGGAACCCACGGCGCACGATGCAGCGCGGTGAGCACGTAGTCCTGCAGGGCGAACACCGCCCACAACGACATGAGCACGCAGAAGCCGGCGGCCAGCCACATGTCGCGGCCCAGGAACGCCAACGACGACCAGAGCGCCGGCGCGACGATCACAAAGGCCACCGCGACGAGCAGCGAAGCCGCCAGGCTGATCGCATACGCCGCGGCGACCATGAGCGCGCTTCTCCGTCGCGTCACCGGGAGAAAGCGCGTCAGCACGGTGCCCAGGTCGAGCTGGCACACAACGGTCAGCACCATCAGCACCGCGATCAGCGCGCTGTCCTGTCCGAGCTCCACCGGCGGTGCCAGCCTGGCTGCCACCAGCCAGAAGGCCAGGCCGAGAATCGACGTCAGCACCACGTTGGCCATGAGGCTGTAGGCGCTTCGCGACAGCGGCTCGGCCAGAGCCTGCTGCACGCGCGTGTTGAGCGGCCTGGGCAGGGTCATCGCGCCGTCAGCGCTCGCGACGCACGCCGGCTGACGAAGTAGGCACTCGGGCCGGTGAGCAGGCCGACCAGCTCCAGCAGCGCCAGCTGGCGCGGATAGTCGTTCTGCCGCCTGGCATTCTTCGGCGAGGCCGGATCGAGGAGGTAGCGCAGCCCGACCGGCACGCGGCCGAGAAAGTCACGCCGCTGCGTGCCGGCCAGCTGTTTGGCGAGCAGCGCGCCGAGACCCCTGCCGTAATGCAGCAGCTGGTAGCGCAGCTCCGGGACCGAGGTGTGGTGCCGGTGCCAGAGCAGCGCCGAAGGCTCGTAGACCAGGGTGTGGCCGCGCAGCATCAGGCGCAGGAAGACGTCGAGGTCCTCACCGCCGGATGCGCTTGTCCCACCTCCGAGCGCGACGTCGAACCCACCGATGTCGCGGGCCACGCGCGTGCGCAGCGCCATGTTCGCGCCGGACCCGAAACGGCCGGCGGTGTACGGGAAGAGCGGGTCCACGGTGCGGCGGGTGTGATCGAACACGACACGGCGATAGCCCTTGGCAAACCCGCCGTACTGCTCCAGCCAGAGCTGTGCCGGTGTCTCCAGCTCGAGCGGGAGGATGAGACCGGTCACACATGCCGCCAGCGGCTGCTCCACGAACGCCAGCGCGAGATGAGCGAGCCAGTGACGGTCGACCAGCACGTCGTCGTCGACGAAGGCGACGATCGCTCCGCGGGCGTTCGCCAGGCCGCGGTTGCGCGCGCGTGACGTGCCGGGCTTGGGCTCCTCGAGATAGCGGATGCGCGCCTCCCCGGGGAACGCCGCCTCGAGCGCCGCCGCTGTTTGTGACGATGCCGGCCGGTTCTCGACGACGATCACCTCGCGCGGCGGGGTGCTCGACGCGAGGATCGTTTGCAGACAGGGGATCAGCGTGCGCGTGCGGTTGCACGTCGGCACCACCACGCTCACGTCGGCAAGGCCGCCACTCTCGCGTCGCGCCTCGTGCCGGCAGGGCGCCAGCCGGGTGGCGAAGCGGCCGTCCAGCGGCAGCCCGGAGGGACGGGGCATGCCGTCCGCGCGCATATGCTCGGCGATGTCGTCGCCGAAGTGCTCCCAGATCATCGCCGAGAGCTGCGCGCTGTCGAGGCCGCCGCTGGGCAGGCCCGTGCTGATCATCCCCAGCGGCTGGCGGTGCAGGCGCACCAGCAGCTGCAACGAGCGGTACTGCAGTCCGCCGAGACGCTGGGGCACCGCGACGTGCGTGCTGCCCGCGGTGAGCTCGAGCTGGCGGACGAGGACGGGGCTCTGACTCATGAGGACCGGGACCTTGCGGCGCGCCGCCAGCGCCGGAGCTGCCGGTACCCTCGCGTGCGCCACAGCTCGCCGCGCGGCGCCATCCGCAATGTGCCGTCGAGCGCGGCGCGCACCGTGGCCGTGGAGGTGTGCGCCTCGATGGTCACTCGCGCCAGCGCGAACACGTCGTCGCCGCTGTGGGAAAGCGCGTTCTTCACCGCGACCGCGGAGGTGTACCCCGCGTCGCGCACTGCGGCCACGGACCGGCGGTCGTGACTGCCGTGCGGATATGCGAACGACAGCGTGCGCGCCTGCGCAATCTCCTCGAGCACCGAGCGCGAGCCGGATGCCTCGGCGCGGAGCTCATCGTCCGCCAGCTCGTCCATCCGGCGATGGCTGATGCCGTGGGCGCCGACCTCGATGAGCGGCCCGCAGCTGCTCAGCTCGCCGACGTCCGCCGTGGTCAGCATGCCGGCGCGGTCGAGGAAACCCGTCGTGATGTATGTCGTCGACGCGATCTCGCAGCCGGCGAGCATGCTCGCAGCCGCGATCGTGTCGCGGTAGCCGTCGTCGAAGGTGATCGCCATCGGGCGCGCCGGCAGCGGGCGCGCGCCGCGCAGCGCCTCGGCGAGTTGGGTGATGGTGAGCGGTGTGCGACGCGACTCGACCATGGCGGTGACGTGCTCGAGGAAGGCATCGGGCGTCACCGTCCAGCGACGCAGGTACGGTTCGCTCTGCTCGGCGATCGAGTGATACATGAGGATCGGGATGACGTGGATCGCCTCGCGCGGCGGTGCGATGCGGGTGCGCTCGGGGCAGCTAGCGACCGCCATCGGAGCTCCTCGCATGCCGCGGCGACAGCGATGAGGCGGCGTAGCCGGTGGCGGTCGCCGCAAGCCCCGCGCCGATTGCAGCAGCGCGCAGCAGGCCGCTCAGCTCGCCCGACAGCGCCTGCCTGACGCCGCGCATCACAGCGCTCGGAAGGACCCTGGTCACGTACGCCCACTCGCTGGACAGCGCATCGTGCTTGCCGACTGCGCTGGATACGAGCGCTTTGGAACGCCCCTCCGCGTAGCAGCGACCGACGAAATATCGCCAGCGGGCGCGGTCGGGATCGACGCGGTGCTGCACGCTCGCGCCCGGCACGTAGAGGAGCACACCGTCCGGCACGCTGCGCTGCAGGCGGATCGAGAACTCGGTCTCCTCGCAGCCCATCCGGTCGGCGCCGGACCGGCCCAGGCCGTTGCTGAACGTGCCGGCTCGCTCGAACGCCGATCTGCGGAATGACATGCAGGCGCCGATCGGATTGCGCACCCGTGCCGTGGTCAGCGGCATGCCGGTGTAGCTGCAGCCGACCACCCAGTCGAACTCGGCGGGGAACCAGCGCGGCCGCGCGGCCGGCCAGAGCGGCACCGCGGCGCCGCCAGTCCCGAGCACGTGAGGCTCCGCATACGGCTCGACGAGCCGCTGCAGCAACCGGCGATCTGCGACGGCATCGTCGTCGATGAACACGACGATGTCGCGACTCGCCGACCGCAACGCCGTGTTGCGCGCTCCGGCCAGACCGGCGCTCTCGTCGTTGGCCACCACCAGCGCGGACGCGAACGCCCCCCGAGCGCGGCGCAGCAGCGCCGGGTTGTGGTCGACGACGACGATGATCTCGTCCGCGGGATGGCTCTGGTCCTCGATCGATGCGACGGCATCACACAGCAGCGTCCAGCGGCGCTCGCTGTGCGTGCAGATGACGACGGAGACCGATGGCGGCTCCGCATCGAGGCGAGTCGCGAGTGCGACCGTTGCGCTCATGCCGCCGCTGCCGCCACGCACGTGCATGGGACCGAGAGATGCTCGACGCATGCGTGAGGTGTCGTGTCGACCGCGAACATGGGCGCCGCCGAGCTGCGCGCAGCCGCGCGCCGGCGGTGCTCCTGAGCGATGACGCCGAGGACGCGCAGGCCGTCGCGGACGGCGTTCAGGTTGCTGACGCCATGGATGCGTTCGTATTCCATGCTGGGGACCTCGACGACCTTGAGGCCCGAGTTCGCGACGCGCACGTTGATGAGCGTCTCCACCTCGAAGCCGTCGCCCCACGGCGCCGTCGCGGCCGCCGCGCGCGGGTCGTCTGCGACACCCAGCGCGGGCAGCAGGCTGCGCCAGAACGCGTTGTAGCCATAGCAGAGGTCGGTGTACGAGGTGCCGTACAGCCCATTGACGATCCCGCACAGCACCCGGTTGCCCTGGCGCCGCAGCGGCGTGATGTCGCTGCTGCCACCGCCGCGCATGAAGCGCGATCCCTTGGCGAAGTCCGCGCCGTCGAGCAATGCAGCGACGAACGTCGGAATCTCAGCCGGATCGGTGGACCCGTCCGCGTCGAGGAAGACGATGACGTCGCCGCGGGCTGCGCGAAAACCGCACTCGAGCGCATTGCCCTTGCCGCGACGGGTCTGCGGAATCACGCGCACGTCCGGCAGCAGGCGGCGCGCCTCG
>Ga0066709_100005621_pt1 | contig 10375 bp, 9 predicted proteins | sample GraSoiAngelo_158_FD_79665 | JGI IMG/M metagenome (GOLD analysis project Ga0066709, IMG submission 79665) | Grasslands soil microbial communities from the Angelo Coastal Reserve, California, USA - 14_1009_16_30cm | ecosystem: Environmental > Terrestrial > Soil > Grasslands | place: USA... | reverse complement strand
GCGCTCGAGGCGGTGAGCCGGCTGCAGCCCGAGATCGTGCTCCTCGACGTCCAGCTACCCGATCTCGACGGCTTCTCGGTCGCCGAGCAGCTCGCGAACGGCCCGGCGCCGCCTGCGGTCGTCCTCACTTCCAGCCGCAGCGTCGTCTCGCTTCGCTGGCGGCTGACCGGGAATCCCGGCTGGAGCTTCATCCCGAAGAACGAGCTCTCGGCCGGGGCGCTGGCCGCCGCCCTCGGCTGATGTCCCTTCGGCGGTTCAGGCTCGCTCTCGTACCCGCGGGGTTCGGGCTTGGCCTCGTGGTCGAATGGTCGACCTACGACCCGTCGCTGGGGCGCACGTTGACCGGCGCAGATTTCGTGGTTGGTTGCGTCCTGATCGGCGGCGGCGTCGCCGCGTGGGGCCGGCGGCCCGAGAGCCGCATCGGCATGGTGATGCTGCTTGCGGGCGCGACGTGGTTCCTCGGCAACCTCGCGAGCCCGCTTCTCTACCTGCACCGCGGCCCGCTCGTGCAGTCGTATCTCTCCTACCCGATGGGACGGCTGCGTTCGCGGCTCGTCCGGGCCGTCGTCGCCGCGGCCTACGTCGACGCCGCGGTCGAGCCGCTCGCGCGGAACCGCCTGTTGACGCTTGTGCTCGCATGCGCGGTCGCCCTTACCGCACTGCACCTCTTCGCAGGCGCTTCGGTTCTCGTGCGCAAGGCCGGAACGCTCGCCCTCGCTGCTGCGCTTGCGTTTGCCGCAGCGCTCGCGCTCGCCGCGAGCGGCCTGCTCGGCTGGAGGGCGGACCTGTGGGTGTACGACCTCGTCGTCGCCTCGGCGGCGATGGTGCTGGCGGTCGACCTGCTTCGGGGCGGGTGGTCGGATGCCGTCGTGACGGGACTCGTCGTCGATCTCGGCACACATGCGGAGGCCGGCACGCTGCAGGAGAAGCTTGCGCGTGCACTGGGCGATCGGTCGCTCGTCGTTGGCTACCGGCTCGACGGTAGGGCGGGCTTCGTCGACGACGCCGGCCGACCCGTGGAGCTGCCTGCGGCCGGCACCGGGAGGACGGTGACGCCGCTCGTCGACCAAGGCAGGACGGTCGCTGTGCTCGTACACGACGAGGCGCTCCTGGCCGACCGACGGCTCGTGGACTCGGTCGCCGCCGCGGCGAGGATCGCCGTTGCGAATGCCGCGCTCCAGGCCGAGGCGCGGACAAGGGCCGGCGAGCTCGAGGCCTCGCGTCGCCGGCTCGTCGAAGCGGCCGACACGCAGCGGCGCCGGATCGAGCGGGAGCTCCACGCCCGCGCCGGCCGGCGTCTGGCGAACGTAGGCTCGCTGCTCGCCGAGGCTCGGGCGCAGATTGGATCCATCGACCGCGACGGCGTGGCCGCGCTCGAGCACGAGGTGCTGGAGGCGCGACGCGAGCTCGTCGAGCTCGCCTACGGCGTCGTCCCGACGGCGCTGGTCAGCGGCGGGCTCATGCCCGCACTCGCGCAGCTCGCGCGACGCTCCTCGACCCCGGTCGAGCTGCGGGGAACGGTCGGACGCCTTCCCGGCCCGGTCGAGGCGGCGCTCTACTTCGTCTGCTCCGAGGCGCTCGCGAACGCCACGAAGCATGCGGCCACGGCCCGCGTGGAGATCGACCTGATCGCCGACGCGGAGGGAGCCGGCGCGACCGTTCGCGACGACGGCGTCGGCGGCGCTGACCCGTCCGCAGGCTCCGGCCTCCGCGGTCTGGCGGATCGTGTCGAAGCGCTCGGCGGCAATCTGCGCGTCGTGAGCCCGGCCGGAGGCGGAACCTCCGTCGCCGCGGAGATCCCTATCCGACGCGCGTGAGCGGCTTCGCGAACAGCCCGACGTACGACGGAGTGCCCGAGACGAGAACGAGTGAGAGCCTGTCGTTGTAGACACTCCACCTGAATGCCGCGTTCGAGTTACGGCCGCATGTGACGTCCGGCGGGCACACCGTCGTGATCAGGCGCAGCACGTTCCCCTGCACCGCGTAGCGGCCGCGCCAGACGAACCCGCTCACTCGTTCGCGGCCGACCCAGCGACCGTGGCTGAGCAGGAGCGTTCCTCCGCCCCGTTGCCGCTCGGCGTCCGACGGCGACGCACCGGCGTTGAGGAGATCCTTGCTGCTCGCCGTCTCCTGCCAGCTGCCCTCGATCTGGGCTGCGAGACGCGCCCCGCGCGCCCCTGAGCAGCGAAGCACATCGGCCGGCGCGTGGGCACGTAACCTCTCCACTTGCCGAAGGAGCGCGGCTGTGAACGGGTCGCGCTCGAGCTCCGCGTACACCGGCCGAACCGTTGCGCGCAGGGTGGCGAGCGCTGCTGGGGATGCCGTCACCAGTGTGACCTTGCCCCGGTTGCAGATGCCGGCGAGCGCGGCCGTCTCGTCCCTCTCGACGCGGGCGAGCTCCGGCGCGACCGCCTCGCGTCCGGCTCGGCGGAGGATCTCACGCTGCGCGGGCGTCAGGCGCTCGAATGCGCTCCGGTTGATGAAGATGGTCTGCGGTCGCGGCCAGAACACGACATTGGCGGTCAACGCGCGTGCCTGTGCGTCGTATCCGTTCTGCGCGATCGTGTTCGAGTCGAGCTCGGCTCCGTCGGCGGTGGCGGGCAGGTGGCCGATGTTGTAGCCCTTGATGGTCGCACCGAGCGCCCGGAATGTCGCGCGCGCGACCCCGCCGAGCCGGATCGCGATCGTCGCGCGGCGATAGTCCGCCGGCCCCACGAGCCGACGCGAGAGGCCGAGCGGCCTGCGCAGCGGTCCGGGCAGCACGGCAAGCCCCACGACGCCTGCGCGGTCGAGGCCGGCGAGCATGCGTGCGGCCAGCGGGCCTTCGAGCACGCGCGACTCGAGGCCGAGGCTGTCGATCAGGAACGGCGCCACGAGGCCACGGAAGCTCGTCACGCGGAGCCCGTCCCAGACGCGGGCGCCGACGCTCCCCAGTTGCGCCTTGCCCGCGCGGACGGCCTCGACCGTCTTCGTCTCGTACGCGGGCGCGTTCCCCGCGACGGTGATCTCGATTCGGATCGCGCCGCCCGACAGCCGCTCGACCGCTGCAGCGTACTCGGGCGCGAAGAGACTGTCGCCGGTGAAGAGCGTCAGGGTGAGCGGTTTCGCGGTCGCGTGGCGCGAGCCGCCCGCTTTGGTTCCGCCGGCGCCGTGGCAGCCCGCGGCCAGGAGCGCAACGGCCAGCGCGAGAGCTCCTAGGCGCATCGCCGCCTCACCAGACCGGTCCGTTGTCGCCGAACGTGTTCTTGGTCAGCCTCTTGATCCGGCTGCCGTCGGCGTTCATGACGTAGATCTCGCCCGCAATCTGGTCGCGTCCGCTCGCGAAGACGAGCTTCCGTCCGTCCGATGACCAGGAAAGGCCGCCGATGTACGTCGTGTCGCGGAGCAGCGTCCGGAGGCCGCTGCCGTCTGCACTCATGACGTCGATCTCGGGCTTGCGGTGAGCGCCGCCGACGAACGCGATCCGTCGCCCGTCGGGCGACCACCTCGGGATGGCGTCGTACGCACCCTGCGTCAGCCGCCGCGGATCGCTGCCGTCGGCCCTCATGAGGAAGATCTCGGACCTGCCGCCGTTGCGGTCGCTGACGAACGCGATCGTCTTGCCGTCCGGTGACCAGGCGGGATTGTGGTCGTTCGCAGAGTCGGTCGTGAGCCGCCGCACGCCGCCACCGTCGGCGTTCATCACATAGATCTGCTGGCGGCCGTCGCGATCGCTGTCGAAGACGATCCGCCTGCCGTCGGGCGACCACGTCCCGGGGCTGTCGTGCGCCGGATTGCGACTCAGGTTGCGTTCGCCGCTCCCGTCGGCGTTCATTACCCAGACCTCGCCGCCCGCTACGCGCTGGCTGTAGAAGAGGAGCTGCCGCCCGCCGGGCGACCACTGTGCGGGGCTGTCCACCTTCGGGTTGTGTGTGAGCCTCCGGATGCCGGTCCCGTCCGGACGCATCACGTAGATCTCGCTATCGCCATTGCGGTTGCTCGAGAAGGCGATCAGCGTGCGTCGCTGCGCGCCTCCGGCCGCGGCGGCGATCGTGAGCCCCGCCGCGATGGCAGTCGCCGCCATGGTGACCTTGCCGGGCTGCATCTCTACCTCCTTCGACTGGTGCGGCCGATACTCAGCGCACCGGGCCCGCCCCGCATCGGGGCTGGGCCTGGACAGCGCGGTCGCGCGATCAGGGCGCGCCCTGATTGTCCCACTCGACCAGAGGGGCGGCCAAGAGGCCGCCCCTCGTCGCTCTCGTCGCGTCGCGTCGGGCTCAGGTCAGCGCTGCGCAGAACGCCGCGACGTCTTGGTCGTCGAACGGATTCCCGTGGAACACCTCCGGCAGGGGCGGCACCTCCGAGTCCTGGGTGAAGCCCGCCAGGACGGTCACGGTGCCCCCGTCGGGAAGCGAGTAGCGCGTCACGCCGTGATCGGTGAAGACGATCGGCCCGCTCGCGATCTCCGTGAAGCGTGCGATCCGGACGAGCGTCTTGCCGTTGGCGGTCGCCGTGCCGACCTCGAGCATGTGGGCTTCGGTTCGGTCGTGCGCGTCGGTTCCGGGCGAGTCGTAGTGGTAGAAGGTCGCGGTCACGTCGAAGTGGATCGAGACGGCGAAGCTGCAGCGCGTCCCGGCCGGCAGGAAGCGGTCGACTGTCCACTCGCCCTGGCAGATCACCGGTCCGGGCACCGACGCCCAGGCGTTGAAGTCGTCAGGGCAGCGGTTGAACGGCTGGTCGGCGGACGCCGAGGACGTGACCGCGAGCGCAGCCGCAGCGACGGCGACGGCGACGATGAAGATGGGTTTCATGTGACCTCCTTTTGACGACAGCCGCGACGCTAAGCCCGTCGCGGTGTCAGCGCGTCAGGGCTGAGCCTGGAGTTCGGGCCAAGCGGATCAGTGCGCGCCCCGATTGGCGGCGCATGATCGGCGTGAGACGATCTGGGGCATGCGTCGAGCGGTCGTGCTCGCGTTCGCCGGCCTGGGCGTCGCCGTCGGCGCCTACTCGCTCGGGGTCGCGCACGACGCGCCCGCGTCCTCGTTTGCGGGTCGCTCGACCGGCGGCGCCTTTGCACTGCTTGGAGGCGGCCTGGTGCTGATCGCCTGCGGCCTCATCTGCTCGCTCCGTCTGGCGGCGAATCGCGTCGGGCCGCTGCTGGCGGGCGCCGGCGTCGCCTGGTTCCTGCTCGAGTGGAACAACCCCGGCGTCGGATCGGCGCTCGCGTTCACCGTCGGCCTGTGTCTCTATGCGGCCTGCCCGCCGCTCGTCGCGCACGCGGTGCTCGTCTATCCCCGCGGTCGGCTGCGCACCGGTGTCGAGCGAATCGTGCTTGCGGCCGCGTACGCGGGAAGCGTGCTCGTACTCGGTCTGCTGCCTGCGTTCTTCTTCGACCCCGCAACCGAGGGCTGCGGACAGTGTCCGCGCAACCTCCTCCTCGTCGCGGGCCGCGAGCGGGCAAAGGCGGACCTTTACCGCGTCGGCGTCTACCTCGCCACAGCCTGGGCGCTCGCGCTGGTCGTCTTGGTGCTCGCCCGACTCGTCCGCGCGAACGGCCGCAGCCGGCCCGTCCTCGTCGTCGGCGCCGCCTACCTCGGGTTGGTCGCCGCGATGTTCGCGGCCTCGCGTCAGCGCGGCTTCCTCTGGAACGGGACGCTCGAACGACGTCTCTGGTTCGTGCAGGCCGCTGCGCTCGCGTGCGTCGCGGCCGGAGTGACGTGGGGCTGGCTCGCCGGGCGCCGTGCTCGCTCGGCCGTCGCCCGCCTCGTCGTCGATCTTGCGCACACGCCGCCGCCGGGAGGCCTGCGCGACGTGCTCGCCGCAATCCTCGGCGATCGCGAGCTCGTCCTCGCCTATCCGCTCGCCGACAGCGGCCGTCTCGTCGACGCCGACGGGCGCGCGGTCGAGCTCGCCGCAAGCCCGGCGCGAACGAGCCTCGTCCGCGACGGTCGCATCGTCGCCGTGCTCGCGCACGCTCGCGGCCTGCTGGACGACGAGCAGCTCGTTGACGAGGTGACCGCGGCCGCCCGCCTCGCGCTCGAGAACGAGCGTCTCCAGGCTGAGGTGCGTGCCCGTCTCACCGACCTGCGCGCCTCGCGGACGCGGATCGTCGAGACAAGCGACAGCGAGCGCAGGCGCATCGAGCGCAACTTGCACGACGGCGCGCAACAGCGGCTGGTCGCGCTCTCGCTCAGGCTACGGCTGCTCCGCTCGCAGCTCTCGCCGCTCGCCGGCGCGGGTGCTCGAGCCCGCCTCGAGCTCACAGAGGCCGAGCTCGACAGTGCGATCGCGGAGCTGCGGGAGCTCGCCCACGGCATCTTTCCAGCCGTCCTCGCAGACGGCGGCCTGGCGGTCGCAGTCCGCGCGCTCGCGGAGGACGCCGCCGTCCCGATCCGGATCGGACCGCTCCCCGAGGGCCGGTTCCTACCGGCGGTCGAGACCGCGGCGTACACCGTCGTCGCGGAGGCGGCCCAGGTCGCGACGGGACCGCTCCGCATCACGGCGCTGACCCGAGACGGGTCGCTTGTCGTCGAGGTCGAGATGCAGGCCGACGGCCGGACGCTCGATCGCGTAGCACTCGAGGATCGACTCGGTGCGCTCGACGGACGCTTGAGCATCGACCAGGCACAAGACGGACGCGTCACAATCCGCGCAGAGCTTCCGTGCGGGTCGTAGTCGCCGACGACGAGACACTCCTCCGCGAGGGGATCGCCCGGTTGCTCACGGACGCCGGCGTGGACGTCGTCGGCAAGGCGGGCACCGCGGAGGATCTGCTACGCCGGGTCGAGCTGACCCGGCCCGACGTCGCGATCGTCGACATCAGGATGCCGCCGACGCAGACCGACGAGGGGCTTGTCGCCGCGCAGGAGATCCATCGCTCACAGCCGACTGTCGGCGTGCTCGTGCTCTCCCACTACCTCGAGTCGCATTACGCAATGCGGCTGCTCGAGGACCACCCGCAGCGGTCGGGCTACTTGCTCAAGGAGCGCGTCAAAGACGTCGCCCTCCTCGTCGACGCGCTCGAGCGGATCAACGAAGGCGAATGCGTGCTCGATCCGACCATCGTCGCCAGACTCGTCGGTCGACCGCGCGAGCAAAGTCCGCTCGACGAGCTGACCGCGCGCGAACGCGAAGTCCTCGCGCTGATCGCAGAGGGGCATTCCAACGAGAGCGTCAGCAAGAAGCTCTTCCTCAGCCCCAAAACGGTCGAGACACACGTGCGTCACATCCTGCTCAAGCTCGGGATCGGCGAGACCGCCGACTACCACCGCCGCGTGCTCGCAGTGCTCGCATACCTGCGCGGATGAGCTGCGCGATTTCTCGACACGCACACCGCGATTGCAACCCGGTCAGCACGATCCACCCGTGCGCAGACCACTTTTCAGATCCAGTGGAAGGGCGGAACCGTCAGGGCATAGAACCACTGCAGCACGGTTGCGCCACCGGGGTGCGCCTCTCGCGTGCCGGCACCGTCTTCACCTGCAAGCCGCGCGTGGCAACCGGCAGCAAATCGGACAGCGCCGAAGGCGAGGAAGCGCCGCACCGATTCACGCACCACCTGCCATTGCTTTGGGTTACCTTCAGAGTCCCTGTCGTTTAGGAAAGCGCCTGCAAATCTCCTGATTCTTGCGGCAGGTTGGGGAATCGATGTGGGAGTGCGCGCTCCGCCTGCTGTCTCACCGCGCAGACATCGGCCTCCCGGGCTGGCCCTTCAGCTTCGCCAGTGTCGCGCTTCCAACAAAGAGCGACAGACCAGGCCCAGCCAACGAAGACGGATCCGGAACCGTTTAGAAAACCGCTGCTCTATCCACTGAGCTACGGGGGCTCGCGGCGAAGCGGAGCGAGAAAGCGAGCATCGGAGAGGTCGCAAGCTTGTCCGAACGTACCGTGCCAAGCCAGCCCCGCCGCCCGACGCCCTCCTTCGTTATGCCCCGACCGCGTGCGGCTTCCCGAGCCGGCGCCGTGCGGCGACGATCACGCCTCCGATCACGAGGGCCAAGGCAAGCGAGACGCCTGCGAGCACACCGGGGTGTGTCCAGCTGAGGCGCACGTGGAGTTGTCGCGGCGCTGATGCTCGGCGCGAGCGCCGTGCAGATCGGATCTGCATTCCTGCGTTGCCCGGAGGCGGGCGTCCACCCTGCCTGGGCAGAAGCGCTGTTGGGTGCGATTAGGGCGAAAGCCGTCGCCACCGTTCGCCATGATTCGTAACCTCTGCTGGGCTGGCCGTTTCAGGGGCGGTGCCTCCGAGACCGGGCTGGCGGCCGTACAGGTTCGTCTAACGGCAGGGGCACCCAGGCAGGGGATGCCGCGGATGCGGTCTCGGCCGAATCATGAGGGTAGGCGGGCGCACCGTGGCACCTCGCCCGAACCGCATGGAGACTCTAGAGAAGCTTCGGATTGCACGACCCTTGGACGCGCGCCGTGCAGGGCTGTGGGCCGCGCGTGCCGCGGTCGCCGCTGCGTTCCTGGTTGCGATGATCTTGGACGTGCGCGGGGAGCGGCCGCCGCCGCGCGACCGCCAGCCGCTTCCGACCTTCGCGGGACGTAGCGGAAGGAGCCATGTCGATCCCCGGCTCAGTGGCGTCGCGCGCGCACTGACGGCTCGCAGCGTCGAGGTCCGGTGTTGGTCTGCCCGGGACTGGCGGCGGCGAAGCGGCGAGTTCTATGCGAATCTCCGCACGGCGAGGAACCGCACCGTTCCGGACGGATCGCGACTGTACGGCTTCGTCTCGGGCGATCGCGCGCGCGTCAGCCTGCCCACGACGAGCTGCAACGCGCTCGAGACGCTCCGGTACGTGCAGGCATGGCCGGCGGCGAGCCGACCGTCGATCGCTGTGCAGCTCGCGCAGCCAACCTTCGTCTTCTCGCACGAGCTCGAGCACGTGCGCGGAACGAAGAGCGAGGTCCGAGCGGACTGCTTCGGCCTGCAATCGGTGCGGGAGGTGGCCGTTGCTTTGGGCGCGCCAGCGGCGCAGGCGGGCGTGATGGCGCGCTACGCAGCATCCCATCTGTACCCGACCAACCGCTCAGAAGCCTCTGCCGAGTGCCGAAACGGCGGCCGGCTCGACCTCCGCCCAGGGAGCCCGCAGTGGCCGTGAGATCGCCCTATCCGAACCGGTTGGCGTATGTGCCGGTACTCGCGGCCCTCGCTGCCGCCACGGCGGGAGCGGGCATCGCGCGCGCCGCCCAGCAGGGGTACACCCAGACGGCGTGGACAGGCGCTGTGCTCGGAGGCGCCGCCGCGGTCGGCGCAGCGCTCGTCGGCACGCCGCGGTGGCGCGCCGCGTTCAGCCGCGGCTACATCGCGCTCGCCGCGGTTGCGGCCACGGCGTTCGCGCTCACGCACGGCTACCCGCGAGCCGAGGGGCTTCTGTTCGCTAGCGGCGTCCTCGCTGCATCGGCGTTCCTGATGGCTTGGGACGAACTCGCGCGAGGAAGACAGCTCCGCGCGAGGCTGAGCGAAAGCGGCCTCCTCGACGAACCTGGCATCTCGCTCGTGCTCGAGCAGTATCTCGATGACCTCGAGCTACCAGTCGCACGCGCGCGAGCGAACGCCCCCCGACTCAGCCAAGCGATCCGCGCGCTCCGGCGTCGCCGCCGGAGCGAGGCGGCCGCCGCGCTCCAGGCCTATCTCGAGGGCCTGCGGGAGTACCTCGACGCCGTCGCCGCGATCCGCCCGCCGCACCTCGCCGCACTAGTGGGCAACACGCTCGAGCGAACGTTCGAGTTCTGGACCGACGCGGCCACAAAACTCGCGGCGGGCACCAGCTCGGCATGGAAATGCCGCTGGCAAAAACTCGCCTGGGAGATCGTCGAGGGCGACCGCCAGTGGGTCAGCGCGATCGACATGCTCGCCGCCCACCACGGCGTCACACCACCGCAATGGTTTGCCGAGCACCGGCGCCAACTCCGAAGAACACTCGTCCTCTGACCAGCGAAGCGCACCAGCGCTCGCGGCGGTAGGCGCCGGTCGGTTTCCCGGCGCGCCGCAGCGCCCCGCGTCACCGAAGCAGATCGCGATCGGTCTCCCTAGGTGTGGCTATGAGGGCCCTTAGAGCCGCTTGCGGAACCTGAGTCTGCGCGCGAGCTGGGAGAGCCGCGATCGCTTGCGGCGGCGAAGACCGCGCCTGAACTAGCCCATGCTGACCGGGGCCCACTCGCCCTTTGCGTTCGATGAACGCCCGGGCCGATGTACCCGTAATCGGAGCCCGGATCGATGTCTCGCTCACGGCGGCGTCTAGTTCCTAGGGGCTCGCCACGATGAATGCGCTCGCTGCGGCGCCGGCTGGAGACCTGCCCCGAGCAGCACCTTGCGCACGGACGTCGCAGAAACGGGGATGCCGAGCCCCTTGAGCTCGCCGACGATCCGCTTGTATCCCCAGTGCGGGTTCTCCCT
>Ga0066709_100005620_pt1 | contig 10375 bp, 7 predicted proteins | sample GraSoiAngelo_158_FD_79665 | JGI IMG/M metagenome (GOLD analysis project Ga0066709, IMG submission 79665) | Grasslands soil microbial communities from the Angelo Coastal Reserve, California, USA - 14_1009_16_30cm | ecosystem: Environmental > Terrestrial > Soil > Grasslands | place: USA... | reverse complement strand
GCGCCGGTGACGAGCAGCAGCCCGCTGAAGATGAAGAGCGCGCCGCTGCCCGTGATATCGCCATCAGCGCCGGTGTTGCCGATCGGCGTCGTGGCCGTGATCGGCGTCGGGCTCGGTGCCGCTGTCTGGACAGCCAAAACCTGCCATGTGATGGTGACGCTCGGCGTGCCCGACGAATCCGTGGCGACGGTGACGCTGGAGAACGCCGTGGGGTCGGCGAAGCTCGACCCCGCGCCGCCGCCACCGCCGCCGTCACTCACCGGCACGGGCGCGGGCGGCAGCAGGCTCCAGGCGGCGCCGCCACCTCCACCGCCGCCGCCGCCGTAGTAGCCGGCACCGCTGCCCCCACCGCCGCCCCCGCCCACGGCGGGCAGCGGGCTGGGCGGCGTCAGCAGGCTCCAGGCGGCCACGCCACCGCCGCCACCCCCGCCGCCGAGACCGTCGGTCCCCGGTGCGCCACCCCCGGCGCCGGATCCGCCAAGGCCGCCGGCGGGCGGCGCGGTTCGCGCTGCTCCCCCGCCGCCGCCCCCGGCCGGCGGCGTCACTCCGGCGCCCGGCGCCGCGCCGCCCGCGCCGCCGTCGCCGCCGAGACCCGCGGCCATTACCAGGTTGGCGGCGCTGCCGCCGCCGCCCCCGCCTGCGGCAACCACGACGCGACTGCCCAAGGAGGTGTCGGACGCAGGGCTGAGCGATGTCATGGAGAGCGTGCGCAGATCAGTGGCGCCGCCCCCGCCCCCGGCGGTGTTCTGGCCGCTCAACAGACCGGCAAAGGGACGCGATGCGGCACCGTCGGCGCCGCCGCTGTACCCGCCCTCGCCGCCGGCCGCACTCTTCCCGGGCTGGCCGTTGCCGCCGACCTGCACATAGAACGCCTGACCGGGTGTCACCGCAAGAATGCCCGTGACCCTGGCCCCGCGGGCTCCCCGTCCGGCGGCGGCGACGGCCGGGTTGGCGCTGAACCCATCGCCGCCGGCGCCGCCGACGGCGACGATGTGCAGAGCGGCAACCCCGGCGGGCACGGTGAAGCACCGCTCGGTGGCGTTGGAACTGAACACGGCGGGTGATGCCGTCAGGCTCGGGCACGCCGCGATGGAGATCCTGGCGACCCTGTCGGTCCCCTCCTCGGTGAACCAGATGTTGCCATCGGGCCCCGCCGCGATCGCGGAAGGCGTGCTGCCCACGGCCAGCGGATAACGCGTGACCGCATGGGGAGCCGCAGCGCTGACGCGCGCGATCTCGTCGATGCCGCGCTCGGCGACCCACAGGTTCCCGTCCGGCCCGGCGGCGATGCCGGCCGGCTGGCTGCCCGCCGGCAGGGCCGTTTCGGTCACGTTGCCGGCGGGGTCGATGCTGGCGACCTTCGCGGCGCCGCTCAACGGATCCGCCTCGGTGAACCACATGTCACCGTCGGGCCCCGCCACGATGGCCGTTGGGTCGAAAAGCAGGCTGGGCAGCGGGTACTCGGTGATCGCCCCGGCCCGGGTGACCTTCGACACCAGCGGCGCCGCCGACTCCGCGAACCACAGATTGCCGTCCGGCCCGGCGGCGATGCCGGACGGCTTGCCCGTGGCCGTCGGAACCACGTACTGATACGCGATCGAGCCGATCGCCGGGCAGCCGACGGAAAGCGCGGGGCAGATGGCGCCCACCTTGGCGCTGGTGACCCCCACCACCCCGAGCTCGGTGAACCATACGTTGCCGTCCGGACCCGCGGTCACGCCCGTGGGCAGGGCGCTGGAGGCGAGACCTCCGTACTCGACGACGGTGCCGGTAGGGGTGACCCGTGCGATCTGGTCGGCCGTCGACTCGGCGAACCAGATGTTGCCGTCGGGGCCGGGCGCGATGCCGGCAGGGCCACTCGCGGCTGAAGGCAGCGCGTACTCGGTGACGGCTCCGGCCGGGGTGACCTTGCCCACCTGGTTGCTCGCGGACTCGGTGAGCCACATGTTGCCGTCAGGACCGCCCGCGATAGCAGATGGATGGCTGCCGGCCGTCGGCAGGACGAACTCGGTGATCGTCGGGCCCGATGCGTGTGCGGTCCACCCGCTCACCAACGGCGCACAGGCCCAGATCAATGCGGCGGCAGCTGCCGCCCGTGCGATCGGCCGGATCCGCATCTGCCCCACTCTCGTCCCTCGCTGCGACAGTTCAGGGGACGACCGTGTGGCGACGATGTAACGGCGCCGCACCACGCGAGGGGCCGGCGCACCCGCCGGCAGCGGACCTACCCCTCCTTTCCCTCCTCCTCGGTGGCCCGGCGGCGCAGGTCCTCGACGATGCCGGCGTCGGCGAGGGTGGTCGTGTCCCCGAGCTGCCGGTTCTCGGCGATGTCGCGCAGCAGGCGGCGCATGATCTTGCCGCTGCGTGTCTTGGGCAGGTCGGGCGTGAACGCTATCCACTTCGGACGCGCGATCGCCCCGATCACCTTGGCCACGTGGCTGCGCAGCTCGGTGATGAGGGCCGTCGACTCCTCGAAGCCGGCGCGCAGCGTGACAAAGGCTGAGATGGCCTGGCCGGTCTCGGCATCGCTCTTGGCCACCACCGCCGCCTCGGCGACGGCGGGATGGCCCACCAGCGCCGACTCGACCTCGGTGGTCGAGATGCGGTGGCCGGCGACGTTCATGACGTCGTCGACCCTGCCCATGAACCAGTAGTAACCGTCCTCGTCGATGCGAGCCCCGTCGCCGGCGAAGTACTGGTCCCCGAAGCGCTCCCAGTAGGTCTGCCGGTAGCGCTCGTCATCGCCCCAGATACCGCGCAGCATCCCCGGCCAGGGCTTGGTGATGGTGACGTAGCCCCCGCTGCCCGCTGCCACCGGCCGGCCCGCCTCGTCGACCACGGCGGCCGCCACCCCGGGCAGCGGCAGGGTGGCCGAGCCGGGCTTGAGTGTGGTGGCGCCGGGCAGCGGCGAGATCAGGATCCCGCCCGTCTCCGTCTGCCACCAGGTGTCCACGACCGGGGTGCGGTTGCCGCCGATGTGCTCCCGGTACCACATCCACGCCTCCGGGTTGATGGGCTCACCGACGGTGCCCAGGACGCGCAGCGACGAGAGGTCGTGCTGCGCCGGAAACTCGCTGCCCCATTTCATGAAGGTGCGGATCGCGGTGGGCGCGCAGTAGAGCACCGTGACGCCGTAGTGCTCGATGAGCGACCACCAGCGGTCGCGCGCGGGATGGTCCGGGGTGCCCTCGTACATCACCGACGTCACGCCGTTGCCCAGCGGTGCGTACACGATGTACGTGTGTCCCGTGACCCAGCCGACATCGGCAGCGCACCAGTACACGGTGTCCGGCTGGATGTCGAACACGAGGTCGTGCGTGAACATCCCGTAGAGGAGATACCCGGCGGTCGTGTGCTTGATCCCCTTCGGCCTGGCCGTCGTTCCCGACGTGTACAGGGTGAACAGCAGGTCTTCCGAGTCCATGTGCTCCGGTTCGCACACGCTGCTCTGGCCTTGGATGATGTCGTGGTACCAGTGGTCGCGCCCGCGGGTCATCGACACGTCGCCACCGGTGCGCCGCACCACGACGACGCTGCCTATCGACGGGCACTGCTGCAGCGCATCGTCGCTGTTGCGTTTCAGTGGCACCCTGCCGCCGCGGCGCCAGCCCTCGTCGGCGGTGATCAGCACCGTGGCTTCGGCGTCATTCATGCGATCGCGAACCGCCTCTGCGCTGAACCCGCCGAACACCACCGAATGCGGCGCGCCGATGCGCGCGCAGGCCAGCATCGCCACCGGCAGCTCCGGGATCATGGGCAGGTAGATGCCCACCCGGTCGCCGCGGCGCACACCGAGCGCGCGCAGGGCGTTGGCGAACTTGCACACCTCGGCGAGCAGCTCCGCGTAGGTGATCGTCCGGGTGTCGCCAGGCTCTCCCTCCCAGTGATAGGCGACCTTGTCCCCGCGCCCGGCATCGACATGGCGGTCGAGGCAGTTGAAGGAGACGTTGAGCTTGCCGCCGACGAACCAGCGCGCGAAGGGAAGCTCCCAGTCGAGCACCCGCTCCCACGGCTGGAACCACGTGATGTACCGCAGCGCCTGCTCCGCCCAGAACGCCTCGGGATCGGCGGCAGCAGCGCGGTGGAGGCTGTCGTCCGTGACCCGGGCGCGTCGCCGGAACTCATCGCTCGGCGGAAAGCTGCGGCGCTCCTCGAGCAGCGTGTCGATGGTGTTGCCGCTCGCGCTCATGGCCACCTCATCGTATGCTCGCACCGCCAACACAGGTGAGGGTGACAACGATGAAGCATACCCCCAAGCTGATCGCCGAATTCCTGGGCACCTTCGGCCTGACATTCTTCGGCGCGGGCGCCATCTGCGCCGACCGGCTGGTGCGCGGCGGCGCCGCATTCGGTCCGATCGATCTGCTCCTCATCGCGTCGGCCCACGCGGTGGTGCTGGGCGTGATGGTGTCAGCGTTGGGGCACCTGTCCGGCGCGCACTTCAACCCGGCGGTGACGCTCGGTGCGCTCATCGGCCGCCACATCACGGCCTCGGTTGCGGTGATGTACTGGGCGACACAGCTGGTCGCCGCGATCGCCGCCGCAGGTCTCCTGCTCTTCTTCTTTCCCAGCGCGATCACCAACGGCGTCGCGGTGGGCGCACCCGTGCCGGCGGTTGACGCCTCCCATGCCTTCGTCGTCGAAATCGTCCTGACCATCTTCCTGGTGACGGTGGTATACGCCACTGCCATCGATCCGCGCGGCGCCTTCGGGAAGATCGCCGGGATTGCCATCGGCGCAGTCCTCTTCTTCGACATCCTGGTCGGGGGCCCGCTCACCGGCGCGGCGATGAACCCGGCGCGCGCCTTCGGGCCGGCCCTCGTCGCCGCCGCCGCCGGCGTCGGCGGGGTTCTCGACGGCCAGCACTTCCTCATCTACTGGCTCGGTCCCGCCATCGGTGGTGTGATCGCTGCGCTCCTCTATCAGAGGTTGCTGCTGCGCGACAGCGCGCCCGACTGAGCGGGGATGGTGCAGACCGCATGAGAGGACAGCGCATGCGCCGCGTCGACCACGCCGTGCAGCCGGACGCCGCCGCCATGGGGAACGCGCGGGCACAGCCGGCACAGCATCAGCCGCAACTGGTGCTCTCGCGGCATCACCGCGGCGGCAGGCTGCTCGACCGCATCGCCGAGATCGTGAACACCGTCGTCGGCTCGATGTTCGTCTTTGTCGGCGTGACCGTGTTCATCGTCGTCTGGTTGTTCGCCGGCAACATCGTCGGCTTCGACAAGACGCCCTGGCCCCTGCTGCTCACCATCCTCAACCTGCCGCAGCTGTCGATCATGATCTCGCTGCAGGTGAGCGCGAACCTTGCTCAGAAGACGAGTGACGCGCGCGCCATCGCCGACCACGAGACGCTGCTCGCGCTGCACGAGCTGAGCAAGCAGCAGATCGCCATTCTCGAGGGGCAGAACAAGGTGCTCGCGCTGCTCGAAGCACAGAGCAAGCGGACCGGCTGACACCGGCGTCCGGCGGGTCAGCCCTGCGGCGGAGGCGTCACCGGCAGGCCCTGCGCGGCCCAGCTCTGAAACCCGCCCACGACATCGGTGGCGCGGTGCAGCCCCAGTCGTCGCAGCGTCGCGGCCGCCAGGCTCGAAGAGAAGCCCTCATTGCAGATGACGATGACCTGCTGATCGTGCCCGCTGATCGCAGCGAGTCTGTGGTCGCTCTGCGGGTCGAGGCGCCACTCGAGGACGTTGCGGTCCACCACCACAGCTCCGGGAATGTCGCCGTCACGAGCGCGTTGTTCGTGCGGCCGGGTGTCGACCAGCAATGCACCGTCGTGCAGCGCCTGCAAGGCCTCGGGCGGTTCGAGGCGGTGCACACCGCGCCTCGACTCGGCGAGCAGTGACGCGATGCTGCGCCGGCGCGAGTAGGGACGGCGCAACCTCAATGCTGGTGTCCGGCATGCGCCGCGGCTGCGTCGCCAGAGGCAACGGGCTGGCTCATCGCCCGGAGCATCCCCACGCCACCGGTGCGCAGGAAGCGCACCAGCAGCAACGCGGTGAGCGACAGCGCGGCGATGTCGAGGAACGTGTCGTAATTCCATGTCGGCGTGGCCGTGAGCGCGGTCACCGCCCGGTCGACCGGCACGGCTCCGACCGCGCCGAAGAGCCAGCCGATGAGCAGTCCGCTCACGGCCATGGTCGTGTACGAGACAGCGAAAAGATATCCCGCGACGCGCCTGCTGTAGTAGCGGCGGTAGATGTCCAGGATGGGCAGGATGATGAGGTCGGCGAAGATGAAGGCGATCACGCCGCCGAAGCTGATGCCGCCCCGCCACAGGACCGCTGCCAGGGGAATGTTGCCCACCGAGCAGACGAAGCTCAGCATCGCGATGAGCGGGCCGACGAACGCGCCCCAAACGTCGCTGGCGGCGCCGTGACCGCTGAGGAACAACGCTGACCAGGCCGCATCGGGCACCCAGGCGCCGAGCGCCCCGGCGATGAGGAATCCCAGGACGAGGTCGGTCCAGACGCTGTAGATCCCCATGAAGTAGTAGTGGCTGATCGACGTCAGCGCCGGTCGAGAGAACAGCCTGCGCAGGAACGGGCCGCCGCCGACCGACATGTCCATCGCCGCGTGACCTTCCATGCGTCCGTGCAGTCCGCGTTCGCTCTGCGCGCGCGCTGCATCGACGAGGCGGCGCCGCAGCGTCAGTCGAAACACGATAGCGATGAGCACCACCATGAGCACACCGCCCGCCAGCTCGGCGCTCAGGAACTGCCAGCCGAGCAACACGAGCAGCACCAGACCGAGCTCGAACACGAGGTTGGTGGACGCGAACTCGAAAATGATGGCGTTGGCGAGGGTGGCGCCTTTGCGAAACAGCGTTCGCGCCACCGCGACTGCAGCGTACGAGCATGACGACGATGCCGCTCCGAAGACCGCCGCGGTGGCCACCGCCTTCACCGTGTCGCGTCCGAGCAGGCGCGACACCGCCTGTTTCGGGACCAGCGCCTCCACCACGGCGGAGAGCAGGAAGCCCAGCGCCAGGGGCCACAACACCTGCCAGAACATGTCGAAGGCGAAGCGCAACGCGTCGCCGATGTGCTGCAGGACGATCAAGGGATCAGGGGGGTCGTGGCTGGCATGGCAGCACAGCGTACCCCTCGTGCTGGCCTCGTTTGCGCGCCCGGCGGCCGAAAGGCTGCACGTCACGGTCGTCAGAGCGCTAGCATCTCCGCCGCTGTGCCGCGGTTTCGCGTCGTCGCCGGCGAGTCGCCGGTGACCATCATCACCAAGTCGACCACGCACGAGACGCACGCGCGCGCCGATCGTCTGAGCGGCACGCTGGTGTGCGAGTTCGACGCGCGCGGACTGCCAAGGCTCGATGCTCCCTGGTCAGCCGAGCTGCGCCTGCCCGTGGCTGCGATCCGCTCAGGAAACCCCTTGCAGGACCGCGTCATGCGCGGTCAGGTCGAGGCGGCGAGATTCCCCACCATACGGGTGATGGTCACCGACGCGGTGGCGCGGCGTCGCTCGGGCCGCTTCGGCGCCACCGCTGCCATCACCTTCCACGGCAAGACCCGCCAAGTCGCTGGCGAGGTCTCCGTCAGCAGAAATGGCGAGCAGCTGGTGGTCGAGGGCAAGCAGCGCTTCGACATGCGCGACTTCGATGTCGAGCCACCCAGGCTGCTGATGCTCAGGGTCGATCCCATCGTTGCCGTCCATGTGCGCATCACCGCGCGCAAGCAGCAGCGCTAAGACCCGTCGCTCAGCAGGTTGACCCAGGCCAGCGTCGCCGATGTGGCGAGCGCGAGTGACAGGAAGGCCGCGCGGCGCAGCTCACGCTGGCGCAGGTACGGAGCGAGGAGCACGAAATCGGCGATGTCGACGGCCGCGTTGAACTGAAAGCAGCGTCGCTGCTCGTCTGCGCCGGCGTCGCGCATCGACAGCGCCCAGGCGCCGAGCACGCAGTTGCGAACCCCGAAGAGCCGCGCGATGAGCCGGGCTCCCGGGGTCAGCTGCTCATCCGGCACGCCGAACACCTTGGCGGCCAGCGTCGTGGTCACGCCCACCGAAGAGCCCACCGTCATCCGTGCTACGGCGATGCGCAGGATGCGCTCACGCCGGTCACGGGCGCCGAGCAGGAACGGCGACGTCAACACGCCCGCGACTATACAGACGCGGTGCGCCGAGTCAGCCGGCGGCGGCCACCGCAGCAACCGCCGAGGGCTCGGCAGCCTCCAGGGCGGGGAGCGAGCGGCCGCTCTCCAACAGCTCCACCAGCGCCGCCGGCGGTATGGGCCGCGCGAAGTGATACCCCTGCGACCACTCGCAGTGCAGCTGTATCAGGCGCGGAATGTGATCGGACGTCTCCACACCCTCGGCGATGACCCGCAGCCCAAGGCCCGCGCCGAAACTGAAGACGGCGCGCGCGAAGCTACGCGAGTCGTCCCCGCCGCGCAGCGCAGCGGTGAACGACTTGTCGATCTTGAGCACGTCGATGGGAAAGTCGCGAAGCCTGCTCAGCGACGACTGCCCGGTGCCGAAGTCATCAATGGCGATGCGCACACTCAGGTTGCGCAGCTCGCTCAGGCATTCGATGATGCGCTCCGGGTCGGCCACGATGTCCGTTTCGGTCACCTCGAGGATGAGTCGCTTCGCGTCCAGGCCGGTCGCGGCGAGCACGGTGCGCACGTCGCTGACGAAGTCGCGCTGCTGCAGCTGCCGCGCCGCCACGTTGACGCTGACGGCGATCGCGTCTGCGGAGCCGGACTTGGGCCAGCGCTGCGCTTCCGCGCACGCGGTGGCCAGCACCCAGTGGCCGATCGGCAGAATCAGGCCGGTCTCCTCGGCGAGTGGCACGAAGTCCATCGGCCCGACGATGCCCCGCTGCGGATGGCGCCAGCGGAGCAGGGCCTCGGCGGCCATGATCCGGCCGGTGGCGGTCTCCACCACCGGTTGGTAGTCGAGCTCGAACTCCCCGCGTTCGACCGCGCGGTGCAGGTCTGCCTTGAGGCGGTGGCGCAGCTGGACCGCCGTGTGCATCGCGGGCGCGAAATGCTCCCAGCGGCCCTTGCCAAGGCTCTTGGCGGTGTACATGGCGACGTCGGCGTCGCGCAGCAGCTCCTCGGGGGTGCGGTCGTGCGCGCTGGAGGTGGCGATGCCGATGCTCGCGTGCACCAGAATCTCCTCGCCGACGACGTCGAACGGCTCGCGCAGCGTCGCGATGATCCGCTCCGCGACCCTCGCCGGCGCATGGGCATCGTCGCGGCGCAGCAGCACGGCGAACTCGTCGCCGCCCAGCCGCGCGGCGACGTCGGCGGGGCGCAGGCAGTGGTCGATGCGGTTGGCGACCGCGCACAGGAGCTCGTCACCCGCGGCGTGGCCGAGGCTGTCGTTGACCGTCTTGAAATCGTCGAGGTCGACCAGCAGGACCGCGAGCTGCTGGCCCGGCTGGGTGAGCGCCTGCTCGAGGTGCGACTGGAAGAAGGGACGGTTGCCCATGCCGGTGAGTGGATCGTGCGATGCCTGGTGCTCGAGGCGCTCCTGCAGTGCGGTGAGCTGCGAGAGCGAGTGCTGCAGCCGGCCACGCTCGAGGATGGCGCCCGTCTGATTGGCGAGCAGCTCGAGCAGGCGCAGGTCCTCCTGGTCGAACGCGGTGACGTCACCGAGGCGATCGGCCACGAGCACCAGGCCGAGCACGCGGTTCTCGCCGCGGAGCGCCACGGCCATGGCATCGCGCATCCCCCAGCGGCGGAGGAACGCGTTGCGGTCGCGCTCGCCGGCGCGCGCGTCGATGATGAGTGGAGACTGCTCGACGCACCGGGAGATGAGGCGCAGCTCCTCGTCGTTGAACATCATGGGTGCGAGCATCTCCACGCGACCTTCACGACCCACGCTGGTGCGGAAGAACGCACCCTTGTCGCGCGTCGGGAAGAAGAGGATCTCCGCAACCTCGGCACGGAACACGCTGCGCGCCTGCGCCAGGAGCTTGGCGACCGCTTCGTCGATGGCGTCGGCGTGTTGCAGCTGCCGGCTCGACTCGTACAGAAACACGACCTGGCCGCGCTTCTCGCGCTCCGAGACGTAGAACCGATACGCGATGAGCACTCCCACAGTCGGCACCAGGAGCAGCCAGGCCTGCGCCGGGTTGAGCCAGAGGATGCGCACCCCGATCAGCGCCAGGCACGTGTTGACCACGGTCGCTGCCAGCGCAAACCCAAAGGTCGTGCTGACGCCGGACGCGTCGACGCGTCCCTCCGACAGCGAGATGGCTGCCAGGATTCCCATCGACTGCAGCACCCCGGCGGCGAGCATTGCCACCAGCGTGGCCAGCGAGCTCTGGTTGCCCAGCGGATCCCCGCGGTTGACCAGGTGGTAGAAGACCGCGGTGGCCACGCAGCTGCCGAGCGCGAAGTTGGCCAGG
>Ga0066709_100005618_pt1 | contig 10377 bp, 5 predicted proteins | sample GraSoiAngelo_158_FD_79665 | JGI IMG/M metagenome (GOLD analysis project Ga0066709, IMG submission 79665) | Grasslands soil microbial communities from the Angelo Coastal Reserve, California, USA - 14_1009_16_30cm | ecosystem: Environmental > Terrestrial > Soil > Grasslands | place: USA... | reverse complement strand
CGCCGTCACCTTGCTGCTCGCCACCTGTGTGCTGCCAGGGGAGCCGTCGAATCGTATCGTCTACGACTTCCTGTTCGACCAGCCGTATCGTGTCCCCATCGGGACCCCAGATTCCACGATCCGCGGGTACGCCGCGTTTCCCCGGATCACTGCCACGGCCGACGGCACGCCGCTCAACAATCCGCGGTACCGTCTCGAAAGCAGCAACGCGAACATCGTGCGAGTGGACTCAAGCAGGCGGGGCCTCCAAGGCGTTGCACGCGGCACGGCCGCCGTCCGGGTCGTCCTGGAGACGGCGCTGGGAGCGCCGGACACGACGTTCGACGTCCAGGTGGTCGTTTCTCACGTGAGCATCGACGCTGCCACGCGAATTCTGACCAAGCTGGACCAAAAGGCCCAGCTCACCGCCTACGCCTCGGACGAGGGGTACCGTCCCGTGCCGGGCGTGACCTTCAGCTGGACGAGCAGTCGCCCCACCGTCGCCACGATCTCGAGCGCGGGGCTCGTGACGGCGGTGGACGAAGGAAACACGTTGATCACCGCCGAGGCCGACGGCGTCACCGGGCCTATCAACCTGACGGTCGTGCAGGCCGCGGCCCGGGTGCAGGTGTCGCCCAAGGTCGATACGCTCCGCACCTCCGGTCGGGACAGGCAGTTTCAGGCGTTCGCGTACGACTCCACCGCGTCCCGGATGCTCCCGGTCAAGATCCTGTGGCGGAGTACCAATCCCGCCGTGGCGACGGTTGACGCCCAGGGACTGGCGATCGCCCGGAGCGCGGGCACCACCAAGATCATCGCCCAGGTCGGGCCCGCGGCGGACACGGCGACGCTGGTCCTCAAGCAGGTCCTCGCCTTCGTGGTGGTCAAGCCGGGCCTGGACACGCTGACCGCGATCGATGATTCCAGCCGCTTCGTCGCCCAGGCGCTCGACAGCGCCCAAATCGCGATCCCCGACCTTCCGAGTGTCACCTGGGCAACGGCCGACGCGACGATCGCGACTGTGGATCAGACCGGGCTCGTGCGCGCGCGCGCGAATGGTCTGGTCCTCATAACCGCCGCGGGTGCCGGGCAGTCCGGAACCGCGGTCGTCCTGGTGCGCCAGGTGGTCGCGAAGGCGAACATCGTTGAAGACTCCCTGTCGCTCACCGGGGACGGGGCGAGCGGGCGGCTGACAGCCGTGGGCGTCGACAAAAACGGCTATCCCGTGCCCGCCGCCGGGACGCGCTTCTCGTGGGGCAGCCGGCTCGGGCTCGTGGCGTCGGTGGACGCGGACGGCCTCATCACGGCGCACGGCGACGGCCGTACGCGCGTCACCGCGCAGCCCATCAACGGCGGGCTGGCGGACACCGCGACCGTCGTCGTCAGCGGCGCGCCACAGCGGCTGGTCGCGTTCGACTCGCCGCGGGGCATCGAGGTGGTGCGGGTAGACGGGACGCTTGGGACGGTGCTGGTCAACGGCTACAGCGACTACTACTACGACACATACACGCCGCAGGATCCGGCGTGGTCCGCCGATGGCGCCAGAGTGGCCTTCGCGGCTCACTACGTCAGCTACTACTACGACAACGCCTGGTCGATCGATGTGAAGTGGGCCGACGGGTCGATTGCCGCGGAACCGGTGTCAGATAATCTGTCCAAGGGAGGCCCCGCCTGGTCGCCGGACGGCAAAACGATTGCCTTCGGGTGGAATAACCCACCAGGAAGCTGGAGCATCTACACTGTGTCAGCCGCCGGTGGTTCCTCCACGAGACTCACGAACGGGGGCACGCTCGACTACAACCCCGCTTGGTCGCCCGACGGCACGAAGATCGCCTTCGAGAGCGACCTGGACCCCAACATTGAGGTCTACGTGATGAACGCCGACGGGTCGGGTGTAACCCGGCTGACCAACGATCCGGGCCAGGACGGAGAGCCCGCCTGGTCCCCCGACGGCGCGCAGATCGCCTTCGCGAGCACGCGGGCCGGTCCTCAGGACATCTGGATCATGAATGCCGACGGGTCGGGCGCCAGGAATCTATCGGTGAGCGCGACGGGCCCTGCCGCATATGACGCCTCGCCCGCGTGGTCACCGGATGGCACGCAGCTGGTCTTCGCCAGCACGTGCTCCGGGTGCGCACAGTCGGACCTGTACATCATCAACCGGGACGGCAGCGGGCTGCGACGCCTCACGACCAACGCCGGCGCCGGCCACCCCGCCTGGCGTGCGACAGCGCCGCTCACGCTTGCGCCCGCTGCGGCGCCCGCAGCGCTGCGACGGCGCCGGGGCCCTACTCGGTAACCGGGACGATGGCAACCTGCGTGCAGGACGTCGTGGCTGCTGGCACCTCCTTGGGGGGCGCCGTATCGTATTCCCCGATGCTCTGCGCCCACTGCGCGAGCCCGCTCCCCGACGGCAGTCGCTTCTGCGTGAATTGCGGCGCCGACCTGGAGGAGCCGTCGTCCGGCGCCACCGCGTCGCTGGACGACGCCGGGGTCGCCAAGCTGACGCGCATGCTCCGCGAGGAGACCGCCGGTGAGTACGAGATCGAGCGGGAGATCGCGCGGGGCGGGATGGGCGTCGTGTACCTGGCCACCGAGATCCAGCTGCGGCGTCGCGTCGCCATCAAGGTGCTGCCACCGACGCTCACCTTCGGCGAGGCCGCGATCCAGCGGTTCCGGCGCGAAGCGCGAACCGCCGCCGCCCTCGACCACCCAAACATCATCCCGATCTATCGCGTCAGCTCGGGCGGCGAGCTCATGTGGTACTCGATGAAGCTCCTCGAGGGCAAGAGCCTCGATACCCTGCTGAAGGCACAGGAGCACTTCGCGTTCGAGGACGCGATCGCGGTGCTGGAGCAGGTCGCCGATGCACTCGACTACGCCCACCAGCACGGCGTGATCCACCGGGACATCAAGCCGGGCAACATCGTGCTCGACGATCGCGGCCGGGTGACGGTCACCGATTTCGGCATCGCAAAGGAGCTGCAGGAGGGATCGCTGAGCGCCTCGGGGGCCCTGCTCGGCACGCCGTACTACATGGCGCCGGAGCAGTACATCGGCGGCGGGATCTCGGGCGCCGCGGACCAGTACTCCCTCGGCGTCGTGGCGTACCAGTGCTTCGGCCGTCGCGTCCCGTTCGAGGCATCCTCCGCCTACGAGCTTCTGAACAAGCACATGACCGAGCCGCCGCCTCCCCTGGCGGCGCTGCGGCCGGATCTGCCCCAGCACGCGTACAGCGCGATCGACCGCGCGCTGGCCAAGCGGCCGCAAGACCGGTTTGCGACGGTCGCGGAGTTCGTCAACGCGCTCGCCGGACGGATTCCCGACGTCATTACACCCAAGCCCGTCGCGCCGCGCCGGAAACGGCTGATCGCCTGGGGATCGGGGATCGCGGCGGCGGCCATCGTGCTGTACGGCGCGGCGAGCGCGGTGCGTCGGGGCGTTCACGAAGCCCCGCGCCTCTCGGCAGGCAGCGATTCGCTTTCGCCGCCGAGGGCCGCCACACCAGCGCCGTTGGACAGCGCCCCGCTGGAACGCACGGGGGCGCGGCGCGCGCCAATTCGACCGGCGGCGCCTCCCCGGACCCAAGCGCCGATGGCCGTCCTCATCATCCGCCTTGCCAACGGCTGGGCGCGGATCTACGTCGACGGCGATCTCCGCGGTGAGCGTCCCGTGCACCGCGAGGAGCTGCCGCCCGGGACGCACAACCTGCGGTTCGAGCGCCCGGGCTTCGTGCCGCTCGACACGACCCTCACGCTCCAGGCCGGGGCGAACGTCATCGAGATCCAGATGCGGAGGGCGCCATGAAGCCATACGTGTCGCTGATCGTGCTCGCGTGCGTCGCCGCGTCCGCCCGGGCGCAGGCCGGGCGACGGGCGCTGGCGGCCGGCACGGACAGCTACCTGCTCGCGGACTATCAGCGCGCCGTGCCCCTCCTCAGCCTGGGGCTCGACCCGGCGGGCGGCGCGCGCGATCAGCCCTGGGTGCAGGGCGTGGAGCGCCTGACCGATGTGCTGCTGGTCCTGCGACAGGATTCGCTGGCCGCCACCTGGCTGCGGTGGGCGATTCGACTGGCGCCCGATTTCGAAGTCGACGAAGACGTCGTCCCCCCCGCCGTCGTGCGCGCGGCTCGAGCGGCGCGCGCCTTCGTCGATGGCACTCCCCAGGACGCGTTCGTCGCGCGGACGGAGTTCCACTGGCCTGTGACGTTCCGGGCCGCCGTGCCCGGTACGGTGCGCCTGAGCGCCGCCAACATTCCGATCACCGCGCGCATCGGCGCCGACCAGTTCTTACGGGGTGGCGAATCGCGCACCCTGCCCCCGGGGAGCTACGAAGTGGTGGTTTCGGCCCCCGGCTACCTGCCCACCCGACTCACCATCGAGCTCCTGCCGGGGGTCGAAACGCTCGTCCGGGTGTCCCTCCTTCCCGAAACCGCGGGCCTGCTGTACGTCAGCGCGCGGCCGTGGGGTACGGTGTTCATCGACGGCCAGCGGATCGGCTTCACCAGCGTAACGGCGCACCGGCTCCTTCCCGGAAGCCATACCGTCCGCCTGGAGCGCGACGGCGGACCGACCACCGACACGACGATCACGGTTGCGGAGCGTCGACCGGTCCGACTCTCCTGGATCGCGCGGCGGGACACCGTGGGCGAGGCGCGCCTGGACAACGCGCTGGGTGCCCTGGACGCGGGCGACATCGAGGGCGGTGTGGAGATGCTTCAGCTCTTCCTCCCGTCGCGGCAGCCGTCCGCCGGGGCAACGGCCCGGGCCGTCGCCCTGGCGCGGCTGGCGGAGGCGACTTGGTCGCTCCACGCCCGGGATTCCGCACGCGCGTGTCTCCGTCGCATGGTCGAGATCGACCCGTTTTACATGCCGCCGGGCGACCTCTTCAATCCCGAGCTGTGGGCGACGTACCAACAGGTACGCCGCGAGACCCCGGCCATCTCGATTCAGGCCCCGCAAGACACGGTGATGCTGCCTGTCCGCGATCGCCTGCCCGTGAGAATCGCGGTCGGGCAACCGGGCGAGGTGCGCCTGTACCTGCGGCTCACGACCCCTCGGTCGCGCGATTCGCTGGTGGCGGCCGGCTCCGTCGAGAGCTTTGCCGTGACGCGCATTCCCCTCACGGCTGCCGACAGCGCGCCGTTGCCGCCGGGGGTCTACGACATCGAAGCGGAAATGGTCCTTCCCGGCGGCGGCGCGCGCGATGTCGTGACGCTGAGCATCGAGCGTCTGTCGGCGGATACCGCTGCGCACGTTGCGCCGCTCGCCGCCGCCGCCTTCCGGCCGGAGACCATGAGAGGGCGCCTGTCGCCTCGGACCGTCTTGCAGGGGGTGGGTCTGGGCGCGCTCGCTGCGCTCGTGCCCGTGATCATTAACAAGGGGGATCTCAGCGGTCGGTCGGTGCCGTTCGCCGCCAGCCTGATCGGCGGCTCGATCGCGATCGCCAAGATCGCTGTCACGCGACCCACGGTCCCAATTCGCGAAAACGCCCGCTACAACGAGGTGCTGCGCACCCAGTGGGAAGCGCGCAACCGCATTATCGCGGCGCAGAACGCACTGAAGCTGCGCCGCACCCCGCTGCGCGTTCGCACCACGGTGACGCCGTGAACGCAACTGCGCGCGCGCTGCGCGTCGCCCTCCCGCTGTGCGGTGCGCTCGCGTGGGCGTCGAGTCTCGCGGGCCAGATCGTCACGGCTCGAGCCGTCATTGGAGCTCCGCGAAACAGCGTGCGTGTCGCCGGGGGACTCGAGCGGGTGAACGGCTGGTGGGGCGGCGTGGAAGTCGGCGTCCACGTCGGACCGTGGACATGGTCCGTGGAAGGCACGCGGGGGAGCTTGTCGCCGGCGGGCGGCAGCCCGGTGCTCGACCGCGATGTCGGTGAGGTATCGCTGAGCGCGCGCTACAGGTCCCGCGACGGCGTAGGACCGGAGCTGCGCTACGTCGCCCGAGCCTTCCGCTCGGCCGCGGGCTACCAGCGGTGGAACATGCTGGCCCTGGCCGTCAGCGGATCGCACGATCTCGGCCACCCCGCCGTGCGCGCGTTCGCGAGCATCGCGTATCTCCCCATCCTCAGCGCCGCCGGCGGCGAGCCCCGACCCTCCGGCGGTCTGGGCAGCGAGGTCGGTCTTTCCATCGCCCTCGTCCGGCTCGGCTACCGCGTGGAGCGCTTCGAGTTCCAGCAGTCCGCGGCTCGCTCCGAGCAGTTCGAGACCCTCACGCTGTCGGCCGGCGTGTGCGTGCGGAGAATCGCCGGGCGGTGGGCGCTGCGCGGAGGAGCGGAGGAATGACTTGGCCCGGCGGGCGCGCCAGTTGGGTGGAAATTGACCGCGCAGGACGAGCGTGTGGGTGGGAGGTACACCCATGCGTATTCCAGCGACACCGCTGTGGCTCGGCCTCGCCCTGGCGCTCACGGCCGCAGCCTGTGGGAACGACGCGACGTCTCCCACCACTGGCGCCCTGCGGATAACGGTGGTCACGACCGGCGGGGATCCCGACCTCGACGGCTACATCGTCACGGTGGACGACCGCGAGCAGACCGTGAGCGCGAATGATACCGTCGTATTCGCCGGCTTGGCCACGGGGCCTCACGCGGTGCGACTGCGTGATGTGGCGCCCAACTGCGTCGCGGGCCACCACGCACCGGGCACCGACCCCAGCCAGGTCGAGATCGGCCAGCTCTCTGTGAGGGCGGCCGACACGACCAAAGTCGCGGTCGCGGTCAGCTGCGTCGCGACCGGCGTGCAGATCACGACGGCGACCACCGGCGCCGACCGCGACGCCGACGGCTACACGGTGTTCTTGGACGGCTCGCTTGCGGCGGTGGTCGGCGTCAACGGCTCCATCGCCATCACACGCCTGAGCGCCGACGGTCATGTAGTGGCGCTGGGCGAGATCGCCGCGAATTGCACCGTCGCTCCCCCCCACCCTCGTACCGTCACCGTCGCCACAGGTCAGGTCCTCCCGGTCCCCTTCGCCGTATCATGCCTGGCGACGACGGGTGCCGTCTCCGTGAGGGCCGCGACGACCGGCATCGACGTCGATCCCAGCGGCTACGGCGTGAAGATCGACGGTGGTGCAGTGCGGGCCCTCGCCGCCAACGGCTCCACCACCTTCGAGGGCGTCGCCGAGGGAGACCACACGGTCACGCTCTCGGACGTCGCCGACAACTGTACTCTCAACGATGTGAACCCCGCGACCGTGCACGTCAGCATCGGCGGAGCCACCCGAGACACCGCTCGCACGACGTTCCACCTGGCTTGCATTTCGTCGCTGGGCACGATCAAGGTCACTACGGTCACCACCGTGACGCCCGGAGCCAACGTCGACCCCGACGGCTACACGGTGTTCGCGGAGAGCGGCTGCGATTATTACTCCTGCGTCTACCAATCGCAGATCCCTGTGCTCGTGAACGGCGTCGCCACATTCGCGCGCGCGCCCATGGGAGACTATGTCGTCACGCTGGGTGGTGTGGCCAGGAACTGCACAGTCGACGGGGGACACACACGCACGGCACGGGTCCCACCTTCCGACACCGTGAGGGTGAGCTTCGGCGTGACCTGCCAGCTCACCGGCAGTCTGCAACTCAGCGTGACGACCACGGGTGCGGACCCCGATCCGGACGGTTACACAGTCCGGGCGACCAGCACCGCATTGGACACGAGTGCCGTGCTCGCCTCCAACGCCACACTCACGATGCCCAACCTCCCGTCGGGCGCCTACAGCGTGCAGCTCGGGGGCATGACAGAAAACTGCAACCCCACGGGAGTCAATCCCCGACCGGTGACGGTCCCGGGCGGCGGGGCGGCCGCCGTCGCGTTCGATGTGACGTGCGTCGCGGCCCCGCCGATCGCGTTCGCCAGCGACGCCGTCGGTAACGCCGAGATCTTCACCATCAAGTCCAACGGCACGGGCCTCAGGCGCCTCACCAGCAATGGGGCGCGCGACGTGGAGCCCGCGTGGTCGCCCGATCGGAGCCGCATCGCCTTTCGCAGCGAGCGCGACGGTAACGCCGAGATCTACGTGATGAACGCCGACGGCTCGAGCCCAGTCCGGCTCACGAGCAACGCGGCCTCGGACTTCGCGCCGGCCTGGTCTCCCGACGGCGCGAAGATCGCGTTCGTCAGCCTCCGCGACGGCAACGCCGAGATCTACGTAATGAACGCCGACGGCTCGAACCCCGTTCGGCTCACGACCGATCTAGGCTACGACGCCGACCCGGCGTGGTCGCCCGACGGGAGCAAGCTCGCGTTCATACGAGGACCCTGCACCCAGAACGGCTGCCCGGGGCACATCGAGACCATGAACGCGGACGGCTCGGGAGTCGTGACGCTCACGACGGGTGGCTTCACCGATCTGCAGCCCGCCTGGTCGCCCGACGGTACCAAGATCGTCTTCGCCCGCCTGCTCAGCTGTTACTACAGCGTATGCGATCACGACGTGATCGTGATGGGGGCGGACGGATCAGGGGCCACGACGCTGCTGTCGGGAAGCGAGGATCAGAGCGATCCGACGTGGTCACCCGATGGACAGCGGATCGCGTTCGTGGCCGCCGCGTGGGACTGCTACTACGGCTGCTATGGGCCCATGATCGAAGTCGTCCGCGTCGACGGCAGCGACGTGAGGATTCTCACGAACAGCGGATTCAACCCGGCGTGGCGGCCATGAGACCCCGCGTGCGGGTCGCCTTCGGGGGCGCGGCAGCAGCCGTCCTCGCCGCCTGCTCGACCGAGCCCTCGGGGATGGGCGCGCCGATCGTTCCGGCCATCGACGCCGCGACGGTGGCGGCGAATCCCACGAACGTCCTGAGCGCGGTGGTCTCCGTCCGCGCCCGGAACACGGACAGCGTCGTGGTGCGGTTTCATCTCGCGGGCACCGCCTCGACCGCGGACAGCACGTCCGCCGCGGTCGCGATGAGCGGCGGCTCGGTCGACGTCCCGGTGCTGGGGCTCCTCCCGGACCGCCGCTACGTTCTGCGGGTCGTCGCCTACGGAGAGGACACGAGCACCGCCGCCGACTCCCTGGAGTTCACCACCAATCCGTTGCCGTCCGATCTGCCGACCTACACGGCCGCCGGCTCCGATCCGTCACCGGGATACGTCGTCTTCGCCACCGGCGCGTACGGGCTCGTGATCGACAACGGCGGACGGGTCGTGTGGTACTACCGGTTTCCCTACGGCCCGGGGTTGAACTTCGAAGCGGAGCCCACCGGCCGCTACGTCGCCCGCCCAGCCACGCCCGACCCGAACGATCGGGACCTGTGGGTCGAGATCGATCCGCTCGGGAGCGTCACCAGAACGTTCGGTTGTGCCGACGGCCTCGAGCCGCGGTTCCACGACTTGATCGCCGAGCTCGACGGGGCGTACTGGATCATGTGCGACGAAACACGGCCCATGGACCTCTCCGCCCTGGGTGGCGCCGCCAGCGCACAGGTGATGGGCACGGTCGTAGAGCACGTGAGCGCCGCCGGAGCGCTGTTGTTTCGCTGGAGCCCGTTCGATCACTTCGACATTACGGATCTGGACTCCGCCAGCCGAACCGGCGCGAACGTCAACTGGACTCACGGCAATTCGCTGGATCTCGACGGCGACGGGAACCTGCTCGTGTCGTTCCGAAGCCTCAGTGAGATCACGAAGATCAACACGCGGACCGGAGCAGTCCTCTGGCGCATGGGCGGCCGAAGAAACCAATTCACCTTCCAGGACGCGCCCACGCCCGCCTTCTCGTTCCAGCACGGGGTGCGACTGACGGGACCGCGACGCCTGTTGTTGCTCGACAACATGGGCGATGCGGCGGGATCGTGGGCGGAGCGCTATGTGTACGACGAGGCGTTTCACACCGCCCGGATGACCGGCTCATACGGCTCGGATCCCCCGGTGACGGCGTCGCTCGGCGGAAGCACGCAGGACCTCGCCGGAGGCCATACGCTCGTTTCGTTCGGCCCGGCGGGACGGGTCGAAGAGTACGACGCCTCCGGTCAGATGGTGTGGCACATCGAGGGCAACGCCGGCTACGTGTTCCGCGCCCAACGCATCAGCTCCCTCTATCATCCGGGCGTCGGCTCGCCGCGCTAGGTCTCAATTGGCACCCGTGGCTCGCTGCATGGCCCGGAATTGACCGCCGACACCGAGGTTAGATAGGATCTACTTCGGAAGGGCCCTATGACCGCGTGCTTCCCCGGGCGGATCGCGCCACTCACCGCCGCTCTCCTCCTCGTCGCCTGTCGACCCGAGTCCAATCCGGTCGAGTTCAGGCTCCAGGCGATGTCCTTCGCGCGCTCCGAGTGGTCGGAGCCGGTGCTCCTCGACGCGCCCGTCAATTCGCGGTGCCAGGACCAGACCCCGACCATGTCGAAGGACGAGCTCAGCCTCTACTTCCTCTCCGACCGACCGGGCGGCTT
>Ga0066709_100005615_pt1 | contig 10379 bp, 11 predicted proteins | sample GraSoiAngelo_158_FD_79665 | JGI IMG/M metagenome (GOLD analysis project Ga0066709, IMG submission 79665) | Grasslands soil microbial communities from the Angelo Coastal Reserve, California, USA - 14_1009_16_30cm | ecosystem: Environmental > Terrestrial > Soil > Grasslands | place: USA... | reverse complement strand
GTGGCGAGGCCTTGCTGCATGAATTCCATGTTGAACAGCTCCGCGCCGGCGCGGAGGGCCATGGCATAGCCGTCCCCGGTGTTTCCGGGAGGGTTGAAGCTGTACTGAAACAGCTGGCCCACGCCGCCGGTGGCGAGCACCACCGCACCCGCTTCCACCAGGAACGGCTCGCCCGCGTCGTCCACGCCGACGGCGCCGTCACAGCAGCCGTCTGCGACCACGAGATCGGTGAGATTGGCGTGCTCGAGGACCTGGGTCTCGGTTTGCTCGATGATCGCCTTCTGGATCGCGACGATGCTGTTGGTCTTACCGGCGTTGGGGTTCGCTTCCATGGTGGCGAGCATCTTGCTCTGGAACTGCATCCCCATGGCGCGCAGCCGCTTCACGGCGTCGCTCACCTCGTCCACGAACACACGGCATAGTTGTGGATCGGCCATCCCCAGGCCGGCCTGGATCATGTCTGCAAACACGGCGTCCGGCGGGTTAAAGAAGCTGCCCTCGGGCCCCACGGTACGGATGGTCCAGAAGTCTGCAAGGGGGTTCGACGTCGCGCCGGCGCCGCGTGTGCCGGGCACGCCGAAGCGCCCCTTGACTGCGAGCATCGTGCGGGCGCCTGCCTCGTGCGCCGCGATCGTTGCGGCGGTGGCGGCGCCCCCGCCGCCAGCGACAAGAACGTCCGTCCGATAGCGCTTCATGAGGACCCGCCCCGCGGGGTGCTGGTGACCCAGTGCCGCAGAATGGTAGCTACCTCGTCGGGCGCATCGAACTGCACACCGTGCTCGCCGCGAACCGTATATAGCTCCTTGCGGCAAGCGCCCATCCTGCCGAAAAGTCTTGCAGTGGCAGCGTTGTCCACCACTCGATCGGCTTCGGCGAGCACCATCATCGTCGGCACCGTCAGGCGAGAGAGCTTGGCGGCCAGCATGAACGAGAACTCTGCCAGGATGCCGTTGAACCGCGGGGAAAGCTTGCGCAGCCGAAGCGGATCCGGAAGTATCATCTCCTCGTAGGCCGGGCCCCGCGTGAACGCCTCGGGCGGGATCGTCGGATCTTCCGTCGCCTCGCCCGAGGACCCGGTGATCGCGGGTACGGCGCGCACTGCCTCAGCCGGGACGATCGACGGAGCGAGCAGAGCGAGCGCTTTTACCGAGCGTCCGCGGAGGGCAAGGTAATTGATGGCATACACCGAGCCCCAGCAGAAGCCCGCAAGGTGCAGCTCCGACCCCTGCGACCCGAAGCAATCAAGGATCCCGTCCAAGTCATCGAGCAACGCGGCCGCGGACGGCGCGTCGCCGAGAGGTAGGTTCGCACCAGAGCCCCGGCGATCGGGACAGATCGTCGCGATCCCCGCATCGACGAGGCGCTCCGCAATGGGAGCCAACCACCCCGAGTGGCTGATCAGCCCATGCAGCATCACGACGCGGGCGACGGGGCTGGGCGGTCGCCACACCCGAACCCGCAGCGGGTAGCCACCGGCGCCCGCCACGACCTCGGTTTGCGAACACCGTCCCGCCATGCCGCGAAACCGCCTTCCGGACTGGCGTATCGCCGGGATTCGACCTCATGTCGGTGGCCCCGGCACTGAGTAACGCCGCGCTTGAGAGCAAGTTGTGCGCCTTTCCGCTCCCCGTGCGTGAGCACTCTTTCCTCAACCTGTCCCACATCGACGAGCTTCTAGCGTCAGCAATCCGCAACATTGCCTCAATTCCGCCACATCCTCGCCCTCACGGCCCCGGCCGGCGCGGCTGCCCGGGCGTCGATAATGCTCTCGCCGGCGCCCGGGGCCTCGCTTCGCAAGGCTGACGGCAGTTGCACAGGGCTTGCACCGAAGCTCCACAGCCTGCTGTTGTGGTCCTTTGGCGGTTGCCCCTGCCCGGGGCGATCCATACGCTGGGAGAGTCCGAGGTGCTGAACACGGTGCGCAACCGCCATCTCCTGCCCTCCGATTTCGTGCTGCTCGGAGCCACCCCCTTCCTCGCCTGCGTGCTGCGGTTTGAGGGACTGACGTGGCCCCACGAATACGTCGCCACCATTATCGCATACGCAGCCCTGTCTCTTCCCGTCAAGCTCGGACTCTGTTTCGCCTTCGGTCTATACACCCGCCTTTGGCGCCACGCGAGCATCCCGGACATGATGCAGATCCTCCAAGCCGGTGGCGCCATCGCGGCGGCAACTGCACTCATCGGCTTGTTTGCCATGCCGGGCGCGGGGCTCAGCGCGGTGCGCCTCCCCATCTCGGTTGTCTTCCTCGACGCGTTCCTCACGCTCACGGCGATCGCCTCTCCGCGCCTGCTCGTCCGGGTACTGGCCACGTGGCAGCAGCACCGCCGTGCCGGCACCGGAAGACGAGCGCTCATCGCCGGCGCCGGCGCCGGTGGGCAGCTGATCTTCAAAGAGATGCTCAGCAACCCCGAACTCGCGCTCACACCCGTGGGCTTTGTGGACGACGATCCCGCGAAGCGCAACCACCGCCTGGGGAACCTCCCGATCTTCGGAGCGTTGTCGGAGATCCCGGACGTCGTCACGCGGCAGCAGATCGAAGAGATCATCATCGCCATGCCCACCGCACCCGGATCCGTGGTTCGACAGGTGGTACAGGCCGCGCGACACGCGAACGTGCCGGCCCGCACGGTGCCGGGGCTGTTCGACATCCTGTCTGGGCGGGTGAGGATGTCCCACCTCCGCAGGGTGGAAATCCAGGACCTGCTGCGACGCGAGCCCGTGCAGACCGATCTCGGCCCGGTCCGCGCGATCGTGCAGGGCCGCCGAGTGCTGGTCACCGGCGCGGGCGGGTCCATCGGGAGCGAGCTCGCGAGACAACTGGCGCGGCACGAGCCCGCACAGCTGTTGCTGCTGGGCAACTGCGAAAACGAGATCTTCGAGATCCAGAACGAGCTGCTGGAAGGTCGGCCCACGCTTACGCCGATCATCGCGGACGTGCGCGACCTCACACGCCTCTATACCGTTTTCAAGCAGTTCCGCCCACATGTCGTGTTCCACGCGGCAGCCCACAAGCACGTGCCGCTGATGGAGGAGAACGCGGCAGACGCAGTGACGAACAATGTGCTCGGCACCCGGAACGTGGTGCACTGTGCGGTCGAATGGGACGTGGATCGGTTCGTGCTCATCTCCACCGACAAGGCGGTGCGGCCAACCAGCGTCATGGGGACGACCAAACGCATTGCCGAGATGGTCGTCCAGGACGCAGGGCTCCGTTTCAAGCGCAACTTTGTCTCGGTGCGCTTCGGTAACGTGTTGGGCAGTCGGGGCAGCGTCGTCCCGACATTCTTGCGCCAAATCCAATCGGGTGGCCCCGTGACGGTCACACACCCCGAGATGCGCAGGTTCTTTATGACCATCCCAGAGGCGGTCCAACTCGTGTTGCAGGCTGCGGTCCTGGGACGGGGCGGCGAGTTGTTTGAATTGGATATGGGCGAGCCCGTGAGAATCGCCGATCTCGCGGCGGACATGATCCGGCTGTCGGGCCTGGAAATCGGCCGGGACATCGAGATCCGCTACACGGGCATCCGGCGCGGCGAGCGTCTCAATGAGGAGCGCTTCTTGCACGGCGAGGACGTGGCACCCACGGAGCACCCCAAGATCCTGCGCGTCCATAGCAACCACCTTCCTCTAGACCTCGGCGCGGGGCTCGGCGCGCTGATCGCTGCGGCGCAGGAATGTCGCCCGGACGAAGACTTGCGGCGGCTACTCCGCTCTCTCGTTCCCGAGTTCGTGCCCTTCCGGGAGGGCGGCCACCGATCACAGCCCAAAGCAGCGATCACGACTGTGACGAAGCGACCGGCTAGGCAGACTCGAGCCGCACAGCCCATGGTCGTTGATCGGCGCGCGGGCGAGGAGCGGCGAGTCACCCTCCGTCGGACCGGTACGGCGCCTTGCCTCAGCAACCGACGCGTTAGCGGCGCACGCCGCTCAGGCATCGAGCGACGGGTGGCGGCCGAGGTGGCTGTGGCGGCGATCAGGGCAAGCTCCGAGGCATGATTCGCGCTTCAGATCTCTTGCTTGAAACGCTCCGCTTGCGCCCGGTTCAGAGCTCGGCGGGCCTGCGGCAGGCGTGGCGCGACGTGCGGACGGACGGACTGGCGCAGCTTGTGGCCTTCGAGGGGTGCTCGCTATGGCTCCATCGCCGCCTGAAGGAGCTAGACGCTCTGCAATGCGTCCACGCCCCATTCGCAGCATGGCTCAGACAGTCCGCGCGGCGGATCGCGGCGCAGAATCTCGCCGTCGATGCTCAGCGGGACGCCGTCGTCGGGATTCTCAACGACCTGGACTGCGCCCACGTGTTGCTCAAGGGCGCGGCACGGCGACTCGTAACCGACCTGTATCCCTACGCCGACGCGCGAGCCGTTGGTGACGTGGACGTCCTCGTGCCTGAGCACCTGGCACCGGCTGCCTGGAAGGGGCTCGAGAGTGCCGGGTTTAGCACAGTGCCAGGCGCGGAGCGCAGGTACGCCGCTCACCATCATCTCGCACCGCTGTCCAACGAGCGCCGGGTGAACGTCGAAGTGCATACCTCGACCTCGACAGTCGTACCGCCTCGCGAGGCGTGGCGCCGCATGAACGGCTCGGGCTGCACGATAAACTGCGGCAACGGCGCCACCAGGGTGGCCGGTGCTACCGAGCTCTTGTGGCACGCGCTCGCGCACGCGCTCGTCGAGTCGTGGTCCTATGCGTTTCGGCTGCGGTTCCTGCTCGACGCCGCCGCCGTACTGGCCTCCGACCAGGACGTCGATTGGACCGCCATCGCGTCGCGCGTCGAGTCCGGTGAGCTGCCGGACACGATCATGGCGAGACGATGGCTCGGCGCAGCGGCCGGGATCGCCGCAGCTCCTTGCCCGCGTAGGCTCACAGACGACGTGCCGGCGTTCGACCTCACAAGCGCCTTGCGGTGGCGACTGGATGTGTTCCGCCTGTTCGGGCGGGGACACCACGTTGCCGAGCCAGGACTCTGGACGATGGCGCCCCTCGCGCGCGCGCGGCGCCTCCTTGTCGACGAGGGCACGCGGGCGATGCTCGGCCTGCCACTCACACCTCCCCTCCCCGGGAGCGGCCCGCTGCGGCGCACTGGCAGGCGGGCGGCCGCTGGCGCCGCGCGCTTGTGCTTCCGAAGCTGGCGTCTGATCAAACCGAACCTGGGGTTCGGTAACGGCTTGCAGGTAACGTGGACTAGAGCATGAGCGAGCAACAATGACCCTTCCCAAGTCAAGACACGCCGTCTCACTAAGCTCGGTCGTCGTCGCCGGCAAGGGGCAGATCTCGTCTGACCTCGCGGGCGAGGCCGTGATCCTCAACCTGCAAACGGGGATGTACTATGGCCTGGCGCGGGTGGGAGCGCGGATTTGGGAGCTCATCCGCGAACCGACTCGGGTCGCGGATGTCCGGGATGCCATCGTCTTGGAATACGACGTCGACCCGGCGCGTTGCCAACACGACCTCCTCTGCCTGCTGGAGCAGCTGGCTGATACGGGCTTGATCGAAATCCGCGATGGCATGGCTCCGTAAGATCTGGCGCCTTCCGGCGCCCGACCGCTTTCTGCTGCTTCAGGCGATCGGGCTGCTCGCCGCCATCCGCGTGGGCCTGTGGCTCCTGCCGCTCGGCGCACTGCGTCGCCTCTTGAGGCGCGCGACCGAACGACGCACTACGTCGGGCAGCGGCGAACCGTCGAAGCGTCGAATTGCCTGGGCGATCGCTTCAGCTCAACGTCTGGTCCCGCGGGCCACCTGCCTCCCCCAAGCCCTCGCTGCCCAGGTGTTGCTGGCCCGGAGCGGGTATGCCGCGGATTTGCGGATCGGAGTCACCAAGACCCTGGAGGGTGAACTGGAAGCCCATGCGTGGGTGGAGAGTGAGGGGGAGGTCGTGGTCGGTCGCATAGCAGAGCTTGCTCGCTACGCCCGGTTGTCGCCCGCGCCATGGTAGACGTGACGGCTTCGGCATTTGGCTTCCGCGTTCAGTCCTCGTATCCCCTGCAATTCTTGCGCGCAGGCGGGGGCGCAGCGACCTTGCATGTGGCCCCGATCTCCGAGCGACCCCTGTCGCTCGAGGAACCGCCCTTGGTCGAATGGGCCTCGGGAAATGGGAAGGGTGATGTCTGGGCCCGGCTGTACCGCTCCAGTCACGGCTTTCAATTCTCGACCACCGGCGGAATGTCGTGTCACATTGATCCCGCCACCCGAACGATTGGCATTATCGACGAGGGTGAGGAATGCTCCTGGGAAGCGGGCCTCTGGGGCTTACCGGCGCTGCTGTGTTTCATGCACAGCGGAGATTTTCCTCTCCATGCTGCCGCAGTCGAAATAGATGGTGGCGCGGTGCTGTTGAGTGCACCGGGACGCTGCGGCAAGACCACGCTGGCGCTGGCCTTTCATCGGCATGGGTATCGCGTCCTCAGCGAAGATCTCGCCTGTTGCCGACTGTCCGATCATCCCGTCCTGTTACCGGGCCCGACGCTCCTGCGCATGAGACCAGATGGCCTTAACGGCGACTCACCTATCGGCACGCGGGTGGTCCTGGCACGAGAGGATCGAATCTACATGGCGTTGAACAGCGACCGCGCGGGAACCGGAGACCCGGTGCCCATCCGGGCGATCGTCTTTCTTCGCGAATCGCCGAATGAGGTGCGGCTGGAGCCGATTCGTTGGCAGGACGCAGTGCCTGATCTGTGGGCCTTGAGCTTCCGCCTCCCCGACCGCCCTGCGCTTGCCAGATGCCTCGGTCAAGTCATCTGTCTGGCGCGCACCGTCCCGGTGTGGAATCTCTATCGTCCGATCGAGTTCGCTAGTCTGGGCCCGACCATCGCCAAGATCGTGGAAATGTGCAGGCATACCTAGGGCAGTCCGACAAAAGGAGAGCGGCGTATGCAACAAGCGTATGAGACACCCAAACTCGTCGATTACGGCTCGATCACGGACCGGACTTTTCGCACGCCCTGGCGCAGGACAAAGTGGCGCCATCATCATGGCGAAAATGACCATCATGACGAAGAGTGCGGACTCACCCCAGTACTAACGACAGTAACGACATGATGACGAGGCGCCTGACGTCGCGAGCGCGGTGCCAGCTTCGCTGTCGTATCCGCAGGGCTTGATGGCCGCGTACCGACCGCCGCAAGGCGCCAACAACGCGCCTGCCATACGCCTCCCCACTCAACCAGCGCAGCATCCATGATCGCTGCGCAGGGCCGGGCCGGCCCGCTCGACAGCGCCCTGGCCGGACGCATGCTCGCCACGACTCCGCATCGAGGCACGCGGCTCAGCGTAGGGCAGCGCGGCCAATGCCTCCTGGGAGCAAGCCGCGGAGCGGACCTGGTCGATTCGTCTCTGTCGGAGGACGGAGACCTGTGCGCCGTCGTGGGCGGTACACTCGACAACGCCGGCGAGCTGTGCTCGCTCCTTACGGACGCAGGCCATGGGCCTGCGTCGCGAGCAGCGGCCGACGTACTGGTGGCTGCGTTCCGCGCCTACGGACCCGCAGCGGTTCGTCGACTGCGCGGAGCTTTCGCTGGTGTCGTCACTGACGGGCGCCGGCTCTGGTGCTTTCGCGATCACCTCGGCCTGCGGCCGCTGTTCTACCACGACGGTCCGCAAGGATTCCTCGCAGCAACCGAGCCGAAACAGATTCTCGCCGGCGCGGGACTGCCGCGAGAACCCGATCTTGAAGTGCTTGAGCAGATCTTCTACGGACGGATGCCAGCTGATACGCCGTGTGCGCTCAAGGGCGTGCGGCGGCTGCCGCAGGCGACGATTCTCACCGTTGATGCCGACGGCACCACGACGCAGCAGCGCTACTGGCACCCCGAAGAGCTGCTTGAGACGTCGTCGCTCAGCTCTGGCGACGTCGCCGACAAGTTCATGGAGCTCCTCGAACGGGCGGTCGCTCGCACGCTGACCGGCGAAGACGTCATCGCGCTCAGCGGCGGCGTTGACTCACCCGCGATCGCTGCGTTTGCCGCCCCGCTCTCCGCAGGTACCGGTCGCCCGATCAGCGCGCTGTCCGCGGTTTTCCCCGACTTCCCAACCGTAGACGAGCGGTGCTACATCGAGTTGGTCGCACGGCACCTGAACATCGGACTCCACACGTTCACCCAGCAGGCCCGCGCGCTCGACGATGTGGAGCACTGGGCCCGGCTGATGGATGGGCCTATCCCTATCGTTTCGCTACCCGAGATCTCCGAGCACTATGCCCTGGCTCGAGCGCTCGGGTTTCGGAACATCCTGACAGGCGAATTCGCCGAATTCGTGTGTGACCACCGGGCGCACCTGACCGGACATCTGTTGACGCACGGACGTTTCCGCGCGCTGGCGCACCTTATCGCCGCAGAGCGTCGGCGCGGCGCGGGGTGCCGAACGATCGTTCGCGAGATGCTCCTCCCATTCCTCCCGGGGCGACTCGCGAACTGGTGGTTCGGGCGAGTGCGACACCTTAACAAGCCGCTGCATGCGCCGGAGTGGCTGGCACGCCGCAAATTCGATGACAGCCCATATCGCATCGACCTCGTTCCACCCGGGCACCGTCGCTGGTCCGCACAACAGCTGGTCGCGTTCGACGGCGCCACGATCACCATGGAAGCGGACGAGCTGTGTGCTGCCGTCAACGGCGTGACTGCGCGTCGTCCGTTTGGGGACGTGGACCTCTGGGAATTCTTCCTCAGCCTCCCCGCCGAGATCAAGTTCCCAGACACGCGCTCCAAGACGTTGGTTCGCCGGTTGCTCCGGGGGAGGGTTCCGGATGCAATCCTCGATCGCCCCCGGAAGACAGTATTCGACGATCACGTGGTGTCCCAGGTCGATTACCCAGCGCTGCGGCGCTTGCTGCTCGCTCCGAATCATCAGATTGACGGTGTCGACTATCGCTGTCTGGCCACCCATCTCGAGCGCGAGGACTTAGCGCTATTCGACTGGTTCTGGGCGAAGGAGCTAGCTGTAGTCCACGCGTTCCTCAGCCAATGCTGAACGGCAACTCGTCAGCATATGGCTTTCGGATCCGCTCCCCGTACCCCGTCCGCTTCCTGCGGGCGGGCGGCGGAGAGGACCAGCTGGACGTGGCCCCAGCATTGGAGCGACCCCCGGCACCGAGTGGGCCCTCACTGTGTGAGTGGACCTACCGCGCCGCCGGGGAAGCTGCCCACGCCGGGCTCTATGGTACCGACGGCGTGTTTGATTTGTGGACCTCCGAAGGCGACGCCTGGCAGATCGACCCCAGCCGTCGAACAGTCCGCATCTCCTGCACCGAAGACGAGCTCTTCTGGGAGCCTTGTCTGTGGGGGATCCCTGCTCTGTTGTGCTTCATGCAGCGAGGCGACCTCCCGCTGCATGCCGCAGCCATCGAGGTGAACGGGAATGCCATCGTCCTCGCCGCGCCGGGACGGTCAGGGAAAACCACGCTCGCGCTGGCGTTTCACCGGCACGGGTACCGGGTCCTCACCGAGGACCTCGCTTGCTGCCGACTGACTCCAACTCCGGTCCTGTTGCCAGGCCCGGCATTCCTGCGAGTCCGACCTGACGTGCACGACGGCCACGCCCCAGGAGGGACGCACCTAATCTGCGCGCAGCCCGAACGAATCTACCTGGGCCTGAACGACGATCGCAGGGGGACAGGCGACCCCGTCCCGATCCGGGCAATCATCCTGCTCCGGACGTCCGGCAGCGGGGTACGGCTGGACCGAATTCCCCCACGCTCAGCTCTCCCTGACCTATGGGCAATCAGCTTTCGTCTGCCCACTCAGGTTGCCTTGGCACAATGCCTGAATCAGCTCAGCGGTCTCGCAAGCAAGGTGCCGGTCTTGACCCTGCACCGTCCCCTTCAAAAGGCCGCTTTGGAGGCTACGGTGGCGCGAATCCTTAGCGTGTGCGGGTCTTGACATGATGACTAGTAGAGGATAAGTCTAGTTGACAACGGGTTCGCAAGGCCTTCGCAGGAGCGTGCGGAATGAAGGACCAGTACGAGGTTCCGAAACTTACGGAGTACGGCCCCATCTCGGACCGGACACTGCAAACGCCTGGCCGAGCCATCAAGGGCGGCGCTCCTTCGTGCTCGCACCTCGACAGGTTCGTAGAGCTGTCTGCACTTACACCCGACTGCCAAGGGCGCCCTGGACTCGGGCCTCCCTGAGCGGGCGAGCCTTCGGCTCTCAGTCTCGTAAACCGGCCTGCCCCCACTAACATGGTGGCGGGCTTTTTGTGTGCCCTCACGCGAACGTGATGCGCAGACGCAGCAACTCGCCGCTGGCACAGCTCCTCAGCTGCTTCTGGTGCCGTGGCGGCACCGGACGCTGACAAGAGGGCGGTGGTTTGTGGACGATCGATCACCCCGATCCAGCGAGGAAGATCGGGGATGAGCTCCCAGCCCCAGGCCAAGAGAGCCT
>Ga0066709_100005614_pt1 | contig 10379 bp, 7 predicted proteins | sample GraSoiAngelo_158_FD_79665 | JGI IMG/M metagenome (GOLD analysis project Ga0066709, IMG submission 79665) | Grasslands soil microbial communities from the Angelo Coastal Reserve, California, USA - 14_1009_16_30cm | ecosystem: Environmental > Terrestrial > Soil > Grasslands | place: USA... | reverse complement strand
TCGCTGGAGCTGGGCGAAATCCCGGGCGTGCATCACGGCACGTACCGGCTCCATCAGTGGTGGTGGCAGACGGTGGGGTACACTCCCGCCGGCGTCGAGTGCTGGAATGCCATGCGGGCGATCGACTACCTGCAATCGCGCATCGAGGTCGATCCCAAACGGATCGGCGTCACCGGCCGGTCCGGCGGCGGCGCCACCAGCTGGTGGGTCGGGGCAGCGGACGAGCGTGTCGGCTGCATCATTCCGGTGGCCGGCATTGCGGACCTGCAAGCACATGTTGTCGCAGGCGTGGCCCCGCGCTATCGCCAGGGCGTGGTCAGCGGCCATTGCGACTGCATGTACTTCAACAACACCTACCGCTGGGATTTCCCGACGGTTGCAGCCTTGTGTGCGCCGCGGCCGCTGCTCCTGGGCAACAGCGATGCGGATGACATCTTCCCGGTTCCTGGCTACCGGCGACTGGCGGACAAGGTGCGGCGGCTGTATGCGCTCCTGGGCGCCTCCGAAAAGTTCGCGCTCCTCGAAACCAAGGGGCCGCACAAGGACACGCCGGAGCTGCGCCTCGGCGCCTACCGCTGGATGAATCGCTGGCTCACCGGCAACCATGCGGAAGTCACCGAGCCGGAGAGACCGCGCTTGACACCCGCCCAGCTCAAGGTCCTCGATCACCGGCCCGACGACGCCGTCAACGGCATGATCCAGGAAACGTTCGTCAAGCCGGCACACCCGCAATTGCCCGAGTCGCCGGCCGTGGCCCGTTCCTGGTGGGAAGGGCAGCGCCAGGAGTGGCTTCAGGCGTTGCCTGACAAGGTCTTTCGTGGCTGGCCGAGCAGCCCGCCGCCTTTGAATTTGAGGGCCACCGCCGACGTGCGCAAGAAGGGCGTGCGCCTGCGCGCCTTCGATTTCACCAGTGAAGAAAATGTCGATCTGCGCCTCTGGCTTTTGACCGCGGACAAGGTGGCCAAGCCGAGCGTCGTGATCCTTACGGCTCTCGATGAGCCGGGCTGGCAAGAATGGCTTACCGAGCTTGGGCCCGGCTTCAAGGATGCCTTGCAGATCAGTCAGGAACCGGCGCTCCGGGAATCGCTCTTCACGCAGAATCGCCAGGCGATGGAAGCTTACCGGTGGGCGTTCGCGTTTGTCGCCCCGCGCGGCATCGGTCCGAGCCGCTGGGCGGAGCCGGAAAGCTTCGAGGACATTCAGATTCGCCGCCGCTTTGCCCTGCTGGGCCAAACACTCGATGGCCAGCGTGTATGGGACGTGCGCCGGGCTGCTGAGGCGCTGCACGGGTTTTCGGAGATGAAAAGCGTGCCGGTCTGGCTCCAGGGCAAGGGACAGATGGCGGGTATCGTTCTGTATGCTGCCATTTTCGAGCCGGAGGTCGCGCGCCTGGACCTGTGGAATCCCCCGGCCTCACACCGCGAGGGCCCCATTTTTCTGAATGTGCGGCGCATTCTCGATATGCCGCAAGCCGTTGCTCTGGCTTTATCCAAAGAGATCCGCATTTACGTCAAAGATGAGGCGGAGGCGCGCAACTGGGAATGGCCGGTGCAGCTTCAGAAAGCGCTGGGGCAGGATTCTTTGAAAATCCGCATCGTGGGCGACTAAGGAACGATGCTGACATATACAATAGAGACCTGTGCGCGAGGCGGGCGCTACCGGCAGTCGCCACCAGGGGAGCAGCCGGGCCTGCTGACTCAATAACCCTCTCTTTGTTCCCTGTGAAAGGAAGGAGTTCATCTTATGCCCGACGAACCCAAAAAGGGCCCCGGGCTTGAGGGGCAACCGCAGCAACAGCCCCAAGCCCAGCCGCAGGCCACCCCGTTTTCCGTGGACATGAGCGGATTGTCGACGTCCTATGCCAATTTCGCCCGCGTAACCGGCACCCCCGAAGAGCTGGTGCTGGATTTCGGCCTGAATACCCAGATGACGCCGGTGCCGAATGAACCGGTCAAGCTAACGCACCGGTTGGTCATCAATTACTTCACCGCCAAGCGCCTCCTCGGCGCCCTGCACATGGCGGTCCAGCAACATGAGAACACGTACGGTGTGCTGGAGACGGATATTCAGAAACGCGTGCGGACAACCGGCGGTCCCATGCAGCGGCCTCCTGGGCAGCGTTGACACAATTGTGAAGGTATCCGAATTCGACATTCGCTATTCGACATTCGCGATTCGCCAGGACTCACGAATGTCGAATAGCGAACCGGCATCGGAGCAAAGCCCGGACTTGGATCGATTTAGTCCTTGTGGTGCTGCTCGGTGGCGGCGTGATGGGTCAGGCTGTGGGGCACTTCCAGGCCGTGCGTTTCCATTAATTTGGTGTCGGACAGAATCTGCCGCGTGGCGCCGTCGGCGACCAGTTTGCCGCCGTCCAGGAGCAGGACGCGCGTGCAGGTTTCGCGGATCATTTCCAGATCGTGGCCGGCGATGAGCTTGGTCACGGACAATGCTTTGATCAGGCGGATGAGCTCGCGCCGTCCGCGCGGGTCAAGATACATGGACGGTTCGTCCAGGAGCAGGATCGCCGGCTGCATGGCCAGCACGCCGGCCAGGGCGGCCCGCCGTTTCTCGCCGCCGGAAAGGTGAAACGGCACCCGCTGTTCGAAGCCGCTTAGCCCGACTTCGAGGAGAGCGTCGCTCACGCGCTGCCGCACCTGGTCGGGCGGCAGGCCCAGGTTGAGCGGACCGAAAGCGACATCGTCGAAGATCGTGGTGCTGAAGAGTTGGTCGTCGCTGTTCTGAAAGACAATGCCTGTCCTGCCCGGCAGCAGGCGGCGGTCGGCCGGCTTGGCCGGGTCAAGACCGGCCATGTTGACGGCCCCCTCCGGAATGGGCAATACGCCGCTCAGGCATAGGAACAAACTGGTCTTGCCCGCACCGTTTGGCCCCACCAGGCCGACGCACTCGCCCTCCGCAACTGTGAAGGAAACTTGATCGAGCGCTCGTTGGCCGCCGGGGTAGGTATAGGTAAGGTCATGGACGCGGATCAACGACTCGGCTGGCACGGCCCACCTGCTAACGCTGCACGAGATCCCAAACCACCAGCGCCACCGCGCCTCCCGCGATGGCCAGGAAGAAGAGCACGTCCGCTGCCCTCGTCCGGCACTCGGCCAGGGCGCGAAAGCGGCCGTCGAAGCCGCGGCAACGCATCGCCTGACCGACGCGCTCGGCCCGCTCGTAGCCTCTCACGAGCAAGCTCCCAGCGACCTGGCCCACGGTGTGGTAACTGTGCCGGCTGGCCCGGTTCCGATAGCCGCGCACCCGAAGCGCCACGCGCATGCGCGCCAGTTCGGCCGACACGACAAAAACATAGCGGTAGGCGAGCATGGCAAGTTGTACGAGCAGACCCGGCACGCGCAAGGCATGTGCGGCCGTGAGGTGGGCGCTCAGCGGGCTCGTGACCAGGAGCACCACCATGATGGTGACAACGGCAACGGCCTTGACGCAAATGAGCAGAGCCAGTCCCGGCCCGTAAGGCAAGCTTAGGGGCCCAAGGGGAAATACCCGATCGTTCGAGCGAATCAACAAGGGCGCGAAAGCCACGAACAGGAGGAGGAAAAGTGCCAGGGCGCCGATTCTGGACAGGTACCAGCGCAGCGGCAGCCGTCCGAGGCCAACCAGAATCAGGGCTGCAGCCAGAGCCACCAGCGCGGGCAGCAGTCCTCGCAAGCAGGAAACAGCCAGGGCCGCCACGATCATGGCCGCCAGTTTCCAGCGCGGATCGAGACGGGCCACAAACGAATCGGGATGCGGCAGCGGTCGAAGTCGCAGGGTCATGAGCGCCAACAAAAAGCCCTCGCCGCAATGGCGAGGGCCAAAAAATCGGACAGGGGACCGGGCTTAACGTCGGGTCATGTTGCTGCCGGCCCTGGCGTACTCCGCGCGCAATTCCGTCTCCGCTTCCACCCAGTCCTGCCTGTCGTGGCCGTGCGCGTAGCCGCGCTTGCACCACTTTTCGTAAGCCCGCATCGCAATCTTCTCATGCGGGACCTTCATCGCGCCGGTTGCCGGCGGCGTCATGGAAGGGGTTACGACTCTGGACATGTGTTGTCCCTCCGTGTGAAAAAAACCTTGGAGTCGGGGAAACTCAGACCCAACGCGGGACTATTGCACCAAATCTCCAGCCATCTGGCAAGCAGTTTCTCCAAAAAACGCAGGTCGCCCTGCTAGCGCCGTTCCGTCTGTGCCGCCGGGGGCCGGGTGTACTGCGTAGGGCTCCCAGACACCATGTCTGGCCGCCGGGCATTGTACTTTGGCCTGAACGTAACCTACAATTTAGTAACGCACGAAACGCACTTGATTCACGAACCGGAACAGAGAGAAACTGCCCAAGCGAATCGAGTGAGGCGAGCCAGGTTAGTTGGGCTTGTGCCGAATCCGCGATAGTGGGTATAGTCCGCGATTTGACGCGAACAGAGCTCGACCTGGTTTTCACCCCCCTGCTCTTCGCCTTAGACTCTCTCCCTCGCTATCAGGTCGCTCGAAACATCTTGGAAAGCCCTCACGGAGCATCGCCACGCCCCGTGAACCCTAGCGGTACGGTCCCACCACGGCCGCGGGCTTTGGTTATCCCTGCCTGTTTTGGAGGCGTGGCTTATGAAGACACGGACCTGCTCCTTGCTGCTCGTAGCGCCTTTTACGTTTGCACTCACCTTGACCTTCCAGATCCAGAATTCCCCGGCCAAGGGGGAGCCAAAGCCCGAGAGCTATTGGAGCGTGGATGAGGTGCGCGCCGGCATGAAAGGCTACGGCCGCACGGTCATGAAAGGCACGAAGATCGAGACCTTCGAAGCGGAAGTGCTCGGCGTGCTCAAGAACACCAGTCCCGGCCGCGACATGGTGCTGTGCCGGCTGTCCGGGCTGAACCTCGACAAGACTGGTGTCGTGGCCGGCATGAGCGGCAGCCCCATCTACCTGGACGGCAGGCTTTTGGGCGCTGTGGCTTATGCCTGGGCTTTTGGCAAGGAGCCCATTGCCGGCATCACCCCGTTTAGTCAGATGCACGGCTTCGTCGAAGCCTACGAGCACCGCGACACCGCCGAGCAGGCCAAGCCGAGCCGCGTCGGTCTGCGTGCACCCGTGGATGCCGGTGGGCGCAGTTACGATACCGTTACCGTTTCCGAGAAGTGGGACGCCACCGCGGCGACAGCCGCAGACGATCTCTGCATGGTGCCGCTGCAAACGCCTCTCGCGGCCACCGGTTTCACGCAGCACAGTCTGGAGCTCCTGCGGCAACGGTGCCGCGCAGCCGGCGTCCTGCCGATGCAGGGCGGCGGGGCGACAGCAACCATTGCCACGCAGGAAAAGAACACGCCTCTCCAGCCTGGCTCGCCGCTGGCCGTCGCCATGATCACGGGAGATTTCGATCTCTCCGGCATCGGCACCGTGACTCACGTGGAAGGCAATCGCGTCTACGGCTGGGGCCATCCCTATTTCGGGCTGGGCGCCTGCGAATTCCCGCTCATGACCGGCTACATCCACACGATCTACCCGCGGCAAACGGTGAGCTTCAAGATTGGCTCGCCTCTGCGGACCGTGGGCGTAATCAACGCCGACGTCAGCACCGGGATTGCGGGCTGGCTAGAGCGGAAGCCGGATCTTATCCCCGTGCGCATGACCGTTCGCTGTTCTCCCGGGGACAGCACGCGGGTCTTCAACGTCCAGATCGTCCGCCAACGTTCGCTCCTGGCAACGCTCCTGTACACGGCCTTGACCAACTCGGTAGACATGGAGGGCGATCTGCCGGAAGAATTGACCGCCGAACTGCAGGCAAAAGTAGAGGTCGAGGGGCATGAGCCGCTCATCATCAAGGACGTCTTCTCCGGATCGAGCTATTCTGGCGGCCGGGCGCCGCAGTCCCTATATAACCTGGTTTCCACGCTCATCAACATCCTCGCCTACAACACGTACAAGCCGCTCCGCATTAACCGGATTGACTGTGAGACGCGCATCGAAGCCGGGAGGCGCACAGCCGAAATCGATGCCGTGGAGCTGGATTCAGAAACCTACGCTCCCGGCGATACGATCAGGGCAGCGGTGTTTGTGCGGCCTTACAAGGGCCTAAGGCAGCGCGTACCGCTCCTCTTGCAACTGCCTGCGGACCTGCCCGAAGGGCACTACACGGCAACCGTCTGCGACGACCTTACCAACGCGCGGTACGAGATGCGTGAAAATCCGAATTTGAACAACCCGCACGATCTCGACCAGGTCTTTGAGTCGCTGCGCGTGCAAACGGCCGCCAAGCGAAACAACCTGGTCCTGCGCGTGGCCACCCAGGCGGTGGGCGTGGCCCTGGACGGCAAGGCATTGCCCGACCTGCCGCCGTCCATGGTCCAGATCCTCGGCACCAGCCGCCGCACCGGCGCCCAGACGATGGGTGGGGCCGTGGTCGCGCGGCGCTCAACCACCTGGGTCGTGCAGGGGTCCGAGTCCGTGCGCTTCGTCGTCGACAAGAACAAGAAGGTACTGGGCGATTAGAGCCTGCCCTGCATCTCAGGAAAGAGGCCAGGCGCCTTCGGATAAGCCAAACATGGATGACGCCCATTTATGAGACCTGAGGACCTTCAATCATGCTCCGCAACTCCTGGGCCGCCGCTGCGGCACTGATCCTGTGCGTTTCCGCAACCAGCCAGGCTGCCAAGGTCAAAGTCTGGCATCATCACGCCCCAGCACATTACGACAAAGCCCAGCTCAAGCAGACGGTGATCAGCAGCGAGGGAGCTGTGCGCCTGTCGCGGCAACTCAAGCCCCTGGCGGCCGTTGAGGCAACCCACGTCTGGGATGTCGTCGAGGACAAGAACGGCAATCTTTTCGCGGCCACCGGAAACGAGGGCAAGCTCTTCAAGGTTGCGGCCGACGGGAAGGTGACCGTTGCCTACACCAGCGAGGATACCCAGATCCTGTGCCTGGCATTGGCCGCCGACGGCACGATCTACGCCGGCACGGGACCAGGCGGACGCGTGCTGCGCCTCGACGCCGGCGGCAAGGTCGACGTCCTTTGCAAGACACCCGAGACGTACGTCTGGAGTCTCGCCGTCTCCAGCGATGGCAAGAGCGTCTTCGCTGGGACGGGACCCAAGGGCCGTATTTATGCGCTCACGCCGGATGGCAAGGCGCGCGTTTTTTACGCGACAAAGCAGGAACATATCCTGTCTCTGGGCAGGGGAGCCGACGGTCTTCTTTATGCCGGGACAGACAAGAACGGCTTGGTCTATCGCATCGATCCGCAGGGCAAGGGATTCGTCCTTTTCAGCGCCCCGCAGGCAGAAGTGCGCAGCCTGCTCGTAGCGGCGGACGGCGTCTACGCCGGCACCAGCTCGCCGACGCGCCGGCGCAACCTCGCCAGTAGCTCGGAGGGCGGCTCGCGGAACGCGCCGTCTTCCAACAGCGGCGGCAGCGCGGTTTCGGTCTCCAACTCCAAGGAGAATGCGAAAACCTCCACGGACGAGATCAGTGCGTCGCCCTCATCTGGTTCTTCGCCGAGTACCGGCGATTCCTCGGAACGATCGACACCTGCTTCCGCGGGATCAGGGCCCGCGGGTGGTGAGAATTCGCTGTACCGTATTACGGCCGACGGCACGGTACGAGAGGTCTTCCGCGAAAAGACTCTGGTTCTCAGCCTGTTCCGCGAAAACGGCAAGATCTTCATCGGCACAGGCATGGAAGGTCAACTGTTCGAAGTGGACGAGGCCACCAGGGAACACAGCGAGATCGCCCGGCTCGATCACGGCCAGATCCATTGCCTGTACCGCCGGCACGATGGTTCCATCGTCCTGGGGACCGGCGATCCCGGCAGGCTCTACGTGCTGCAAGACAGGTACGCTGCCAGGGGAACGGTGACTTCGGAAGTGCTCGACGCCAAGCTGATCAGCAAGTGGGGCTCGTTGCGCTGGAGGGCCGAGACCCCCGCAGGCACGGCCATCAGCGTCGCCCTGCGCACGGGCAATACGCCGGAACCCGACAGCACCTGGAGCGACTGGATGCCCGAGCAAACCGAGGCCCAGCAAGCTTCCATCACGGCGCCGGCGGCTCGCTTCTTGCAGTATCGCGTGACGCTGACCGCTGACGATGCACAGAAGACCCCGGCACTGCACAGCATCGCCCTGCGCTACATGACGACCAACCAGGCGCCCGAGATCGCGAGCATCACCGTACCCGATCTCGATGCCGCCAATCTCGACAATCCCAAGAAGCTGCGCTTCAAATGGAACGCCACGGACGCGAACGAGGACGAGCTGACCTACAACCTGTACGTACGCAAGGACGGCTGGAAGAATTGGGTCTTGCTCGAAGAGGATCTCGAGCACACGGACTTTGAATGGGATACCACGACGACTCCGTCCGGCATGTGTCGTCTCAAGGTCGTCGCCAGCGATCGCAAGGATAATCCGCCGGAGGCCGCCCTGACGGGCCAGCGGATCAGTAACTCCTTCGCTGTCGCGCACGAAGCGCCGACCGTCACGCTCAAAACTGCCGGCATGGACGGCGACCAGGCCATCATTGAAGCGACGGCCACCGATCCGCTGGTGCGGCTGACTTCCGCCTCCTACTCCGTGAACGGCAAGAAGTGGGTCAACGTGTTCCCGACAGATGGTCTGTTCGACAGCAAGACGGAGAGCTTCCGCTTCAAGACCAATGCGCTGAAGCCGGGAACCTATGTGGTAGTCTTGCGCGCGAAGGATGCGGCGGGGAATACGGGATCGGGGGATCTGGTTTTCACGCTCAGCAGCAAAGACAAGCCCTGATTGTCGGCCAGTTTAACCGCGGTTAAACTGGCTCACCGTCAGCCCTTCAACATTCCGACCTTGCGGGCGTACTGAAACACGCCGCCGGCCTCGATGATCGGAGCAACCTCGCCGAGAGGCTTTAACGGCCATTCTTCACCCGTCGTGACGTTGTGCATAACGCTCTTGGCGACATCGATGCGTAACTCATCTCCCGTGCAAACCTTGTCGCACAAGCGATCCGTGCACTCAAAGGGCGTTAGATAGCCGCCATTGACGGCATTTCGAAAGAAGATGCGCGCGTAAAACTCGGCAACCACAGCCTTGATCCCCGCCGCGTCCAGTGCGATCGGCGCATGCTCGCGCGACGAGCCGCAGCCGAAGTTCTTCCCCGCAACGATGATCGAGTACGGCGAAACATATTCGTCGTCCGTATGAAAGGGCACATGACCCTTCGGCAAGCCGGCCTGCGCGGGCGGCACGCTGCTCAAGGCGTACTTGCCGAACATCTTGTATTCTTCCGGAATGGCCGGGTTGAACGTCAGGTACTGAGCCGGGATGATTTGATCGGTGTCGACATTGTCGCCGAGGACGTAGGCTTTGCCGGTAATAGTTGCTTGCATTTCTTTCTGTGGGTAAGAGCTTTACATGAGGTCGCGCGGATCGGTGATCACGCCTGCCACCGCGCTGGCGGCGACCGTCAGGGGGCTGGCCAGGTAGACACGCGCCTCCTTGTGTCCCATGCGGCCAGGAAAGTTACGGTTGGTGGTGCTGATGCAACTCAAGGGCTCATTGAGCCGGCCGAACGTGTCGCTGGGGCCTCCCAGGCATGCAGCGCAGGAGGCATCGCCGATCTTGGCGCCGGCCGAGCGGAAGACGTCTTCCAACGTCTGGCCATTCAGCTTTTCCTTTTGCAAGCCGGCCCGTACTTCGGTGGTAGCCGGAACAACAAAGGTATCGATGCGAACCGTCTTGCCCTTAAGGATTTTGGCTGCCGCGCGGAAATCCGTCAGCTTGCCGCCCGTGCACGAGCCAATGTAGGCACGGTCGAGCTTAGTGCCGCGGATTTCCGACACGAAGGCCCGGTTGTCCGGGCTATGGGGTTTGGCGACGACCGGCTCGAGCTTCGTGACGTCGTAGACCTTCTCAAAGCTGTAGCGTGCAGCGGAGTCGCTTTTCACCACCATGTAAGGCTTGTGACTGTGATCGCGGGTATTGACGTAATCGAGCGTGACGTCGTCCGGGGCGATCACGCCGTTCTTGCCGCCCGCTTCGATGACCATGTTGCACAGCGTCATACGCTCTTCGATGTTGAGGGCGTAGACGCCGTCGCCGTCGAACTCCATGGCCCGATACGTCGCGCCATCGCAGCCAATGTCTCCGATCACCGCCAGGATCAGGTCCTTGGCCATCAGGTAGGGAGGCAGCTTGCCATGAAATACGAACCGCATGGTCTCGGGCACCTTGACCCACAACTTGCCCGTACCCATGACAAAACCAGCGTCGGTATTCCCGATGCCGGTGGCGAACTCCCCGAAGGCCCCGGCCGTGCACGTGTGGCTGTCGGTTCCAAAGAGGACCTCCCCCGGCCGGGTATGTCCTTCCTCGGGTAAGGCGATGTGACAAACCCCCTTGTATCGGGGAGTCCCGACG
>Ga0066709_100005612_pt1 | contig 10379 bp, 7 predicted proteins | sample GraSoiAngelo_158_FD_79665 | JGI IMG/M metagenome (GOLD analysis project Ga0066709, IMG submission 79665) | Grasslands soil microbial communities from the Angelo Coastal Reserve, California, USA - 14_1009_16_30cm | ecosystem: Environmental > Terrestrial > Soil > Grasslands | place: USA... | reverse complement strand
GCATCAGGTTGGGTTGGTGTCGGCACGCTCTACAAGGCGGGCAGCAGCGTTCAGAAAACCTCTCACCGGCGCGGTCGGCAAGTGGCTGATTCCAGACAGTTGGGTTTCTCGAAAAAACTCGTCAACAAACACCTGTTTACCGAATGCGGAAACGCGGATCTCGTAACCAAATGGCCGTCGATCAAAACTATGCCGATCGATTACGGAGACTCGTATCCTGCGGGAATCCCTTGCTTTTCCAACAAGCAATTCTTTCATCCGACATTCCACAGAATGTCACCTCACAACCCATAAATAGCCGCTTGGACAAAAGAAGTGTTTTTACTGCCAATCAAAAAATCAATTTCAGCGCCAAGACGATCTGCCGGTTGTCCCCAAAGTTGGCGGTGACACCCGGGACTGACTGGCCGTCGCTGCGGGTGAACGGAGATGCGTTTACGTCGTTCGTTCCGCCATTTATGTGCAGGTTGGGATGATTGAAGAGGTTGTAGAATTCCGCGCGAAATTGCAGTTTCATTCCTTCCTTCGGCAGAGGGATATTCTTGAGCAGGGCCGTGTCCTGGTAGTAGGTCCCGGGCTGGCGGAACGTGTTGCGGGAGAGAGTTCCATCAAACGGTCCGTTCACCGAGATTTCGCAGGCGATCGGTGTCGCGTTTGCTATGCAGGCGCCAGTCGCGTCGTAGACCTGGTTCAGCGGAAGATATAGAAAGTTATTGGGCGCAACTGCATCAGGAACCAGAGGGCCGACGCGAGGAGGATTGCCGGTGAGCCGTGGCCGCGTCCTCTCGCCACGAAAATCAGGCACACCCGTGTCAGCAATGGTGAACGGCTGGCCGGTTTGATAACTCAGAAGTCCGCTGATCTCCCATCCGCCCAGCAGGTAACGTTGCTTCCATTCCTTCGAGTTCCTGCCCAGCGGGACTTCCCAGATCCAATGAGCAGCAATACGATGCCGAACGTCGAAGTCGGAAGATCCGCGGTCAAGACCCGGATGAAAGGCGTCAAGAAAACTCGTCCCAGCATCAGCGCCGGAGTCCAAGGCGCTGGAGCTCCGATTGTCAATCGAATGGCTCCAGGTGTAGTTGACACCGAACTCTGCTCCCCACCGCGCGAGACGCCGGCTATCCAGCCTGATCTGGAGAGCCTCGAAACTGGAGTGACTTCCATTCGTACGATCTCTGAGGTCCGAGATTTCCGGGTTGAGCCCCGGGCAGTTTGTGTAATCAGGGCCGATTGGTGTGGTGCCGTCCGCCGCAAACCGGGTGGTTATGCAGTTCGGGTCAAGTAGGCCGCCGCTGCCCAGCCGGTTGACACGATATACGGAATAGAGTCGGCTACCGCTCGAGCCCAGATAAGACGCTCCGATCACGAAACGTCCTCTGAGCTCACGATCGATCGTCGCGTTCCACGACAGGGTATAAGCAGTGCGCATGTTTGGATCAATGGCCGTGCTGTCGCTCTGGCTCATCTGAATGGATGCACTCGGGAAAGCAGCATACTGGTTGACGAGCAACTGGGGTGTGACAGGAACATCCGTCAGTTGTGTAAGACTATAGCCCGGTGGATTGAGAAAAGCCCGGAACAGTTCCCAGCCGACGTGCCGGTCATAGAAGACGCCAGCTCCGCCGCGCATGACAGTCTTTCCGTCCCCGAACAGGTCGTAGGCAATGCCCAAGCGTGGGGCGAAGCTCTTGTAGTCTGGGAGATAGAAGCGTCCTCGGAGATCGCCGGGTGCATCCACCGTGCGCAAAATCCTGCCGTTCGCGATCCGCTCGAGATAATTTCTCCCAGATCCGAGGTAGAAATTCGAATCCAATGTGTGTTCTGCACCCGGGCTGTGCAGCACCCCGAAAGACTCCCAGCGCAATCCCGGCGTAAGCGTCAGCCGCGGCGTGATTCTCCAAGTGTCTGCGAGAAACAACCCAGGCTCGTTGTAATGGAAATGGCGAGTAAAGCTGGGTGGCCCGAATGGCGGATCAACCAACTCGCCGGGGAAGTGTCCTTTGGGATTCAGAGCGATGGAATAGAAGCCCAGAACGCCATTCACAAATGCTTGGGCATCCAGGAAATCCGCTTCCGCGACCTGGCCATCAGCGTATCCAAGACTGATGTTTTCCCGCAGATGTACGAACTGGCCGCCGAATTTCAGCGTGTGGTGACCGCGCGCCCAGGTCACCGTCTGAAAGAATTGGTAGGAATGGTGCGGCCCGCCATACGAGCTGGACGCCGACGGCAGCGCCACCCCACCTTCATTCTGGATGAAAAAACCAGGAAAGAGCGGCTGCGGGGCGGAGGGCCAGCCCCAATTGATGCGGTTGTACACAATTCGAGATTCCGCTGCCACGCGGGGAGACCACGTACGAATGAGATTCAGCGCGATGTTCTGGTTATGTGCGTAGGAGGGTACGTCCAGTTTGCTCGCAAAAGGCTGACCAACAGTTGCGAACACATCCGTGTTCACAAAAGCGTAGCGGGCAAAGGCTTGCATCTTTGAGTTGATTACCCAATCTAGGCGGCCAGAGGCCAGAATCGTGTCCTGCGGAGAGCCGGCGCCGGCGTCCTGCGGGCCGGCACGTGACGTAAACGCGAACGCTGGAAGTGTCACAAATCCCGCTTTGGTTTGCGAATCACAAGTGAAACCAAATGGGCAGACCGTTCGCATTTGAACGTTAGTCGAGGACAAATCCGCTGGCAACGGATAAGCCTGGAAGATGGCCTGAGTTCCCGGAGCGCTGATGGCCAGCAGTTGCGGCGTTGGTATGAAGAAAGAGTTAGTCGTGCTGCTGCGCACCAGGATCGGTTCCACAGAAGCAAAGAAGAAAAGCCTCCTTTTCCGGATTGGACCGCCCAGCGTTCCCCCGAATTGGTGCCGATTGAACAGCGGGCGTGGAAAGCCGTGGGCATTATTGTCAACCGTGTTGGCCGCCAAAACCGAATTGCGGATGTAATCGTAAAGGGAGCCATGAAAATGGTTCGTGCCGGCCTTGGTGACGATGTTGGCGATAAATCCGGAGTTGCGGCCATACTCGGCGCTGAAGTGATTCGTTTGAACGCTGAACTCCTCGACGGAATCGAGCGGAACGTCCTGCGCGGGCGCCGACATGAACGCGTCGTTATTCTCAGCGCCGTCGAGTAGATAGTTGCCACTCGCGGTGCGCGCACCATTCATCGCAAGGCCCACTCCTCCCCCATCGTCCGAACGAACTGCACCCGGCATGACTGCCATAAAGTCATACGGGCTACGATTGATCGAAGGAAGTTCGGACATTTCATGCGGGCTGATAGTATGGCCGAGACCAGCGTTTTCAGTCTGAACGGCAACGCCGTTTTCGCCAAAGACATTGACTGCCTGCTGTAGTGGTTGGACCCGCAAGGCCAAATCGGCGCGAACCGGTGTCGCCACTACGACTTCGACGTTTACCGTCGCGACGGCGAAACCGCTCGCCTGGGCCTGCACCGTGAATTTACCGGGAGGAACAAGCTGGAAAAAATATTCGCCCTCCAGGCTGGTCGTCGTGTGCCGCTCGAAGCCTCTGTCCACGCTTCGCAGGGTGATATTTGCCTCTCCAACCACTGCCCGTTGAGGATCAAAGACGCGTCCGACGACGACCCCGGTGAAGGTCTGCGCGCGAACGATCGGAACGAGAACCACAGCCCAAAGCAGCAAGCAACTCAGTCCCCGGCACGAGAAAAAGCTCATAACAACCTTCAACGAAGCACTGATTTCGGAATGGACCTACCAACCAGGCACTCCAACCCTTCGTAGCAGAGCCTGGAATCGAGGGTTTGACCTGAGGGGAGCAAACCTCCACTCCGCATAAATGATTCCCTTGCCTGGACTGCCTTCATTAACTGCTCTCTCTAGCGATTGGATAGCGCCTTCGTTGTCACCTACACCGAGATAAGCAATAGCCCCGCACCAAGGCTCCACTTCACCCTTTTCGCGGCGCAACTTTTCCCTGAACATCCTTTCAGCTTCGGCTCGCCTTCCCCAAGCGTCCAACGCATGAATTATCGCCTCTCCGGCACAGGTATTATTGTCGAGTTTCTTATATTCAGCGATCGCCTCGGCAAAGCGTCCTCCCTGTTCATAGATCCCCGCGAGAGCCCAGCGCGAGCCCACGTGGCGCGGCTCCAGATCGACCGCGGTCCGTGCTTCTGCAACCGCTTGCTCGTACTTTCCTTCACGAAGCAGGCACCGCGCCACATTATTCACAAACGAGGAATTTAATGGGTCTAATTGGCGCGCTTTGCGAAAATTTGCACAGGCCTGTTCGCTGCGGCCGGCGTATTCGAGATGCCAGCCATACCAAAAATAAGCATTGGCATAACCCGGATCCAGTTCGATCGCGCGCTGAAATTCCTGCTCCGCGCCCACCCAGTCTCCGGAATAGCGGTACTTGGTGACTCCTAGTGCAGCATGGGGCTCGGCCAGACTTGCATCCAACTGCAGGGCCTTGTTCGCAGCTTCGATGGCCTTAGGTGCTCCGTCGTCCGGCCCCATCGTAAGCGCCACACTGAAGGTCATCATGTTGTATGTAACCGCAAGTCCAGCGTAGGCTGGCGCGTAATTGGGATCCTTGTGAATTGCCTGTTCAAAATTCTCTTTCGCCTTCTGCAGCGCATCGTCTGAGGGGATGTTCACAAAATAGCGCCCTCTTAGGTAGGCTTCGTAAGCGTCAGAGTTCAGCGGGCGGACTTGGGTAAGTTGGCTTTGCTCCTGCGGAGCCAGCTTGCCCGCGACTTCCTGGGCAACCGCCACGGCTAACTCATTCTGTAGCCGGAGAACATCCTGTAGATCGCGTTCGTAATCTCGCGCCCAAAGATTCTGGCCATTGGTGGCATCCACCAACTCAGCGCTGATGCGAACTCGATTACTGGATCGTGTCACCGAACCTTCGACGACCGCGTTCACGTTCAACTCGCGTGCGATCTCAGGAAGGGCTTTATGCGTTCCTTTATAGTGCATGGCGGAAGTGCGCGAGATCACGTGCAGGGAACCGAGTTTGGTCAAGTTCGTGATCAAGGTATCAGTCATGCCGTCGACAAAGTAATCCTGGGCAGAATCTCCTGTAAGATTTTCCAGAGGTAGGACAGCGAGCGATTTGATTTGACGAGACGCACTTACCGGAGAGTGACCAAGAACCCAGTCGCGAACGCGCGTGATTCGCAGGGAGGCGGACACGATAAGCGCGAAAAGCGCTACGATCAACGCCGGCACCAACAATGCTCTCCGCCTATTGGTTTTTGTTTCCAAACGATGACGGAGCGCCTGCAGATCGGCTTGCATCTCAGCGGCGCGTTGGTGCCGCAGAGAGCGGTCCTTCTGCATCGCCTTGTTCGTAATCCTGATCAGCTCAGAAGGTACCTTTGGGCTGAGTTGCTCTATCGGAACTGGTGGTCGGTCCTGAATTGCCCGGAGGACATCGGCGAGGTCTTTTCCCGGAAAGGCGTATTTCCCGGTCGTCATTTCGTAGAGCACGGCGCCCAACGAGAAAATGTCCGAGCGCGTGTCAACCTCCTGCCCGCTCGCCTGTTCCGGTGACATGTAGGCGACAGTTCCAATTGCCGCTCCCGGGCTGGTCAAATGGAGATCCACATCCCCCGGTAACACCGACAAGAGATCTTCTGTTTGCCCGACCAGTCCCGGCCCGACCCGCTTGGCTACGCCGAAATCGAGCAGCTTGGCGGTTCCCCGCGGCGTAATAGCAATATTGGAAGGCTTAATATCGCGATGGATGATGCCCGCTGAGTGAGCGGCCTCAAGCCCATCACAAATCTCTATGACAATTCCGAGTATTTCTGGGATTTCCAGACCTCCGCGCGTGATCCGTTCTTTGAGCGTCTCTCCTTTCAGCAATTCGATAGCAATGAAGTGCAGACCCTCAGCTTCGTCGACTTCGTAAACGGTGCAGATGTTGGGGTGATTAAGTGCGGATGCGGCCTGCGCTTCGTGCTCGAAGCGCTGCAGAGCCTGCGAGTCCCTTGCCAGAAACTGAGGCAGTAACTTGAGAGCGACATGCCGCCGAAGTTTGAGATCCTCAGCTTTGTACACCACTCCCATACCGCCTCGGCCGATAGCTTGGAGGATTCGGTAATGAGAGATGGTTCGGTCCTCCAACAATAGTGCTGGGGACTGATATTCATCAGCGGCCATGGCCTTGGCCATAACCGCTATGGCGGGTGTGTCCAGGACGCTTTGAGACGTGGATCCATGCCTGAGCAGAGACTCAACTTCGTGAAAAAGACTACGATCTTCGCCACATGCTTCGTGCAGAAAGGAATTCCGCTGGCCATCCGGGAGATCCGAGGCCGAGTGATACAGCTCCTCAATTGCCTGCCATCGCTCAGGCTTCATGGGGACGCCTCGTGGCTAAGCTCGCGCAAAAGCCAGGCCTTGGCTAGTTTCCAGTCGCGCATCACGGTCTCTTCGGACACCCCAAGAGCAGTGGCCGTCTCCTCCACGGTAAGACCGCCAAAGAAACGTAGTTCAACCACCTCGCTCTTGCGAGCGTCTACGACAGTCAGTTGCTTCAGCGCCTCATCCACCGCCAAGAGTTCCGACCCCACAACCCCAGAAACAGTGGCTGCTTCCTCTAACTCTATATGCGGGAAATGGCCGCCTCTTTTTTGATAATTTCGCGACCTGGCAAAGTCGATGAGGATGCGGCGCATCAATCGGGCACAAAGGCCGTAGAAGTGCGCTCGATTTTGCCAATCGACATTGTTTACATCCACCAGCCGAAGATAGGCCTCATGAACCAGGGCGGTGGTCTGCAGGGTCTGGCCGGGCTGTTCCGCGGCCATGTAGCGATGAGCTAAGCGGTGCAGTTCGTCGTAGACGAGGGGCGTCAACTGCTCGAGCGCGCCCTCATCGCCAGAAGCCCAGGCTTGAAGCAGTCGGGTTACGTCATGGGTTGAGCCCGGCGCGGCTTCGTCCAGACAGCCCATACGTCCTCTCTATTGGTGGGGAAGGTTACCACAGCCCGGCTGGCCTTTCCATCGTGGCGCATGCTCAGCATTGCAGTTTTCCCGCCGATTTCGCGCATTAAAGAACAGATGAGGTTTGGCTGGCTTTATAGCTTTCGCGCTTTGCCAGAGCAAAGCCGCCGATCTCCAAGACCGCACTCGCCGGGCGATCCGGCGCCTAAAGGAGAGATTTACATGCGACAAGCCATCAAATCGACCCTGTTCTGTTTGACCCTCAGCTCACTGCTGTTTGCAGCCGACTATCGCTTCGTGAAAATTGACTTTCCAGACGCCGCGATCACCCGTGCCACCGGCATTAACGCCCGGGGCGAACTTGTTGGTTTCTACGACGATGTCAATGGTTTCACCCATGGCTTCTTACTGCGCAAAGGAGTCTTCTCCAGCATCGATTTTCCCAACGCTTCGTTGACCTTTGCCCGCGCTATCAACGCTCGGGGCGATATTGCCGGGTGGTTCCAGTTCGAAGATGGCAACGACCACGGGTTCGTCTTGCGCGACGGGCAGTTCACACAGATCGACTTCCCCAACGCAATTACGACAACACCCCGGGGGACCAACAATGCCAGCGACATCACGGGCAATTACCCCAACCCCAACTGTGGCGATTGCGAGAGCGGCTTCATCCTGAGGGATGGCGTCTTCTACGACGTCCATATTCCGGGTGGTTTCACTAGCGACATATGGATGGCACAGGATAATGGCCAGGTCATGGTCGGTGATGCAGCTATGAAACCGGACTTCGCCCTGCACGGTTTCATTAGGGATAAACGGGGGGAGTTCCACCTGATCGACTTTCCTGGCTTATCAGTCCCGTGTACCGCTCCTCGGTGGATAAACGAGCGGGGGGATGTCGTCGGCTTGTTCGCCCACGTTAGTACCATTGACGACTGCTATGCCGGTCCGCCAGCTCACGGCTTCTTGCTGCGGCAGGGCAAATACGTGGCCATCGACGTCCCAGGATCTACCAACACCAGACCGCTCGCAATCAATGATGACGGTCAGATTGTGGGTTTTTACACGGATGGAGCCGGCGTAAACCACGGGTTCAGGGCGGTACCGAAGGATGAATAGTGAAGAGCTCTGGGCCGATGTCCCGACGGACCAAACGAACTATTTGCAGAACGTTCTCGATTTGAACAGTACGGGGACGGAATCGGACTGAAGGACACGGAGGTTCTATGTTGCGCATTACAGGCATCGCACTTCTGACTGCGACAGTCGTAGCAATATTGGGCTGCGGAGGCGGCTCGCCTTCACCCGCGCCCGCTTCTCCGCCACCCGCTCCTAGTATTTCCATTTCCCCCACCAGCGCGGTAGCAGGCGGTCCCGACCTGACACTAACAGTACTGGGATCAAACTTCCTCGGCGAGACTCACAATTTTAGTCAGGCGGTGTGGTCGGCAAACAGTAGCAACACGCTTTTGGCTACAACCTTCGTCAGTAGCACTCAGCTCACTGCTGTGATTCCTTCGGCCTTATTGACCAACGCCATCACGGGCCAAGTGTTCGTACAAACAGGGGATCCGATGGGGGATATTCCACTCAGGAAGTCAGACTCAGTTAGTTTTAGCGTCACCATACCTTCGCCGGGAGTACCTTCGATCAGTTCGATTTCACCGACGAGTGCGGTAGTAGGTAGCCCAGATCTCACTCTGACTGTGACGGGGGCAAACTTTGTCAACGCCAACCGTTATCACAATGTTGTGGCTTGGTCTGTGAATGGCAACGACACCTCTTTGGCAACAACCTTCGTAAGCAGTACTCAGCTAACTGCAGTGATTCCTGCCAGTTTATTGCTCAATCCCACCGCGGCCAAGGTCTCAGTGCAAACGTGGTACTTTGACAATGACATCCCCACTTCGGTTTCAAACTCCGTCAGCTTCAGCGTCACGTCCTCGGGTGCTTTCGTTTCTAATTCCTCGGCCACGCGGCGACCTGAGGACATGAGACAGCTTGCGGCCAATCCAGTCTTGGAGTGGAACCAGACCGCCATCACTGCTGCTCTGGCAGCCGACCAAACGACAGCTCCAGGTTCGGCTACGCAAGGAGGCAGCGGAATCTATCTTGCCTACGTTCATCAACGCAGTAAACACAATCGACCATCGTTATCACTCGTACGGGACTGAATTGGTTGAGCAGAAGGGCGCTTCGAAGAAAGCCGCCATAGCCTCGGCCGGATACCACACGCTCGTAAGCCTGCTGCCCGATCAGGCAGCGACGCTCGCAACTGAATATTCCAACGCGCTTGGCGCGATTCCAGACAGCACTGCGAAAAATAGGGGCATTCATGCGGACAAGCAGCCGCTTTTGCCATCTTCGCGCTGCGCGCCAATGACGGCAGAGGAGCGAACGTGACTTACACATTTCCCGCATCACCGGAACCGGGCGCATGGATACCCACACCTCCAGGCTTCTTGCCACCACTAACGCCGTGGGTCGGACAGATGGTGCCCTTTACCATGAGCAGCGCCTCAGAATTTCTGCCGACGGACGGACCGTCTGATCTAGGCAGTGCGCAATGGGTCAATGATTACAACGAAACCAAGCGGCTCGGAAGCGTAGGCAGCACGGCTCGCACTCCACAGCAAACTGAAATCGGCCTCTTCTGGACAGCACACGCCGGAGCCATGTATGCACCAGCCTTTCGCAAGCTGGCAGCAGATCGTCACCTCAACATTTCTGATTCCGCGCGTTTGTTCGCCATGCTGTATACAGCTTATGCTGACAGTTTTATTGGCTGCTTGAATGCCAAATATCATTTCGGCTTCTGGCGTCCCGTGACCGCAGTTCAGAACGCGGAGATTGACGGCAATCCAGAAACGGCTCCAGACCCAACCTGGTTGCCTTTGGGGGCGACGCCTAATCACCCTGAGTTCCCTGCGGCCCACGGTTGTGTAACCGGGGCAGTTGCGAAAACGGTTGAGCTATATTTCGGCACGCCAAAAGTGGGCATCACAGTCAGCAGCAATATAACGAACACCACCCATGCCTTCACCGATACCCGAGATTGGCAGAAAGAAGTATTGGGAGCGCGCATTTACTCCGGATTTCACTATCGCCATTCGCTCGACGAGGGCTTCCGGCTGGGCCATGAGGTCGCGGAACAGATCGAGCGCAAGTTCTTCCTTCCGCTGCCAGGAAGGACAAAACCCAAGATTTCTGACGATTGAAACGCTGTGGTCGTCGCTGGAAGGCTTTGAAAGGCTGGAATCCACAGCTGGACCAAGGGACTATCTAAAAATGTGGTGGGGGAGGAGGCGGTGCGCGCTCGTGCCGGAGCCACAATCGGACACCATCGTCGCAGTGAAAAGCCCCAACGCAATCGCCAGAGATCGATTCATATCTCGCATATCCGTGCCTCCTGCAATTCGTTTCTTCGCAACGGAGGG
>Ga0066709_100005611_pt1 | contig 10379 bp, 10 predicted proteins | sample GraSoiAngelo_158_FD_79665 | JGI IMG/M metagenome (GOLD analysis project Ga0066709, IMG submission 79665) | Grasslands soil microbial communities from the Angelo Coastal Reserve, California, USA - 14_1009_16_30cm | ecosystem: Environmental > Terrestrial > Soil > Grasslands | place: USA... | reverse complement strand
GTTCGACGTCATGGTGAACGTCCAGGGCGGCGGCGAGTCGGGCCAGGCGGGCGCGGTGCGACACGGGATCACCCGTGCGCTAATCGATTACGACGCGCAACTGAAGCCAACGCTGTCGAAGGCCGGTTTGGTCACGCGTGACGCGCGCGAGGTCGAGCGCAAGAAAGTCGGCTTGCACAAGGCACGCCGGCGCAAGCAATTCTCCAAGCGCTAGCGCGGCGACTTTTTCAAAGGATCGTGGATGTCGGGGCCGCCGCAAGGCGGCCTTTGGCTTTCTGTCAGCCCGGGGCCGCAAACCGCCGTTTTATTCCGTTGTCATAAACCGCCGAGGCCGATGTTAGAATCCCGGCGAGAGGACAGGCCATGATCAAGGTCGGTATCGTCGGCGGAACAGGCTATACCGGAGTCGAGTTGCTGCGCCTTCTCGCCGGGCACCCGCAGGCCGAGTTGCGCACCATTACCTCGCGCAAGGACGCGGGGATGCCGGTGGCCGACATGTTCGCCAGCCTGCGAGGCATTGCCCGCCTTGGCGGCTTGCGTTACGCCGATCCCGCCGAAGCGGATCTCAAAGGCTGCAACGTCGTGTTTTTCGCAACGCCGCACGGCGTCGCGATGGCCCAGGCCCGCGAGCTGACCGGCGCCGGCGTCAGGATCATCGACCTCGCGGCCGATTTCCGCCTGAAGGATCCGGCCGAGTTCGAGCGCTGGTACAAGATGCCGCATGCCTGTCCCGACCTGCTCGCCGAATCGGTCTACGGCCTGCCGGAGATGCATCGGGAAGCCATCAGGACGGCGCGGATCATCGGCAATCCGGGCTGCTACCCCACAGCCATCCAACTGGGGTTCCTGCCGCTCATCGAGGCCGGCGTGGTGGACGTCGAGCATCTGATCGCCGATGCCAAATCCGGCGTTTCAGGCGCCGGCCGCAAGGCCGAGCTTTCGCTCTCCTTCAGTGAGGCTTCCGACAACTTCAAAGCGTACAACGTCGCCGGCCACCGCCATCATCCCGAGATCGTGCAGGGCCTGAACGGCTTCAGCAAACGGCCCGTCCGTGTGGTGTTCACCCCGCACTTGACGCCGATGATCCGCGGCATCCACGCCACGCTCTACGCGCAGCTGACCAAGGCGGACGTCGACTTGCAGCGCCTCTACGAGACTCGCTTCGCCGGCGAGCCCTTTGTCGACGTGATGCCTCCGGGAAGTCATCCCGAGACCCGCTCGGTGCGTGCGTCCAACGTGTGCCGGATCGCGGTCCATCGTCCCCAGGAGGGCGACATCGCGGTGATCCTCGCAGTGGTGGACAATCTCGTCAAAGGCGCGGCGGGACAGGCCGTGCAGAACATGAATCTGCTGTTCGGCTTGCCGGAAACGACCGGCCTGGCCGCGCCCCCGGTATTGCCCTGATGCCCCAAGCGCTGCGCACCCTCGGCCGCCGGATGCGCCAGACTTTCGGCATCAGCGCGCCGCGGATGGCCGTGCGTACGCACCTGTCGTGGCGGTGGCGGCTGCCGGCACTACTCGGTCTGGTCGCGATTGTTGCAGGGATGTGGTGGTGGGGCTTCGATCTCGGGCAGTTCCTCGGCGGGTTCGATCGTCGTGCGGTGGCGCACAAGCAGGCGCGACTCGAAGCCGATACCGCAGTGCTCACGGAAGAGACCGCGCGGCTTCGCGCCCGGCTCGCCGAGCTCGAAAGCGACCTCAACTTCGCTCGCGGCGCACAGACCACACTTTCGCGCCAGGCGCTCGAGTTGCAGAACGAGAACACGCAGATGAAGGAGGAGCTCGCCTTTCTGCGCACGCTGTTCAGCGACGCCGGCAAGCCCGGCACGTTCACGATCCAGCGGTTCTCCGCGGAAAAGGATCGCGACAACTCATACCACTTCAGCATGCTGGTGGTACGCGGCGGCAATCCGCGCGACGAATTCTCGGGCGAGCTTACGCTTGTCGCAAGCGTCGCCGCGGGTGGCCACAGCTCGACGCTGATGCTGCCCGACGATCAACCCGACACGGCGGCGGCGCTCAAGCTTAAATTCAAGTATTATCAGCGGGTTGAGGGGACCTTCCGGGTTCCGCCGGGTGGGCAGCTGCGCAGCCTCCAGGCTCGAGTGCTCGAGCGAGGCGAAGCGGCGCCGAAGGCCACAAAGAGCTTGAATCTCTCCTAGGAGGCTCCATGTGCAACCGCAAGAAGCAAGCCCCGCAGAAACGCATCGACAGCCTCATCGGCGCCGGTACGACTGTGGAGGGCGACGTGACCTTCGCCGGGGGCGTGCGTGTCGACGGCACCATTCGCGGCCGGGTCGCAACGGTCGACAACCAGCCGGCGACGCTGGTCTTGAGCGAGCAGGCCAGGATCGAGGGCGAAATCCGCGTTTCGCATGTGGTTATCAACGGGTCCGTCAGCGGGCCGGTGATGGCCAACGATTACCTGGAACTGCAGGCCAAGGCGCGGGTCAACGGGGATGTGACCTACAGAACGCTCGAAATGCACGTCGGCGCGATCGTTCAGGGCAAGTTGATCCACGCCGAACAGGAATCGGCAGCTGTGGTGGTCGAGCTCAAGCGTGCGACGGGGGAATGAAGCGGCGGACGGCATAACCATCGCCTGACGTCGCGCATTGCCTGAAATAGCGCGATCTGCTAAGTTAAAGGCGATAACCTAGGAGTTTGGAATGAACGCAATGACCGAAATGCCAGCGCCGCTGGTCTTCACGGATGCGGCAGCGATGAAGGTCAAATCGTTGATCGACGAGGAAGGCAATCCCGAGCTCAAGCTACGGGTGTTCGTCAGCGGCGGCGGCTGCTCGGGCTTCCAATATGGCTTTACCTTCGACGAGGACGTCGCGGAAGACGATACGCGGATGGATAAGAATGGCGTGACTCTGTTGATCGATCCGATGAGCTACCAGTATCTGGTCGGCGCCGAGATCGACTATCAGGAGGGTCTCGAGGGCGCGCAGTTCGTCATCAAGAACCCCAACGCGACGTCGACTTGCGGCTGCGGCTCGTCTTTCTCCGCCTGAGATCGACAAATTCTCGACGCGACGGGGGCCTGGGCGCCCCCGTTTGCATTTCTGACCTGCCGGCGGCCTACGCCGGATAGATCGCACCAAGTACCCGAGTACCCTTTGCGCCGGTGACGCTGGGCAAGCTGCTCGCCCGTCGTGCCATTGTTTCGCGCGCGAGCCACGCGAACGCAAGAGCCTCGACCTCGCCGACCGGAATCCCCAGCCTGGCGGTCGTCGTCATCCGGCGCGGAGCGAGGGCTTCTTCCAGCTCGGCGCGCAGCGCCGTGTTGTTTGCTCCGCCGCCGCAAAGCAGCACTTCCATCGCGTTGCCGCAATGCGCCGCGATGGCCTCCGCAACCGTCTGCGCGGTCAGGGCAAGGAGCGTTCGCTGCACGTCGGCTGGTTCGGCCGGCGGTCGCAACGAGGCGACGCGAGTTTCGAGCCATGGAAGATGGAACCGATCGCGGCCGGTGCTCTTCGGCGGCGGACGCGCGAAATACGCATCGGCCTTGAGCGCGCGCAGCAGCGCCGCATCGAGCTCCCCGGTCGCAGCCCATGCGCCATCGCGATCGAAGGGCGCGCCCGTGTGACGTTCGCACCAGGCATCGAGCAGCGTGTTGCCGGGTCCGGTGTCGAAGCCGCCCACCGGCCCGAACGGCGGCAGGTCGGTGAGATTGGCGATGCCGCCCAGATTGACGACGACACGATGCCGATCGTCCTGCCTGAACAGCGCAGCGTGCAGCGCGGGCACCAGCGGAGCCCCCTGCCCACCGGCAGCTATATCGCGACTGCGAAAGTCGGCGACCACCGTGATGGCGGTTGCCTCCGCGAGCCGCGCGGGGTTGGCAAGCTGTGTCGTATAACCGAGCTCGGGACGGTGCCGAACCGTCTGGCCGTGTACGCCGATCGCTGCTACATCGGCCGACCCGATCCCCGCTTGTTCGATGACGGCGAAGACCGCGGTGGCGCAGCAGTCCATCAACGCGTTCGCGGCAAGCGCGGCGCGGTGGATCTCGTCCTCGCCGGAGCTCTGCAGCGCGTTCAGCTCCCGCCGGAGAGCGGCAGGGAAAGGCACATGTGCAGCCGCAACGCCTCGCGGCGAGCCGGAGAGTTCGGCGAGCACGGCATCGACGCCATCGACGCTGGTGCCCGACATCAGTCCGATGTAGTACTCGGACCTCACGCGGCCATCATTCACCGCCGGCCAGCACCATGCCTCTGCCCAGTGCGAGCTCTTGCACCAGCGGCGCCACCTGTGTCAGGTAAACGCTTCGCTGATCGTCGGGAACCGGCTGTGCATTTGGAAGCGCGACGGTCAGCGGATCTTTTTGCACATTGTCGATCCGGAACTCATAGTGCAGGTGCGGGCCGGTTGCCCAGCCGGTCTGACCAACGTAGCCGATCACCTCCCCCTGTGCGACATGCGCCCCCTGCTTGATGCCCGGCGCGAAGCGCGACAGGTGCGCGTACACCGTCGAATACGCGGCCCCGTGCTGAAGCATCACCACGTTGCCGTAGCCACCCTGCTCTGCAGCGACGATCACCTTGCCCGAGCCGGCGGCGCGGACCGGCGTGCCGGCGGGTGCGGCGAAATCCACACCCTTGTGCGCATGCCAGTTCTGCAGGAAAGGATGGAAGCGCGCCAGCGAAAACCCCGAGGTCACGCGCGTCACCTCGACCGGTGAGCGCAGGAACGCCTTCCTCGCGCTCCGGCCATCCTCGCCGTAGTAACCCTCGGCGCCGTCGCGGGCACGCCACCAGAAGGCCCGATACGAGACACCCTTGTTGACGAATTCCGCGGCGACGATCTTCCCGGTCCCGGTAGCCTCGCCGTCGATCCGGCGGGTCTCGTATACGACCGTGAATCGATCTCCGCGACGAAGATCGTGGTGGAAGTCGATGTCTCCCGCGAAGATGTCGGCCAGCTGCGTAGTGACCGCGTCGGGCAGACCCACGGCATCCGCCGCGGTGAACAACGAGGTGCGAATCTCGTTGGCGCGGACCTCCAGGCCCGCCGCCGCTTCGGCAGCGGCGGTCCGGGCGACGAACCCGGCAGCGTCGCGATCGGCCGCGCGATCCACGGCGAGGAGCTCCCCGTCAGCCGCCAGAGAGCGCAGCGCGATCAGTCGCCCTTCGCCGTCGGTCAGGGCGCGAAGCGATCGGCCGGGCCGCAATTGATAGAGCGAGCGAGCGGCGTCGTCGGCGCGCAGGAAGCTCTGCGCGGCGGCATCGTCGACGCCGAGCCGTGCAAGCACGCCCCCCAGCGTGTCACCCCGGCGGACCTGCTCCTCGCGCCAGTACGCCTCGTCGGCTGCGGCCGCACTTATCGCCGGCAACGCAAGCGCGCGCACGATGTGCTCGCTCGGCACGGCGTCCAGCGTCGTATCAGGCGCCCAGCCGAATGCGGCGACCACGCCCAGCCCCATGAGCGCCAGGAGCGCGGCACCGCGCGCGAGGCGCACGCGTCTGCCGGGCGGGGTGTGGCTTTGCGCTAGAATTCGCAATTTCCTATCCAAGCTCGGTCCCATCGGGTTTTTCTGCCGCGGTGCGAGGCAGCCCGCGGATTGTAGCAGACCCGCCCACCATCCCATGAAATCCGACTCGCTCGACGTCGCCCGCCAGCTTGCCGTGTTCAAGCGCGGCGCCGCGGAACTGATCGTCGAGGCAGAGCTCACGGCAAAGCTTGCCCGCGGCAAGCCGCTGCGCATCAAGGAAGGCTTCGATCCGACGCGCCCCGACCTGCATCTGGGCCACACCGTTCAGTTCAACAAACTGCGGCAGCTCCAGGATCTGGGCCACCACATCATCTTCCTCGTCGGCGATTTCACCGGCATGATCGGCGATCCCACGGGCCGCAACGTCACGCGGCCGCCGCTGTCCGCGGACGAGCTTGCCGCCAACGCCAGAACCTATACCGACCAGGTCTTCCTCATCCTGGATCGGGAGCGAACCGAAGTCGCGTACAACTCGAAGTGGCTCTCGGCGCTCGGCGCAGACGGCATGATCCGGCTCGCCGCCAAGTACACCGTCGCCCGCATGCTCGAGCGCGACGATTTCGCCAAACGCTACCGCGAAGGTCAGCCGATCGCCGTGCACGAGTTCCTGTATCCGCTGGCGCAGGGATACGACTCGGTCGCGCTCAAGGCCGATGTCGAGCTCGGCGGCACGGATCAGAAGTTCAATCTCCTGGTCGGTCGCGAGTTGCAGCGCCACTATGGCCAGGAGCCCCAGTGCATTCTCACGCTGCCGCTGCTGGAGGGTCTCGACGGTGTGAACAAGATGTCGAAGTCGCTCGACAATTACGTCGGCATCACCGAGCCGCCGCAGGAGATGTTCGGCAAGCTCATGTCGATCTCCGACGAGCTGATGTGGCGCTACTACGAGCTGCTGTCGTTTCACCCGATCGAGGAGATCGCGAAGCTCCAGCTCGAATGCGCGCAGGGCCGCAATCCTCGCGATGCGAAGGTGATGCTGGCCCAGGAAATCGTCGCGCGTTTCCATTCCCAGCGCGCGGCCGAGGCGGCACTCTCCGAGTTCGAAGCGCGCTTCAAGGACGGCGCGCTGCCCGAGAACATGCCGGCCGTGACGCTGCACAGCCACGGCACCGGATTGCTCGTCACGCAGCTCGCCAAGCAGTCGGGGGTCGTCGAATCCACCTCGGAGGCACTGCGGCTGATCGCTCAGCGCGGGCTCAAGCTCGACGGCGCCGTAATCGCCGACAAATCGCTCGTGGTCGCCCCCGGGACTACGGTCGTCATCCAGGCCGGGAAGCGCAGATTTGCCCGCGTTACCGTCACTTGACGGACCGGCTCTGCAGCCTCGCTACGCCATCCCCGGATTGCCTGCGATCCCAAGCAACCTCGGCCGATTGAGCCGGCGCGGCGCGATCGTCTTCTGCGCTTTCAAGTAGCGCGCCACGACCTCCGACACCGGCTCGCCGCCGTTTGCCCTGGCTTCCTCGGAGACCGGCGCCCAGCCCGCGACCTTGTAGCGCTTGTCCGCTTCGAGCGCTCTGCCGTCGAGTCGCATATCGACGATGCGCGCACCCATCCGCGCATTCGGATCGCAGCTGTAGGTGAGACCACCGACCCGCACCATGTCTCCGCCCTGCTGATAGTAAGGGTCCGGATTGAAGAGGTTGTCGGCGACATCCTCGAGGATCGTCTTGATCGTCTCCCCCGTGAATTCGTTGACCGTCACCTGTGGATACGTGATGGCGGTCTGGTCGAGCAACTGCTCGTAGGTGATCGTCTGGCCGGGCAACAGCGTCGTGCCCCATCGAAACCCGGGCGAGAAGGCGATCTCGGTGTCCTTCTCGGCCATCAGCGCGTCCAGGATGAGCTGATCGAAGCTTCCATTGAAATTGCCTCGACGGTAAAGCAAGCCCTCGGTGACCGCGAGTTGCTCGCCGAGCTTTTCCGCGTACGGCGCGCGCACCCGCGCGACCAGTTGCGCCATCGCGGCATCGGCCGGCAGGAGCTTCGCGAACACCGGCAACAGCCGGTAGCGCAGATCGGCAAGCTTGCCGTTTCTCACGTCCAGGTCAACCACGGCGAGGAACTTGCCGTTGCATCCGGCATTGGTGACCAGCGTCGCGCCGCCCGCGTTGGCCACCCGTATCGGGTGCGGGACGCCATCGTGCGTGTGCCCGCCGAGGATCACGTCGATGCCGGTCACGCGTGAGGCGAGCTTGAGATCCACGTCCATGCCGTTGTGCGACAGCAGCACGACAAGCTGCGCCTTCCGGCGCGCGTCGTTCACGGTCTGCTGCAATTCCTGTTCGCGGACGCCGAATGTCCAGTCGGGAACGAAATAGCGAGGATGCGCGATCGGGGTGTACGGAAACGCCTGGCCCACGATCGCGATCGGGATGCCGTTGACCTCTCGCAGCGCGTACGGCGGAAATACCGGATCGCCGAAATCCGCAGTGCGCACATTCTGCGCGACGAACTCGATGGCCCCTTTGAGCTCGCGCTCGATCGCCGTCTTCACGCGCTCGGCACCGTAGGTGAATTCCCAATGTCCGGTCATCACATCGACGCCAAGGAGCCTCGCCGCCTCGATCATGTCCGCACCCTGGGTCCACAACGAAGTCGCCGAGCCCTGCCAGGTGTCGCCGCCGTCGAGCACGAGCGCCCCGGGCCGATCCGCCTTCAGGCGGGCGATCAGCGTGGCCAGATGGGCGAAGCCGCCGACCTTGCCGTACGTGCTCGCGGCATGGACGAAGTCGAGCGAGGTGAAGGCGTAGGCCTCGCGGGTACCGGGCTTGATCCCGAATCGCTTGAGCAGCGCCGGGCCGACGAGATGCGGTGGCCGACCCGCACCCTCGCCGACGCCCAGATTCAGGTCGGGCTCGCGGAAATACGTCGGCAACAGTTGCGCATGGCAGTCGGTGAAGTGCAGCAGGTGCACGTTGCCGAACCGCGGCAACGTGTAGAAAGAATCGCCCTTCCGCGTGGCAGCCGCGCACGCGTCGAGTGCGAGTCCGGCAGCCGATGCGGCGGCGAGGACCTGCAGGAACTCGCGGCGGTTCACCCTATTGATTCACGGGTGACGCAGGGTCGAGCAACAGCGCCGCGACGTCTTTGATCTGCTGCTCGCTGAGGATGCCGTTGTGGCCGAAGCGCGGCATGTTGGAACACGCGGCGAAGGCCTCGGAGTTGTAGATCTTGCCGTAGGTGTACCGCTGCATTTCGGCGGTGTTCCCGCGCAGCTTGAGGTACTGATAGAGACTCGGCCCGATCGTGCCGAACGACAACTCGGTCTTCGAGAGCTGGTGGCACGCGTAACAGTTGGCCCCCACGGGCCCGTTCGGGTCGTCCGAGAACTGCTTGCCGCGGCCCTCCTGCGCGATCTTCTCGCCGTTCCTCCAATCGCCGAGGAGCTTCCCATCGGCGGGGTAGCGGATGGTGGCGAGATTCGCCTGCTCGATCTTCGCGGCAAGCTCGCTGGGCAACGGCTTGCCGGCCGCCGCGCTGCACGAGCGCTGCGTGTCGTCCTGCTCCAGCCGGTCGATCCCGGCTTGGCCGGCGGGCCTGAACGACGTCCTGAGCATCGCCGCGCTCTTGCCCGCGATCTCCTCATCGCCGGGGCCCGTGGCGCAGCCTGCCGCGACCGCTGCGGCCAACACCATCGCCGAGAGCTTCGCGGATCGGTTCATCGGGCTAGCGCTTGATCGCCGGCGCATCGAACGGCGCACCGTTGGCGTTACGCGCCAGGAACATCGTCAACGCGATCGCCGCGTCCGAGCCGAACACGAGCTCGGGAAACCGCTGCTGGCGAAAGCAGTCGTAGAGCCGCCATTCGAAGGTGCGAAGCTCGCCCTGCGACACCCGGTACGCTGGCCACGTTGTGTACGCCTTCTGCGCGCCGGCTGCGGTCATGAGGTTCGGCAGGTCCTGAAGGCGGATGCGCTTGCCCTCGTCGCCGTGGCAGGTCGCGCAAGCGAAGTCGTGCGTGCCGGCGCGATAGTAGAAAATCTTCTCTCCGACGCGATACGCCTCGATTTCCTTCGGGTGTCGCGCGGGCACGTTCATCTTCACGCCCCGAGACTCGGAGGTCACGTACGCGGTCAGCGCCTCGAGGTCCGATTTCGCAGCATTGCCGTTGCCGAACGGGGTCTGCTGCGCCTCGGCCTCGGTGAGCCCCTGCAGCTTGACCATGCACCACACCAGACGCGATTCGAGGTCCTGCACCCGGTCGGCATCGGCGAAATAGCGCGGCAACTGCGCGTAGGTACCCTTGACCACGCCTGCACCGAGTCCCAGGTCGCAACTTTCCAGCGATGCGTGTTTCGGGCCGCGCGGGTCTCTCCATAGCGCTTCGCCGCGGATCTCCCACAGCTCAGCCGGATTGCCGTCCTGCAGCGCGGCGCGGTACTTGGCGATCTCGTCGGCGGTGGAGCCCTGCGCCATGACGGCGGGCGCGAGCACGAGCGCCATTAGCGCGAGGCTGGCGCGCGCCACGATCATGCGATTACAGCTTGGTCAGTAAGCTTGTCGCCATTCGTTGTGGTGTCGGCCGCTCGCGTGCGCTCGCTTAACGTTCGACTGCGTCTCACGTTAGCCTCCCCCACAACCGCGGCGACGAATGCCCCATTGGGCCACCGAGTCAAACTCATGCAATCACCGCTTCGTCAGTCCGCTTGTCGCCATTCGTTGTGGTGTCGGCCGCTCGCGTGCGCTCGCTTAACGCTCGACTGCGTCTCACGTTAGCCTCCCCCACAACCGCGGCGACGAACGCCCCATCGAGCCACCGAGTCAAACTCATGCAATCACCGCTTCGTCAGTCCGCTTGTCGCCATTCTTTTCGGTCTCGGCGGCCCTCCGCTTGTCGCCCATCGCCCGGCCCCCGCCCCCGGCCCACTCCCACAGC
>Ga0066709_100005610_pt1 | contig 10380 bp, 7 predicted proteins | sample GraSoiAngelo_158_FD_79665 | JGI IMG/M metagenome (GOLD analysis project Ga0066709, IMG submission 79665) | Grasslands soil microbial communities from the Angelo Coastal Reserve, California, USA - 14_1009_16_30cm | ecosystem: Environmental > Terrestrial > Soil > Grasslands | place: USA... | reverse complement strand
GGAGGCTCGACGGTGCTCGCCTCGCTGGCCGCGCTCGCCGCTTGCCCGGAGCGGAGGACGCTCGTCTTGGAGCCGGCTTCGTCGGCGCCGTATGCGCCAGGGACGACGCGGGTCCGAATCACCGCGGTGGGCGGCGCCGAGACGGATTGGGAGCGGATCGCGGTCGGGCTCGGAGCGGACGTCCTGGTGCTGGATGATGTGCTTCGGGGCAGCGCGATCGAGGGCGTGCTGAGCGGCGCGACGGTGGGGCGGCTGGTCTTCGTAAGGACCGACTGGCTCGACGGCCGCATGCTCCTCGCCGAGCTCGCCCGCAGCCGCCACGGGCGTGCCGTGCTTCGCGACCGCCCCTTCGCCATGATCTCGCTTCCGTCCGCGCGGCGGGAGGGCTCGGGGGTGTGGTCCACCCCGGCGGTCTCCGAGGCGGACGCCGGAATTCTCGAGGCCACGATCCTCACGGAAGCGGACCGCGACGCGCTCCTCATTGCCGCGTCGGCGCCGACAATGCGCCCTGGCGGAGGACGCTGATGGCCGTCAAGATCCAGCCGTTGCTCCAGGCGATCGTCAACGCGGGGGCTTCCGACCTTCACGTCTCGACCGGCATGCCGCCGATCGCGCGGTTGCGGGGAGAGATGGTTCCGCTCCAAGCGCCGCCGCTCGATCCCGAGCAAACGCGGCAGGCCCTCTACGAGCTCCTCACCGACGCGCAGCGCGCTCAGTTCGCCGAACGGCTGGATCTCGATTTCGCGATCGAGATTCCCGGGCTGGCCCGGTTCCGCGCGAATTACTTCGAGCAGCGCCGTGGCATGGCCGCTGTATTCCGGGTCATCTCCTCCAAGATCCCCACGCTGGAGCAGCTGGGCACGCCGCGCGTGCTCAAGGACTTGGCACTCCGCGAGCGCGGGCTGGTGCTCGTCACCGGTCCGACCGGGAGCGGAAAGTCCTCGACGCTCGCCGCGATGATCGATCACGTGAACGAGACGTGCCAGAAGCACATCATCACGATCGAGGACCCGATCGAGTTCGTGCACCAGCCGAAGAAGTGCCTGATCAATCAGCGCGAGGTCGGAGCGCATACGGAGAGCTTCAGCGCCGCGCTGCGGGGCGCGCTCCGCGAGGATCCGGACGTCATGCTCGTGGGGGAGCTCCGCGATCTGGAGACGACGTCCCTCGCGATCACGGCGGCCGAGACCGGGCACCTCGTCTTCGGAACCCTGCACACCAACTCGGCTGCCAAGACGATCGACCGGCTCATCGATGTCTTTCCGACCGGGCAGCAGGCGCAAGTTCGCACCATGCTGAGCGAATCGTTGGAAGGGGTCGTGGCCCAAACCCTCATCCCGACCGCCGATAAGAAAGGCCGGGTCGCGGCGTTCGAGATCCTGGTGGGCGTCAACGCCCTCCGAAATCTGATCCGCGAGGACAAGACATCCCAGATCCAGAGCGTGATCCAGGTCGGCGCGGCCCAGGGCATGATGACGTTGGATCAGTCTCTCAAGGAGCTCGTCATCTCCGGGAAGATCACCCGCGACGAAGCGCTCGCGCGCTCGACCAACCCGAAGCTCTTCGAGCAGGGGGTCGCGGCGGCAGCGGATCCGTCGGCGCTTCGGCCACGGCCCAAGTCGCCCGTCGGAGCCGGATCGGACCCATCCGCACGTTGACCGCGTTCCCCTCGGCGTGGTATCCGTTGAGGACAAGATGAAGCACGCACCCCTGCTCTGCTCCCTTCTTCTCTTCGCCTCATCGGCGTTCGCCGAGCCGGGCGTCACCGACATACGCCTCGGCGCGCCGGCTCCGGCTCCGGTGCCGGTCGACAAAGCCAAAGTGAAGTCGGTCGAGCGGTTCCTCGCGGCACGCCAAACGGGAAGCATCGACCGCGACCTCGCCTCGAAGGCGCGCGCGCTCTTGAGGACGAAGGAGCGGCCGGACGACGCGACGCTGTTCGGCCCCAAAGGGTCGGTTCTCGCGGCCTTCGACTTTCACGACGAAGCGATCGAGCCGGCGGGGGCCGGCCGGTTCCGCCTCTCGGTCTTCCTCTTGTTCGCGAACGCGACGGGCCAGGTCGTGGAGAGCCGCGACGAGGAACTGACGTTCGCGAAGGCGGGCGACACACACATCTGCGAGGGACTCCGCGTGACGAACCGCGTCGAGTGGAGCCAAACGGACGTTCTCGAGGCGGCCCGGTCGCTCGGCGCGACGCGGGAGCTGGATGAGGCTCAGCGCTACCTGCGCCAATCGGTCGCGGGAAAGGGCGCGCGGGTCGCCTACTCCCTCGCAGACGTTCAGAAGAACGCGGACGGCAGAATCGTCGTTCAATGTCTCCGATTCAAGTCGGATCCGGGCCGGCGCGGCTTCGACGTGACCACGGCCCCCATCGTCCTGTCACGCAGCGACGATTCGATCCGCGTCGAACCGAACTGAAGCGGTCCGTCCAACCCCAGGTCCATACGATGCGCCTCATCCTGTTCGATATCGATGGCACGCTCCTTCGCGACGGAATGGCGTCGAAGATCGCCTTCGCCCGCGCGCTCCGGGAGACCTACAACGCGACCGGCCCGGTGAACGGATTCAAATTCGCGGGCATGACCGATCCCGAGTGCGTCACCGAGATCATGCGCCTCGCGGGGGTCGACGATCAGACCATCCACACGCGGCGGGAAGAGTGCCTGCGCCGCTACGTGGAGCTGCTCCGGATCGAGATGCCGCTCCACGACGACGCCAAGCTCTATCCGGGCGTTCGGGAGCTGCTCGAGCGGTTGAACAAGCTCGACGACGTGCTCGTGGGGCTCCTCACCGGGAACGTGCTTCGCGGCGCCGAGCTGAAGTTGAAGCGGTGGGATCTGGAGCGGTACTTCCGCTTCGGCGCGTACGGCGATGACCATGAGAATCGCTCGGTCTTGGCGCAAATCGCGCTCGAGAAGGCGCGGAGCCTGTCGGGGCATCCCTTCACTGGCGGCGACACGACCGTGATCGGGGACACGCCGAAAGACATCGCGTGCGCGCGCGCCATCGGTGCCCGCGCCGTGGTCGTCGCGACGGGCTCCGTGAGCCGGGAGGATCTCAAAGAGTCGAAGCCGGATGCGCTTCTCGACTCCTTCGAAAACCACAACGCGGCGCTCCGTGCGCTGTTTCCGTAGGGTGCGGCGGCCGCTCCTCGAGATCGCGACGTGCCTCCTGCTTGGCGCCGCGCCCGCTTGCGCGGGAGAGCCCGCGGCGCGTTCGCCGGCCGCCTCGCGGCCCTCGCCCGCCTTGCCGCCCGCCGCTTCAGCTCTCTGGACCTCGCCGCGCCCCGTTCCCGATCCACGGGCTAAGACGCCCGACCGCGCCGTCTGCGCGCGCGGAGATCGCTTCGAGATCGTGACCGCCGCCGGAGCGCGATCGTTCTTCATCCGCGGCGTCAACCTGGGAGCGGCCCCGCCGGGGCACTTCCCCGGCGAGTTCGCGATCACGAAGGACGACTACCTCCGCTGGCTTCGGTTCGCTCGCGATCTTCACGCGAACGCGATTCGCGTCTACGCGCTCCATCCTCCCGCCTTCTACCAGGCGCTTCGCGAAGAGAACCTGGCACACCCCGGCGCGCCGATCTGGCTCTTCCAGGAGGTGTGGACGGAGCTCCCCGACGCGAACGATTTCTGGGATCGCGCGTTCACGCGCGGCTTCGAGGACGAAACGAGGCTCGCGATCGACGCCGTTCACGGAAACGCCGTCGTCCGGAGCCGGCCGGGCCACGCATCGGGGACCTACGACGCCGACGTCTCCCCGTGGCTCGCGGGCTGGCTCCTGGGCCGCGAGTGGGAGCCGTTCGCCGTGCGGAGGACGGAGATGCTCCACGCCGACTCGACCCGTTTCCGCGGGTCCTACTTCGCCGTCGATGGCGGCACGCCGATGGAGGTCTGGCTCGCCAGGATCTGCGACACGGGTGCCTCGTACGAGGCGACCCGCTATGGCGTCGCCCACGCGGTTTCGTTCGTGAACTGGCCCACGCTCGATCCGATGCGCCATCCGACCGAGACCGAGCTCGGTGGGGCGCAGGCCGAGCACGACGAAGACGCCTACTCGGTCGACCCGACCCGGATCCGGCCCGCGCGGCGCGCCGAGATCGCCTCGGGATTTTTGGGCTACTTCGCGAACTACCACGTCTATCCGTACTACCCCGACTTCATGAACCTCGACCCCGGCTACGCGCGTTACCGCGACAATCACGGCGCGTGCAGCTACGCCGGGTACCTGACGGATTTGAAGGCGCACACGCGCGGCCTTCCGCTCCTGATCGGCGAGTACGGGGTGCCGTCGAGCCGGCGGATCGCGCACGTTCAGCCGCAGGGCATCCATCACGGCGGCGCTTCGGAGGAGGAACAGGGGGCCCAAGACGCGCGCCTCCTGGAAGACATCTCGGGCACCGGCTGCGCGGGATCGCTCCTCTTCGCGCTCTTCGACGAGTGGTTCAAGGTGAACTGGCTCGTCCAGCGGGTCGAGTGGCCCCGGGATCGCGATCCGATCTGGCACAACGTGCTCGACGCGGAGGAGAACTACGGCCTGATCGCATTCGATCCGCCGCCCGCGATCCGGGTCGACGGCGAGACCGACGATTGGGCCGGCGTCGCGCCGTACGCGAGAGCCACGGGTCGCGCCGGCGCCTCTCCGCTGTCCGCGCTCTACGTGACGTCCGACCAGAGCTGCCTTTATCTTCGCGTCGACCTCTCGCCGGGGGCGCGCGCGAGGCAGGGCCGCCCTGGGCCGAGGCGCGGAGGAGAGCCGCGCGGATCGCCGCCGGCCGCACCGGGAGGTGCCGTCCGCGCGATCGGCGTTTCCCTCGACGTGCTCGACCCCGCGCGAGGCGACCGCAGGCTCCCCGCGCCGCTCCGGGCCACCTGGTCGCGCGGCGCGGAGTACGTGCTTCTCATTCAGCCCCCGGAGCGCGGGGCGGCCAGCGGCGTGTTCGACCGGTCGCGTCGATCGGATGGCAGCGCCGAGCTGTTTATCGACGGCTCGATGAACTACTCGACCTACGCCGTGACCCGGACGGCCCGGGGATTCGACTGGAGCCAGAAGCCATTTCGACCGGTCGCGAACAAGGACGGCCTCTACTCGCCGCTCTTGATCGAGACAAATCGGGAGCGGGTCGCTCGCGACGGAACGCTCTATCCGGCGAAGCATGTCGATTGGGGCCGCCTGGCTCCGCAGAAGGAATGGGCGCTCAACGCGGCGGGCTCGACCATCGAGGTCGCCATTCCGTGGGGGCTCCTGAGCGTCGGCGACCCGTCGAGCTTGGCGGTGGTGGATGACAAGCCAGGCACGCGGGATACCGAGACCACCGTGACGCGGGGGATCGGGCTCTTGGCCTGGGCCACGACCGCGGCGGGCTTCGCCGCCGATTCCCTCGGGCCCTCCCTTCCGGGGGCCCGTGCCGCCCGGCCCGAGGAGAGTTACTTTCTCGGCCCGCAAGAAAGCTCGCAAGTGATTTCAGGGCAGGAAGTTATGATAACCACCCCGGAAAGCGCGTCGTACCTATGGAACGGTTGGGAAACGCCGATAACCAGAGAGCATACAAAGCGTTCTGCTATTCGGATCCGGGAAGCCTTTGAGGGAATGGAAGCCCGCGATGAACCTCGACAGACTGGATGGGATGCGGAGAGACGCTAGCCGCCGCGCGCGGCTCTCGTTGACCGCCCTACTTCCGCTCCTTCTGCCTCTTCTTTTGCTCGCCGCGGCGGAGCGCGCTTCGAGTCAGCCCGCGGACGACCAGCCCGCGATAGAGCAACCCACCCATGACAAGCTTGAGGCCGCGCGGGAGAGCGTGGGCGCCCACCGCTACGTCGAGGCGATCCCTCTGCTTAAGGCGGAGCTGGTGGATCACCCCGAGGACGACGACGCGCGCCTCCTTCTGGCGCGGGTCCTCTCGTGGCAACGCCATTTCGACGAATCGATCGCCGAATACAGCGTTCTCCTGAAAAAGAAGCCCGGCGACGCGGGCCTTCGCGCCGATCGGGCGCGCGTGCTCGCATGGTCGGGACGGCACGAGGAGGCGATTCGCGAGTATCGCACCGCGTTGGCCTCCGACCCGGCGAACGTCGAGACCCGGATCGGCCTCGCCCGCACGCTTGCTTGGAGCGGCGATCTCGCGGGCGCATCGATGATGTACGAGCGGCTCCTGGCGCGAAACCCGGAGCTCGGGGATGCGTGGCTTGGGCTCGCGGCGGTCGCCCGGTGGCGGGGGGCCGCCACCGCATCCGACCGGTTCCTCGAGAAGGCGGAGCGCACGGGCGCCGACTCCGAGGGCGTCGCCGACGAGCGGTCAGCGACGCGCGACGCGCTCCTGCCCTCGGCCGGCGGCGGATGGACCTCGGCCCGCGAGCGGCAGTACGTCGCGGGCCCCGATTTCACGCTCGAGACGGAGGGGCCGTTCGCACTGGCCCGCGCGACGCTCGGACGCGCTGCCCAGGTTTCCGGTCGGGTGGCGTGGCTGACGCTGACCGAGAAGCCGGCGGTCGGCGACTCGACGAACTACGACGTGAAGAGCGTCGACTACCGCACCGACGTCTCCCTTCTGCGCGGGTATCCGTGGCAGGCGGCGTTCGGCGCGGAATATCAGAAGTTCAAGCCGCGCGGCAGCGCCACCCTCTTCCCTCTCCGCGGTGACGATACGTTCTTCGGCTGGAACGGCCGCCTGTGGCGCTACTCGGGGCGGCTCACGCCCCGGATCTCCGCGGGGCGGGAGTACGTCGGGATCAAGGAGACCAGGCCGAGCGGGCCCCGGGAATTCGCGCCCGGGCGCTTCGACAATTACGAGGCCGCGCTCGACTGGCAATGGAACGGCCGCGGCACCGCGGACGCGGCCGCATCGCGCGGATTCTATTCCGACGACAACCGGAGCTGGATGACGACGGGCGGGGTCACCTACCGGGTCAAGACCCGCGTCCCAACGGTCGCGCTCGACGGACGGTTGACCTACCGGGATTGGAATGTTCCGTCGCAGAGCTACTTCACGCCGTTGGCAAGCGTGCGCGGCGCCGCCGGCGTCACCCTGGCCGGCTACGTCGAGCGGTCGGCCCTCGACTACAGCCTGCGCTATGAGTTCGCCGGCATGAGCTCGACGAATTTCAGCGATATCTGGACCAACGCCTGGAGCGGGAACGTCAACATGACCGCGTTCGGCACGCTCCCGCTCTCGATCGAGGGAGCGTATTCGGTCGACAACCACTCTTACGAGACCTGGTTCATCGGTCTCTCCGCGTCGGCGCGATGGTGAGGGGGCGGCGATGATCCACTTCGAGACGCTGATCGTCACCCTCGGGCTCCTGCTCGGCATCGTAGCGTTGACCACCATCGCGGCGATCGCGAACAAGGTCTATTCGAATCGCGAGGCCGATTCCAAGAGACGTTTCCTCGATGAGCTGCGCCGCGCGTTCCTGAAGCTTCGATCCCCCGACGGGCAGCGGGAGGCGATGGCGGTGATCGTGCGCTCGATGACCGGCCGGTGGTCGGAGCTCGCCGCGGTGGAGATCAGCCAGCTCGAGCTCCCGCTACGGCTCGACGTGCTGCGCCACCTGGAGGAGGCCGGCATCGTGGCCCGCCTCCTCCGCGACGCGAAGAGCCGCCTCAAATGGAATCGCGCGCACGCGCTCCGGATCCTGGGCGAGCTCAAGCTTCCCATGTCCATTCCGACGCTGCTCCACGCGCTCGACGACAAGGACCCCGACGTCCGCAACGTGGCCGCCCGGTCCCTCGGGCGGATGAAGCTCCAGGCCGCCGAGGAGGCCCTGATCGCGCTCCTGGGCAAGCACGATCAGGCGGTCTCGGCGCGGATCGCCGCGATCTGTATCGAGATGGGACCCCGCACCGCTCCGCTCCTGATCAAGACCCTTCGCGACGGCACTCCCAAGGCCCGCTTCTGGGCGGCGCGGATCCTGGGCGAAATCGCGGATCCCCGGGCGGCGCGCTCCGTCAGCGAGGCGCTCCAGGATACCGACCCGGATGTCCGCTCGGCCGCCGTCTGGGCGATCGGGATGATCGCGGACCGGTCGAGCGCGCCGACGATCGCTCCGCTTCTCCAGGATCCGGTCTGGTATGTCCGGGCTCACGCGGCGGAGGCCCTGGGGAAGATCGCCGACCCGTCGTTCGCGAGCTCCCTCGGGGAGGCGCTCCGAGACCAGTCGTGGTGGGTGCGTCGGAACGCGCTCGAGGCGCTGGTCCGCGTGGGAGAGGCAGCGAAGCCGGCGCTCATGACCGCCCTGGAGAGCGAGGACCGGTTCGCACGCGACAGCGCCGTGGAGGCGCTCGCATCCCTGGGAGTCACCGCGATCGCGCCCAGACGGGAAGGAGCCTAACGTGCACGGCTGGACTGTTCCCCCCTGGGGGATGGATGTGATCAACACGACGAGCCTCGTCATCCTGATCTACTTCAGCGCGCTCCAGCTCGTGCTCTTCGGACTCCTGATTCTCTCCTTCTTCGACATGCGGCGCCGGCTCGCGCAGAACTTCTACGCCGACTATGAGGCCGTCGCCAAGTCCCACTTCACCTTCCCGATCACGGTCCTCGTGCCCGCGTACAACGAAGCGGCCGGCGTGATCGATTCGGTGCGCTCCGTTCTCTCGCTCGACTACCCGCAGCACGAGGTCATCGTCATCAACGACGGATCGACCGACGACACGATGGAACGCCTGCGCCAGGAGTTCCGCCTGGAGCGGCGCGATCTGGTCTTCCGGAAGAGCCTCGAGATCAAGGGCGCGATCCGCGGCCTCTACCGATCGGCGACGACCCCGCATCTGACCGTCATCGATAAGGAGCACGCCGGCAAGAGCGACGCGCTGAACGCGGGGCTCAACCTGTCGCGCTACCCGCTCTTCTGCACGATCGACGCCGATTCGCTGTTTCAGGAAAACGCGCTCCTGCGCGTCGTGCGTCCGTTCCTCGAGGATCCGGATCGCGTGATCGCCGTGGGGGGCCAGGTGCGGGTCGCGAACGGATGCCGCGTCGAGCGCGGCCGGGTCGTCGAGCCGAGGCTGCCGACGAACATTCTCGCCGCGTTTCAGGTGGTCGAGTATCTCCGCGCATTCGTGGCGAGCCGCCTTGGCCTCTCCGCGATGAACAACCTTCTCATCCTCTCCGGCGTCTTTAGCCTCTTCCGGAAGGACGTGGTGATCGAGGTGGGCGGCTACCGCGGGGGAGTGGTGACGGAGGACATGGAGCTGGTGCTCCGCCTGCATCGCAGGATGCGCGAGCAGCGCCGTCCCTATGCGGTCGTCTTCCTCCCGGATCCGATCTGCTGGACGGAGGTGCCCGAAACCCTCGGCGCCCTCGCGCGCCAGCGAAACCGGTGGTACCGCGGGCTCATCCACTCGCTCTGGCTCCACAAGTCGCTGCTCTGGGGGAAACACTCGGGCTCGCTCCGCTGGATCGGGCTCCCGTACTATTTCTTCTTCGAATTCATGGGGCCGATCGTGGAGTTGGTGGGTTACGTCCTGATTCCGATCTGCTACTTTCTCGGTATTCTTTCGCCCGTCTTTTTCTGGGCGTTCCTCTTCCTCTCCGTGACCTCGGGCGCCTTTCTGTCGATCTCCTCGGTCTTCCTGGAAGAGCTCTCCTTCGGTCTCTACCGCTCCTGGGGTGATTTCGCCCAGATGGTCGGCATCGGCGTCCTCGAGAACTTCTCCTACCGCATCCTCACTCTCTTCTTTCGCTTAGGCGCCTTGGTGGATATCATCTTAGGGCGTGGTGGCTGGGGGAAGCAGGAGCGCGCCGGATTCGGACGCGCGAAGCCCGTTCCCGCACAACTCTAAGCGACCCCACAACTTCGACTGCCGGGTGGAGGCTTCCGTGCGCCTGTTGGGGCTCGTCGCGGGGCTATGCTTGCTGCTTGCCGAGTCGACCGCGCACGCGGCGCCTCCTCTGGATGTTGCAGGCAGGCGCGGAAGTCGCGACCTTTCCCGAGCCGGAACGCCGTTCCGGATACCCCATCGCGCACCCGGCGTCGACGCGGCCGAGACGATGGCCGCGGGCGCCATCGGCACGTTCAAGTGCGTCGTGATCCTCCTCCAATTCCGCGACAACCCCGCCGACACGCTCAACCACACCGCCGCCGAGTATCAGGATCTCCTCTTCTCGGTCGGCACGCGTCCCGGCGGCAGCTTTCGGGACTACTACCGGGAAGTATCGCGCGGGCAGTTCGACGTGGATGGAGTCGTGCTCGGTTGGTACACGGCGGACAGCCTCTATAGCTACTACACGAACGGCCAGTCCGGCTTCGGCGTGTTCCCCAAGAACTCGCAGGGGATGGTGGCCGACGCCGTCGACCTCGCCAATCCCGACGTCGATTTCTCCCAGTTCGACAACAACGGGCCCAACGGCGCTCCCGACGGATTCGTCGACGGGCTATTCGTCGT
>Ga0066709_100005607_pt1 | contig 10382 bp, 14 predicted proteins | sample GraSoiAngelo_158_FD_79665 | JGI IMG/M metagenome (GOLD analysis project Ga0066709, IMG submission 79665) | Grasslands soil microbial communities from the Angelo Coastal Reserve, California, USA - 14_1009_16_30cm | ecosystem: Environmental > Terrestrial > Soil > Grasslands | place: USA... | reverse complement strand
GCGTACGCGCGGCCGCGGCCGATCACCTGGGAGGCGCCGGGGGCGCCGGCCTTCTGGTGGGGCCCGTACGACGACCGCGTGGCCCGCGCGGCGCGCGCCGTCATCCGCCTGCGCTCGGTCCGCGACCGCGACCGCGAGCGCGCCTGGCGCGAAGGCGCGCTGCCGATCGCTCGCGTCGTGGCGCGAGCCTTGCGTCACCGCCGCGGGTAGGCCCCTACCCTGTTGGACCATGCCTGCTGCCGCGTACGCCGGAAAAGACTGCGTCTGCCAGTACCGCCGCGGGATCTGCGACCAGACCTGCGTGCGGGACATGCTCGACACGCCCTTCTACATCGCCTGCCTGCGGCTCACCGGCCGGCGCTGCCTGGTCGTCGGCGGCGGCCCGATCGGCCTGGAGAAGGTCGAGGGGCTGCTGGCCTGCGAGGGCGACGTGACGCTCATCGCGCCGGACGCGGTCGACGAGCTCCGTGAGCTCGCCGCCGAGGGCTCGATCCGCTGGGAGCAGCGCGAGTACGCCGGGCCGCAGGACCTCGAGGGCGTCTTCATCGTGATCGCCTCGACCGACAGCACGGACATCAACATCCGCATCTACGAGGACGCCGAGCGCCGGGCGATGCTGGTCAACATCGTCGACGTTCCGCCGCTGTGCAACTTCATCCTGCCGGCGATCGTGCGCACCGGCCCCGTGGCCGTCGCGATCTCCACGGCGGGCGCGTCCCCTGCGCTGGCCAAGCGCATGAAGCGCCAGATCGCCGACGAGTACGGCGAGCCCTACGCGAAGCTCGCGATCATGCTCAACGACGCCCGCGGCTGGGCCAAGGGCACGCTGCCGACCTACCAGGACCGCAAGGACTTCTTCGAGGGCATCGTCAACGGGGATCCCGACCCGGTCGAGCTGCTGCGCCAGGGCCGCGAGCAGGAGGTGCGCGACCTGATCGCCGCCGCCCAGCGCACCGCGACCCCCGCTTGACGGCCGGATGCTTCGCACCCGGCTTGGCGCGAACTTCGTTCGCGCGCGGACCTGAAGGATGAAGTCGCTCTCGCACCTCGACGAGGCCGGCCGCGCCCGGATGGTCGACGTCGCCGGCAAGGACGTCACCGACCGGCATGCGGTGGCGCGCGCCCTCGTGCGGATGTCCCCGACGACCGCCGCAGCGGTGGCCGCCGGCGACGCGCCGAAGGGCGACGTGCTCGGCACCGCGCGGCTCGCCGGCATCCAGGCGGCCAAGCGCACGAGCGAGCTCATCCCGCTCTGTCACCCGCTGCCGCTGACCTTCGTCGGCGTCGAAGCCGAGGTCGATGCGGCCGGCGGACTCGTCACGCTCACCGCCGAGGCGCGGGCCACCGCGCGGACCGGGGTGGAGATGGAGGCGCTCACCGCGGCGAGCGTCGCCGCGCTCACGGTGTACGACATGGTCAAGGGGCTCGAGCAGGGGGTCGAGATCGCGTCGGTCGCCTTGCTCTCCAAGACCGGGGGCAAGGCCGACTATCGCCGCGCCTGAGCAGATCGTCACCGCGGTGCTGCGCGCGTTCGCCGAGCGCGACGCCGAAGCGCTCACCGAGCTCACCGTTCCCGACGTGGTGTTCGAGCCCGCGTCGACGCCGGTCGCCGAGCGGCGCGCCTACCGCGGCCACGAGGGGCTGCGCGCCTACCTCGGTGACCTCGAGCGCGACTGGGACGAGTTCGACGTCTCGGTCTCCGAGGTGCGCCCCGGGCCGCGGCACTTCGTGGCCATCGGCCGCGTGTACGCGCGCTCGGGCGGCGTCATCGCCGACGGCCCGGCAGCCTTCGTCTTCGAACTGCGCGAGGGCCGCGTGGCGTGGGGCAAGACCTTCCGCGACCGGGCGGAGGCGCTGAGGTTCGCCTCTCTGGATGGTTGATTTCGTGGCCCGCGTGCCCGGATGGCCGTGGAATCGACCATCTACAGTGACGGCCTCGTGCGGACCGCCGTGCTGACCGTGTCGACCGCCGTCTCGCGTCGCGAGGCCGACGACAAGTCGGGCCAGCTGCTGGCCGAGCGGGCCGAGGCCGCGGGGGCCGAGATCGTCGCGATGGAGGTCGTCCCCGACGACTACGGGCTGATCGAGGACCGTATCCGCCACTACGTCGACGCCGGGATCGAGCTCGTCTTCACGACCGGCGGCACGGGCTTCACCCCCGACGACGTCACGCCCGAGGCGACGCGCGCGGTGATCGAGCGCGAGGCGCCCGGGCTGGCGGAGGCCATGCGCGCCGCCTCGCTGCGCCACACGCCGATGGCGATGCTCAGCCGCGGGGTGTCGGGCATCGCCGGCGCGACGCTGATCGTGAACTTCCCGGGCAGCCCGAAGGCGGTGGACGAGTGCTTCGGCGTCATCGCGCCGGCGCTGCGGCACGCCGTCGACACCCTGCACGGTGACGGACGGCGCCATCATTGAGCTCGAGGGGCTGACGCGCGCCTACGGGGAGCGCGTCGCCCTCGCCGACGTGACGCTCGCGCTGCCGCCCGGGCGCACCCTCGTGGTCTTCGGCCCCAACGGCGCGGGCAAGTCGACGCTCCTGCGCGTCCTTGCCACGCTCCTGCGACCCAGCGACGGGGTCGCGCGCGTGCTCGGCCGCGAGCTGCCCGGCGAGGCGTGGGCGGTGCGCGGTCGCATCGGCTTCCTCGGCCACGAGCCGCTGCTCTACCGCGAGCTGACCGGGCGCGAGAACCTGCGCTTCCAGGCGCGGTTGTTCGGCGTCGGCGAGGAGCGGGTCGCCGAGCTGCTCGAGCGCCTGCAGCTCGAGCGCCGGGCCGACGAGCCCGTGCGCAACCTCAGCCGCGGCACGGTGCAGCGGATGGCGGTCGCGCGCGCGATCCTCCACGACCCCGAGCTGCTGCTGCTCGACGAGCCGCGCGCCAACCTCGACCCCGCCGCAAGCGCTCTCATCGGCCCGCTGCTGACCGGGCGCACGCGCGTGATCACCAGCCACGACCCGGCCGGCGGGCTCGCCGAGGCCGATCTCGCCCTCGGCCTGCGCGGCGGCCGCACCGAGCTGCTGGCGCCGGCGGCCGACGTCAGCGTGGCCGACATCGGGGCGCTGTACCGATGAGCGGGCAAAGACTGCGTCTTTGCGCCAGCGCGAAGACTTCGTCTTCGCGCGGGGTGGCGGCGCCATGAGCGTGCTCGGCGCGCTCCTGCGCAAGGAGCTGCGCATCGAGCTGCGCACGCTCGAGGCCGTCCCCGGGATGAGCCTCTTCGCGGTCACCACGTTCATCGTCTTTCACTTCGGGCTCGACCGCCCGACCGTGCAGGGCGACCTCGCCGCCGGCGTGCTCGTCGTGACGCTGCTCTTCGCCGCCATGCTCGGCATCAACCGCCTGTGGGTCGCCGACGAGGAGCAGGGCGGCTTCGATGCCGTGCTCCTCGCGCCGATCGACCGGACGTCGCTGTTCGTGGCCAAGGCGCTCGCGATGCTCGTCTACCTCGTCGTGCTCGAGGTCGTCGCGCTGCCCGCCTTCGCGTTCCTGCTGCTCGAGCCGCCGATCCGGGCCGAGCTGCTGCTCGTGCTGGCCCTCGCCGATTTCGGCATCGCGGTGATCGGCACGCTGATCGGGGCGCTCGCGGTCAAGACGCGGGCGCGCGACCTGATCGGGCCGCTGCTGGCGTTGCCGCTGCTCGTGCCGGTCGTGATCGCCGCCGCGCAGGCCTCCCAGCCGCTGCTCTCCAGCGGCCGCCACGGCGGCGCCGAAGCCAAGTATCTGCTGCTGCTCGGCCTCTATGATCTCGTCTTCGCCCTGATCGCGTACGCGGTCTTCGACCCCCTGCTCGAGGATTGAGCCTCCGCGCCCTCTCATCCGCCGCCGTCGTCACGCTCACGGGCGCCTTCGCGCTCGTGTTCTTCTACGCGCCCAACGACGCCGACCAGGGCTTCATCCAGAAGATCTTCTACGTCCACGTGCCGATGGCGATGGTCGCGCTGGGCGGCTTCGTGGCCGGCGGCGTCTGCGCGATCCAGCACCTGCGCACCCGCCGCAGCGAGTGGGACCTGCGGTCGTACGTCTTCATCCACCTGTCGCTGATCCTCGGCGTCGGCGTGCTGATCACGGGCTCGATCTGGGCCCGCGCCTCGTGGGGCCACTGGTGGGTGTGGGACGAGCCGACGCTCGTCTCGTTCCTGATCGTCTTCCTCCTCTACGCGTGCTACCAGCCGCTGCGCTTCTCGATCGAGGACCGCCAGCGCCAGGCGCGCTACGCGAGCGTCTTCGCCGTCGTCGCCGGCGCGTTCGTGCCGCTGAACTTCCTCGCCGTCCGTCTCGCCCAGGCCTACTCGCACCCGCGCGTCTTCGCGACGGCGAGCGGCGGGCTCCCGCCGAAGATGCAGCTGACCTTCTGGCTCGCTCTGGTCGGCATGGCGCTGCTCTACTTCACGCTCTGGCGCTACGAGATGGCGGCCAAGCTGGCGCGCGGGCGGGTGCGCGCGCTGCGACGGCGACTGGCCGGCGAGGACGTGCTCCCGGGACGCAGCGCGGCGCCGATCGTCTGATGCCCGCCCTGCCGCTCGACGAGGCCGGCAAGTACGTCGCCGGCGCCTACCTGGTCTTCCTCGCGCTGATCCTGGTCTACGTGGCGATCATGGCCATCCGCCTCTCGCACCTCCAGCGCGACCTCGACGAGCTGCTCGAGCTCGCCGAGCAGCGCGACCGCGATCGTGAAGAGGTGGGATCGGCGCGATGAGTGAGGGAACGCTTCGCATTCCTTACGTGAACTTCGTTCGCGGGGACGAGGTCTCCGTATGAGTGAATTGCTGTGCCTCGGCATCTCCCACAAGACCGCGCCGGTCGCCCTGCGCGAGCGCGTGGCCATGGGCGAGACGGAGGCCGAGCGCTTCGCGCGCGAGGCGGTCGCCGCGCCGGCGATCGACGAGGCCGTCGTGATCTCGACGTGCAACCGCACCGAGGTGCTGGTGACGACGCACGACCCGGTCGGCGCCGAGACCGCCGTGCTCGGCATGCTCGCCGTGCGGGCCGGCATCCGCCCGACCGAGCTCGCCGACGTCATCTACTCGCCGCGCAACTGCGACGCCGCGCGGCATCTCTACCGCGTGACTGCGGGGCTCGAGTCGATGATCGTCGGCGAGGCCGAGGTGCAGGGCCAGGTCAAGCGCGCCTTCGAGCTCGCCAAGGCGGCCCTCGCGACCGGCCCGCTGGTCAACCGGCTGTTCGGCGCCGCGCTGCAGACCGGCAAGCGCGTGCGCACCGAGACGGCGATCGGCGCCGGCGGGGCGAGCGTCTCATCGGTGGCGGTCGACCTGGCCCGCGACCTGCTCGGCGACCTGCGCGAGCGCCGCGTGGTGATCATCGGCGCCGGCGAGACGAGCGAGCTGACCGCACGGGCGCTGCACGAGCAGGGCGTGGCGGCGGTCTTCTTCGCCAACCGCCGCGCCGACCGCGCGCGGTCGATCGCGCGGCGCTTCGGCGGCCACGTCGTCTCGTTCGACGACCTCCCCGAGCACCTCGAGCAGGCGGACATCGTCGTCGCGTCGACCGCGTCGCCGCACCCGATCGTCGGCGCGGGCGAGCTCGAGGTCGTCATGGCGCGGCGCGGCGATCGCCCGCTGCTGCTGATCGACATCGCCGTCCCGCGCGACATCGATGCGGCGTGTGCCGACATCGACGGAGTGACGCTGTACGACATCGACGACCTGCAGGCGGTCGTCGCGCGCAACCTCGAGGTGCGCGAGGCCGAGGCGGCGCGGGCCGAGGGCATCGTCGAGGACGAGATCCAGCGCTTCGCCCGCTGGATGGGCCAGGCCGACGTGCGGCCGACGGTCGCCGCCCTGCGCCGCCACGGCGAGGAGATCGTCGAGCAGGTGCTCGCCGAGAACGCCGGGCGCTGGGACGCGGCGTCGCCGCGCGACGTTGCGCGCGTCGAGGCGATGGCGCGGGCGATCATGCAGCGGCTGCTGCACGAGCCGACGATCCGCCTGCGCGAGAGCGGGCACGCGCGGGTCGCACTCGTACGCGAGCTCTTCGGTCTGGAGGAAGCCACGAGCACGCCGACTTCGGCAGAGCCTCAGCCGGACGCGCGAACGGCCGGGGGCCGTTCGCGCGGCGGCTCCGCGGTGGACAACGTCCGCGAGCTCCGCCGCTCGTGAGGCTCGCCACGCGCGGCAGCGCGCTGGCGCTCGCGCAGTCGCGCCACGTGGCCGCGCTGCTCGGCGGCGACGTCGAGCTCGTCACGGTGACGACGACCGGGGACCGCCATCGCGCGGTGCGCGACAAGCGCGAGTGGGTGAGCGAGCTCGAGGACGCGCTGCTGCGCGGCGAGGCCGACCTGGCGGTGCACTCGGCCAAGGACGTGCCGGTCGCGCTCGCCGAGGGCTGCGCGCTGGTCGGCGCTCCCGAGCGCGCCGATCCGCGCGACGCGCTGTGCGGCGCACCGTCGCTCGACGCGCTGTCCGAGGGCGCGCGCGTCGGGACCAGCTCGCTGCGCCGGGAGGCGGGGCTGCGCGCCCTGCGGCCCGATCTGGAGGTCGTCGAGCTGCGCGGCAACGTCGACACGCGGCTGCGCAAGCTCGCCGAGGGCGGCTACGACGCGATCGTGCTGGCGCTGGCCGGCCTGCAGCGGCTCGGCCGCGCCGGCGAGGCGGGCGGCGTCCTGGACGAGCTCGTCCCCGCCGCCGGGCAGGGCGTGCTCGCGCTCGAGGCGCGGGCCGGCGACGACGCCGCGCGCGAGGCCGCCGAGCGGATCACCGATGCCGAGGCGCTCGCCTGCCTGACCTGCGAGCGCGCGCTCGTCGGCGCGCTCGAGGCCGACTGCCGTACGCCGGTGGGGGCGTGGGCGACCCCGCACGACGGCGGCCTGCGCCTGCGGGCCTTCGTCGGGCGCCCGGACGGCTCGGCGTGGGTCCGCGACGAGCTCGACGGTCGCGAGCCCGCCGCGCTCGGCACGGAGGTCGGACGGCGGCTGCTCGCCGCCGGCGCCGCCGAGGTGCTGGGGCGGTGAGCGGCGTCGTCTACCTCGTCGGCGCCGGGCCCGGCGACCCCGGCCTGCTGACCACCCGGGCGCTCGAGCTGCTCGCGAGCGCCGACGTCGTCATCCACGACCGGCTCATCCCCGCGGGCGCGCTCGACGGCGTGCGGCCCGACGCCGAGCTGCTCTACGTCGGCAAGGAGGGCGGGGGCGAGCAGGTCCCGCAGGACGAGACCAACCGCCTGCTGCTCGAGCACGCCCGGGCCGGGCGCTCGGTCGTGCGGCTGAAGGGCGGCGACCCGTTCGTGTTCGGGCGCGGCGGCGAGGAGGCGCAGCTGCTGCGCGCCGCGGGGATCCGCTACGAGGTCGTGCCCGGCGTCACCGCGGGCGTCGCGGCGCCGGCCTACGCGGGCGTCCCGGTGACCCAGCGCGAGGTCGCCAGCGCGGTCGCGTTCGTCACCGGCCACGAGGACCCCGCCAAGCCGGAGACGGCGCTCGACTGGCCGGCGCTCGCCGCCTTCCCGGGGACGCTCGTCTTCTACATGGGCGTGCGCGCGCTGCCCCGGATCGCCGAGCGGCTCGTCGCCGGCGGGCGCCCGGAGAGCGAGCCGGTGGTCATCGTCGAGCGCGGGACGCTGCCCGGCCAGCGGGCGGTGCACGGGACGTTGGCCACCATCGCCGAGCGGGCGGCGCAGGCCGGCGTGCGCCCGCCCTCGATCACGCTGGTCGGCCCGGTCGCCGCGCTCGGCGACGAGCTGGCCTGGCTCGAGGCGGCGCGGCCGCTCGCCGGGCGGCGCGTCGCGGTGACCCGCGCCCGGGCGCAGGCGAGCGCGCTGGCGGCGCGGCTGCGGGCGCTCGGCGCCGAGGTCGTCGAAGCGCCGGCCATCCGCGTTGAGGCTCTGAGCGTGACCGTTCCCGATCTCCATGCGTATGAACTGCTCTGCCTCACCTCGCCCAACGGCGTGCACCGCCTCTTCGAGGAGGTCCGCGACGCGCGCGCGCTCGCCGGGCCGCGGATCGCGGTGATCGGCCCGGGGACGGCGCGGGCGCTGCGCGAGCACGGGGTCGAGGCGGACGTGGTGCCCGAGCGCTCGGTGGCCGAGTCGCTCGTCGAGGCGCTGCGCGGCGTGCCCGTCCGGCGAGCGCTGATCGCGCGCGCCGAGGAGGCGCGCGACGTCCTGCCCGACGCGCTGCGCGAGCGCGGCGCCGAGGTCGAGATCCTCGAGCTGTACCGCACCGTCGCCGAGCCGCTCGACGCGGTGGCGCGCGACGCCGCACTCGGCGCCGACTACGCGACCTTCACGAGCGCCTCGTCGGTGCGCTTCTTCGCGGAGGCGGCAGGCGGCCTGGAGGGGCCCCGCCTGGTCTCGATCGGGCCGGCCACCAGCGCCGAGCTGCGCCGCCTCGGCGCAGAGCCCGACGTCGAGGCGGCCGAGCACACGCCGGAGGGCCTCGTCGCCGCCCTCGTCGCCGACGCGGGAAGGACCGGCGCCCCCGCGGCGTCCTAGCACCAGAGACCCGACGGATTGGGACTCCTGCCCCCCGCCGTCGACCACCCGCCGGGTCCGGCGGCGGAGGCTCCGTTTCAGCTGTGGCCGAGCGCCACGCCGACGGCGACGACCACCGCGCCGCCCAGCGTGACCTGGATCAGCGACTGGCCGAGACGCACCTTCAGGTAGCGCTTGCGGATCCAGGCGATGACGCTCAGCTCGACGGCGACGACCGCGTAGGCGACCGCCAGCGCGGTCTGCACGTGGTTGATGAGGAAGGGCAGCGAGTGCAGCGAGCCGCCGACGAAGGTCATCGCGCCGATGATCACGCCGCGGGCGACCGCGCTGCCGCGGCCGGTCAGCGTGCCGTCGTCCGAGAGCCCCTCGGAGAGGCCCATGCTGATGCCGGCGCCCATCGCCGTCGCCAGTCCGACGAGCAGCGCCGTGTGCGAGCCCGCGAGGTAGGCGGCGGCGAACATCGGCGCGAGCGTCGAGATCGTGCCGTCGATGAGCCCGACCAGCCCGGGCTGCACGAACTGCAGCAGGCGGGTGCGATCGTCGGCTCGGCGCCAGCGGGCAAGGACGTTCGCCTCCATCGTTCACCCACGGTAGAGGTCGTTCGGAGGCCGCGCAACGAAGGGTGCCCTAACTGTTGGACCGGTCCACAGGGGCCGAAATGGACCTCGCGACCGCACCGTATGCGGGTACCGTGCCGGGCGTGAGCCGCATTCGTCCCCTGTCCGCCGCCGAGGCCGGCCCGGTCGCCCGCGCGGCCTACGCCTACAGCCGCCGCGAGTTCGGGCGCGTGCCCGAGCCGCTGGCCGTCACCGCCCACCACACAGGTCTGCTGGCGGGCCTCTGCGCGTTCGAGATGGCCACCGTCCGCGCGCGCCGCGTGCCCAGCCATCTCAAGATGCTGGCCGAGATGAAGGCCGCCGTGATGGCGGGCTGCGAGTGGTGCATCGACTTCGGCGCGTTCCTCGTCGACCGCGACGGCCTGCCGCCCGAGCAGATGCGCGAGCTGTCGCGCCACCGCGAGAGCGCCGCCTTCGACGAGCTCGAGCGGCTGGTCCTCGACTACGCCGAGGGGATGACGTCGACGCCCGTCGCGGTGTCCGACGAGCTCGTCGAGGAGCTGCGCCGCCACTTCGACGACGCGCAGATGGTCGAGCTCACGTCGGTGATCGCCCTGGAGAACTACCGCGCCCGGTTCAACTGGGCGCTGGGGATCGGCTCGCAGGGCTTCGCCGAGGGCGGGTCCTGCGCGGTGCCGGAGCCCGCAGCGCCGGCGGCCGCTTAGCCTGCCGTCGGCGGCTCGCCCTCGGTCGGGATCCCAGGCATCGCCTCCTCGCCGCGAGCGGGCTCGGCCTCGCCCTCGGGCTCGGCCTCGGACGGGCCGAGGGGCTCGCCCTCGACGCTCTCGTCGGGCAGGCCGCTGAGGAAGTCGTCGCTGTCGTCGCGCTGCTCCATGGCCAGCGATGGTAGGACTTGCGCGCGCTCGTGTCGGTCTTGACCTTTCTCTCCGACTATGGCCAGCTCGACGAGTTCGTCGGCGTGTGCCACGGCGTCATCGCGCGCCTGGCGCCCGAGGTGCGCGTCATCGACCTGACCCACGGCATCCCGCGCCACGACGTGCGCTCCGGCGCGCTGGTCCTGCGCGGGTCGCTGCCGTACATGCCGGCGGGCGTCCACCTCGCGGTCGTCGACCCCGAGGTCGGCGGGCGGCGGCGCGCGATCGCGCTGCGCTGCGCGGACGAGGACCGCCTGCTCGTCGGGCCCGACAACGGCCTGCTCATGCTCGCCGCCGAGCGCTTCGGAGGCGTCGACGAGGCGGTCGACATCGGGCGGTCGCGTCACCGCCTCGAGCCCGTCTCGGCGACGTTCCACGGGCGCGACGTCTTCGCCCCGGTGGCCGCCCGGCTGGCCGCGGGCGACGCGCTGGCCGAGGCGGGCGAT
>Ga0066709_100005606_pt1 | contig 10383 bp, 5 predicted proteins | sample GraSoiAngelo_158_FD_79665 | JGI IMG/M metagenome (GOLD analysis project Ga0066709, IMG submission 79665) | Grasslands soil microbial communities from the Angelo Coastal Reserve, California, USA - 14_1009_16_30cm | ecosystem: Environmental > Terrestrial > Soil > Grasslands | place: USA... | reverse complement strand
CGGAAGCCGGTCTACCGGATCATCGCCAACAGCCAGACCTCGATGGGGGCCACCGGCTACACGACCGGGCTCGCTCCCTCGATGAGCCTGGGTTGCGGGGCGTATGCCGGAAACATCACCTCCGACAACATCACCCCCCTCCACCTCATCAATATCAAGCGGCTGGCGTATGAGCTTCCCCGGGAGGCTCGGGGCCGGCCCACCCCCGTGAGGGCGTCGGCGCCCCTGCGCGACCAGGTCGCCGCCTTCCTGGACGACCGGCTGGGTTCGAAGGCACCCGCTGCCGGCCCCGGTCCCCCTGCCCCCGGCGTGACCCCCAAGCCTCCGGCGGTCGACTTCGTGTCGGAAGAGGACGTGCGCCGGGCACTTCGCGAGGGCCGGACGATCCGAGTCGCCCCCCGCGCGATCATCACCCCGGCCGCCCGCGACGCCGCCGCCGGCGGCAACGTACTCGTCGTCGACGGGAGCTAAGCCACGATCCTTCTGTCGTTTCCGGCCGAGCTTTGAAAGATGTTACCCGCGCCGTTTGCAGGTTCTTCCCGGCGTGCTAGAATCCGGCACTTGTTTTCGGGTCCGGTCGGGAGGGGACGGTAATGTCCAGGCCAGGGAAGTGGGTCCTCTTCGTTGCCATCGGTACCCTCGCCTCGGGGTGTGCCGGCAGCGGCCCGCTCAAGACCTCGGCCCGCGACGCCGCCCGCGCCCCTGAAGACCCCCTCAGCCGCCTCATCGCCTCGGCGGACGCTCGCCTGTCCGGCGGGGTCGAGCAGAGCCGCGCCGGGCACCTGAACCGCGCCCGCGAGGAGTTCGACCGGGCGCTCGATCTGTACCTGAACGCCCCGGGCGGGGCCTACGCGAACCCCAAGGTGGCCGACGCGTACAAGCGGACGCTCGAAGCGATCCAGCTCAGCGAGTTCGAAGCCCTGGCGGCCGGCGACGGGTTCAGCGAGACGCTGCCCGAGCCCGCGGCCATCGACGACGTCGCCGACCTGCCCGTCGCCGCCGGCACCCCCAGCGAGGAAGCCCGGCGGATCGCCGAAGAAGCCCTTCGCATCGAGGTCAACGACGTCAAGATCGAGATCAACGACGAGGTCCTCTCGTGCATCGACCTCTACCAGGGGCCGCTGCGCGACTGGTTCTCCGAAGCGCTGGCCCGTGGCGGTCGCTACCTGCCGCGTATCCGGGAGGTCTTCCACTCGGAAGGCATCCCCCAGGACCTCGCCTACGTCGCGCTCGTCGAGAGCGCCTTCAAGACGGGCGCCTTGTCGCGGACGAAGGCGAAGGGCGTCTGGCAGTTCATGCCCGCCACCGGCAAGCGCTTCGGGCTCAAGCAGGACTGGTGGGTCGACGAGCGAAGCAGCCCCGAGAAAGCGACGCGCGCGGCGGCGCAGTACCTGCGCTCCCTCTACGACCTGTTCCAGGACTGGAACCTCGCCCTCGCCGCCTACAACGCGGGCGAGGGGAAGGTGGGCCGCAGCCTCGACCGCCACGGCGTGGACGATTTCTGGGAGCTGAGCCGCACGCGCGGCCTGAAGCGCGAGACGAAGAACTACGTTCCCATGATCCATGCCGCGATCGTGGTGGCGAAGGCGCCCGCGAAGTACGGGTTCGAGGTGAACCCCGAGCCCCTCCTCACCTTCGACACGGTGCCGGTGAAGGACGCCGTCGACCTGAGGGTGGTGGCCGAGTGCGCGGGGACGGAGGTGGGACAGATCCAGATGCTCAACCCGGAGCTCCGGCGCCTCGCGACACCCGCCGGCCGCGCCTGGAACGTGAAGGTCCCGACCGGCGCCGCGGAGCCCGCCGGCGAGTGCCTCGCGAACCTGCCTCCGGAGAAGCGCGTCACGTTCCGCACCCACGTCGTCGCGCGCGGACAGACCCTCGCCAGCTTGAGCAAGATGTACGGGACGTCGCCGGCGGCCATCGCCGACGCCAACGGCCTCACGAGAGGCAAGACCGTGGCGAAGGGTACCGAGCTGATCATCCCGATCGACCCGCGCTCGGCGCCCGTGCGCCGGACGGCGGCGGTGGTGCGAACGGCAAGCGCGCAGAGCGCCCCTCACGCACGGACCGGCGACGATTCCGGCCGGCGCGTGACGTACAAGGTGCGCCGCGGGGACACGCTGGCCGCGATCGCCACGAAATACCGCACGACCATCCGGCAGCTGAAAACCTGGAACCGGCTGCGCGGCACCCGCGTCGCGGCCGGCGAGACCCTCACCCTCTTCACCAACCGCGCCGACTGAACCGGACCCGTTAGCGGCCGGCCCGGACCTCCCCCGGCCGGTCTCGCGCCTAGGCTAGGCGTGCTGGGCGCAGGCTCTCCCCCTCTTGCCGGCGGAACGGAGAGTCATGCTCGCCACATCCCTGACCGCGGCGGTGGTGGGGGTCGAAGCCCATCTCGTCCGCGTCGAAGCCGACACCGCGGCCGGCTTCCCCAAGTTCACGATGCTGGGCCTCGCCGACTCCTCGATCAAGGAGAGCGAGGGTCGCATCCGCGCGGCGCTGCGCAACTGCGGCTACGCCTTCAAATGGGACCGTCGAATCACCGTGAGCATGGCGCCCGCCAGCCTGCGCAAGATGGGCTCGTCGTACGACCTGGCCACCGCGGTGGGCCTGCTCGCGGCCGACGGCGCGCTCGCCGCGCCGCCGCTGGCCGACCTGCTCCTCGTCGGCGAGCTCGCGCTCGACGGCACGGTGCGGGCGGTCGCGGGCGTCCTTCCGATGATGCTCACCGCGCGCGCCCGCGGCCTGCGCGCGGCGGTCGTGCCGGCGGAAAACGCCGCCGAGGCGGCGCTCGTCTCCGGCGTTCGGGTCTATCCGGTCCGCACGCTGCCCGAAGCGGTCGACCTCGCCGGACGCGCCGATCGGCCGGAGCCTCCCCCGCCCTCGCCCGTGATCCCGCCCATCCGCGTGGTGCCGGACCTCACCGACGTGCGCGGTCAGGCTCTCGCCCGGCGCGCGCTGGAGATTGCCGCCGCCGGAGGCCACAACCTGCTGCTCTCGGGACCTCCCGGCTCGGGCAAGACGATGCTGGCCCGGCGGCTGGCGGGGATCCTTCCCCCGCTCACGCCCGAAGAGGCGCTCGAGACCACGGCCATCCACTCGGCCGGGGGTGCGCGCCTCGAGGCGCTGATCACCGAGCGCCCGTTCCGCAGCCCCCACCACACCGCCAGCGAGGCGGCGCTCGTCGGGGGCGGGAGCGTTCCCCGGCCGGGCGAGGTGAGCCTCGCCCACAACGGAGTCCTCTTCCTCGACGAGCTGCCGGAGTTCCGTCGGCACGTGCTGGAGGCGCTGCGCCAGCCCCTCGAGGACAGGGAGATCACAGTCGCGCGAGTGCGAGGACGGATCCGCCTGCCGGCCCGCTTCCAGCTCGTGGCGGCCATGAATCCGTGTCCGTGTGGCGGGAGGGGAGATCCACGCCGAGGCTGCGCTTGCCCTCCGGGACGCTTCCAGACCTATCAGGCCCGGATCTCCGGGCCCCTCCTCGACCGCATCGATCTGCACGTCGAGGTGCCGGCGCTGCCCTATGCCGACATGTCGGGTCCTCCGGGCGAGCGGTCTTCGCTCGTCGCACGGCGAGTGCGCGACGCCCGGGCCCGGCAGCTGGCTCGCGCCTCCCTCACCGGCGTCCTCACCAACGCCGACCTCGGCTGCGCGGCCCTGCTGCGAGTGGCACGTCCGGACGCCGACGGCCAGCGGCTGCTGGAGCGCGCGATGGATCGGCTCGGCCTGACCGGCCGGGCGCACGACCGTCTCCTTCGCGTGGCCCGGACCCTGGCCGACCTCGAGCGCCGCGACGGCGTCGCCGGCCGCCACGTGGCGGAAGCGCTCCAGTTCCGGGGGGCGAGGGCCGCCGCCGAGCCGTGAGGCTCTACTTCCCGACCACGAGCACCACGAAGCTGCCCGGCACGATGCTCGGCCGCGGGCGCGGCACCTCCGCGGTCGGCGCCGGCCGCGGGCCGAACTGCGCCGTCGACAGGAAGACCCGATGGGTCTTGGGGTCGAGGGCGAGCGTGCGGGCGCCCGCCTGGGTGGGGACGTTCTCGACGACTCGAAACGAATCCGGTGAGTCCTCGTGGACGACGGTCAGCGTGCCCTCGCCGTTGGAGGCGAAGACGAGGCCGGTGGCGGGATCGTAGGCGGCGGCGTCGACGCCGCCACCGATCGGCAGCGTCGTGACGACCCGCCCGGTCGTGGCGTCGACCACGGCCATCAGGCGGTTGCGGCAAACCGTGAAGAGCCGTCCGTGCGCGGAATCGAAGGCCAGGCCGGAGGGCTCTTCGCACGGCTCGAGCGGCCAGCGGCTCTTGACCTCGAGCGCCTTCGTGTCCAGGGCCACGATCTCGCTCTTGTCCTCGATGTTCACGTAGACGCGCCCCTTGCCATCGGCGACCGCGAATTCCGGCTTGCCGCCGAGGGGAATGGTGCCGGCCACCGTGCCGTGCGCCGCGTCGAAGGCGGTGGCATCGCCGCTCCGGCCGTTGAACGTGAACACGCGGCCCGAGGCGCGATCGTACAGGATCGCGTCGGGGTTATCGCCGGTCTTCACCTCTCCGATCTTGCCCAGTGTCTTCAGGTCGAAGATCGTCGCCGTCCCCCCGCGCCCGTTGCTGATGAAGCCGCGTCCGAGGTCGCTGGCGATCGCGATGCCGTGCACGCCCGGCGTGTCGGGGATGTCACCGACCGCCGCCTTCGTGTCGGCGTCGACCACCACCACGTGCGTGCCGTGGGAGACGAACAGGCGCCGCGACGCGGGATCGAAGGTGAGATAGTCCCAACCGCCGTCGCCCCCCACCTTCAGGGTGTCGATCACCCGGTACCCTGTCGATGCCGCGGGCGGGGGGGCAAGCCCCGCCCAGAGCCCTGCCGCCAAGACGCTCGCAACGACGTCGATCATGAGAGCCTCCAAGCCAAAACGATAACACCACCCCTCCAATGTGATCCCCGTTACAGAAGGATGCACTTTTCTCCAACTTATTGGAGGAAACCGTTGACCCCCCTGGGGCCATGTGGTAGTTTCCCAGGGCTTTTCGTCGGTTCCCAAAGTCGTGGGGTGGCTCTTCCCTTCGTGGGCGTCTTGCACGCCCGCGGGGCTCACTCGGAGCGAGAGATGGCCAACGAGTTCTACACCCTCATCATCGTGCCCCACGCGAAGGCACGGTTCCGGCGTCTTCACGTCTCGGTGCGCCTGACCAAATGGCTGGCGGGCATCAGCACCGCCGCGGTCCTTGCCATCTCCGGCGTGCTCGTCCACTACGTCTGGATCACCGCCGAGGTCTACGAGCTGCGCCGGCTGCGGACGGAGAACCGGGCGCTGCGCGTCAAGACGGAAGAGTACGAGCAGAACGCGGGCCAGCTCCGCTCGAAGATCGACACGTTGCAAGGCATGGTGAACAAGCTCGGCGTCATGGCCGGGCTCGATCACTCCCTGCCGGATACGCGCGTGGGCGGCGTGGGCGGGGCCATCGGCACCGAGTCGACGGCGCCCGCGCTCGATCCCGCCGCCCTCCACGAGATGGACCGTAGCGTCTCCGCCCTCACCGCACGCTCCGCTCGTCTCGAGGAGTTCTATCGCGACCAGAGCGTGCTGCTCGCCTCGACCCCGTCGATCTGGCCCGTCCGCGGATACCTCGCGGCGGGCTTCGGCAACCGCATCGACCCCTTCACCGGCCAGCGCGACTTCCACACCGGCCTCGACATCTCCACCCCCGTCGGGACCAAGGTCCAGGCGCCCGCCGACGGCGTCGTCGTGTCGTGCGGGCAGAAGGGCGGCTACGGCAACTCGATCATCGTCGATCACGGCTACGGCATCGTGACGCGCTACGGCCACCTGAGCGGCTTCAACGTGAAGCCGGGGCAGCGGATCAAGCGCGGAGACGTGATCGGGTTCGTCGGCGACACCGGCCGCTCCACCGGCCCCCATCTCCACTACGAGGTCTGGGTCCGCGACCAGGCCCAGAACCCCATCCACTACATCCTCGACGAGTACCGCAGCTTCGGTTAGGCCAGCGTTGCGACGGACGGGAACGCGCACGTTCACGTGCACGTGAACGTGGCCCGGCCGGTTTGACCCTCCGCTACCCGCGCTGCTATTCTGACGGGCTAAGAATGGTGGCGCCCTCTGATTAATACCGTACTCACCAAGATCATAGGTACCAAGAACGAGCGGGACCTCAAGGCCATCCGCCCGGTGGTCCAGCGGATCACCGCTCTCGAGCCTTCCATCGTCCCGCTGTCCGACGACGAGCTCCGCGCCAAGACCGACGAGTTCAAGCGTCGCCTTCAGGGCGGGGGTGACGGCGGCGGGGGCGGCACGAGCCTCGACGACCTCCTCCCCGAGGCCTTCGCCGTCGTGCGCGAGGCGGGCCGGCGCGTGCTCAACATGCGCCACTTCGACGTGCAGCTCATCGGCGGCCTGACCCTGCACCGCGGCACGATCGCGGAGATGAAGACGGGCGAGGGCAAGACCCTCGTCGCCACCCTTCCCGCCTACCTGAACGCCCTCGGCGGCCAGGGCGTGCACATCGTCACCGTCAACGACTACCTGGCCAAGCGCGACAGCGAGTGGATGGGTCGCATCTTCCGCTTCCTGGGCTTGAGCGTCGGTGTCATCCAGCACCACCTCGGGGACGCCGAGCGCCAGGTGGCCTACGCGGCCGACATCACCTACGGGACGAACAACGAGTTCGGTTTCGACTACCTGCGCGACAACATGAAGTTCGACCTCGCCGGCTACGTCCAGCGGGGCCACAACTTCGCGATCGTGGACGAGGTGGACTCCATCCTCATCGACGAAGCCCGCACCCCGCTCATCATCAGCGGCCCCGCCGAAGAGTCCACCGACAAGTACTACCGGATCAACGCCATCATCCCCAAGCTGAAGCCGGGCGCCCGCATCACCGGCGACAAGAAGGCGGAGGAGCGGGCGGAGCTCGAGAAGACCGGAGACTACATCGTCGACGAGAAGGCCAAGACCGTGACCCTCACCGAGGCGGGCATGGCCCACGCCGAGAAGCTGCTCGGGATCCAGAACCTGTGGGACCCCTCCAACATGGACGTCCTCCACCACGTCAACCAGGGCCTGCGCGCGCACACGCTCTTCCAGCGCGACGTGGACTACGTGGTGAACGACGGCCAGGTGGTGATCGTCGACGAGTTCACCGGCCGGCTCATGCCCGGCCGGCGCTGGTCGGACGGCCTGCACCAGGCGGTGGAGGCCAAGGAGAAGGTGAAGATCGAGCGCGAGAACCAGACCCTCGCCACCATCACCTTCCAGAACTACTTCCGGATGTACAAGAAGCTCGCGGGCATGACCGGCACCGCCGAGACCGAGGCCCCGGAGTTCGACAAGATCTACAAGCTGGAAGTCCTGGCCATCCCCACCAACCGCCCGCTCATCCGCGTGGAGAACCCCGACACCGTCTACCGCACGGAGCGGGAGAAGTTCGAGGCCGTCGTCGCCGAGATCAAGGAGTTCCACGAGTCGGGCCGCCCCGTGCTGGTGGGTACGATCTCCATCGAGAAGTCCGAGCACCTCTCGACGCTCCTGAAGAAGGCGGGCATCAAGCACGTGGTTCTGAACGCGAAGTACCACGAGCGCGAGGCGGAGATCGTCGCCCAGGCCGGGCGCTACGGTGCGGTCACGATCGCCACCAACATGGCCGGCCGCGGCACCGACATCATCCTCGGCGGCGTGCCCGACCACCGGGCCAAGGCCGTCCTCGTCGAGAAGCAGCTCGACCCCGAGAAAGCACCCGCCGAGGAGCGGGCGGCCGCCTTCGCGCAGGCCCAGGCCGAGATGGCGCGGGACTACAAGAAGACGCTCGTCGACAAGAAGCCCTCCGCCGAGGAGCGCCGCACGCTCGGCAAGCGCTACGTGGGCCTGCTCGCATCCTTCGCCCCCGATCACCCTTCGGTGCTGTCGACCGAGGCCCTCGCCCAGGACATTCCTGCCCTGCGCACCTTCCTGGAGACGGCGGCGGCCCTGCCGCGGTCCCTGAAGGCGAAGATCGCCCACAACTTCTATCCGCAGGGCGAGAAGCCGGTGGACTTCCTCGAGGTCCACCCGATGAGGGCGGACATCGAGCGGATCGCCGCCGATCCCGGCTTCGCCAAGATCGAGGAGTTCCTCGACGCGAGCGAGCGCGAGCGGGTGGTGGCCCTCGGCGGGCTGCACATCCTGGCCACCGAGCGCCACGAGGCCCGCCGCATCGACAACCAGCTCCGCGGCCGCGCCGGCCGCCAGGGCGACCCCGGCTCCTCCCGCTTCTACCTCTCCCTCGAAGACGACCTCATGCGCATCTTCGGCTCCGACCGCATCAGCGGCCTGATGCTGAAGCTGGGCATGGAGGAGGGAGTGCCGATCGAGCACGGCATGGTCACCAAGTCCATCGAGCGCGCGCAGAAGCAGGTGGAGGCGCAGAACTTCGCCATCCGCAAGCACCTGCTCGAGTACGACGACGTGATGAACAAGCAACGCACGGCCGTCTACGACATGCGCCGCATGATCCTGGAGGGAAAGGACACCGAGAAGTACGTCGTGAACCTCTCGCTCGAGGTGCTCGACTGGTTCCTGGACAACTACGCCCCCGAGAAGGACGACCCGGATTCGTGGAACCTCGACGGGCTGCAGTCCGCGCTCAAGGACACCTACGGCTTCGACGTCCCCCTCAGCGAGCTCAAGGGCATGGGCCGCACGGAGATGGTCGAGAGCTTCGGCGAGCGCATCCGCAAGCTCTATGCGGACAAGCAGGCCCAGGTCGGCCCGGAGGCGATGAACCTGTTCGTGCGCATGGTCATGCTGCAGATCGTGGACACGCAGTGGAAGGACCACCTCTACGCCCTCGACCACCTGAAGGAGGGGATCGGCCTGCGCGGCTACGGCCAGCGCGACCCGCTCGTCGAGTACAAGAAGGAATCGTTCAACATGTTCCAGGCCCTGATGGACCGCATCGACGAGGAGATGCTGCGCTGGATCTACCTGGCGCAGCCGATGCGCGGCGGGGATGAAGGCGGCGGTGTGCCGGCGGCACCGGTGGAGCGGTCGATATCGCTACGACATGATGAGGCGCCTTCGCCGCTGCCGGAGCCGCGTCCGGTCCGCGAGCCGGAGCTGGCGATCGCGGGCGCCCGCGGCCGTCCGCGCAACCTCACCTTCAACGACCCCGGGGCGGTCCTGTCTGGCTCGGGATCGGCGCTGGGGGGAGCGGCGGCCGTGGAGCCGGCGGAAGCGCGGGGCGGGATGGACGGCGAGGTCCAGACCGTTCGCCGCGAGGGAAAGAAGGTCGGCCGGAACGATCCCTGCCCGTGCGGCAGCGGGAGGAAATACAAGAAGTGTCACGGGGCATGACGGGCACGTTCACGTGGACGTGCACGGAACCACGGGAGGCTTGATGCTCGACGAACGGATCCCGGAAGCGCTCACGTTCGACGACGTCCTCCTCGTTCCGCAGAAGTCCGCGGTCCTGCCCTCCGAGGTCGACATCACCACCCAGCTCACGAAGACCATCACGCTCCGGGTGCCCGTCGTCTCGGCGGCGATGGACACCGTGACCGAGGCTCCCCTCGCCATCGCCATGGCCCAGGAAGGCGGCCTCGGGTTCATCCACAAGAACATGACGATCGAGGCCCAGGCCAGCGAGGTGGACAAGGTCAAGCGCTCCGAGTCCGGGATGATCGTGGACCCGGTGACGGTCTCCCCCACGGCCAAGGTCGCCGAGGCGCTGGAGCTGATGTCGAAGTACCGCATCAGTGGCGTGCCCGTGACCAAGGGCAGCAAGCTCGTGGGCATCCTCACCAACCGCGACCTGCGCTTCGAGACCCGCACCAACCTGCCCGTCTCGGAGCTGATGACGAAGGACGAGCTCATCACCGTCCCCGTGGGGACGACGCTCGAGCAGGCCAAGGAGATCCTCCACCGCCACAAGGTGGAGAAGCTGCTGGTCGTGGACAAGGACTACAACCTGAAGGGCCTCATCACGGTCAAGGACATCCAGAAGCAGATCAAGTACCCGAGCGCGTGCAAGGACTCGCTGGGCCGGCTCCGCGTGGGCGCCGCGCTGGGCGTGACCCCCGACGTGCTCGACCGTGCGGCCGCGCTGGTGGAAGCCAAGGTGGACGTGATCGCGGTCGACACCGCCCACGGCCACACGTCCCGCGTGATCGAGACGGTGGAGGCGATCAAGAAGCGCTTCCCCGAGCTGGAGGTGATCGCGGGCAACGTGGGGACGCAGGAGGGCGCGGCCGATCTGGTGGCGGCGGGCGTCTCCGCGGTGAAGGTGGGCATGGGCGCCGGCTCCATCTGCACGACCCGCGTCGTCTCGGGAGCGGGCATGCCGCAGATCACGGCCATCGCCGCCGCCGCCAAGGCCGCCGGCCCCGCGG